>Ga0208919_1000934_pt1 | contig 17803 bp, 16 predicted proteins | sample 4_EtaG_FD_184076 | JGI IMG/M metagenome (GOLD analysis project Ga0208919, IMG submission 184076) | Marine viral communities from the Subarctic Pacific Ocean - 4_ETSP_OMZ_AT15127 metaG (SPAdes) (version 3) | ecosystem: Environmental > Aquatic > Marine > Oceanic | place: Pacific Ocean | collected...
CCCTGGCATGAGCCTTTCTGGCATAGCGGCTGCCTCTTTATGGAGGCGACGATCACGGTACTCATTCGATAATATCTCCGCGCAGAATATATTTGCACACCGCAACGGTACTGATGAAACCTAACATCGCGATCAGCAGCGCCGACTCGAAATAGGTTTTGCTGTTCAGCCATAGTCCCAGCAGCACGATCAGTGCAATCGAGTTGACGTACATAGTGTCCAGGGCGAGTACCCGGTCGGGCAGGCTGGGGCCGATGGTAAGCCGGTAGAGATTCATCAACAGTGCCATCACCACCAGGGCTAAGGTGATATAAAGCGCAATGCTCAGCATTCGTAAATCTCCTTGAGCGGGCGTTCATAGCGCTCACGAATCTGGTTAATCAGCGCCTCCTCATCGTCCACGTTTAAGGCGTGAATCAGCAGCGACTTGCCATCCATGCGTAGATTGGCTGATACGGTGCCCGGTGTCAGGCTGATCGTGCTGGCCAGCAGCGTAATGGTGAAGCGCTCTTCGAGCATGAGTGGGTATTCAATAAAGTGAGGCTTAAGCTTGCGCCACGGGTTGGCGATCAAGTAAGCCACTTCAAAGTTGGCGATGATAATGTCGCCCAGCACCCGGAAAATAAACCGCAAAAGCGCGAATGGTTTGGCGATAAGCGGTCGCGCATCCCAAAAGCGGTGGGTCAGCAGTGGGATCAAAATGGCTAACGAGCCACCGAGTACGAATTGACCAAAGGCGTAGCTGCGTACCAGCAGCAGCCAAACGACGAGCAGTAGTAGCGATAAAACAGGCGTGGGTAGCCAGGAGCGCGGAGCAATCATTGGGCATCTCCAGCATCAGGTAGTAGCGTGCGAATCAGCACCTGGGGGGTGGCTAATTGCTCAGCCGTGGCTTGAGTGTAGCTGCTCACTGGCCCAGCCATGGCGACTAATAGAGGGGCTGCACTCAGCAGCCAAATAACCCCAAACCACTGGCAACGGGAAAGCGGCGTACCGCTGATCGTGCCCCGGTGGCTACGCCAAAACAGCGTAGAGCCAGCCCGGGAGAGGGCGATCAGCGAGGCTAAACTGGTTAGCAGCAGCAGCGGCCATAGCCATAGTCGCTGGGTGCCTTCGGCAGCATTGAGCATCAATGCTTTGCCGAAAGCGCCGGAGAACGGCGGGATGCCTGCGACGGCGATAGCGCCGACGAAAAACAACATGGCGAGTGCTGCGCCCTGCACCATAGGGCGGCCCTTGACTATGCGAGTACCCGCTTTGCCACGCTGTAGGCCAATCATTTCCGCTAGCAGGAACAGACCACCGGTGATCAACGTAGTGTGGATCAGATAGTAGAGAAGCGCAGAGACCGCCTGTGGCGAGCGCATACCGATACCGGCCAGCAGCGTGCCCACTGACACCAGCACTAAATAAGCAACCAGCAGTCGTAAGTCCCTTGCGGCCATTACCCCAACGCCTGCGGCAGCCAGGGTAGCGAGCGATAGCCACCACACCCAGGGCTGTTCCAGCGCCTCCAAACCGCCAGCGCTATCGCCAAAAATGAGCGAGTAGACGCGCAGAATGGCGTAAATACCCACTTTGGTCATGATGGCAAACAGCGCCGCCACTGGCGCGGGGGCCGAGGCGTAAGCTTTGGGCAGCCAGAAGTAGAGCGGCAGAATGGCGGCTTTTAACCCAAACACGACCAGCAGCATCAGTGCCCCAGCGCTCACTAAGCCGTCACGCTCTTCGGGTAGTTCGGCTACCCGGATCGCCATATCGGCCATATTGAGCGTGCCTGTCGCGCCATACAGAATCCCCACTGCAATCAGAAACAGCGAAGACCCCGCCAGGTTGAGCACCACGTAGTGGACGCTGGCTTGAATGCGCGCTTTGCCGCCGCCGTGAAGCAGCAGGGCGTAGGACGCCAGCAGCAGAACTTCAAAAAAGACGAACAGGTTAAACAAATCACCGGTTAAAAAAGCACCGTTAATGCCCAGTAGTTGCCATTGAAAAAGGCCATGGAAGTTGCTGCCTTTTTCATCGTCACCGGCGCAGGCAAACACTACTGCGCCAACGGCCAATACGGCGGTCAGCAGCAGCATTAACGCCGAGAGGCGATCCAGCACTAACACGATGCCGAACGGGGCTTGCCAGTCACCCAGCGCGTAGTAGGTGACTTCACCACTGGCGGCTTGGCGTAATAGGCCTATCGCAACCAGCAGCAGTAGCACCGTGGCAGCAACACTCACCGTGCGCTTGTAACGCACTAATCCTTGGCGCTGATAGAGCAGTAATATGCCCGCGACTAGCGGCAGAACGACAGGGAAAACAATTAGATGCTGCATCATTCTCGGTCTTCCTTTTTACCGTCGACGTGGTCGTTCCCCACTTCACTCCGCGCCCGCATGGCCAGGATCACCACAAACGCCGTCATCGCAAAGCCGATCACTATAGCCGTGAGCACTAGCGCCTGGGGCAGCGGGTCGGCGAAACCTGCACCCTCGGAGACAATGGCAGCTCCATCAGTGGTTAATCCTCCCATCGAAAACAGGAACAAATTCACTGCGTAAGAGAGCAGCGTAAGGCCTACCACGACCGGGAAAGTACGGCCGCGTAACGTTAGATAGAGGCCAGAAGCGGTCAATACACCGGTGGTCATCGCATAAAGCAGTTCCATTAACGAGGCTCCTTGGCAGAGGTGGCGGCGGCGCTAGCGTCGGCATCCTGTTCGCTTGCTTCGGTCACCGGGCGGTGAGCGGTGGTGACCTTACCAAGGTTGGCAAGAATCATCAGCGTAGCGCCCACCACCGCTAAGTAGACACCCAGATCAAAGAGCAGCGCGGTGGCCAGTTCAAAGGTGCCGATGAGCGGTAGGCTGAAATAGCCAAATGCGGATGTTAAGAACGGGTGACCAAATAGCCAGCTACCCAGCCCGGTTAGAGTGGCTATCGCCACCCCAATGACGGCTACCGGTTGGAAAGGGAAGTCCAAACGTTCTTGCGCCCACGCCACACCCCGGGCCATGTACAGCAGGATCAAGGCTACCGCAGTAATCAACCCCGCGATAAAGCCACCCCCAGGCTGATTATGGCCGCGCAGGAAGATAAATGCAGATACCAACAGTGCCAGTGGCAGCAGCGTCATTGAAATTGACGTGAGTACCGCTGGGTAGCGGTCAGGTGACCATACCCGGCCTTCGCCGTCACTGTGCGGCATAAACAGGCGTAAGCGGTTCAGCAGCTTAAAGATCGCCAGGCCTGCGATGGCGAGTACGGTGATTTCACCCAAGGTGTCGAATCCCCGGAAGTCGACCAGAATCACGTTGACCACATTGTAGCCGCCACCACCGGGCTTGCTGTTTTCCACAAAGAAACTGGAAATCGACAGCGTCTCGCGGGTCATGACCGCGTAGTTAAGGCTGGCAATCACCAAGCCTAGCGTGCCTGCCAGCAGCATATCGCGAACGTTGCGCAGTGGGCTGGATTCCCGTGGGGTCTTCTGCGGCAGGAAAAATAGCGCCAGCATCAACAGGATCATGGTCACCACTTCCACCGAAAGCTGTGTCAGCGCTAAATCGGGTGCTGAGAAACGAGCAAAGGTGAGCGCCACAAAGAGCCCGACGACCGATAGCATCAGCAGAGAGATCAGCCGGTAGCGGTGAGTGGCAGCGGTGGCCACGCCGCCAAACATCAGCATCCCCGCCCCGAGTATGAGGATACCATCCAGCTCTTGATTGCCAGCAGCACCCGTTAAGTCAGTGATCTGAACCAGTCCGATCCCACCCATGACTAATGCGCCTAGCCAGAGCCAGCCCACATAACGCTGTAGCGAATTGCCTTCAAGCTTGGCAATAAGCTGCTCGGCGCGATAGCCCATGGAGACAAGCATGCGCTCAAACACCCGCCGGGCATCGACCCCGGCAAACTGCTGGGTAAATCGACGCACCTCGCCATAGCGCCAATAGAGTGCAATACCCACCACGAAGGCGAGCAAACTCATGATGAGCGGTAGATTCACGCCGTGCCAAATAGCCAGGTGGAAATCCAGTGGGCTACCAATCACCGCTTGGCTGGCGAGCTCTAATAATCCCGTTGCCATAAAAGCCGGGAACAGGCCCACTACCACGCACAGGGCTACCAATATTTCTACCGGCAAACGCATAAGGTGCGGCGGCTCGTGGGGCGATTTCGGTGGTGCTTCACGGGCCGGTTTGAAGAAAACGGCGTGCACCAAACGCAGCGAGTAAGCCACAGAGAGGATACCGCCCAGTGTTGCCAGCGCGGGCAATAGCCAACTAAGGCCGCCTAACACGGGCGTCGCTAGCGCTTCGGTGAAGAACATCTCTTTGGATAAGAAACCATTAAATAGCGGTACGCCCGCCATTGAGGCAGCCGCTAGCGTGGTCAAGAGTGCCGTCACTGGCATGGCTTTTTTCAGCCCGCCCAACTGTTTCAGCTCCCGGGTGCCGGTCTCGTGATCGATAATACCGGCACTCATAAACAGTGCGGCTTTAAAGGTGGCGTGATTCAGAATGTGAAACAGGGCAGCTAAAATCGCCATGGGGCTGCCGATACCCAACAGCACGGTAATCAAGCCTAAATGGCTAACGGTGGAGAACGCCAGAATACCCTTTAGGTCGGTCTTCATCAGTGCAAACCAAGCGCCATATAGCATCGTCACGATGCCCACTAGGGAGACCACCACGCTCCACAGCTCGCTACCCGCGATGGCTGGGTGCAGTCGTGCCATCAGAAAAATGCCCGCTTTAACCATGGTGGCCGAGTGCAGATAGGCTGATACTGGCGTGGGTGCCGCCATGGCGTGGGGCAACCAAAAGTGGAACGGGAACTGTGCTGATTTGGTAAACGCCCCCAGCAGTACCAAACCCAGCATAAGCGGGTAGCGGGAATCCGCCAGAATCACTTCGCCGCTAGCCAGTACATCGCCCATATTGAAGCTGCCCGCCATATCGCCCAACAGCAGTAAGCCCGCCAATAGCGCAAGGCCGCCCGCGCCGGTGACTGTTAGCGCCATGCGTGCGCCTTTACGGGCATCCGACTGGTGCGACCAGTAACCGATCAGCAAAAACGAAGAGAGGCTGGTTAACTCCCAGAAGAGCCATAGCAGAATCAGGTTGTCCGACATTGAAATACCCACCATTGACGCCATAAAAAGCATCAGGAAGGCGTAGAATCGGCCATAGGGTTCGTCTTTGGCTAAATAGTAGTGAGCATAAAGAATAATCAGCAGACCGATGCCGAGTATCAATAGGTTGAACAGCAGCGATAGCCCATCCAGGCGGAACGCCAAGTTCAGTGCCAGTTCCGGCATCCAGGTGACCGAAAAACGTAGCTGCTCGCCATCTAAAAGAGCTGGCACGTTGAGTAGCGTCATTACTAGGGCGGTAGCGGGCAGCACCGCCGTTGCAAGGGAACAGAAACCGCGCCCGCGCCGTGCGGTGAGTGCCGGCACCAGTACGCCTAGCAGAGGCAATAAGGCTATCCAAAGCAGTGTCATGGGGATCATCCAGCGGCTAAAGTAAAAAAAGTCAAAAGAGTACCAACAGGGCGTCTAAAGAGGCGTTCTGGTGGCGTAGGATACATCAAGTGAAACAACAGGATATCACTTGTGTAGCAGGTGTGTAATTTTAGTATAAAGTGTGCGAATTAACCGTTGAGAGATTTTTTGTTACATGAGTGAGTCCTTTACTAACTGGCAGGCCCGTTTTGAAAAGCTACGGTCAAACAAGTTTTTTGAAGCGATGGTGATCGCCATTATCGTCATTTCCGCCCTGGTGATAGGGGCAAAAACCTACGACGAAACCACTCAGGTTGAGCAGTGGCTGCTCTATCTCGATATCGCGGTAACGATATTTTTCCTGATTGAGATTTTAATCAGAATGGCCGCGGAGCGCAGCCTGCTCGACTTCTTCAAAAAAGGCTGGAACGTTTTTGACTTCCTGATTGTGACTGCCAGTCTCATCCCCATGGATGACTCGGAAATGGTGCTACTGGCCAGGCTGCTGCGCATTTTCCGGGTACTGCGCCTGGTGTCGATGATTCCTGAACTTCAGATGCTACTTAGCGCCCTGGTGAAGTCGGTGCCACGGATGGGCTATGTGGTACTGCTGATGTTTATCATCTTCTATATATACGCTGCCATTGGGAGCTTTCTGTTTCACAATGTAGACGAGGGGCTGTGGGGCAATATTTCCCTGGCCATGCTAACGCTATTTCAGGTGGCGACCTTTGAGAGCTGGGCCACCGCTGTGCTGTATCCGGCCATGGAGGTCTACCCCTACGCTTGGATCTATTTTCTCACCTTTATCTTTTTGAACGCCTTTATCTTTCTCAATATGATGATTGGTATTGTGCTGGACGTGATGCAGAAAGAGAGCGCGCAAATGGCGCTGGACAACGGCGAAGGCGAAGAAGCCGAGCTGCAGTCGCTGCGCAATGATGTTCGCGGGCTGAAAGCGCAGCTTGACCGTATGGAGTCAGCGCTCTCTCAAGCATACTCGACAGCCCCAACACACCAGAATGACGCGGGCGGTAAGCACAGCGACAAGCCCACAACTGACTGATTTTAGGAGAGCCGCCATGATGTTGACTGATCCTGCCAAAAAGTACCGCCCCTTTGTGGCCGTTGATCTGCCCGACCGCCAGTGGCCGAGCAAGCGTATCGAGACGGCGCCTATCTGGTGCAGCGTTGACCTGCGCGACGGCAACCAGTCGCTGATCGACCCCATGGATCAGGAGCGCAAACAGCGCTTATTCGACATGCTGCTTAGTGTTGGTTTTAAACAGATAGAAGTGGGCTTTCCGTCAGCCTCCCAAACCGACTTCGATTTCGTTCGCTCGCTGATTGAGCAGGATAAAATTCCTGACGATGTGACCATTCAAGTGCTAACCCAGGCACGTCCGCACTTGATTGAACGCACCTTTGAAGCGCTACAAGGCGCCAAAAACGCTATCGTCCACGTCTATAACGCTACCGATCCCATGTTTCGCCGGGTAGTGTTCAATGTCGATAAAGCTGAATGCGTGCAAATCGCCGTCGAAGCAACCCAGCAGATTCGCGCGCAGATGGACGCCGCACCAGAAACCAACTGGACGTTCCAGTACTCGCCGGAACTCTTCACTACCACCGAGATGGACTTTGCCGTTGAGATCGTCGAAGCGGTCATGGACGCTTATGGCACCCGCGCCGATAAGCCCATGATCGTGAACCTGCCTGCCACGGTAGAAGTCGCCACGCCCAACAACTACGCCGACCAGATCGAGTGGTTCTGTCGCCACGTCAAAAACCGCGACCACTTGATTGTCAGCGTTCACCCCCATAACGATCGCGGTACCGGCGTTGCGGCGGCAGAGCTGACGCTGATGGCCGGAGCTGATCGCGTTGAGGGTACGCTGTTTGGGAATGGCGAGCGCACCGGCAACGTTGATATCGTCACCCTGGCGATGAATATGTATACCCAGGGCGTTAACCCCCAGCTCGACTTTTCCAATATCACGCCCATCATGCGCGAAGTGGAGTACTGCAACCAACTGCCGGTGCATCCGCGCCACCCCTACGTGGGCGATTTGGTGTTTACCGCCTTCTCCGGCTCTCACCAGGATGCGATCAAAAAAGGCATGGCGGATCGTCGCGCCAACCCTGATGCCGTTTGGGATGTGCCTTATTTGCCTATCGATCCGCTGGACGTGGGCCGTAGCTACGAAGCGGTGATTCGGGTTAACAGCCAATCGGGTAAAGGCGGTGTTTCCTACCTGCTTGAGCAGGAACACGGTATTGAGCTACCGCGCCGGCTTTCCATCGAGTTTAGTCAGGTCGTTCAGGAAGTGGCAGAGCGCACCGGGCGTGAGATCACCTCGCAGATGATCTATCAGGCGTTCTCGGATGAGTATTTAGAGCAGCGAGTGCCCTTTGCATTAGTTAACCACCGTTTGTCGTCTGAACCCGACAGCCCCAAAGTCACGCTGGACGCCGTAATTGAGGAGAGCGGCACACGGCAAACGTTAAAGGGCGAGGGCAACGGCCCGTTAGCGGCCTTTGTTAAAGCACTGGCAGCCGCAGGGCACGATGTAGAGATTATTGACTACCACGAGCACTCCCGTGGCCAGGGCGCCGACGCTGAAGCGATCGCCTATGTGGAAGTGCGTATCGACGGCAAAGCGGTATTCGGTGTAGGTAACGATGAAAGCATTACCAGCGCGTCGATGAAGGGGGTATTGAGTGCGATCAATCGCCACTATTCGACCCAGCCTGCGGCGGCCAACGTAACGGCAGAGACGTTGGGGTAATCCTGCAGTTACCAGTTGAGCGAGGTGAATTGCAATGCGGCCCTGGCAGATAATGGTAGTAACCGCGATAGTGATCGCCGGGCTAGCATCAACATTGGCCTCTCATGAGCCGTTTGAGTCCAAACTGGTAAGATTGGAAGCTCAGCGGGCATTGCCCTCGCTAGAGGCGGCGCTTCAGCAGGAAACAGCGGAGCTCAATGCGCTGTTTCTCAGTTATGCTGACGATCAGGCGCTGTGGATGAGCGCCTCTTTGGCGATTTTGCGCCACGGTGATATGGCCCGCGATGTATTAGTGGAGTACGGCTTACTGCCCAATTTTCAGCGAGTACTGGTGCGCTATGGGGCTGACGCCGTACTTCCCATTAGCTACTTTCGCAACCACGATGTGGCCACGCTAAAGGCGCAGTACTGGGTCGGTGAGCGTTATCAGCAATTCAGCCGCTGGTGGAGCGATGAGGAGGGAGATGCGGATTCAGCGTTTACTCCTTATCGACGTGGGCAGATGGGCATTGTGCTGCTGGATGCCAATGGTCACGCGCTGCTCAACCAGTTTGTGGTCAGTGAACAAGGCGACGTGGAGTGGCTACAGGGTGAGCGTCTGGTTGCGGGCCTAGGCGATTTCTTCACCAGCGGGCTACGCGATTTGGAAAGCCAGTGGCGGCGGGGTGACGACATTGGCGCCGCCGATCTAGGCTGGGCCGGTGTCGATCTACTCGTGATGGCCAGCACCGTGAAGGTGCTGCGGGCAGGCAAGGCCGCTCGTGCTGCCCGGGTGGGCAGTGTGGAAGCCCAGGGGACTCGTGCTGGTTTGCGCCAAGGCGCGTTAATGAGTGGTGGCGGGCGTTTTGCGGCGTTGCCACGTATGGCCAAAGTAGCCGCTGTGGCGGGCACTGCCTATGTAGTGGTTCGCCATCCAAGCCTTGTGAGCGCACTTGGCGCCAACCTCTCTTCCTGGCTAGGCTGGCCGGTTTGGCTCGGTCAGTTTCTTATCTGGCTCATCGTGCTACTGCCAGTACTCTTCATTGCGCGCTTTATTTACCGCTGGCTACTTACGCCGATACTGTGGCTGCTGGTGCCGCTGATGCGGGTATGCTTTAGGGCGGCAAACAATCAGTTAGCCAGGCGTACCAAGCCTCAGACCCGTGATCTTGGCTGAAGCAGTGAGAGAAAGTAGTTGTTAACGTAAACGGGGCAGCCTCTGAGGCCGCCCCGTTTTACGCTAAGGGTTACTCTGGCAGCGCGTAGACCGCGATCTGATCACCCACCTGGTCTTTCAGAATGGTATTGCCACCGGAAACAAAGGCGACATATTGGCGGCCATTGTACTCGTAGACCGCGGGGTTCGAGACGGAGGGGGCTTCGGTCTGGTCTGACCAGAGCTCCTCGCCGGTCTCAAGGGAGTAGGCACGCACCTTGGCATCCATGGAAGCGCCAATAAAGATAATATTGCCTGCGGTTACGGCCGGGCCACCGATGGTGGGCGAGCCCCAGCTCTCAGGCATAAAAAAGCCATACTGTTGCGATGCACCCACCGGACGACGCCATTTGATATCACCGCTGGTCATATCCAGGGCGACAAGCTCGCCAAAGGGGGGCTCCCAGCAGGGCATGCCTAGCCGGTTAAGCGCTACCTCAAGGCGCATCCCGTAGGGGGCGCCTTCTTGAGGGGCGAAGCCGCTTTCGTTGCCGGAGCCGCTATCCGCTTTGTCATAATCTTCGCGATTATAGAGTTTTATGTACTGCACAATGTGCGAGGTATTGACGATCGCTGTCTGGCTTTCGGGGTCGAAGGCTACGCCGCCCCACTGAACGCCGCCCGCGCTGATGGGAAAGCCAAGGGTGCCTTCGCCTTGGGTCGTCGGTGGGGTGTACATGCCTTCATAGTGAAGATCGTCCCACAATGCGGAACACTCTCCGAAGCTAACCGCGTCGGCCAGCGCCCAGACGTTGGGCTTTTCAGACTGATCTAACAGCGGTTCCGGTTTAGTCGGGAAAGGCTGGGTCGGCGCGTAAACTTCGCCCTCAACGCTGCCGTCGCCGCTGGGTACCGGGCGCTCCTCAATCGGCCAAACGTCTTCGCCTGTTTCGCGATTAACCACGAACAGAAAGCCCATTTTGGTTGCCTGGATGAGTGCCGGTATTTCTTCACCATCTACTGTGATGTCCATCAGCGTTGGTGCGGCATTGATATCGTAATCCCAGATATCGTGATGTACCCACTGCCGCGACCAAACCACTTCGCCGGTCTCGATATCCAGGGCAGTGGTGGATGTGCCCAGAGGCACTTCTTCGGTGCGATTGCCGCCCCAGTAGTTCGGCGAGGGTGAGGAAACCGGCAGATAGACTAAACCACGCTCCTCGTCGGCGGACATATGTGTCCAGACATTGGCGGTGCCGCTTTGATCGCGCATCTCATCGGAAAGTGCCTGGAACGTCCATTCACGTTCTCCAGTGCGGGCATTAATTGAGTAAACAGTGCCGGGTGGCGCCTGTTCGTAGGCCCAGTCCATCCCTGCCCAGCCGAGTACCAAGTGGTCTCCCACCACGGTAGGGGGTTGTAGTAGCGAAAGCGGCCAGCGGTCGTTGGTGTCGTTCCACTGGTTGACGTCGAGCACACCGTTATCGGCAAAGTCGGCGCACTGTTCGCCACTATCGGCATCAACCGCGAAAAGCTGTGCATCCATGGTGCCCATATAGATAATTTTCTGACAGGGCTCGCCTGCTACCGGATCGTCGGCTTCCCAATAGGCCACACCACGGTTTTTCAAGGCGGGTTGAGTTAGCGCTTCCAGAGAGGATTGAGTATCGAAACTCCATTTCTCTTCGCCACTACCGGGGTCTAACGCGAGTATGCGGTAGAAGGGAGTACCAATATAAAGGGTATCGTTAGCAAACACCGGGGTCGCTGACCAAACGGTGGCTGGCAACTCACCTGAGCCATCCGCGACATCGCCGGTATGCACTTCCCATACCTTCTCCAGCTCGCCAACGTTATCAGTATTGATTTGATCAAGCGGGCTATATTTTTGGGCATTAAGCTGGCCATGGAAGCTGTTCCAGGTCGGCTCGCCAGGCACCAGCGGGATGGGAGCGCGACTGGGCGCTTCTTCTTGCTCGGGATTCCCCTGCTCACTGGGTTGACCCTGAGCCAGTAACGGCAAGGGCGTAAAACAGATCGCCAGGGCGGTGACTGCGCCTAAGCCTGGGGTTATCGATTTAAACGGGGTGGGTAATAATGTCGGCATGGGCGGCTCCTCAGGTGTGGGTGAGACGGGCGTGATGGGTTGCGCGAACCATATCAACAATCAAGCCGATCAGACCGACTACCATGGCTGCGCTGATCCACCACTGATGCAGCAGCATTCCGGCGAAAGATGTACCGGCAAGCCCCATCAGTATGAGTATCCGCAGTACGATGGAAGCACCACGCCCTCTAACTTTAAAGAGAAGTAACGCCATCACCGCAAGGGCGAGGCAGGCCACAATGGCGACCAGTGCCCCAAGCGTTCCAGTGACGCCGGTTAGTGGTGTGAAATAGGCATATAAAGCGATGGCCAGCCCGGCAAGCGAGGCTATTAAGAGGACGAAAGCGCCCGGTCTGGACGAGAGGGATGGTGACATAACGCTATGGCCTCCTGCTGAGTGAGATGCCCAACGTTGAGGCTAATTCAACGTCAGAAATCGTTAGCACTATAACTTTAGCAGAAAACGATATTTTTACGATCTGGGTGACATGTCTTGATTAACTGTAGCAACACCCAGCGCTGTTTTTTCAATGAAGGGGAGGCATTGTAAAAGCGTTCGTCTCAGCTAAACTAGACCTATTAAACTAAGCTTACTAACCAAGTCGCATTTTTAGGAGATTTTATATGGAGGCTATCAATATTCACGAAGCTAAAACACGGTTGTCTCAGCTAGTGGCGAGGGCTGCCGAGGGGGAGGGGTTTATTATTGCCAAAGCAGGCAAACCGATGGCACGCGTGACGGCCATTGATAGCCCTACTTCTGGACAGCAAAAGCGTCTGGGATTTCTGGCAGGCCAGTTTAAGATACCTAATGATTTTGATCGTATGGGACAGGAGGAAATAGCCGAGATGTTTGGAGGTTGATGTGAATCTACTTCTGGACACGCATGTTTTGCTCTGGGCGGCGGCAGCGCCGGAGAGGCTTTCTGTTGATGCGCGAGCTATGATTAATGACGAAGATAACAGGCTCTATTTTAGCGCTGCCAGCATATGGGAAGTGGTCATTAAGAACAGTCTGCAACGCCCTGATTTTCACGTTGACCCGCACTTGCTGCGTCGTGGGCTGCTGGATAACGGTTATTTAGAACTTTCTATCAGTTCATTGCATACACTTAACGTTGCTCATTTACCAGTCATCCACAAAGACCCTTTTGATCGAATTTTGGTGGCCCAGGCAGAAGCTGAGGGATTTTTGCTGCTTACTGCGGATGAGCTGGTGGCTCAGTATGCTGGGCCTATCCGGAGGGTATAACTAACTTGTGGCTTAAGGCTTCAGCACTGAGCCATTCAAGCGTCTCAGTGCCGGCTGTTTCTTCAACATGCGTCACAACGGCGTTTTACTTCCCCTTCCAGGAATTTCTCGCACTAGGCGTGGCATTAAGAAGCCGGGTAAATGATCGCGAAGATGAGCAACCAGCTCGCGTGCTTCGCTGTCCGGCACATCAAAATGCGCAGCGCCTTGCACAGGATCCAGTACATGCAGGTAATAGGGCAGAATACCTGCTTCGAATAGCCGTTCAGAAAGTGCGGTAAGGGCCGTGACACTATCGTTCACATTGCGCAGCAGTACACTCTGGTTGAGTAGTGTTGCACCCGCCTGCTTAAGGCGCGCGCAGGCGTCTACCACCGCTTGGTCGATTTCATTGGCGTGGTTAATATGCAACACCACCACCTTTTGCAGGCGTGTAGCGGAGAGCCAGCCAAGCAGGGCGTCATCGACCCGATTGGGAATCACCACCGGCAGGCGGGTATGAATGCGCAGCCGTTTTAGGTGCGGGATGCTTTCTAGCTGTTCCACCAGCCATGCCAACTGGCGATCGCTGGCGGCCAGCGGATCCCCACCAGACAGAATCGCTTCGTGAATAGTGGTGTCAGCGCGCAGGTAATCCAGCGCTTCCTGCCACTGCGCCCTGGAGGGGGAGTTATCGCTGTAGGGGAAATGGCGGCGAAAGCAGTAGCGGCAGTTGATGGCACAGTTGGGGCTGGCGATAAGCAGCACCCGGCCAGCATACTTATGGATCAGCCCTTTGATGGGCCGATGTTCGGCTTCTTCAAGCGGATCGACGACGTAGCCATGTGGCGTTAGTGCTTCCTCGCCAAGCGGCAGTATCTGGCGCAGCAACGGGTCGTTTATGTCGGCATAGGCTATTCTGTTGAGGTACGCTTCAGGCACACATACGTCAAACAGTGCATGTCCAGCCTTGGCGCCCGCCAACCAGTCGTGGCTTAGGCCCAGCCGTTCGCAAAGTGTTTGCGGATCGCGAATGGCATGAGAAAGCTGCTGCTGCCAAGTGGAATGAGCTAGTGAGTCGCGATGGCTTTGCGTTTCAGACGCGGCAATAATGATGTTCTCCTGCAAAAAAGCCCTCCTTCGGGTTATCATGCGCGCACTTATTTAACGACGCCATTTGCAACGCTGCTGGCATATAGCTACTGGTATATAAACCTGCTGACAGCGGCAAAGTATGGCTTCGCGCACCACCTGTTGATACAAATAACTGAAATGGATGATTGAGAGACATTATGGCGAACTATTCTACCAACGAATTCAAGGCCGGTCTGAAAGTAATGCTCGACGGCGATCCTTGTGCGATCGTTGAGAACGAGCTGGTCAAGCCCGGTAAGGGGCAGGCGTTTAACCGAGTTAAACTGCGGAATTTGATGACTGGCCGCGTAGGTGAGAAGACTTTCAAATCCGGTGACTCGCTGGAAGGTGCCGATGTCATGGATTTAGAAATGGAGTATCTCTACACCGATGGTGATATGTGGCACTTCATGAAGACCGATGGCTCGTTTGAGCAGTATGCGGTAGAGAAAAAAGCGCTAGGCGATACCATCAAGTGGCTGAAAGAGCAGGTACCCTATATCATTACGCTTTGGGATGATAAGGCTATTTCCGTGACGCCGCCTAACTTTATCGAGTTGGAAGTCGTGGAAACAGATCCCGGTTTGAAAGGCGATACGGCACAGGGTGGTTCTAAGCCTGCGACGTTGTCTTCTGGTGCTGTGGTGCGTGTACCGCTGTTTATCAACCAGGGTGAAGTGCTGAAAATTGATACGCGCAGTGGGGACTACGTCTCACGCGCTTGATCGCTTTCCAGGGCGCTTGTATGTCTTAATGGCCACGCTTTGTGCGTGGCCATTATTATTTAAGGTGATTTTTTCAAGGAGTCGTTATGGCCATTGATTGGCAACCCTCAGCGTCCTTTGAAACGCTGCGCGAACGGGCGCGGTTAATGGCCAAAGTGCGCGCTTTTTTTGCCCAGCGTGACGTGCTGGAAGTGGAAACGCCCGTGCTGGGGCAGGGGGGAAGCACGGATATCCATTTGGTGTCGCTGCACACTCTGGCGCGCACGGACAAAGGGCAGCGCCGTCTATGGCTACAAACCTCCCCTGAATTCCATATGAAGCGCTTGCTCGCAGCGGGCAGTGGGCCGATCTTTCAGCTTGCGCGAAGTTTTCGCGATGGCGAAATCGGCGCCCGCCATAATATTGAGTTCACTATGCTGGAGTGGTATCGGCCCCAATTTACGCTGGATCAACTGATTGATGAGACTGCGACGCTCATTATGTCACTGTTGCCCAGTTTCCCCGGCCCACCTGTGCATTACCGCTACCGGGAGTTGTTTCATACTTACGTAGAGGTTGATCCGTTCACGACGTCTCTGGATAGGCTGAGGGCGATAGCTGCCGAGCGGGCACAAATGTCTGCCCAATCCTTAGCTGATGAAGGCCGCGAGACCTGTCTTGACCTGTTAATGAGCGTGGTGATCGAGCCGCAGTTAGGCCAGCAGGAGCTAAGCGTGGTAGTTGATTATCCGGCTAGCCAAGCAGCCTTGGCGCGACGCCATCAAGATGCAGATGGTGAGTGGGTGGCTTCCCGCTTTGAGGTCTATCTTAACGGTATTGAGTTGGCTAACGGCTACGATGAGCTGACCGATGCGGCTGAGCAGCGCACGCGCTTTGCTGAAGATAACGCTGAGCGCCGCCGTTTGGGCTTACCGGAAGTGGATGTGGATGAGCGGCTGCTGGCCGCACTTGAGCACGGAATGCCCGAAGGCGCCGGTGTGGCGCTGGGGATAGATCGCTTGATTCAGTTGGCACTCGGCAAAGCACGCCTGGAAGACGTGCTTACATTCTCAACGCCCAGCTGTTAGCGGCTAGTTGCTAACAGGCTGCAAGCCGTCAAGCCGAAATCCTCCGCAGTAGGAATACCAGCGGTACGCTGGCAATGTAGATCAGTCCCATCCAAGTAAAGATGTCGTTAAAGGCCAGCACTTGTGCCTGCTGAGAGACTCGTTGCGCCAGCATGGCGACGGCGGTGTGATAGGTATCGGGCACCGAGCCGGCGAGCATCGCTTGGTATTTGGCGATCTCCGCTACCACGACCTCGCGGCTAGTATCGATAGCAGGAATGAGCTGATTCCAGTGAAAGTCCTCGCGGATGTCGCGCACCGTATCGATCAGCGCCAGTCCCATGGCACCCCCCAGGTTGCGCATCACGTTAAAAAGCCCGCTGGCGTTGCCTACCTCGCTCGGCGGCAGGGTGCCCAGGGCAATACGCGAGGCTGGAATGATACACAAGATCAGCCCCATGCCGCGCACGATCTGCGGCACGCAGAACTGCCAAAAGCCCGACTCCACGGTAAGATTGGCGTTCATTATGGTGCCCACGCCGACCAGCAGTAGGCCCATAAACAGCATAATGCGCAGATCGAGGCGGTTGGACAGCTGACCGACAATAGGCGCGCAAAGAAACATCGTCAGCCCGGTGACGAACATCACCTGGCCAATTTGCAGGCTCGAATAGCCGCGCACATAGCCAAAAAACAGCGGCATGATGTAGACCAGCCCGTAGAGCGCGATGCCGATGATAAAGCCCATTACGGCGCCGATGGCAAAGTTGCGGTTGGTAAAGGCGCGCAGATCGACGATTGGGTGGTCGCTGCGCAGGGTGCGGATGAAGAACCAGGCTCCCGCCACCAGACAGGTCAGGCTGAACAGCAAGATCCGCTGGCTGGCAAACCAGTCATCGCCGGGCCCTTCTTCAAGCACAAACTCTAGCGAGCCCAAAAATACCGCGATCAATACCAGGCCGATCAAGTCCAGGTGGCGCGCGACCGCGTGGTTGGGCTTATCGATATCGAGAAATGTCCAGGCGGCCCAGCAGACCAGAACGCCGGGGATCACGTTGGCCAGGAACAGCCAGTGCCAGCTGAGCGTCTCGGTGATGTAGCCGCCCACGGTGGGACCCACAGAGGGTGCCATGGTGACAACCATGCCGATCACCGCCTGCACGCTGCCCATCACCCGGCGGGGAAAGATCGAAAAGCTAACTGCCTGGGTAATGGGTATCATCGCTCCGCCCATAAAGCCCTGAATAGCGCGCAGCACGATCAGTTGCTCGATCGAGGTGGCCAGCGCGCAGCCCAGGCTCGCCAGGGTGAAGCCGACGCACGACAGGGTGAAGGCTACTCGAGTGGAGAGAATGCGCATCAGCATGCCCGACAGCGGGATCATCACAATCTCGGCGATCAGGTAAGCGGTCTGCACCCAGGAGATTTGATCCTCGCTGGCTGAGAGCCCCGCCTGGATTTCGTTGAGCGAGCTGGCGACGATCTGAATATCCAGAATTGCCATGAACATGCCAAACACCGCAGCAATGAAGCCAATGCGCTGTGGCCAGGGTGGCATGTCGTTAACGCCCGTCACCGAGCCGGCGACCGTCTCGCTCATGACTTGGGCCGCTCCGCTGCCAACTGCTGGGCAGGGCGGGAGTCATTTTGTGGTTCAAGATGACGAGTATCGATCTCGGGCACGGCCGATAGCCCGGCGCGCAGTTGGCTCAGCGCCTCGGTGGGGCCGGTGACGCGGATCTTGACCGGCACCCGCTGGACGATTTTGTTGAAATTGCCGGTGGCATTGTCCTGGGGCAGCAGGCTGAACTCGGTGCCGGTGGCTGGCGACAGGCTGTCGACGATGCCTTCGTAGGTAATATCCGGGTAGGCATCCAAATGCACCGCGACTGGCTGGCCGACGCGAATCCGTTCGAGCTGGGTCTCCTTAAAGTTGGCTGCCACGTAGGCCGACTCGATGGGTACCAGCTGCAAAAGCGTCAGCGACGGCTGCGCTAAGGTGCCGACCTCAACGCGTAGATTGCCAATCACGCCGTCCCGGGGGGCGACGATGCGGGTCTTATCCAACTGGTGGCGAGCATAGTCAAGATCGGCGCTAGCGGCGTCCAGATTGGCTTCAGCACGGGTCACGTCG
>Ga0208919_1000936_pt1 | contig 17758 bp, 15 predicted proteins | sample 4_EtaG_FD_184076 | JGI IMG/M metagenome (GOLD analysis project Ga0208919, IMG submission 184076) | Marine viral communities from the Subarctic Pacific Ocean - 4_ETSP_OMZ_AT15127 metaG (SPAdes) (version 3) | ecosystem: Environmental > Aquatic > Marine > Oceanic | place: Pacific Ocean | collected...
TATCTCGTCTGCGGCCCGCCTAATCATTCCTCCAAGAGTGTTTGACCAGTCAGGATCGATGCCCACGTTTTCAAGGGCTTCGCGCTCTCTTACGGCTGGGGCATCCGGGTCTGGAACATCTTCTTTTTTTTCTGGTATTATGGTGTCGCGTAGGCGCTCTTCTTCAGGCCGGTCGTCGGGCAAAATGTCTTTTGCGGCTGTACGATCTCCACGTTGTGCTGCCCGTCTTTCCTCGCGGATAACGGCCCCAGCTTCCCCCCGATACGTTGGAACCATACCTTCTTCATCGGGTTCTATCTTTGTCGCGGCTCGTCCAAGGGGATTAATGGCTTCCATAAGCGATGGTGCCATTCTCGAAATCTCGTCGTCCGAGTAGCCATACCCTCTTAACTCATCAAGTTTCTTCTGGGCGGTTGCTCTTCCTATAGCACCGCCACCAACACCAATAATTGATCCGATCCCAGCGCCAAATGTAGCACCAACACCCGTGGCTTTTCCTAAACGCCCAACAGAAAACTCATCTTGAAAGCCTAGTTCAACATCTTTTAGTTGTTGGGCGGTGTTGACGATAGCTTCTTGGCCACCACCAATAACGCCTTCGCTAATAGCACCTGTTTTTGCCCCCTTTGCGAGGGCTGCACGGGTAGCGTTGCCGCTAATTATGCCAGTCTTTCGTCCCATAAGCGCGAGCCGAGCGGCGTGACCGCCAGCTTTCATCGCACCAAGGCCGGGGATAAGGTTTAAGGGGTCTGTAAGTACGGCTTGAGCAACATCTCCAATTGCGGTCCAGCGTTGATCTGCATCCCAAAATCTTGAAGGTAATGCTCGCCAGACGTTTTCAAGACGACGCATTCGAAGTCGTTCGTTATCAGTTGCCGAGGTTGTCCTAGCGGCGTCTCTTATAGCGCTGACAGTATTGAGTTCGGCAAAGTTGCGATCCTCATACCATTCCTCGATCATATCCTCGTCTGAGGAAAATTCCTCATTGTAATGATCTCGATAATATTGGCGTAAGTCTGAGAGAAATCTGACGTCTTTTAAGAGGGCTTTCGCGTCTGTAATATTGGCAGAATAATCATCTACGGTGGTGGTTACAGCATCACTAGCCGTATCCCCCCAATCAACCTTGTAGTCAACCACTATTAGGTACTCCAGTTTCCTAAATGTCTGGAGTTAATTTACTTCCTACTGTGGGAGGGGGTCGTCCTTACCAAGTAACGGCGTAAGTGTTGAAGTGATCCCGTATAGCATTCCATATCATTGGTTTAGCCTGAAGAATCCCAAGACTAAGACCATTAGCTCCTAAAATATAGTTTATATCTCTCGTGGCTCTCGTCGCAGCGGGACCATATTGGCCGTGGTTTGAATGTATAAAACCACCGCCTGGGGCTGGCTTCATGCCGGAAAGGGTTTGAACGGCCTTTGCAAATTTATTCGCAACTTGAGCGTTGGCGCCTATGCCCCGCGTAACATTCTGATTTATTCCGGTCATAACCAGTCCGGCACTAGGTGGCTGGCCTTGAGGGCCGGGGGTTGTGGTCGAACTCAAATTAAATACTTGGGCAAGATTAGCTGGGATCGTAACGGGTTGAGCTGCCACTGTAGCGGCTAAGTTAGCTTCGGCTGCTTCAATCTCTTTGATCATATTTTGGTAAAATTGTTCATTCGTGGCCATCCAGTTGGTTGTATAATTGGTGTCTCCACCACCCCACGCACTGTCGCTACCCTGACCGCGAACGAGGTAGGTCGACGCGCTTTCAGCATTATCCTTCCAACTCAGGTGACTGGCCTTAACTGCATCCCACTTGGAAGGAATAGAAAGTCTTAAAGCCTTTAGCGCATCAAGCCGTTGTTCAGGCGTTGTTTGCTGCCTGTTGACGATCTCATTAAAATTCTCTTTGAGCTTATCTTGGTTTTCTTTTGTGGTCTTCTTAATGGTGTCGTCGAGTTTTTTCCATGTCCAGTCACCGCTATACATTTGTTTAAGCTCTGCTGCGTATCGGTTTTGAGCATCGCTTGCAGATTTTTTATTGGAAGCCTTTTTAAATGCAGATGAGTTTCGAATGCTATTCGCAATCTCTTCAGCCGTTCCCGTGCTTCTGACAGTCGTATTGTCAAGGCCACTCATAATGGCGAAAAGGTCACCCTGATTTAACTTGTAACCCTGAACAGCCATATTAAGCCCTTGTTGCAATTTAATAACTAGATTTCCCAGGTCAGTTGAATTTCCGTTGGGCAATAACTTCTTGGCAACGATCTTGTATTGAGCGCTCTCTGTACGATTAAGACCGGCTCGCTGCATCCCTTGGTCAGAGTTTTGTTTGGCGGCGTATGTTCTTGCTTCGTCGAGAATTGTATTTCTGCGTTTATCTTTTTGGCTAGCGTTTGCACCCGTCAGAAAACCCTTAATCTCTTCCCTTAACATCCTAACTCTGGCTTTGCTCTCTGGCGTTTCTCCGTCCTTCGGAAAGAACAACTCGACAGTTTCTCCGTCAATAACCACAGACTTAAAAAGTTCTTTAAGGCTCGCTGTTCCCGCAGCACTATCTCGTAGGTCAATAGCGCCGGATGTACCCATTAATGCGGCAGTTTTAAACACTTCTGAGCCTATGTATTGTCTCATTGCCGCCAAGGATTTTGACGTGTTTTGTTCATTTTCCTTTCGGAGTGTTCTGTCTCTCTTTTCTTTTTCTTCAGTCCAGATTTTATTAATGCTTTCAATTTGTTTGGCGGTGGGCTTAAAGTTCTCATAATGGTCTTTGATAAACTGATTGTATTCGTCTACGCTGCCGCTATTTTTTGCGTAATTTATTAATTTTTCATACAGCTCTACGAATTGTTTTTTATTAGCCCTCTTCTCGGCCTTTCCTCTCCAATCCTTATACATTTTTTGAAAACGCTTCTTCGCTTGTAAAGGTACGCCGAGAAGTTGTGTTAATGTTTCGTCGTCTAATTCATAGCCGTATGCGTCCGCATGCTTTTTCAGTCTATCGATCTTGTCACTCCAAACGTCTGCATCGATGTTTGTAAAATATTGATCGTTAAAACGACTAACCTGCGTTGCCGCCAACCCCGGTACGGCGCTCATTAAACGCTGTTGAAATTCCATTGCGCTTTCGTCTGGGCCACGAGCTATAGCCATGCGTTTTGCTGTCTCGTCCAGAGTTCTGTCTAAATCAAGTCTCTTGGTGATTTGACTAAGTCGTGCGTCTGTATCAGCTCTTGTTTTTGCTTCGAGGTTACGTTGAGCAATGTTCTGTAATGTTCCCTCTTTGGGCTGCACCAACCACGGCATACCCTGTTGGGGAGCATTTCTCTGAAAGAAGTCCTCCATCTCAGCCATTGTGGCGTGGGGATTTGCTTTCTTAAATTCCTCGAAGAGTTTGGCAACCTTAGACCTTTCGCCGCGCCAATAGTCGCCACGGTCCTGAAAGCCTTGAGTTACTGCAAAGTTATAATAAGACATTAATTTTTTTCACCCTTTAGAAATCCCAAAAGTTCGGGTCGTTACGACCGGGCTCATATTGAAAATCGCTGTGGTAGTTGTTATCCCACATTCTATCGAGCCAGCCTCCTACTCCTTGGCTAATATCGTTGATGTAACTCCCGTATGATTTACCAGCATCAATTGCGTTCTTATTGTGCATGTTTATGAGATGACGGTTTTGATCCATCACATTGTTACCAATTGTCCCGGCGTTTTGATAAAGCGAATTGGAACTTTCGAGGTTAGATTTATAAGGACTGAAAACCCCTGTTCGAAGCCCGATCCCCGCCTTGGAAGCAGCCGAGCCCGGTGCTAGATATTTAGCCATCCCCGTTCCAAGACGACCAGTAAGCTGGTCATAAATTCCTGACCCCATTCTGACGGGAGCGCGGAAATCCCCGGCGCTTGTAAGGCCACGAGAATAGACCCCGCTTCGAAGTTGGTTGTAATCAGATGATGCGGCGGTCGGAAGATCGCGCATCCCCAACAAGGCATTTAACGCCTTATCATATGGTGAGGCAGCTTGCGACAGAAGATCACTTCGAAGCCCCATTCTGTTGGCAATTCCAGCCTTGTTCATATCTTGTCGGCCAGCCAAGTATTTCAGTGCGCTGTCACGGGCGCCTACTCTGGCGTTTGAGTATTGGTCGGCAAGACGTCTTGCGATTTCAGACCGCGCATCTGTTGCAGCGGTGCTTTCGTCCATACCTTTTCGTATTAGGTCGGCCTCATTTTTTGAGGCGACCAATCTTCCGGCCCGGTCAACGTCAGAAAAGGCCGCCTCTGTGCGGCTGTCAATTTCTGCATCGATGTCGGCTGGTGAAAATTCTTCGAGCTTTGCAAGCATATCATCAGGATCGGTAAACTGGTCATTGATCGCTTGCAGATGCGCGACCATTTCATCAATTTCATTTACTGTTCTGCCGCGTTGATTTTCGGCAAATGCTCTTTCTCTTAATCTGTCTGTACGATTAATCTCGTATTGCCTAGTTGCAAATTCACGTTCGATCTCAGCTTGAGCGCGTTCCTCATAAAACCTTTTGAGGTCTTCGTTTCGCTCTCCAGACGCGATAGCTTTAACATTGGCCAGCTCGTTTTTTGCAAACTCGCGTTCTTCCTGTGCAATGTTTTGGTTATTAATAATCTGGTTAAGCATAAACTCGCGCTGCTTGGCAGCGGCGACGTCCTCTTTAATCTGGCGCTGTATTGTATATTGGCGTTCCGCCATTAACCGCCGCTTAAATTCTTCTACTTGCTTTTCATCAAACCGTCGTTCGCCTTCCGTGATGCGACGGTTCATAGCATTCATTTTGCGTTGATATTCGTTCTCCTCTCTCCGCAGACGATCACGATCCTGACCCATAAGGAGATTAAAATTTTGGAGATCAAGCTGTTTATTGGCAAGACGTTCTTGTACAGCCTGGGCATGCATCGATGCTGCTGCGGTTGCGGCCTGCGCCCGCCCCGCCTGTATGGCTCCGAAAACCTTACTGCCAATACTTAAAGCTGCTGAGAAGCTCATTTAGTCTTGCCTCACTATACCTGTATAACACCAAGATTTCCTGAGAAGCCGCTAGGCGTCTGTGCGGTCGTTTGCTCCTCCTCTTGTCTTTTTCGGGCCAACATCGCTAGGTATTCAGAGGCGGTCATTGGTGATGTGCTTGTAAAGTCTTGGAACTGTGGAACACCACCTGGGCCAAGGGCTGCAAGTATCTGGTCACGTTCAGCCTGTAATGCCGCCGCAGAGTTCGTATGGTCAGTTTCAAGTCTTTGTTTCTCACCCTGAAGCCGACCTCTGATTTGCTCGATTTCATCAAGGGCTTGAACAGCCGCATAAAGCTGTTGTTTTTCTTCAATCAACCCAAGAGCGTCCATCTGTTCAGTAATCGCATTTAGGTCTGAAAAGTTAGTAGCACCAACACTTTCAAGAAGGGCTTGTGCATTGGTTTCAATCGTATCTCTTTCAGTGTTAAGCGCATCCAACCTTTGATCGATGGATGACCGGGCTGTTTCTATAGCCGCATTAACATCACCTACCCTCCCTCCTGAGTACGGCGCAAGATCAGCGCCTATTCCCATCAGACTGGACAAACCTTCCCGCATTCCCGCTTCGTCGTAAGGACTGTAGTCGGCGGCTCCAGTATTGATTGTTTCTGCGCGACCAAGGAAGTCATCGATATTGGTGGCTCTTTCATCACGTAATGCTTGGAGGGCATCGCTGGCTCCGGTTAAGCGTTCCGAGGCTGTGCCAAAATCATATGGAAGAAGAGAGGAAAAGCCAGAAATGTCCTCTTGTGCGTCTGAAATAGTGTCGCCCAGACTATCGAGAGCGTTCAAATTATACATATCAGCGCCCTCTGCGCTGGATAACAGACCACGGGCTCCGGTTCTAGCAAGGTTTTGTGCCTGCTCTATTCGCGCAAGCTCGGCTTCCCTTTCCGCCATCTTGCTTCCAACTTTGCCTTCAAGACCCAGAAGGTTTGACATTGTTGGGTTAAAGTCTGTGGCAATGTCACTGGTGAAACGATTAATGCCAAGCTGCTGCGCGTCGATATCTCGCTGCAAATCTTTTAGACCTTGCTCATTAACAATGGTTAAGGGATCGTATCGTGCAGAAAGGGCATCATAACCCTGTTGCTGCTGAGTTCTAAAGTCAGCAATACGGCCAAGCTCTGTGTCACGCCTGCCTTGCAAGCCTGACAGATTTGTTGTCGCAGTCCCTAGTTGCTGGTTAATTGTCGGAAACAGTCCACCGGCCCCATCAGAATACATTTGAGATGCGATTGGTGAATTAAAAGCCGCCAGCCTGCTTCTTATAGCGTCAAGGCCGGTTGAAAGTGCATCAATCCCCGTCTGTGTGCCGATACCTTGTCGACCAATTTGACCTGTAAGCTGCCCAAGATTTCCTAATGCTTGAGAGCGGTAATCAGTAACACGGCGTTCTTCAGCGCCACGACGTTGATTTAGATCGGCGATACGATTACTCAGACCTCCAATTTCGCCGAGGTAGTTTGTTCTCATATTTTCATTTACTTGATTAAGTGTAGGTATCCCGACAGAAACAGAGCCATAAGGAGACTGCATTGCACCCTGCCAAGTGGGCCTTGTCTGGTTAAATTGGAGAGCGTTTAAACCACTACGAAGATCGGCTACCTGCCCCGCATAATCTGGCGCGTTATCATCAAGGTCAGCAATCGTTAAACCACCGAGAGTGTCTCGCATGGTGTTAATGCCAGCGCCTTGATTTGCCAAGCTGGTATTGAATTGCCCAACCGCAGTATTATACGCATCAGCAGTAGTCTGTCGTTTTGCCAATTCTGCGGCAGCCCATTCGGCTTTTTCCTGTGTGTAATCGGGTGGAGGAGGTGGTGGAGCAGGAGGTCGTTTACCCATGATCTTTATCCATTTCTAAGAACCGGCATTCTTCTTTAAGGAGACCCCAGACGATTGCGTCGTCGTCGTCTGAGAAATACTTTCGGAGCAGTCCTTCTTGTTTGCTTCCCCAAGCTGCCATGACTTTTGCTGCTTTTGGGTTTGACTGCGCCGTAAGGGCTGAAACTCTGGAAACTCCGCAGTGTACGAAAGCGTATTCAGCGATAAATTTGAGGTATTTTCTGCTGCACCATCTCGCATCTTCGATGGCGATGTGTACATGAATGTCCCTTCCTGTGAAGTCAGAGAAAAGGACGCCTCCAGCAAGTTGGCCATCGACCAGAAAGCCGTAGCCTGCTGCGTTTTCATAAACTCTTCCGAGACCGATTTTTTCGCTGACCCAGGGTCCAAATTGTTTGACATCGCTTATTACCTCTATCTTCAAGCTGAAATCACCGAAGTTGCCAAAGAAACTTCGAGGTTATTTCCAGACGAATTACTGGTAATGGTGTAACCAAGAGATTTTGATGAAGTTGTGGCATCAATCTCAATTGGTGTTCCAAGAGTTATTTCATTGGGTGTGCTGCTGACTGAGTAAGTGCTGCCAACATTTACGCCCCCTGCCCTGATTTGTATTGTGCAGGTTCCAGATGATGTTCTTACTGCCAGCCCATCGACCCGAACTTTCTGTTTCCAAAGCCGGGTCATATCAACAGAACCGTTCGCGGCTGTTCCCTGCTTGTCGTACATCGTGTTGGTAGCCAAGACACTCGGCAACTGGCTAAATGGCAGACGTCCCGAACTATCGAGTTGGGCCACACCGTTTGCTGCACCTTTTTGCGTAACAGGAACCACAGACGTTAAATCAACGGCAGAGTATTCGAGCGCTGTTCCCGTAGCATTTACGCGAATGAACTGAGCTGCGTTTGACGTAGAGAATGTCGGAAGCGAGCTTTCCGGGTTAGCTTCGAGATATTGGGTGCCGTCATAAAACTTGAGCTTGTTTGGACTTTGACTTGTGTCGAGCCAGAGGTTTCCTGTAGCCGATCCTGATGGTGTTGAGGAACCTGAAACAATTTTTGCTGCTGTGCTCAACGTTGTAGCTAAACCGCTTACCTTTGCTGTCGTAAGATCGGCATCAGCAATTTGTAGTTTTGAGTAAGGAATTTTGCCTGTAGCGACGTCTGTAAAATCCGCCTCAAGCATCAGGCCGGTAACAGCCAAGGATGAAGTGTTCTCAACAGTAATGATTGATACTAGGTTTCCGGTTGCTACCGCACTATTAAACTGCACCACGTTTGATGCAGGTATCAGCGTGTAATCGTTAGAGCCGCCTTCCCTCTGGAGAATGCCGTTTTTATAAACCTGGAGAATGGTATTTTCGTCGAACGTGAACGAGAAGTTAATCTGGCTTGATACTGTTACTGTGTCACTTCTTGTGAAACCCGTAACAGATGTTGCTCGAACCTTCGAAATAGTGACAACAGCATTAGTGGACTGCCCCGCATTAAACGTAACAGCACCCGCGCTTCCTGAACCCGCCGTGGGGCTGGTAGTATAATCATTAGAGCCCCCTTCTCTTTTTAGAAGGCCGTTAACCCAAACAAGCAATGTGTCTGTATCCGCGTGTGCATAATCAAAAACTGTTTGCGCGTTCGTGGAAACATAATCTGTCCGCCCATGAAAGATGGGAGCACCAATTGTCCCCGCTTCTGAGCCGGAGGTGCCACGTAGAGATGCGATGCTGGCAAGCGTTATCCATCCAGTCGTGGCGTCTGCGTATGTTCCAACGCGATATTGGATACCCGCAGCGCTATCATTTCTCATCTCTATTGGACCGGCGAAATTACCACTGCTGTCAAAAAGAACCGACATAAGCTCGCCGATTGTTTTGTCTCCCAGTTCACCAGCATTTACATAGCGAACGAGACTTTCAAATTCGGCATTTATTTGCGAAGAACTGCCGTAATTTTGTGGATTGGTCTGCCGTAATCTTGCCATACTTTCCTAACCTCTCACCACAATGGCGATACCCATTAAGCGAAAAATTTTGTTACCCTTCCGAACCACAATTTTATATTGCGCTCCGCGATAACGAGTTTCCCACTTTCGCTCATATTGTTTCGAAAGTGGCACATCAATGAACCTGTTGTCGTCCGTATCGTCTACTTCAAAGCTAATTGCCCCAAGGCTTCTTCCCTCTTCGTCTGTAGCCGTGACATCTATGATGCCTTGGCCCGACGCTTGGATAACAAGGCTGTGAGTTTGCTTCTGATTATTAAAGTCCCCGTGCCACAACATAGGGGTAACAAGGGTGACGTCTGGGGTTGTGGCGCTTTCCTGATCGATCTTGTCGATAGTGTACATTCCACCGGGTGTTCCGTAGATCAGCTCTCCACCCAAAAAACTGCCGCAACGTGCATTTAGAAAATCACCAGTTGACCACTTAGGCTGCGGAGCTTCCCCTTCTGGATTAAGAGAAAGGCTCAAACGCTTGGTGTTAACACCACCAGTTTGAGGAAAGAAAATATGATACTGACTTTCGTCCTGATCCCAGACAGCCGATATCGTCTGAGGGTCTTCTACCGCCTTAAAATACTCTCTATATAACAGGTCAATCTTGTCACTCAGAGACAGGCTAAAAACAAGGATACCGTTTTCTTGGCTCCGTCTTATTGAGTGGACCCCACTCCGCGAACAAAAGAGAACGTCTGTACCAGCGTTGACAATCGTATTATGGGATATGCAGCCGATGTGAATGTTGGTGCGGTCGTCAATTGTCCAAGCTGAGATGTCGGGGTCAATCTGGTATAAAAGAGCACGGTCAGACGTGAATATAACAATTCGGTTTTGTTCAAAAGCTGCAAGGCCCGTGATCTGGTCGGCACTACCGATTTGGTTTGCAATATCGATATAACCACCGCGAAGTGCGTCTGTACTTGTTGGGTCTTCGTCTTCTGGAAATATTTCCCCTTGGTCGACCCGGCTGATATGTACTTGGGTTTCCTTCCCCGGTATCCCCGCTACTGCCATTCTCCGTTGAACTGATACCGCAAAAGATGGTGCTAATTTTATTAAGGCTGGGGACTGGTTTGTTACCCATTTAATTCCATCATATCTGTAAGGCGTTAGTGCTCGCGCAAAAATGTGAACGTTCTGGTTAAAAACGCAGCCGCTAACAACAGCATTCACGGGATAAGCGTCTGTGATGACATGATCTCGGTCTGAGTTCATGTTCAGGCCACTGCCAGTTTGTTCAACCCAAGCGGCCTCACCAATTCCAAAGTGTTTTATATAGATGACTTTATAAGAACCTTTTCTAAAGGTAGCCCCCGGATCGCGTACAACTTGTCCGCGCCAGTCACAGTAGGCATTTTCTATTCTATGAAGGGTTTGTTCCGTCTTGGTGTCCTGAGACTTGAGGTCTCGTGAGGTATCAAGACCTTGAAAGTTCTCATAACCGATAATCTTGGTCTTAACGCCATGAGGGGACTTTGAGGTCGTCGCCATTAGCTACTCGATGCGTAAGGCAAACCGTTGTATGAGCTAGTTTTATCTTTAAAGTTTCTTTTATTTGTTCCCTCATCAACGATCCGCAGACGTATGTTGGTATTCCCATTAAGCTCTTGCCAAAGAAGTTGGTTCATATTGCGGTTATAAAGAGGTGCGAAAATTTCAATTTTTTCCGAACCCTGCTGCATTGCGTAATGATAAAGAAGCCCAGAGCGAACAATGGTGTCGTTAATCGGTCGGGTGTCGGTGATTGATGTGTAGTAATCAAGAACCGGATATCCCGTGTAATACGGGTGTGATCTAACATCATCTATGACTTGGTTGGCGAATTGCAGAAACATAGACAAGACCGAACTGTCTACAGTGCCAGGGTTAAAGTCACCAAACTGGCGTATAGCTTGAAGCGATATGGTTTCAAGAGATGAGTGACCATTTTGCAAATGCGGGTTTTGAGTTGAAACGCCGGGATCAGTCGTTGTCAAAATTCGACTATCAGACGAATGAACCGCCTCAGTCATAGTGTGGCCGTCGTGGCTGTGTGTCGGGCCAGTATATAGTTCACCAGTGGTGAGGTAATACGCCATTAGGCTTTCCTAACAATACGTCCTAAATCGACAAAATGATGACGTGCAAATCTTTCAACTAGCTCGCTAGGCACCTCCCATTCGAGATGACCGTTTGAATAATTTCTGATTGGTCTGATATCCATACAGTCAAACATGGATGGTTCTTTTTCACGGCTTTCGAACCAAACAGTTTTCGGTTCTTGTTTAGGCTTTGTTTCTTTTAAGGGTTCTGACATTCATTATTCTCCAAATAGAAATGGGGAGGCTGTTACGCCCCCCCATAAAATACGCGGTACTACTAAACTGGTCGTCCCGATTAGGTATTGGCCGTCCAGTTTTTGATGTAGGAGTGGACTTTGTCCTGAATGAGTTCCATACCGCATTCGGTAAGGTACTCGTGCGTGACACTGTCCGCGCCCGGTGATTGCCGGTTCTCCAACAAGGAGGTATCCCGATCTTGCAAGTAGCGGTATGTAAGATAAGGAAAGTCAATGATGACCATAGACTTCTTCATGTTGGGTACTTGGCGGAACTGAGGATGGAGATGAACCATTAAGTCCCCAGCAAAAGTTTGATAGCGGGTGAAGTTTACACCATAGCTACCTTCAACCTGCGTTGGCTGCCAACGGCTTTTTCCAAATTCTTGCAAGTGATGAGCGACAGTCTCGCCAACAAATGCAATCTTTTGTTTGGAGCCATACTTGAAGACAGTACTGATGAGCTGCTCATCAAACTGGCTTTCAGACATGGTCCCGTCACCGTCGATAGCAGAAGCAACGTCAATGACGTTGGTCAACTGCGTGGTCAGACCGCCCGTGTAACGGGTGGGCTGTGCAGTGGAGCCGTTTGCTTCGTGCTTTTTCCCAAAGAACATAGCCCGCTCGATGTCGGACATATGAAGTTTGAGAGCCTTGGTCATAGCCTCGTCTTCCTTATCTCCAGTGCGGAGGTAGGTTGACTGCAAAGTGCCGCTAACTGAGAACGCAGTACGAAAGATTTGCGTATAGTTGGAAGCGACCGTTGCGTCGAAGCTGATGGCCGTTGGAGTTGACGCACCTTCCGATGCGGCAAAGCCAGCGACGAACAGGTCGTCGTTGTCCGTGATGGTGTAGGATGTGCCACCGATGTTACGAGTTACAACAAGGTTTGTTGCGGTCGTATCGGCAGTGACGTGCATGACTTCACCAGTGTTGCTGTTGACAACAATAGCACCGCTAATCGCGTACTTATTGTCATCGCTTGCATCCACAACAATGGTAGTGGCTGAGTTATTATAGCCGCCGCCATTATTTACTTTGAGTTTCCGGTCAGGAAGCTCGTCACGGAAGTTTTTGTACTCAGGATCGTCTGTAGCTTCAGACGAGCCCATTGCGAGTAATGCGTTAAGCGGTGCATTACCATTTGGCTCTAACAGGGTGAAAAGTTCCCTGTAGTTTTTAGGCCGGAAATCGACGCCAAATTCGCCGGTTCCCCGTAGCCCTTGAATGCCTGCCATGTGAAAAATCTCCTTTTAAGCTAGGCGTTAATAGACAAAAGGTTTCAGCGAGCGTCGGAGGAATTATCATCTCCCTGCTCTAGTCTCGTATCGGGCCGAAGCGCGATTAGTCGATAGTATCTACGTCTGTCAGACGTTGTCGTCCTTAGAGGGACTGATTTCTGGAAGACATGATCTTCTGGGCCATTTGGCCAAGTCGATCACCCTCCGCTGCTGGAGCCGGGGCGCCTTGTGCAGTTGGTGTGCTTCCAAGACCACCTGTATAAGCCAGACGTTTTTCTGTCATAGCTTTCAGTTGGTCAAACTGGTTACTCTTTAGATGCCCATCAAACTCTTGCATGTATTTGTATGCATCGTCTGCATCGAGGAAATCATCAAGCGTAAGCCCGATCATTTGCATCCAAGTTTCAAATTGAGGTGCTTGGTCGTCTGGGATACGAAGAGCGTTTTGTGCGCGGTCAATGTTTACCGCAATTGAGTTCATTCGATTTTGGTCGGCTTGGGCGCTCACATCTTGCGAGTTTTGTTTCATTGCATCCATACCGCCTTGAAGCATCGGTATGATTTGTCTTAAAACGCCTTCCATATTATCCATTCGGCCATTAACAGCATTACTCGTGTCATTCATGGCCAACAAGTTTTCGATGCCTGGGGGCAAATCATCCAAAGCATTTTTCTTAGCCCACTCTTTTAAGGCCGCAGACACGTCCTCATTGGAGTTAGATTGAACCTCACTAACATTTACCTGCGGATTGCTGGGTGTGTTGGGGTCTCCTAACGTTGGGCTGGCTGCTCCTCCTTTTGCAATGGAGGCCAAATCGGTTGCTATATCCTGAACTGTCCGATTTGGGTTAGACCTCATATATTCTTCGATCACTGACATTACCGGCTTGAGCTGGGCATTTCTGTGATTAAGAGCCTTATACCGGCTCATTGTCCCTTCTATTTGCTTTTTGGTGTAGGGAGTATCACCAATAGTTACAGCAACTTCATACTCGACGCTTTCAGCTTTAGCTTTATCATCTTCCGTAACGGGCGCTGCTGCCGTATTGGCTGCATCTTGCGCTGAATCTTTAGGCTCTGCTACCGGCGGCGGTGGGACATTTGGCTGTCCGACGTTTGCGGGGTTTGCAGGGTTTGGGGCGGTTGCAGGGTTTGGGCCTAATCGGTTGGCGGCGATACCGTCTACGGCTGCGGCCATATCTTCGGGACTTTGTCTTGTGGGGGCGATAGCCATTTAATACTCCTCCCGGCCTTGGCGGGGTTAGATTTCAAAGAGTTACATCTTCAATGTTTGACTGAACCTTGTCGTCCCTATCGAGCGCAATTTCGTTTTCAAATTTGATACGTGCTTTTTCTGGAAGGTTAAGCATTTGCTTGGCGGCCCATATTGTCCCGCGTCTGAAGTTAATTTCATCCACTGACATTTCAGTCTTGTCTGCAATCGCCATTGCAGACGCAACAATTTCCTCTTCCATTATTTTTCGAAGAAGTTGCCAGCCCTTATTTTTATCAAGGGTGTTTAAAGCCTTGATCGCGGCATGAGGGTTCACTTCTTTACTTTTTTCCCACGACGAACGATTGGCTTGCCTGCCATAACGGTCTTATGACCTTTAGGCATTGGACCCTTGTTAAATTGGGCTGTTACGGCTGCGGTGTCTTTTTTCATTTCTTTACTCCAAGTTTTGTCAAAAGGTTTTGCACAGTGCGCGTTTCGTAAATTCGTATCATCATCCAAACTAAAGTTGCGAGTGAGGCAACAGCCGGTATCCATTGAAAAAAAGAAGCGGCCCCTACCGTTATTGCTACAGCATCTATGGGAGTTTTTTCGTCCATCACTTACCCCCTAACCTTTTGGCAATAATTTCCTCGGCCATTGGGAGAAGCCTAATGCCGCAGTACCCAACTAAAAAAGCAATCGCTGGACCCCAAACCATATCAAGCGCCCAATGTTTCATAATCGGAGGAATAAAAAATTCGGCAGCGATCCACCCCACAAGCAGGGCTAATGCGACGTCTTTGGCTGCCGATATATCAAACTTTTTTTGGGTCAGACAATTGGTCGCCCCTCCAACGCCTGCTGAAATAATGCAGCAGGTCTTAGCTCCGATTGTTGTTATTAACCACTCCATAACTACTCACCCTCAACTAAAGATTAACGAACCAAATATTCTTCAATGTCTGAGTTGATGTCCCTCATCTTGATCCAACGATCACCGATGGGCTGACCTTTTCGTACCCGCAGTTTTCCGACAAGTCCGACCGCCGACCATTCCTTTCGATCTTCGCGTGGAACATATTCCTGATCTGCATCGAAATCGGGGTTGAGCTGTCGGTCTCCGTCTTCGGTAAGGTCGTAACCTCCGAAGTCATTGCGTAGATACTTACCTCGCCATTTGTTCCAAGCGTTGTCTCCCACGACGCAGGGGTTTCCGCTCACAACACCGATTATCTGCGAGGCGTCATCGTCATCGGTAGCTGCTCTAATTTTTTCGTTATCAAGAACGACAGATAAACCGCGTCGGTCCTCGTCGTCTGAATTTCCATCAGCCCACTCAAAATATTCGCTATAGTCTGCGCCACTTCCTGAAAACGACCCGTCTGCATACGCCTCGCCGTCTCCTCTGAGATTATGCTCTACATCGGAGCCTCCGCTGGATTTGGTTTGCAAGAATGCGTAGGCGCTGTTGGCTGCTCTGGTAACAACCAGCAAGGTGTTAATATTGGCGTAGGTCGCATGGGTTGCGTCGGAATAGAGGCACTGTTCACCTGCCGCAGAGTTCAACAAATGCAGTCTGGCAGAAGCCCCGGTAAGCGTTCCTATGCCGAGGCGTCCTCCAGTAGATAATGTCATTTTTGTGTCGTCGTTAATTTCAAAGTCAATGTGACCGCCGCCACCACTGTTGCCGATCTTCATACGCTCCCAGTAGTTGATGTCACTGCCGGTCGAATGAGACCCTTTCCACATGCCAGACTGTGAAGTTGACCAACCGTCAGACCGTCTGAGAAAAAAGCCTTGGCGATAGTCAGCCGATGCTGTTCCGCCACGGCCTGTCGATCCGACGACGACGCCTCCTGTAACAGCGGTCCCCGGCTGCACATCGACAAACTTTCCGGCAACGTCGTTGCCCGACGCGTTTTTGACGACTGATGCGGTACCACCGACGATGAGGTCGCCAGTGTCGTTAAGGGTGAGTTGGGTTGTTCCGCCGGAAATTCCAGAGGAGCCGCTTTTTAAATAAAAAGTACCTCCAGTCCTTCTTGTGATCGAGAAATTATGGCTTTCATCAGTATAGATATTTGCAGATTCAGTTCCCGCAGTGGTCATACCAATGCCGCAAAAATCAGCATCGCCGGAGGTGCTTGAATTTAGGTAAAGACAGTTTTTCGACCAGCTAGTGGCCGTCACGTTTATCATCCCTGTTGCGCTGGTATTTCCGACAGAAAATTCGCCTGTTGCAGCTATCCTGGCCCTCTCAGTGCCAGCCGTCTGGAACGTCGTGGTGTTGCCCTGGATGTTTTCTATCACCTTGGTATAGGTGCCGTTGTTGTAAGTTCTCAGACTAAGCCCGGAGTTGTTGCCGCCAGAACCGAGGCTGTCGATCTGACTAATGCCATAAGCTCGCATATACATATGCAAACCAGCGGCGTTCGAAGTCCCACTCAGTGCTGTATCTGCCGACTGTGCCGACATACTTAGGCTCGCTATTGGTGCGGTTGTGCCTATGCCTAATTTGCCATCCGACAAAAGCCGCATTTTTTCACTATTGGACGTGTAGAAATACATATAATCAGAGTTGGGGTCGTAGCCTACTTGACCATTAGTGCCCGCACTGGTTTTTCCCATATAGATTTGACACTGACCCGGCGTAGTTGAGTCCGTGTTAAGTTGCAGCACCGACTGTTGCGAGGCCGCTGTATTTTGAACGATGAGTTTGTTTGCGCCGCTACTAACGGAAGTGTGCAATGTGGCAGTTGGCGTAACACCTATGCCGACATAGCCGCCGTAGGGGTTGAGCGTCATTGCTCCGGCGGCTGAACCACCTGCGCTCACTTGAAAATACGGAATATCGCTTGCCCCGCTTCCTGATGCAAGCGACCAGCCAGAGGTACTTTTAGGTGTTATGTTGAAAGCCGCCGTTGAATAACTCGTTGCCAAATCCGATGCGTTGCTTGTCCCGCCGACCAAGCCTAAGGGCGCTACTGGAGCCGTTGTGCCCACGCCGAGTTTGCCGCCTGTCAGCCGCATACGTTCTGAGGCACCCACCTGAAAGCTAATGAAGGTTGCCGCATCCGTATCATTGTTTGCAATCGTGAATTGCCCATTTTTGCGCTTATAAATATCTGCGCTCGTTGTACTGCTACTCCCGACCTGCTGCGTAATAAAACGCAAAATGCCGAAATCTGTGGCACCAGAAGCCGTATTGTAGAGATCAAAATACCGACCCCCTGTAACACCGCCGGACGATCCAAATTGAATATTTTCGCTGCTATCAATCGTAATCGCCAGAGCATCCGCATTGTCATCGATGCCAGTACTTCGAAAACTCGTCAACGTTCCCGTCGAGGTAATATTTGGCTGCGCGCCAGCCGTGACCGTTGCCGCTGTGCCAGAAGCATTTCCTGTTACGTTGCCCGTTAGATTGCCGGAAAATGTCGAGGTGATTGTGCCGCCATTAATTTTGTCGCCGCTAATCTGATCGTCTGCGAGCGTTAAAGTCCCAGCGGAAACATTTAATGTTTTTCCAGACCCGACCGTTATGTCAGAAGTCGCCATTGTAACGCCATCAATCGTCCCGCCGTCAATATTTACCGTCGACAGAACATCAGCCTCAATAGCGTTATTAAGTTCAGCACGGCTAATCTTTTTGGTCGCCGTCCCGCTAGTATCAACCACAACAAAATAATCATCGGCTGCGGTGTTAGCCCCGGTTATCGCGGTTAATTCTGATATTTTTTTGTCGGCCATATTGGATTTCCTACGTCTTAATAATGTAGTTAAGGATCAAGGTCGGCTGGACGTTTGGATGCGCGGTGCTTGACCCCGCCGTGCTACTCAAACCGAGGGTTGCGCCCGTTGCTGTACCGCTCGCCTGGTAGTTGTTGTTGCCGCCCCAAACGCCTTTTTTTGCAACATATTGGCTTGCCGTCGGGTAGGAATCAGCGGCCTCTGCATCGGCTAATAAAAAGTGATTATGTGCCGCCGTTTCAGCGAGCGTTAAGGCGTGGCTTTCAGAACCACCAGCAGCGCCCAGAGTGTCACCATTGATCGGAGACGTAAGACGGTTTGCGCTAGAGCCGCCCATGTCATCTTGCCCCGCAATA
>Ga0208919_1000938_pt1 | contig 17755 bp, 18 predicted proteins | sample 4_EtaG_FD_184076 | JGI IMG/M metagenome (GOLD analysis project Ga0208919, IMG submission 184076) | Marine viral communities from the Subarctic Pacific Ocean - 4_ETSP_OMZ_AT15127 metaG (SPAdes) (version 3) | ecosystem: Environmental > Aquatic > Marine > Oceanic | place: Pacific Ocean | collected...
AAGTAAGATATAGTGATGGTAGGAGAATGACTGGACCTTATGGGTGCGCTGTTCGTACTCTGAGGAATGCCTCTACAGTAACACGTTTGTTCCCCAACGACAATACTGGAAGAGCAGTCGAAGATTTGGCACAGGCTCAGCGATACTACATGGTTGACTGGTGGGGTAACACTCGTGGCGAAGATGTCAGGCGTTTCCCTGTTCGTGGCTTTGGCCTCAGACCTTCTTGGGACCCAGAAGACGCCTACGCTGACACAAACATCACTCATCGACCAGCCGCTAACGATTTGTTTGGTGGTGACGGCACAGACAGGCATAGTGGCGTTACTAACACTACCAACAACGGTGAGACAAACATGGGCACCGCAGACTGGTTCAACCCAGCGAGTATGCTCCGTGTAGGTGATAGGGGAGATGGTCGAGGTGTACGCTGGCCAACTGTTTTCAATGAGAGTCTACTTATGGCCGTTAGTGAAAACCACGACGCTACTGGATTAGTATTGTCTCACAGCACAGCAGAGCCTGTGTTTGGACAAGGGTTAGTTCGACCAAGTAATGAAGTGCTACAAGCGGGCGAAATCGAAAGAGGTATCAGTGACAGAGTTGACCTCAACAGCGAAGATGGTTTACTCAAACCGAGTGCTCATGTCGGTGAAGGACTGGAGACAGTGAATGCTGATACAAGAGGTGCTGAACCTGTATCAAGAGATGATGTCAGGCTTGGTCTCGACGTAGACACTATTGCTGAACTAAACGATGGTGTAAGCCGAGAATATGTCGTCATGTCTACAGAAGCAGCCAGTTTACACACTGACAGAGAGGTAGGTCAAAGAACAAACATCAGGGGTGCTTACAATTCAGGTAGCCGTACTCTCAAAGACTTGGATATGACTGGATTAGATTGGAGTGCACAACCTGTGACTGGTGTCGTCAAGCACTCTAATGCTCACGCTATGTGGCCACTCGGAGGCACATACGTTATGGATTGGAGCAAGCATGCTGGTAACCTTAATGTCAAGGATTGGGGAAGGGCTCTGCCTACAAGCGGTATGGCCCTTTGGCTCAAAGCCGATAGTTTAGAATTGTCAGATGGGGATAGTATTGCTTCTTGGGTTGACGAAAGTGGTAATGGTCATGAATTTGTTCAAGGTACTGCTAGTGCTAAACCAACTTATCGAGTATCTGATGCCGATTTCAATAACAAACCAGTAGTTGATTGTGATGGAGGAGATTCTTTAGCGACAGCGGCATTTACTGCTGATTTGAACCCTTCACAGTTTACCATATTTACCGTGGCCGCATCAGCAGGTCCGGGTGCAAATTGGCAAGGTATAATTTCGTCTCGTGATAATAGTGCTTTCAAAGGTTACAACGTATTTGCTAAATGGTCGGGTGATGACAGGTGGCAATTTGTTACTGGTACAAGTTCTGCCTTCCATTTCCTTACAGGTACAAGTGACGTGGTCGCCAACAAACCTGCTATTGTAACATCTGTTTTGAGCGGAGGAGACGGGGCAGGAGCAAGTGCATCAAAGACATTAAGGGTAAACGGTATTCAAGAAGCCGCTGCTTCTTCTAACTTTCACAAAATGACTGCTACACAAAGCACTACGGTAGGTCTAGCCCCTAGTGCTTTCAAACTAACAGGTCAAATTGCTGAAATCATTATGTATAATAGAGCCTTGACCACCAGTGAGATACATGAAGTTGAGAGTTATCTTTCTCAGAAGTATGCCATAGGTACATCTTTCATTGTAGAATCATCTAACCCTTACCAAGATGAAAGCCACAATCCTATTCTTGAAAACATCAATTATGCAGATAGTAATATACAGTTCTTGTATAGACCTGCATTCGGACTTGATTACAAGCATAGTCAAATATTTAGACCTTATGTCGCATTGAAAGGTGGTAGTCCTCAAGTAAATTCAAACTTTTACAGAGCCACTTCCGGTGGTAAATATGGTATGTTTACGAGTGATGCTCCAAGTGCAAGAAACGGTACACCAAGTTCTCCACCATACGCTCCTGTTTACTCTTTATCTCCTGCTAGTAGCACTACTGTTCCTCTGAGTCAAGGTCCGAACATACCCGGAGTTGACGTGACAGGTTATGATAAGACTGACATTCGTTCTCCTGTCGCTAGGATGGTCATGAGTGAAAACACACTTGAGCACTTCCGAGCCGATGCAAGTCGACGTTCAATAGATGACGAAGAAGGTGACTATGAAGTGCAACCAAGATTCAGCCAGACGCTGCATCCAAAGGGTAGCGACGGGGATGCATCTTATAATACTGGAGACCATAGTGGGGAGTGAACATGACACCGATAGATGAGGCTTGGCGATTACTCAAGGCCCGAATCGCTTCACCAGATGAAGACCACCCCGAAATAGGAAGGACTGTTTATGACCCTGAAACGAATGAAGTTTTAGATTCATCAGTAAGACTCATGCCGACCAAAGATGGTAGGCATAACGAACCTGAAAACTTCATTCGTGATTTGATTCACGAAGATATGCATGCTGCTACTTTACCTGAAATAGGTCAAAGTGACAATGTAGCACATGGCGAGTTTCCTGCATTTTTGGGTGAAGAAGTGTATTCACAAAGATTGGCAGAAGAAGGTAAATCAGAAAGGCGACGAGAGCCTTATGATTTAGAAAGAACAACTCCTTTCAATCAAGCACTTTACAGAGTAGGAAGACATCCTAACGTACCTCCCGAACAAAGGGCAAGATATATACAAATGTGGCGAAAATCATTAGGGCTGGAGTGAAGCGTATGGCACTAGGTAAGAATCTCGCAACTGGTCGATTTGACGCTGACCAGAATGCTGTAATGAAGCGAGTGCGTAAGCCACGCTTTGTTGACAACGCAATTCGCCATGGTGAATATACTAAAACATCTAGCGGATTTACGGTAAATAAGCCTACGCAATCTGACTTTATACCTACACCTGAGAGAAAGTACAAACTAATCGAAGAAGATGATACCATCCGTATAATGCACAATCAAAGTGATGGACTGAAATACGAGGGTAATATATTTTACAATAATGAAAAGGTGTCTACGACTAGCAAAATACCCTCTTTAATCGTAGGTGCTGATGACGCACAGCAAAAATTAGAGTTATCATCGGTTGAAAGTAGTACCAAAGGCAGCAGATATCGCATTGAAAATTTGAAGGGTAGGAGTCTAAAAGACATAGGGTTTACAGACAGAGAAGTGAGAATAACTCAGCCTATTGATATAGGACTTAGAACTTCTGATTTAGCGATTAAAGTAGTCGGTAGTAAAAAGGGTGCTGTAAACGGTATTCATCTAAAGTCTGATTCTAACAAATTTTTAGCAAGGGACTTTTATGGAATCAATACAGGAGTTGTCTTTAAATACCTTACAAAGCACGACTCTTTTTCTATTAGAAACGATAAGTTTGGTAATTTAAAATACTTACCGCAGCAAACTCATGACAATCATCACTTTATTGCACCTGCTTTAATTACCAAGGGTATAGATGAAAACGACGCTGATGATGTATACAACAGAGTAATCGTCAGAGGCAAAGACAGGGCCAATAATAGCAAAAACGCCATACAGGTCGATGATTTTGGTAGCCAAGACAAAGGTATCAAAGAATTACCCGGAGGCTTATCCCTACCTACGGCTGTTACTAAATCTGCTACAAGGACTGGCGGAAGAAGAATACTATCCATGATAAAGAAAGCAGGTTTAAGGCAAACTCTGAGAGACACATTACATTCTATCAAAGTAAGTCCCGGTGATTCTGCGAGTTTTCTTTATGAGAACAGAGAACAAAAGATAGTTTTACACACGCATCACGATGTAAACAAAAAAATTAGTCAAATTACTGTTGGTTCTGTAGATGGTACACTTGAAGACGTGATTGAAAAGTTTAGAGAAGTCGACGTTGCCAATCAGTTTGATTCAGGAGAAGAAAGAAACAGGCAATTTGAATCAATTGAGTTTTCAACATTTGCTGGATTTAAAATAAAATCTACTTTCCAAATATCTGAAAAGGTAGATATAAACTTCAATCAAAGTATGATAATAGGTTCTGGGACCAGTTCTTACATGAGAACACGTAGAGCATTAAAATCAACAGGAGTATTTGTTAACAATGGAAGTGGGTACAATGGCACTGCACCTGATAGAAGTAATCCTTCGGCAGGGACTGCTGGTGTTACATCAATCAACGTAGATGGAGCAGACCCAACATCTGGAAGCCCTGACTTAATAGCAGTTAATGCTCTTGTTTACAAAGAAAACGGCATGTTACTAGGAAAGGTAACAGGTAATGGTAGCACATCTCTCTCTTTTAGTGGAGGTTTGCTGCACAATGTTGTAGATAATGAAGAGATATTTTTACTCAGCATAGATACTTTCCCAGAGGCAAGATATTCTAATTCAAAGATAGGTATAAGCCAAAGCAATTACATAACGAGGAGGAGAGCATAATGCCCCTGTTAAATGAAGGAATAAGATACATGGTAGAAACATTAGCGAATAGAATAAACGTAGTTGACTTTGGCTTTAGCGGTCAAACTGCGTCTGAAACAGATGACGGAATAGGCCAAATTGCCACTTCGGTAACTCCTGAGGTAAGAGTAGTTGACGACCATACGATATCTGTAGAAGCGAAACTGCCATTAGAAACTACCTTTACGCAGCCTTTGAAGGAGGTCGTTTTGCGATATAAGAATCCCAGCGATGCAACTGATACAACCGATTTATTCAGATACACGTATGATGCTATAACAAAGACCTCTAACAATGAAATAAGATTCTCAGTATTTATCGAGGTGAGCGCATGACCAATCCAATAGCCGGACACACAGCCGCAGCAGGTATGGTTTCTAGTGCTCAAGGATTAAGAGACGGTGATAGCCTTACTTCTCCTAGTCTGACAAACTTGTACGGAGGCGTTCATGGGAACGGTATTTTTCGTTTACACGATACAGCCTATGGCTCTTCAACGAGAAACAGTGTTATCCAAGGTAATTATGGTCACGTAGTATCTACAGACGTAGGGGCAATCACTGTATCTGGAGGCTACTGTGTACTTGATGGGGTAATGTATTCATTTGCTGGCGGCCCCGGAGGAACGGCTACTTTCACCCTAAATAGTGGGACGAATATTACAGCAGGGACTACTCTAGCATCTAACCCAAGTGCTACGAGTGAAATGTTTGCAGTCATATACGTCCAAGGGGACAGTGGTTCGCCTAGTAGTTCTAGGGTCATGTATGAATTAGGAACTCCTGCTGCTACTACTTCGGGTGCTCCTTTGTTACCTAGTCAGTTTTTACTCGACCCTTCTAACGGTACAGCGTTTAATCACCAAGTTACAGTATTAGCAATTGTCAGGATATCAATCGACACTAGCGGTACTCTAAGTGGTGCTGTAGTTCACGATAGAAGAGTGTTTATCAGGACTTCTCCTATGTTTTTATCACCCGTTACAAAAGGTGCCGTAGGAGATAGAACAGCATCTAATCAAGTAAATGGAGTGACTAATACTATCGATGCCTTATTTGCTGGAAATGAAGCAGGTAGTTTAACAGATACGCAGATAGGGGCTCTCTGGCAAAGCCACACGAAAGATGGCCATGGTATGCTGTTTTATGCAACCCATCGAAGCGGTAATGCGACGAGCACTCATCGATTGGGGCCCAATGAAGTTAGTATAATTACTGCTAACACAAGTTTTCAATTCGACCAACCAAATATATGGCTGATTAATCCTAACGGAGGAAGCGCTCACGCTACTTTAACGCCAAGTGGTACATTCCCATCAGGTCATGTTATTGAGATAAGAAATATATCTACCTCCAACTCATTCAATGCTGTATTCAATGCTAAGACTAACAACGCTTCTGCGGCAGATGTGAACATTGCTAACGGTAAATACGCACGATTCGCTTATGATGGCAGTGCATGGCACCTATTGCTCCTACAGGCATGATAACATGGGACAGGTAGTCGAAGCATTAACTCACAAATGCGTGATTTGCAAGCGTGTATCTATTCCACTTTCTATCTCAGGCGTATATCTCGCCGGGGGACAGGTTATTTTGCACGAATGTTCTCATTGTGGTCACGTTCGTAAGCATGGAATTAGACCGCCTACCGTCAAAAGAGGTAAGAAGCCTAAATCCTTCCCTTTTGGTCGATTATCTCAACTTATTGTGAATGCAAGTCGTCGCAGTTAATTACTCGCCACGCTTGCCGATGATGTCATCGATACGGAGAATACTGATAGTTACTTCACTCGCAGATTGAACTGCTTGTTTAACTAAATCTAGTGGTTCCCAGACATTTGCTTCAATCATAGAACAGGCTGCTCCATTTTCAATGTCGGGTCCTGCGTCTGACTTCCCATTTTGGTGCTCGTTACGAAGAGCGAGTATAGTGTCTAGCGGGTCATGACCAGCATTCTCTGCAATAGTGGCTGGAATTGATTCTAGTGCGTCAGCAAAGGCATCGATAGCCATCTGCTCACGTCCACCTGCTTCTGCAGCCCTAGACCGAAGATGCAATGCTGTGTTCAAGTAAGCACTACCTCCACCTGATACTACCTTGCCAGTCTTATAGGCCACTGAGACAACGCCTAGTGCATCTTCAAATCCACGCTCAGTCTCATCGAGGGTTTGCTTAGTAGCACCTCTAAGAATGAGTGTAGTTACTTCCCCATCACCCTTGACAACAACGTATTTCATATCACCAATAGTAGTACATTCTGCTTCGCAATCCACTGCTTCGCTCAAGTCTTCAATACTATGTGCTGCTACAGTGTTCAATAATTTAGATAGAGCGACCATATCACTTTCTGGTATTCTTTGTACCAGCGATATACCTGCTTTAGCCAGAGTCGCAGATACTACTTCATTGACATTGTCCCTGACAAAGACTACACCACCATCAGGTAGTGATTTGATAATTACTTGAGCAGTTTCTACCCAAGTGTCACGTCCAGACATCTTCTTGTATTTCTGATACTCTGCTGCTGAGCCTAGAGAGACTTGTATGTTGTCCTCTGGCTTACTATCGCTCAAACCAGTGTTGATGAGTAGTGCTTTTCCATTCGGTTTCAATGGCATTGCTGGGAGCATGAATTCTTTGTGCAATACAACTCCTGAGAAGCACGAAGATTCGTCAAGACTACCGCCGGGTTGACATAGTACACGGATTCTTTCAAACTCGCCGCCTGCTTTTTCTACAGCGTCTACGCAAAGTTGACTGACGTGGTCCATACTAGACTCTAGTGACTTACCTGTGATTGAAGTTCTACCTACAAACTCTAAGTGTTCTTTCGCAGATACACCTAGAGAAAGAAGATGCTCTGTTGCCCACCTAGCAGCCTGTCTATAACCTCTGCAGATGACGTTAGCGTGCAAACCTTTGTTGAACAAAAGTTCACTATTACCAAGTAATTCCCCTGCCAAGACAACTGTACTAGTCGTTCCATCATAACACATACTTTCTTGTGTATTTGCAGTCTCTACAATCATCTTTGCTGCAGGATGACTTATATCCAGTTCTTGTAAGATAGTAGCACCATCATTAGTGACTATCACGTTACCACCGCCGTCTACCATCATCTTATCCATACCCATCGGACCAAGTGTGGTCTTAACGGTATTTACTATTCTCTTTGCTGCTCTAATATTATGCACTTGTGCGCTTAGGTTCTGTTCGTTTTCGTTCATTTTTTATCCCTCTCTTACTAACTCTTTCGTAAAAATAAGTATCAATCAAATTGTCTATGCATCTGAAGCAAACTCTGCGCTTAGCGCATCGCATATCTGACACATTAACTACGCCACATATCTCGCATTCCATTACCATTCCACCTCTACTTCTTCTACCCTACCTGTGAGTCTTGACCTCACCTTAATGAAACCTTCGACGTGGCCAAATTTCCACAAGTCATGTAATTTATTTACATCGTACAAGCAGTCCTCTATTATACGACGATAACTACCCTGTCGCCATACTGCAGGGTAATCTGATGACTTCAAATTATTCTGCCTCCCTAGGGTAGGCTCGATGATGTCAGACAGGCCTACTTTGTATCCTAAAATAGACTTTACATCATGAATTACATCTATTACATAATTATCTACCCTTTCAGCGATATCCGTAGGATATATCTTCATTAAGCCGTTCCAAGAAGCCCATAATTTGTTAAAATGCAAGTCAGTGCCGAATACTACGTTTCCCTTTCCTACAGAACTAGAAATAAGATTCCTGACGAAAGGTAGGGACATTCTTTCAATGCGGTGTCCCAACTCTTTGAAGTGTTCATTGTAAAAATCAGAAACTATCGTAGTTTCCTCTCTTTGTTTGATGACTATTACTTTGGGTTCTGGAGAGTCGTGGGAAAAACTTGCACCATCACACTTTATAACAGTGCAAGATAATTTACCCATTGACTCGTCTCCACATACCGTATTTTCTAACACAGGAGGCACATTGCTTTGAATTTCTAGCCCCGTTACGAGTAAGCATTCTATTGCATCCGGGTCGGATACAAATTGGTGAGTCTACTCTTCTTCGCATGGTTCGCACCAACCCATGTGATTAGCCATAGAAGCAAGACTTGAAAGGCACCAAGGACAAAATGTTACAGGTGATATACCAAAGTAGCCTTCTATACCTCCTTCGTCAACGTGAAACTCTGCGTGACAAATAGAGCAGGTTGCCTCACTCATTCTTTTTACCCCCAGATGACTTAGACATGTATTCGGGTTTCAGCCTGACAAACTTTCTTCTTCCTTCTGCGGTATTGTCCATCATTTTCTCAGCGGCCTTTCTGTATCTGTCTAAAACAGCATTGTTACTGTTGAGATTTTGAAGTCGACCAAAGTTATCCAGTAAGTCAGTCTTACTAACCCAACCAGCACCACGACTGTCATCGAATTGAACTTGTTCGGTTCTTTGGAATGCTTCTCTCCAAGCCTTCTCAAGAGTTCTCATCTCAGCGGCTTTCATACCTACTTTTACTTCTGATTCTAACCAGTGTATGAGGTTGTGGTACAAATCGTAGAGTATTTCCTTTGCCATGTCGATATGCTTACCTGTAACTACCCAAACTCCTTCCAACATAGCCATGTGGTGAGCGATAATGTTGGTATAGTTCTGGAGACCCATGATAAAAGAAGCACAGACCCCTTGTTTCTTAGGGTCCATGTTTTCAACCAAATCATAGTAATCGTCAATCGCTTCTATGAGAGCAGGGATGTAAGACCCATCGATTTTGAACATATCGTTTTTAGCGTTCATCGTATATTCTTCACGCATATCTTCTTCTGCATCCAACCACTCCAAATGACTGATTCCGTTCAAATTGCATATTTTATCAGTCAGTCTCTTTTCTAAGTCTTTGAAGTATTCAACAACTTCATCATAAGATACAGTGAAAGAAGGCTGGTTGTGAACTGACATGGCTAAATCGTGAGCCACCTTTCGCTTCATGTCTAAGGTCCAGTTTCTCCAGTAAAGCAGAACTCTTTGGAATATACCTTTGTCTAAAACGTGTTCTTTGATACCAGAGGGAGGGTAAGTTGTAATCCACAATGAAACATCTGACTTGATTCTGATTGTACCTAGTCTCATGTGTTTGGTTAGTATGTTCCTACCTGTCCCAGCGGCGTTCAATGCAGATTGGAGGTAAAGTACAGTGTCTTCTGAGTGTTGATTAGGTTTCAAAAGAATAGACCCTTCATCGAAGTTTATGCCCTTTCTCCCTGCTAATGCACCGGGAGTTTGTATGAGGTCGCCTTCACCATCTCTTTCAAATGAACCAAGCATAGCAGCATCAGTACCTGAAGTATAGTCCAAGCATTCTAAACCTGCATCAGTCATGACTTTTTGAATTGTTTCAAACGCAACTGATTTACCTGTTCTTGTATCTTGAATCCAGAATACACTAACCCTAGGGTCAATATTCGACCCTCCTATGGGTATCCTCACGTAAGGTACAGCAGCCTGCCCTTGAATAAAGAAGAAAGAGAGAAGACCCGGTATTTCGTTGTCTTTCGATACTTGTCTAAAATGCTCTAAGTAACCTCTTAGAATTGGATACTCTTTTACTGCTTCATATTTGTCTGCACTGTGTTCTATCATAGTTTTCCCTCTCACTTATACGTCTTTTCAACTTTAATCGCCTCCTCACTTGTCAGCACATCAATTAGTCTTTGACGTAGAATAGGACCCATTCCTCGCACCTGTTTAAGTGATTCGGGATGTAACATCTCTTCAATGCTACCACATTTGTCTAGTAACTTTTGAACTAAATCTGGACCAAAGCCGGGTATAGCGAGCAGTAAATCTGCTCTCACATCGTTAGTGCTCACCCTAGTTACTGCTTTAGCACCATGGCGACTAGCGGGTTTGTGCATCTTTGCGTGCAATTTAGTGATAAACATGGCCGCCTCGCTATGGTCTTTTGCACGATATACGTGACAGTCAAAATCTGCCATAACTCTTGCAAATATACCAATCACTTGGTTCATCACTTTTGAGTAAGTAGTATTACGACCCTGTGCCTTTGCTATCTTGACATATTTCGCTATGTCTCCGTGAACTACGAGAAACACCCTTTCGCAGTTAGCATCTAAGTTCTCCATTTGCCGCATCAAGTGCCCACTGTAAGTTGATTGAATTAAATCACTCAAACTTTTACACTCCACGTTCCCATTTCCTACTTTGTAGTCACCCATACCTTGTAAGTGGTTTTGCTTTACAACAATACCCTGCTTTTCTGCTAGTCTTACAACTGCATCTTTCAAAGAGCCTCTTTCGTTACTGTCTATAATCAGTGGCGGTACTCTTACCATCATAAGTTCCCCCTTATTTTATCATAAAGCCAAGCAAACGGAATAAGCGGAATAAGCACAATAATCATTACAATTGCAACGATTATTCTGAGTGTTTCACTCCTCTTTTCCTTCATTTATTTTCCTCCAATGGTATCTGCAGTAACCATGTTTCTTGGTGTACCTAAATGCCTGACATTTTTTTTCTTTTGCAGGTAGCGTTCTAAATGAAATACATCTAAAGTCATCTTTTACTACCTGCTTAGCATTACTTCGACAAATGATACAAATCAAGACATATTCTGAATCTAATTCCCTAGCCTTCATCAATCTTTTTGTAGTCTTTACTCTTTTTTCGCATATATCACAGTAAAAAAGACTCATTTTTTCACCTCTTCTGCTATTGCACCAGTTTTATCCCAGTAACGACATTTACCTATACAATGCCCTTTCTGCCACAGCATTTTACAGGTCTGTGGGTAATCTTTGTTCAATATAGTTCCCACTTGATAACGAGTCACTCTTTCATTGAAGTCTGCCCAATTTAAACTTTTGATAAAGCCTATTATTTTATCAGCATGCTCGTCTAACTGCTGTCTCCCTACTCTTTCAAGAGGCATGAAGTTTCTTAATCTCTTTGCAAGGTACTTTACTAACTGTACCCTAGCGTCATGAGAGGGGTTACCACCTTCTTGACATGCTGCTGCATTCAAACATGGTAGAATGATTACACCATCCATTTGTACAGTAGGTAAGTCAATAGCCTTCTCACTAGGGTTGAAGATTTGCAATCTTTCCTCCGGCTTTCTTACTTTCAATTCTAACCCTTCGCTACCGTATTCTTTGATTCCTGAATGAGGGTCAATTGCTTTGTCTAAAATATAGTCAACACCTCTTTGTAAATCAGATGTCGTCAAAGGTATGCTCCAATACCCTCTTTTAGAATTGTAAGAGTTAGGTATCCTAATCAAACCACTTGTATCGAATGGGACAGTAGGGTCGGAACAAAATAGATTCATTTCCTTTACCCAGTCATTCACCTGCCTTACTCCTGCCTCTTTTATGGCAGAAAGGTGTGAACCGCTACCGGGGACGTAAAGTTTGTCTAGTTTTATCCATACATGGAACCCTCCCCCTGAAAACCAAATTCCATGTGCTATATTTTTTGATAACAAATACTCATGTAGCCTCAAAGTTTGCTCTAAGGGTGCATCTAAATCTATCCTAGGTCTCTTTGAAGATTGGAAATCTATAGCATCAAAATCCATGACAAAATGTCTGATAATTGGAGTTGAGAGTTCAACTCTCTTGTGATGTGGAGCCTGTGTAGCCCTGTAACCATATACAGTAGTGTATGCATTACTAACTCCGTTTTTACCTCTCCAGTAACTTTCAAATTCTACTTGGTCTTTCACAAGTTTCCTAAAGCCTCTGCCCTTTTCAGTTGACAGTTCCAAAACCTCTCTAGGAAAGTCAAAAACAATCTTCATACTACCACCTTGGCCAATGATGCTCTCCACCGGGTTGCCATGCTGGACAATCGTCAGTGAAAGAACAGTATAGACATTTTTTCTGATGAGGTTTAGGAGGAAAGTTTTCTGTGAGATAGGATTCCAACAAGGCCTCCAAATCTCTTTCATTCATCTGGATGTATCTGCTGTTCACCTTTTCATGCTCCCAGTGGTCTACACTCTGCACCTTAGGCTTACCCTTATCGTCAAATTCCATTACTCCCGTAAGATGCCCTCCCGGATACAACCAACCCCAGTGACTTACTGATTTCATAGGATGGTCTGCCTTTTTGAGTAAATCCCAGTAATAAGCCATTTCTTGCCTCATTGATTTCTTCTTGTAAGCGTCATCTACCCAAGTACTTCTTTTCCTATCCCACTTTTGTTTCCACTTCCCGGTTTTTAACTCCATCAAAGTAAATGTCCCATCGTCGTTTTCAAACCCACGGTCAATCATACCAGCGAAGTGTAAAGGTATAGTGATTACTTCTCCATTGTGAACTATGTCTTTGTTTACAAAGGCATGAATTGATTCTTCGTTGATTACTGGTAAGAAATTCTTACCTTCTGTAATCAGTAACCTATCTAGTTCCCATTCTAATCTGACTCTAAGGATTGATTCTTCATCTAATTCATAGGGCTCCTCTGGTTCTGGTAAACTCTTCCAAAACAAACCAAAGGCTTCTTCTCTACTACCTTTCTGTAGTAACTTAAGTGCTTTATCCAAAACAGGTCTTACCAAGACATAGAAGTCTTCCATTGCATTGTGAACATTTATTCCACGAATCATGTGGTCTGTTTTAGGACTCTCTCTTTTCTCTATTCTCTTGTAATAATACTGTTGAGGACAAAATGTAAAGTCGCTTGTGAGGCTTGTCTTGGTAATCCTTAGACTCTTCTCATGTCCGGGTGACCAATCATAAGTAGATTTAGAATAAGCCTCGTCTCTCATCTTTATTCCTCCATAACCAGCAACAATAAGGCACAGTAACCCATAATATCTCGGTAAATATCAGCATCATTGGATATACCTTCTGAACCTCTCATTATTCTTGATATCTTGTCGTCCAATCTGACTCTCAGTTGTTCAACAGGGTCTGCTTTAGAAAACAAGCGTAGTGGATTCAATGCACTGTCTCCGTATCGCTTGTTTTTGGCAATCACCATATCTCTCACACTGTTGAACACCTTTTCTATTCCTTTTTCAGTGTTTTTGTTATATTTCTCAGGATTGTTCACAACGAGCGCATAACTGCCCCTTTTGGGACTGTAAATTATCTGTGCTCTCTTTAATTGTGTAAGAAGCACGTTTAATCCGTTCTCGCTTTTACCTTTCATCCATTCTGCTGCTCTTATTTCTGCTAATGTCATAGGACCTGTTTTCAAAGCCCTCAACAAATATTCTTTCAATGTCATTTTCATTTTATCACCTACCAGTACCTTTTAGGGCGTACTGCACCCGATGCTCGCTCGATATCCCATTCAAGTGCCTTGAAAATAGGCTCGATTTTCTTGCGAATTAGTTTTTCATTCATCTTTTCCCAATTCATGGTAAATCCCTCTAATTCAGAAACGTCTTTGTAACCTACTATGTCAGAAAAGCCAGCCCATTCAGGTACTCCTGCGACATAAACCCAAGGAACGCTATCTCCTTCTTTGAAGTGAACTTGATTGAATTTATCTGCTACAAATTCGTTGTAATGCCTTGCTGCTTTTACTCCGGGTACACCTGCATTAGGGGCATAGTCTTTCAGAGCCTTTTGTACCCTAGTTACACCTGTTACATCTGCAATATCTACTTCACCTTTGCTGATTGATACTGCAATCGGTCTTACGAAGTCAATTACCTCTGCTTCACTTGACCCAGAGCAAACCATGGTTAATACGTCTCTTTCTAAATTCCTTGATATCGGTGCTAGAGTAGATATTTTACCAAATCTCGCTGATTTAGGTTTTCCTTCGTCTTCCGGTGGCCAAGAGCAAACTCCGTAGTACAGGTTCTTACCTGCTACTAACCAATAAGGCATGTAGGCCTCAAATTCGACAATCAGATGAGAGGCATTTAACTGCTTTTGTACTTCTGTAGTGAGGGCTTCTGCTAACTGTTGAGCCTCATCGAAAGGGACCTGAACAAACGCTGAGTCAGTGTGCCCATATAGGGCTTGATAACCTTGATTTTCAGACTCTTCTAACAGGAACCTAATTGCCTGCCTTCCGCAGGCCGTGATAGCCCCCGCTATGTCGAAATCTGCCCAGCCCCAATAAGCACTAGCAGTCATTCCGTAGAAAGAGGCCATAACACGCTTTACAGCGAGTTGCATAGTGTTCCAACCTGCTCGCTCTTGCTTTGTTTTAGATTCCTTCATGAGTTTCTTATAGTAGTCTCTTAGTTCAAACATTTCAGTTACAATTCTAGGTAGAAGAGCGTCATCTCTTTGCTCCCAGCAACTACCGTCAATAAGTTGGTGAACATTCTCTTCACCTGCCCTTGATTTGTCTACTTGTGTTTCCCAAGAAAGTGAATGTGATAATATGATAGAAGGATACAGTCCTTTGTAATCTACACAGGCTACCCCTGCATATCTACCCGGTTTAGGAGGGGGAATGAACGCACCTTCGTAATCACGCTTTTCGGCGTCTGGTCTCGTAGGGGCTTTCCACTCAGTTCTTCTTCCAAGAAGGCCTCTAGCAAATCTAGTGACGTTATGACAGGATTGGAAAGAAACGCCGCAGATTCTTTGAAGGCTAAAGAAGAAATCTAGTACGTGGTTTTCTTCGTCAATTCTTTTCAGTAATAGGGTATCTTGCATACAATAATCACAGTATTCGTCGAATCTTTCTGTCCAGCCAGTAAAAACATCCATGTCGAATTTGCCACCGTAGCCTAAGGTCTGTGCGATGAAATCTAGTTTCCTACTCGCTAGTTGAGGTCTACCACTATCCTTCCAAACTCTCTCAAATCCAGAGCCACTATCCGCTGGTGCGGCTGTATCGAAACATAGTCTACCTATGATGGGTTGGGCCGTGCTCTTATACCCTCTCTCGCCTTTGGCAGGCCTAAGAACACGACCCAGAGGACTTAGTCTTCGGAAGTCTTTCATTCGTCTAACCAAGTGAGGTAAATCAGCCCACATCATAGCGTGGGCCACTAATACATCAGGATTACATTCGTCAAGGTAATCTAAGAATGCGTTGTGAATAGCCTCTTCTGAATTGTACAATTTTCTTGTATATGTGAAGTTAGTTACAGAGCCGTCGGATTGCTCGTATTCTACAGTCCTTTCTTCTACTACACACTCCCCGTCAGCGAGGTTTTTCGCTGAGTCAGATGACCAACAGAAAGCGACGCTATCTCCTGTATAAGAATCAGATACTGCCATTACTGTAGTGAAGTCCTCTTTCGGGTCCCACTCCAAGTCAAAGTGCCATACACGAGGTTTCCATTCTGGCATTTTTTTGATGTTGTCTATGAGGTATTGGTCTTTAGAAGACATATCTGCTTCCCAAGTTTTACCAAACTCTCTTTGCATCCCTCTGACATCACTAGATTTAAAGGCGTAAATTTTGATGAGTGATTCACCAGTTTTCAGGGCTTCTGCATAACTGTTCCAATCCGCATAACTACCCGGATACCTAGATAACACCTTATCTATAATTCTCCTAGGGGTGCTTTCCCTTATCCAGAAATAAGGCTGGTAGTTTTCTATGGTTTTCTCTATGAGTTCTCCATCTTCTCCCCTCCATCTTTTGTAGATAAAGGCCATGCCATCGTAGTTAGGAAAGTATTGTTCGATAATCACTCTTCTTCACCCTCCCAACAATCAATACAAAAATCACCGTCAACTAAGTGTTCGGGGAAAATGCTTCTGCCACATATACTGCACCCCATGTCAATCTTCCTCAAACTCTTGGTCCATCACAACTAACAGATAACCTGTATCTGGTTGTTCTATGACTAATACGGTCTCTTCTCCAGTATGGATAGATAAGGCTCCCGGAGGGACTGTTTCTAGCAATGTAGGTAACCAGTGAGCAAAGGAAGAGTAACTTGCCTCTCCTTTCACTTTCCCATCTGTTACTGGGGCTCTTACGAACATCTTACCCTTTACTTTGGAACCAGCCATGATTGTCATTTCGTGAGCGTCGAACTCTAACTTACAAGAGAACTTACCACCGACTACTTTGTCAAAGTAAGTAGCGGATTGTAAATCATCTCCCATTATTATACCGTGAGAAGTCAAATCAAAGCCTGCCCATTTCTGCCACATGCTTTCTTCTCCAGCATTCACTAACTTCTCTATCAGAGGTAGTTGCGATTGAGATTTCAAGTAGGTAGAAGTGGGAAGTGTGAGTGAAGTTCTTTCTGAGGTAACATGAACAGTGCTACTCTTGCTTCTATGATTCAGAGTAACATTACCTGTCTTTGTAGCCTTCAAGAAAGCCAGTAGTTTAGTCAGATTAGCGATAGGTAGATTTCCGTTTTCCGTGTTCTCTACACTGAGTCTTTTTCTCAGATAGTGCGTATCTTGACCAACTGCTGCTTCTATTTCGTTGTCCTTGACTCTAAACACAATGTCGTTAAGTGAGCCAAAGGCTTTCACAAAGTTGGTTAATTTTTTAATATCTACTGTAAATTGTACCATATAATCACCTCAGGGGCGGGGGAAGGGCAGGATAAGGAAGTGAAACAAAAAACCCTTGTCTTACTATGCTACCGAAAGATATGCCCTTTTTATTCGACAAACCCCCATGAGTATCAGAGTGAACCATCCTTCAACTCAGGGAGGCCGAACCACTCAGCCTTCTCTCCTTCTTTAGTGACAAAGTAGACTCTCTTCTGATTCTTCAAATCAGGATTAGTTTTTGATTTGAAAAAGCGAGCGACATACCTTGATTCACCAGTGTATTTACCGTCTGCTCCTCTAACCATATTCTCAGTGCACCAAACAATCTGAAACATATCATTAGTGGCGTTCTTCTCCCAAGCAATCTTCCATCCGTCATATCCGAATCTACCTTCCTTGTCTTCTTTGAGATGTGTTTCCCAATAAACATCGATTCCGAGTAGGTTTAATTTCTGACAGAGAGCAGTGAGTTGTTTGAATCGAGTAGTTCTTATCCCCCAGTTCCAACCAATCTCTTGGTTAAGTTTGGCGTTAGATGCTTCTACAGCATCCATAGCCTTCAAATCTAAGTCGTGTATTTTCATGTTGAACATGCAAATCTGGTCGAATTGGTCTATGGCTGTGATAAGCAAAGACTTCAAAGGCTGACCTTCAAAGTCTGCTTCTGTTTGTTTCTCAGCATATTCTATAGCGTATCTCATAATACCCATGATACGTTCATGAGTCTTAGGATAATGGTAGGCGGTTCTATCAGCGTCTTGGTAGACCCAAGGAGACC
>Ga0208919_1000939_pt1 | contig 17751 bp, 34 predicted proteins | sample 4_EtaG_FD_184076 | JGI IMG/M metagenome (GOLD analysis project Ga0208919, IMG submission 184076) | Marine viral communities from the Subarctic Pacific Ocean - 4_ETSP_OMZ_AT15127 metaG (SPAdes) (version 3) | ecosystem: Environmental > Aquatic > Marine > Oceanic | place: Pacific Ocean | collected...
TAACATCTAATGTACTAATAGCAATATACAAATCATTATATAGTTCGGGCTTCAATACAACATTGTGTTTTTCTTTAATAAACTTTTGGTAAAAATTCAATAAACGTTCAACTGTTTCTTCCCATGTTTCACGTCTTCCCTCTTCTTCCATCCATCTTGCATAGCGAGAAATGGCTATGATATTTTGATAGTCACTCATTTGTTCACTCATTTAGTTGTCCTCCAGTACATTTTATTTTTAAATTAACAAGTCTTGTTCCCATGAGGTGCTGAATTAATTCTTCAAACATCTCCGTAAGTTCCTCTGTAGGATCACCATCTACAGGCATCATAAATTCTTCGGGATCTAACTCCAAAGTTATGGAAACTCTAGCTTTCGTTTTTCCTAATATCATTTACTAATCTTTCTAAATACCACATAGCTTTCCTTAAATCTTCAAAGCCATTCTTATATCGTTCTCTCCATGTGTACTTTAACACATTGCCCTTACAGTATCCACGAAATTCTTCGTCTGTTAATGTTGCTCGAATAGCCTCAATACACTCTACACCATGTTTATTATAATGTGTAGGATGATTAACCACATCTTCCATCGTTGGTAAGAAGAATTGTTCAGTATCTCTTTCATATCGAGCAGCCTTGGCAGCAATTCTGCCTAAATCTGCATGGCGAGTTGTTGTATCTTTTATATGTTTTTCAAGATCACTCCATGTTTCAAGTGGAGCCTCTACCTCTTTTCCTTCTACATAATGGGGCATTATGCATTTCCTTTCGTATCAGTAGCTAAGGTTAAAATATTATCTGTATAACTTTTAAGAGATTCTGGAACAGGTGTAATTAAATGTCTCTGAGAATAGATTTGAATAATCTCACGGATAAAACTATTCTCTTCCATTGCAGGAATAGAAGCTGCTGCACAGTTACACAAGGTAATCATAGATGTAAATTCTTCTTCCGATAGTTCCGAGTTCTCTTCATCAGCAACAATGCCTACTTGTACCTCACCTGTCCAATGTTGTAAAGGCTCTTCATTCAACGGTTGCATTTTTGCACCTAGTTTATCCCTCACCTCTTCTTCTGGTACTTCTCCCAGAACAGGTCTTACAATTAGAATAAAATCATTTGCTGTTAGATGTTTCTGTATACTCATACTGAATCCTCACTTTCTAAGTTTGCTTCGATTAATTTGGGTGGCATAGAAACTAATTTTTCCCTAAGCCATTTTTGTGGAATAACTCTATCACAATATACTATATCGTGTTTCTTACACCATGTCGCATACGAAGTGACTGACCCCTTTCTAAGTTTTCTACTGCTATTCTCAAAAACTAATCTAATATCTAAGTCAGGATGTTGGTGTTTAATTTCTAGGTGCTTGCGTCTATCTGCTGTAGAAAAGAAACCCTTAACCTCTATGATTAAACCGTTGTCTAGTACAAAATCTGGTGTATAAGATCGAATTGCAAAATCAATCCATTTAATCTTAATAGTTTCATATCGCAACGCATGTTTCGCTTTTGTAATTTGTTTAGCTATAACAGTTTCTAGGTTAGAGCGATACCCTTTTTTTCTTGCATTGCGATATGCTTTAGAATTATATTGCATGATTTACATATTCAGTAAGGTTGCATGTTCAACTGGTATATGAAAAAATTCCTCACCTTTTCTTACATACCGATTTGATACTTCTTTTACAGTTGCAATTGTAGATAAAATAGTAGCTGGGATTTGCCATGCTTGTTTGCAATCAGCCCTTAAAACATAAAACGTCAGGTTGATATTACTTAATAGCTTCTTCTTTCGATATGGTATTCTAATTTCTGCCCAACTCTTCGGCCAATCTTCCTTCCATGAAAATTTTATTTCCACTTCTGAGTTATGGGTTACACCGTCTTTTTCAGTTATAATATCACACTTGTATTTTTCTTGTGTTGAAGTGATCTTATGTCCCTGTGCAATTAACCAAGAACCAATAATATCTTTAGCTTTTGTGTCTGCAAGAGTGTACAAAGCCCTATCAAATCTTTTACTTACCATGCTATTACGTAGCTCCCTAAAAAAAGAGAGGGGGCGAATAACACCCCCCATCTAGTTAAATTATATATTATATTCTGACATTAGTAATCCTGTAAAGATTACGCAAGGTCGTAGACAAAGAGTCATTCATGAGAGAGGCAGAAGGAACTACAGCATGTGGGTATCCAAGCTTTTTTAACTCTTCTGCTAATTCTGCATCAGCTTCACGCCTAGCTTCAACGGCTGCATTTACTCCTGCAAGACGTTTATCTCGCAAGGTTTGCTTTGCAGCTTTGACCTGTATGGATAAATCCTCAATCAATTTTTGTAACTCTTCAAGCTCCATGTCCTTATAGTTATCTTGGACGGACATAATATCTAAATCATCATTCGGTGTTGTCATCTATAGTCCCTTTCTGTTTGTTGATATAAAACACAACAGGCTTATCTTTAGCCTTACTTACTCTTGACGGTTCTTCACTCAACTGCTCTCCCCAACAGGCTTTCTTAAAATCACAGAATTTACATTCTGTATCAAGTATATAGTTACCTGTGTGTACCCCACGAAACATTTCTTTTATGGGCTTAAAGCAACGAGCAAATGTATTTTCTTTTAATTTGGTTACAGTAGTAGCTAACTTATTAACCACTTCATCTGGATCGCTTGCGTATGATATATACTTAAACTCTCCACTTGAATGGTTGATTACCCACCAACCTCCGGGCTTAACACCCTTTGCCTTAGCATATGTCTGCAATTGTCCCACGTACCCGAAACTGTCATGCTTTTCAATATGCTTTCCGTCAAGCCATTTATTTCGGTAGCTCCAAGGAGAAGCAGATTTAATATCATCAACTTTATTGTCGAGTATTAAATCATACTCTCCTGAAATAACTTCACCACCTATCTCAGTTTCAACTTTTTCAGGCTCCTCAAACTTGGCTCCTGCCTCTTTTAGCAAGCCCTTAAAGACTGCTTCAGTTATATCCCCAATCATCATTCTTAATAGAAAGTGGGAAGCAGGAGGACTTGCAAGCTCAGGTTTATTTTTTTGAAACCATAATTGACAAAGTGATCTACCAATATTACTGGCTCGTAACCTAAAATTTCTCGTGTTCTTTGTCTGAAACTGTCTACGTACTGCTGCCTCTACATGTTTAACAATACCTGTGATAGTTTCATCTGACATACTTGCTTTGCCCTTTCTGACATCAGAGAGGTAAGCATGAACGAGAAGTTCTGCAGGATGTTCCATCCTAATTACTCATCTACTGTAATAAAAGAATCAATAACATCCTCTTCATCTTTGGAAAACACAGAATTTGGTGCCTTTTTCTGGTATGCCTTCACAATGAAATTATTATAGTTAGTGATCCAAGCCTGAAAATTTGCTAGTGTCTCACTGTCTTGAGGTTGTGTAATTTCAATTTCAGTTGTTAAGTCTACAACAGGAACAGGCATATAAAGCATATTTCCATTGGTCATAGGAGAACCTTCCGTTGACAGTTCAATACTGTGTTGTGGAAACAGTCGTCCAGCAGAGCTGTACTTCTGCAAAGCTTCACCCATAATTTTGAATGCATTATTGTTTTCAATTTCCCATACAACAGGAATAGGATCACTTCCAGTGTCAACTGTTTCTCCTACTTCATTGAGAGCATCATTCAAAGTAACCGTACCAAAAATAGCTCGCACTCTCTTAACTGAAGTAATGAGCTTTCGTGTTTCTTCTGGCTGTGCTTCCCAATCCTTGATGTAACCCGAAGGCCGTCCACAGTTAAAGCCCCCATCTTCGTCCATTAGATCAGAAGATGTAAATGCTTTATAGTCACCTGTAAACACTGACTTTAAATATCTGCCCTTCTTTCCCTTTGCGTCTACGACAGCATAAGGAAGCCACCGATTAAATCGAAAGCGTTGCATAAAGGGTCTAAAGGTTATACTGTCTGCATAAGCAAACTTTTGTCCATCATCAAGACGATAGGTTCCACCCGGAACTACTTCCATCTTTCTCTTTTTACCATCTTGATCTACTGTACCCATGATCGCTTGGTTCCAAATCTTCATGCGACACAGAGTATCGACTGACTTGGGGCTAGTAGCACCTTGAATACCCATGACTTCTGCCATGAGATCGTAGTTTTTTGTATCAATTGTAGCAATTTGATTGTCCATATTGGCTCCTTTCATAAAACCACCCCATTATACATATCTTCTATTTTAAGTCAAGAAGATTATACAACATTCATCCAATTAATTCCAGACTTAAAGTCCAAGACTAGGGGAACGTCAAAATCTACTTCAAATTTCTGTAAGAAAACTTCCCTAAGTTGTTGTTCTGCATTGTTAATTGTTTCTTTAACCCTTTCTTCTTCCTCTGGATAAGTGTCAATGACGATACTATCGTGAACGCTGTTGACAATCACACTTTGTAGATAAGCCTTTCTCATGTTGTTTTCAACCAAGAGTAGAGTAAGTTGTACAATATCTGTCGAGAGAGATTGCACAGGATAATTTTTAACAGCAGTAAAGTGTGTTATTCCTCCTTGTGGTCTGCGTTTTGCATCAGGAAAAGCAAACTGTCGTCCTGTTGGCGTAGTAACTTTTCCTGTTGCCATAACTTCATCAGCTAAATCCTTATGCCACGATGCAATTCCTTCATACTTACTTGTGAATTGTTTATAGTAAGAAGCCTCAGCCTGTGTTCTACCATACCCAGTAGCACCAAATAGAGGAGCAAAGGTATGTGCTTTTGCTTCCTGTCTCGTTGTCTTCTGTCCTGCATTGGTAATAACTTCAGCCGTATAACTATGCACGTCAAAACCAGTTTCTATTTCGTTCTTGGCAAGAGTATCATTACCTAGAAATGCTGCTGCACGAAACTCTAGTTGAGCAAAGTCTGCCTCTATTATTTTACCACTAGGCCAACGAGAACGAAAAACTTTCTTGATAGGAAACGTATTACCTCGTGGCATGTTCTGTAGGTTAGGAGAGTCAGAAGCAAGTCGGCCTGTTGTAGTTCGATGTTGTGCTAAACGAACATGAAGTTTTTGATCTGGCTTCGTGTATGTTTCGATACCCTCTACAAAGGACGATAGATAAGTATCGAGTGCAGACAAACGTCGAATGTTATGTAAAAATTCTTCGGCATATGACATTTCTCGTCTACGAGCAACAGATTCTAATAATTCTAAACTTAACTTGTTTGTACTAAACCCATGATTAGCAACCCAATTTGCAGAAGGTGCAGAAAACTTCAGACCTGCAATCTTTTTCTGTGGAATATAAACAATCCCAGTATGATTGCATGTGTGGCAAATTCTCTTTGCCTTGCCTACAGTTCCATCTTTCTTGACATAAAGATTATAACCCTTTCCCTGACAATCCTGACAAGAAATGGCTGTAGTCTTATACACCACAGAAGAATTGTTTTTGACAGCAAGATCAAAGTCAACCTTTTTCATGTACTTTGAAAAGTTACCGACCCAAGTTGATTTGTCGTGTGGTTTTCTACTATAGACAATTGAACTTAATTGTTCTGGAGAAGCCAGATTGATTGGTGTGTCACCTACTAAATCATAGACCTGTTTTTCTAAAGACATTAACAGGCCCTGTCTTTCTTTTTGAAATTCATCTTTAACTTGTCGTAACGCATCTTTATCTACCGAGAAACCTCTGTAATATATAGTAGCAAGTAAAACACATAGCGTGTTAGTTAGCTCTATAATATTCTGAAGACTCGAATACTCTGTAGAAAACATTTTTTTGCGAAGTCCACGAGCTAACTCTTGTGTTGCTCGAACATCAGCTAGACAATACTTTTCTAATTCATCTTTATCTATTTGATCTACCGACAGACCCTTTCGTAGTTGCTCTTTTAATGTTCCCATTTTTTGATTATCTAATTCCCATCTTTCAGCTACAGCTTCAAGAGAAAGAGGAGACTTTTGTCCTCGTTGAAATAGGTATTCAACAAGCATTGTATCAAAAATTGGGCCAGTGTACTCAAAGCCTGTATCCCATAACCAGATCAATTCATGTTGAGCATTATGACAAACAAGAACAGTAGTTTGATCTAACTGCTCTTGCAATAGTCGTTTAGCCTCTGAAGTGTCATTCGTTTCCATTTCGGTATGATGAAACCAAAATGAAGATTCCGTACCATCATCCTGTTTTGTGCAAACCAATACTAACTTATTGTCAGGTGTAAATGGATCTAGTAATAGTTTTCCTGTTTCAGTTTTAGCTGTTGTGTTCTCTATATCTAGTGTGGTTATTCCTGCCATATCAATTTTCCTATGCCTTAAATGTGGCTGTAAGTGGATCGAACATTGTGACTACTCTACCATGCTTACCTGTTAATTTATTCTTGATCACAAGCCAATGCCTTTCAGGGCTTTCTTCTTCCTGTTGACCCTCAACCATAGCTGTCTTAGTCAAACAGAAGAGTACGTCAGCTTCGCTTGCTTTACCTGTACGACTGCCCTCAAGCATACTCATGTCCACAAACACTTTACCTTCAGCTTCTGCTGAGAGTTGGCTCATGGCAAAGATAGCACACTTGTATTGCTTTGCTAAGATCCGAAAGCGAATGTATGTAGCTTTTAGTTGCTCATGCTGGGCAGTGTACCTTCCTTCAGGCAGAAACTTATCTGCCATATCTGCAATAACAATGTCAGGCTCATATGCCTTGATAGCTCGTTCAACTCTATCCAAATCCCAACCAGTAGCATCTGTAATGTTTAACTTATCTTTAATAGGATTGAAGAGAGCTTCTGCTTTCTGTCTGTCCTTAACAATCTCTCCGATCTTCATGTTACAGGCAGCAGTTAAGTATCGTGCTGATACTCTATTCGGCATTTCTTCATTCACTAAGACCATAATCTTTGCACCTTGATGTGCAAAACCATTTTCACCTGCACATAGATAGGCATGGCTAGAGGTCTTACCTGTGTTTGGTCGTGCTGCACCTATGATTATTTGACCTGCATTTACGCCCGGCACTAGCTGTGCCACACTTGGAATATTAATCTTCCATTGGCAATCTAATTTATTTTGCTCTAGTAACGAATCTATATCCATCTTCTGAAAATAGACTTTAAGGGCTGGCATAAAATTTTCTTCTCTACGGTCTATAAATTCTGAAATCTTATGTAAAGAAGTAATCTCTCCATTGGACATCTTAAATGCAATGTCCATAAGTTCATTTGCAGCGTCCTCTCTATTTAATTCTCTTAGTACATCTTGGGCAACGTCTTCATTCAGTGCAGTGCAACTTGCTAACTTATTAAAGAGGCTCCGATACACTTCTCTCTGTGCCGTAGTGAGTGTGCTGTTTGTAGCCCAGAATAAAGCCTCTACGTCAGAAAGGCCAATATCTGTTTCATAGTCTGTCATGGCCTTGTCTATAGTGGCCTTGATAGATCGAGTTTCTTTGCTACGAAATATCTTTTCTTTTACAAGGTTTCTATTCTCTTTGTGAAATTCTCTATCGGTTAACGTGCGTAGTAGTGCTAACTCCATGTTATATCTCCACCATTATTTTTGGTTAAATAAATTCTGCAATTTTGTCCTTCATAAGTAACATATCATGTTTTCGTCTATATTTCAAGTCGTCTTCTAATCTAGCCGCAAAGACTTGGTTCTGTGTGTGTCCCAGAGATAGCAACTGGCCTCGTAGTTCCTGAGTAATTTCTAGTGTCTTTTTACCAGCATCAGGATCGAGGGCTACAATCACTCCTGTATAGCCCTGTAGTTGCTCCACATGGCTTGCGAGCAAAGATGTACCCAATAGGGCCACACCTGTACAATTAGCGTCTGTTGACCCCATAACGGCTGCTGAGATAGCATCCTCTACGACAATGGCAACTGTTCCTTCCCCAGACGTATAGGCATAGCCAGAAGACCCATATCTCTTCCATTTTGGTAGCCTCTCAGATGAGGTTGCCCTACCTGTTGCATCTACAATTTCTCCCTGATGACGAACAGGAAAGACAATACGAGATTCTGTTAAATCATAGTAAAGATCCCTCTCTGAAATGGGGTAGTCAAATATATTAAGCCACTCTCTGATTTGAGAGTGACCCATAACAATGTGTCGAGGTAGACTAAACGGCATTGTGTCATCTTGAACAGTGGTATTTTGTAAGTCACTTACTCGAATGTTTGTTGTTTTGCGTCCAGAAAACTTACAACCTGCCTTATAACAATTAAAAAGAGTTCCTTCTATAGTTCGAGTGACAGTAAAAGTATTATGTCCACCACAAGCAAGGCAGTCTCCTCTGTGAAAGCCTCCAATTTTTAAGTCTAACTGTAAAATCGTATCCGTAATATTCATTTTGATTCCTCAAATAGTGAAGACGGATCAAAGTTTCTCTTCGCTGCTGCATTTCGAGCTTGACTTGTATTAATTACTACATAAGGCGATAAGCTTTCTCTGCTTTTATGTCCACTATAGGACATGATCTCTGTGTCTGTGGCTCCATGATTTGCCAGATCACTTAATACAGTACGCCTAATATCTCGCAATTGCAATTCTTTTGGTAGCTTTGCCACATTCATAATTTGTCGAAACACTCGGCCTATATTGTTTTCACTGTATGGTTTGAGCTTCATTGGGTGAGGTACAACCCATTCTTGAAACGAATAATCTTTCTTTTGATCCTCTAACATAGATACAAGATCGTCTGACATGGGTATGCCTGCAATGCGTTCCTTTGTCTTTTGAATTACTTCCCTTGAATATAGTTTTTCCTTTAAGTCATAGTTAGCCCATGTAGACAATCGAATATCTTCGATACGTTGACCAAGTTCAACATTAATTCTAACTAACAATCCTACATTACGCCATTTGGGTACACTAAAAGCAGTAGTAAGAAATTCTCCAAACTCTGCTAACGTCCAAACTTTATTTCGAGGTGCTACTCTTGCTCGTTCAACAAACTTCCAAGGATTTTTACCCTCTATTATGTCATACTTCATTAAGACGTGCCATGCTCTTACTATAATTTGCAAAGTATAATTAGCAAACCTTGTTCCGTCACCAGATTGAACACTATCCAATAGCTTCCAATAAATCTCTTGACACTTAGCTACATTTAAGGTGTCAAGAGGGATATCCCCAACATCACGATAAGTCATGTCGAGTTTCAGATTGCACACTCTATCTAATTGATATTTATATTGCAATCTAGTTTTATTGCTTGTAATTCTTCTCTGAAATTCTGGTGTAGTTTGGTAAAGTTCAACTGCTCCTCTTATATTTTTTCTTGGCAATTGCATTAGGATCATTCCTTTTTAGATACTGTTCATGCTTCTTTTTAATAGGCTCCCAAACACTTTTCAATAAACGCTTGGTCTTGATCTTCATAACTTTTGAATTAAACTTACCTCTTCCTCGTTCAGTCTCACCCAAAGTATTCGTATATGGTTTATCATTCTCTCTGGTAACTATAACAAGCTTGACCCATTTTCGTGCTTCTTTAACAAACGTCATATGTAAGTTCATTTGTTTGTAATGGTGTAATGGCACTCCGTCTTTGTTACATCGGGGTATCCAGATATCTATATAACGCTTACCATATTTCTGTTCCATTGAAGCAATAAACTTTTCTTGTGCTTGTTCATAACTTTTTGCTCGTCTTTTTTTCTTAGCTCTATCGTTTATGGCTTGAGTAGCCTCTTTTTCCTTTTGAGCTTTTACTTCAGCTTCACTTAAGGGTTCTCGCCTAAGAAACTCAGGAATGTTTAATAGCTCTTGTACTAAAAGATCATCAATCATTATTAGTTCTCCTTTAGTTACACTATAACACACTCTTTATTATATGTCAAATCCCCAGTATTTCTGCCAGTTTTTTGGTTAGACAATCATAAATCGTATGAACCCTACAAAATAAATACCACCAACAAATAAATTCAAAAGAATTAAACTTCTATCTGACCAAAGTATGCCTACCATAAACCAAAACACTCCACCTGCTGTTGACAGAATTAAATTCAATGGAATTATATTCCAAGCTGTACAACCTGCTCCGAATAAAATGCAAAATGTTCCTGCCCATTTCAGATACCAACTAAGACCTTGTGATGGAGTAACTTTATCTCTTGTCATTACCAACAACCTGTCCATAAACTCGTACAACTTTCTGGAGTTGCACCTAGTATGGACATATAAAATAACATGGCGAATAGCATAGCTAATAGTATAGCCATGCCTAATTGGTTCACGCTTCCCACCATTCTGGTGCCGGAGTACCTTTGTTCCACTTGGCGAAGTAAGCTTTTTCTCCCTTGTAATAGTTTCGGTATGCTTCCGTAGCATCAAGCGTCTTGTATTGTTCTGGCATACATTGTGGGTGTGGTATGAACTCAGATGCAGGTTTATTCATGATGAAAGGTAAAATCCAGTCATTGATCGGTCTTAAATCTTTGATAACTTGTTGGCATTTATGTACTTTGTCATATCGTTTTGTGTATTCCTTACATAACTCCATGCCATGAAGCCACAACCAACTATAATTAGGTTGGTTTTCTCCTGCCCATACTGTGCAAGGGTGGTTCTTGTATGCCTCTTTGTACGACACTTTGTCACCATACCCGTATCGATGCCATACCGAACACAGCATCTGTGCAGTTTCCAATGGCATTTTCACAACGTGTTTGTCACACAAAGATTGTGCCGCAACTACAGGATCTGTGTGTACAGTAAATATATTCATCGTAGGCACCCACAAAATGTGTTTATAATAGCTGCTCCCATAACATAGAGTACATACGAGCCTAATACAATAGATAATATCCATCGAAATACAATCATGATTTTATATCATTCCTCTGTGTCTCAGCACGTTGCTTATCATCGGCTATATCATCACGTCTAACTTCCATTGACTTCTGAAGAACCAGAACTGCGTCCATTGGCAATTCCTGTGGTCGTAGGTCTTCGCTTCGCTGTTCCTTTAAGGTGTCTTCTATACGGTTATTTTCTCGAATTAAGGTTGTCTCTTCCTCTAACTTTTGATTGCGAACCCTTCGTTCGTTTAATCGAGTAAGCCCCTCTACTATACCCCACATTTCTGTAATTTTAATCATGATTTAATGTCTCCGTCCCTTGTCTTGGATTTACGAATGCGTTGTAGTCTACGCAACTTTGCTTGATGCCTTGCCTTTTGCTTACGATGCATTTCCTCTGGCAATTCCTCAGTGGGAACAGGATTATACTTGAGTTCCCTCTTTTTGTTAAATCTAGTCATGTCACTTTCCATCGTTGAAAATACTACGTGCTACCTTAGCATATCTACGTTCGAGTTCACCAAGACGTTGGTCTTGATTATCTAAGTACGTTTCTACATTCTTTAATAAGTCTTTCCAATTATTTTGCTCTCGTAATGCCTCTCCCACTTCATAGTGGACTAGCTCTTGTAACAAATTGTAAAACTTCTCTTTGGACATTTATTTTCTCCTTCTATGAAGAAATGACAGGCACAAAGGGGAGAACAAAACCTTCATGCCTGTCATTCTTATTCGACAAGAGTTACGCAACTACTTGTTGCTCAAGTTCCTCATATTTAATGAGATCTTTCCATGCCGACCCTCGCACTAAGGTCTGAGCATCTTTCTCTTGCCGTACTGCACGTTGACCAACATCACCCCGTATGTTGTCGGTATCAACGTGGGTTCCATAATCTGTAATAGTATTGTACAAAGCCCATGCAGTATCTCCCATAGTAGCCCTGTAGGTATCGTGTAGTGATAGCATTTTATTTAGCCACTTCTTATTCACCTTTGTTTCACGCTTAGTGTGTGTGACACACAAATTTCGTGCCAAAAATGCCTCTGCCACTGAAGGGTGAAGAGACAGTTCACGCATATGATTATACACAACTGTATCTTGACGGAGTGCCATAGGCCATGCTGAAGCCACTGTCGAAATGCGTTCTGGATTAGTACCCAGAGTGTGCTTAAACTTGGCAGATGTACTCTCAGCCATTCTCCATAAACCATTTAGACAGGCAAGTCTAATATTATATGCAGACACTTCATACTTTAGTGATCCATCGTGGCTAGTTAAAACCCCAATACCAAGAGCCATAGCTTCGCCTACAATGTTAGAAACATCATCGTTTGGAATTGTGATGACGGCCTTCATACCTGCACCATTTCTAATGTTGGTAAACTTTGCTGTAGCGTTTGAGAGATCAATGCCAGACATATCAATGCCTTCGATCAATGGCTCCCAGAAGTGATTATAATCGTGTGCTACGTACTGTCCACCAACAATAGATATTGGCTCATTCGTTCTAAGATTTACAACAAACTGTCCGTCCTTCTTAGGTAGTTCCTTACCATTATGGTAGATAGGTTCAAGTCCTACTGGAAAGTTAAACTGTTCGGGTAGTGCTAATGAAGTTGGTAACATTTTATTCTCCTAGTTAATTTTAATTTTAATTGTTTTCAGAACTACAGACATACTACTACACTATTTTAGATTATGCAACTAATTATCTGGTACGTTAATTCCTCTAGGATTTTTATACTCTCCCCACCTTAAATACGTATGACCCTCTAATATTGTTGTCACCGTCATACCACTTGCCCACTTTGGTTGTGGGATCGTGTTATGGGCATAATAATGTGTAGCTCCATGTACTAAATCTCGAACAATAATATCTTGTGAGATCCCTAGTCTGCGAAGTTGTGACCATGTAGACGACCCATCATGTATACCACCAAAATCACGATAAGGTTTGTAGGCAAACAACACAGCTTGTACTGTCTTTTCCCATGCAACTAAGTCTTTGATATCATTAGGAATATGATCCGAATACCAAGAAAATTGATCAGGTTGTGTGATTACATCACAGATATCATTCGGATAAAACCCATGTAAAACTCTGTTCATGACAACTTGAGTAACTGCAACCTGTTCCTTCTTATCTACGCCTCGTGCTTCGTGATAGGCATTTGCTGATAGACAATATATATCCTCGAAGTCTGTCATATTGAGCAACGAAAGATTACCTAGTTCACTATGCCCACCATAGAAGAACAACATACCCATTAACATATACCCTGCTGACCAAGTTATTTCCATCATAGTTTATATTCTCCTTCTAATATTCGAGGATTTATTTAGTACAGTTAAGTATATATTAACTAAGGTTTCTCCTGATGGATCATAACGCATTACTAGCGTGTGTAACGGTAACTTTGTACCTGTACTCTCTTCCACCATAATGGGGGCTTGCTTATCGTAAGTAGACATGGACATAATTTTTTGTGCAAGTTCTTCGTAAGTAATCATTTGATTATCCCACAACTATTCAGCTTCTAAATATATATAGCCCCTATCCAGAATGTCAATGGACGGAATACGAAGTTTCTTAACTGTAAAATATTCTCCATTTTTGTCTCGTACCATGACTTTCTGATACTTGTGTAAGTTCGATAATTTTGCAATCAAATCTCTTAGTTCAAAGTATGTCATTACTTTAGCCTTATATACCAGTGATTATTACCAAGTAGGTCAATGGCTTCCTCTTCGTAAACGTATCCATGAACTTCATCTTCTGTTTTAGTTTCCTGTATGTCTCTTACAGGGAAAAATTCTCCGTTTAATACTTCAACAGTAACGTCATGTTGCTTTTGTTCTGGTGAAAATGTATCTAAAATAAACAGTGCAAGTTCTTCATATGTCATAATATATTTCCTTATTTAAGTTGATCTCGACCAACAGACGGAGTGTCTGCTTTTACTTCTTTCTCCAAGAAATCATCATCAAAACAGCACTGACCACTCAATGAGTTACTACAAACTGTCAATGGCACATTTTCTATTTCGTCCAAGTCGTCCACCTGTATGTCCTCACATACCACTTCAAAGTCGTGAGACGACAGCTTCCCCTTACACTCGAATTGTATATCATTACCATTTTTATCCTGTAGTACGTTACCATCTTCATCAGAACGATAGAAAGTGATCGTGTGTACAGCTATATGTTTATATTGATCTCTATCAGTCATCTTTATTCTCCTTCCTTTTTCATAAGTTCATCTACCATCTTTCACCCAGACTGTCTGTTAAATTAAATAAACTTTCGACTTTCTCACGCACTAGCACATAGAAATTATGACCTAATTCTGTGTCATTCCCTGCGTAGCCTGTTGAATAACCATTTACACCTTGTGGAACTACCATCAACTCCCGACAGTTAAATTTTTCAACAGCACTCTCCCATATCTCCTCAATCAAATCCCAAATGATGAACCAATAGTCATCATGGTTCACCACTATCTTTTTATTAGTTGAAATCCATTTACCATGAATTTCATGTCTCTTTAATGCCTCTAATCTTTCATCAAGATACTTAATAAGATTAGCTTCGAGAACACGTTCATCTATTTCATCAGGCATCTTTATTCTCCTTCTTCTTTCAAATGTTCAGCGATCTCTGCAATCAGTTCAGGTGCAGAAGATTTCTCTGCATCAAACCATTCTTGCTTTACAAGAAAAGACAATGTGTCCTCTGCTTTCTTTAGTAATTCTATTTGTTTGCTCATGTTTTCTCCTTCAGTCATGCTCATTATTGATGAGTAACACCACTCACAAAACGTCACAGGCATTATTCCAAAGTGTCCTTGTATTCCACCTCGATCTGGGTCGTAGTCACTATCACATATTGAACAGTTATCTGGTGGAGTAAATGCATCTGGTGTATTAGTCATCTTTTATAGCAGTAACACAAGCAACTAATCTTGGATCTTCTTGGCCTTGTGCATCAACCTCTTTCACTTCATTACTACCCCAATCGAGCAACTCTTCGGCTTCTTTAAGATTTTTTGCTTCAACAGTAAGTTGTTTCCTAACTAAATCGTACATCTCAAACGTAAATGTTGTTATTGTCATGTTTATTCTCCTAATAAATATTTTTCTATCCACATTAGTTACACCATAACATACTCTTTAGTTTATGTCAAATGTCCTTCATGTTGAGAGGCAACTACGCAATAGAGTAAGCCTCATCTAGTACGTTGCCATGTTCATCACGATAAATGGAACCCATAGCAATAAGAGGAAGGTTATCCTGATTTTTAATCAGATGGGTCTTGCGAGTGCCATCTTCTTGTGTCCATACAACCTGTATTGGATTGCCCTTGCTGACGTGCTTGCTATAGCTTTCTCCTTTATCTTGAGGAAGGACTACCCATGTTGGTTTCTTAGCATCATGAGTGAAGGCTTCAAAAGTTTTAGTTTTAGTCATTAGTTATCTCCTGTTTGTATTGTTTTCTATTATAAATTTTACTACTCGGTACTACTTGGTGTTGATATTCTCCACCTTGTAGCGTCTTTGCTACAGGGTTGGGGTGTTTACGAGAGAGAAATTCTCTCAAGTAATCTCTTGGATCTTTGATATTCTTTCTACGAACTGTCATTTTTATTCTCCCTCAATCCGTCATAGCAACCATCACATACCGCTTCTAAATCAGTGTGAAAAAGTTTATTAGGCTCCTCACCACGCCAATATATTTCATTCAAGCTGTTGTAAATATGTTGGCATATTTCACATATGGTTAAATGTTCATTTTCATAAATTGCATCTTGTTCTTCAGCGTTCAATTTATTTAATCTTGAATGGCCGAAATGATATTTCACATCTCTATTATTTTTAAGCTTTAGTATTGCTTCAATAATCATTTTTATTCTCCTCTGTCTCTACTTATTTCAATACAATCTGGAGCAACTTGTACCATAAAGGTTAATAGATGCCAAACAGCTAAATCATACGGCTTTCTATTTGTCTTACAAAAATTATGACTATACCTATCTACATCGTCTTCAATATAGTCATAATTTTTGGTGATATAAAATGTTTCATGGTGTAAGTTACCTTTTCGTAACCCATTAAAAACAATTTCGTCAGGTTTCTCAGTTTGATCCTCTATAATGATATTTCCAAAGTTTTCTACCATGTAAGCATACTCATCTTTAATTTGGTTCCATTGTGTATCGTTGAATGGTTTTTTTAGTGTCCAATAGTTTGTATAACCCATTTTATGTTCTCCTTTAATATAATTATATCTTAAGTACTGGAATGTTTATCAGTTCATTAATAACTTGGTACTGATATTCTGTAATAGTTTTAGTTCCATGAACCCAAACTAATGTGTCAATATTGGCACATACAGAATGCAAGTAAGCCTCTTCATCTTTGTCAAAATCATCGTCAGTTAAACCGAATAAGAAATTCATTATTTCAGGGGTACTATATTCTTTGTCCGATACATAATAGCTAGTATGTACTAATGAGCCTTGTTGTTGTTTAATAGTTATTAAGTACATGGTTTATGTTCTCCTTTTATATGTCCTTTTATTTTTATTTGTTTTCTGATTATAACTATATATACTCTTTGTTAGGGCATCTGTCAAGACCTATTTTTGTAAATATAAACTTTTATTGTTGAGTGTTGCAAAATAGTTACAGTTAATGGTTTTTTCTACATAAAAAGGGGCTATTCAATTCTAACATAGGTGATCAGAAAAGAATAGCCCATTAATTTAATTTAGATTAAGCAACGTTCCTATGATTTTCAAATATAACTAAATCACTCGGATAGACTTCGCCGACAATTCTGTTAAATCGGATTTTATCCTGTCGCCTAACCCAAGCCCTTTCGGCTTTGTTGTATCTGTTAACTCTGATACTTTTTGTTTTCCCATTCCCTTTTCTTTTTGAAATTATGGTAACATTATTTGACCAATTATTTTCAAGCATCAAACTTAGTGATCTATTTTCAGTTTTTGTCGGATTGTTAATATTGGAACCACCAAAAACTGAAATAGATATATAGGGAATATCAAAACGTTTGCCCGTTTTAAGTGTTGTTATACCAAACTTTTTATGTTTAGGTGACATAACAGATTTACGTAATGTTATTTTATATGATTGTTTCATTTGTATTGTTCTCACTTTCTATGTTAATTGTTGATTTTAATATATTACATATATTTTTTTATTGCAAGCATTATTTTTTTAATTACAAATAAAATACTCGGTTGTGTCTTTTTTGCAACAGTACCCTTAGCGCACCTATAAAAACTGGACTGTGACATATTTGACACACGACCTTATCTGTGACATAATTGACACAGTGACATAAATAACACAGTGATAAAAATAACACACGACCTAACTTATCACCAAATTGCAACACTGTTGCATATAAGCAACACTATAATGAAAAACAAAAAAGAGCAAGCTATTAAGCTTGCCCTAGTTTTTATGTCACACTGTTGCTTATATGCAACTCAAGCCTAACTCCATTGCATAATGCAATGCGCACAATTTGTTCCTGTCTTTTATATGGTCAATATCGGCCTTATTCTCGCAACCTCGTTTGTCACATGGTGGGCGTAAATCGCTGAAGCCTAGCGTTCCAATAGGCTTCCGTTGATGTTTATCTACACCGATGCGTTGTTTTCTTCGCAATGATGCTATTTGATCTACTTTTGACATATGGGCTACTCCTTATCGTAAATGCTTTTATACTTAGGCTTGGGGATTTCTCGTATAAATACCCACGCAAGGTAAAAGCTCGCAAGGATAGCACCAGTAAAACCTACCAGTGAAAGAATTAGAATGGATACTATCCAAATTTGAAAAAATGTTTCGATCATTTTCTACACCTTCACAACAAAATTAGAATTGGTATTTTTGGCCGTTCCTTTAGCTCTTAAT
>Ga0208919_1000940_pt1 | contig 17742 bp, 23 predicted proteins | sample 4_EtaG_FD_184076 | JGI IMG/M metagenome (GOLD analysis project Ga0208919, IMG submission 184076) | Marine viral communities from the Subarctic Pacific Ocean - 4_ETSP_OMZ_AT15127 metaG (SPAdes) (version 3) | ecosystem: Environmental > Aquatic > Marine > Oceanic | place: Pacific Ocean | collected...
TTACCCACCGATGGTGAAAACCTTCTGGTGGTTCTGGTGCTTCTAAATTTGACGGAGGAACCCATCCCCTCGGTCGAGCGTCCTTTTCACGGGTTTCTTGTTTGCGTGATAGGTTTTTTATTCCTTTTGTACTCATGTTAGTTCTCCTTCACGTGTTTTGCGTACTCTTCAAGTGGCACACCAAGTTTTTTTGCAATAGCTACCTGTGACGGTGTGAGTTTCACAGTGCGGCGGCCTGATGCCGTTGTTCGAGTAGCTGAAGCAACTTTTTGCCTCGGCTTACTTTGATCCTCAAATTTATGAGGAAACTCTTTTCGAATTCTTCGATCAATCTCAGTATAATACTCTTCTGAGCTCGCGTCAAATCCTTCGTTTACTAATTCATCATGAAAAGACATTGCAGTATATGTCATTGCCTTATCTGTTCCAAACCATTTGTTATCTTCAGCCCAATCTTGAGCTTTAGGGTCAGGTCTAGCCTGTGGTTGAGCTTGTTGATTATTCCAAGGCTCTTCAACAGGTTTTTCCTTTTGAATTTCTTGTTGTTCTACTTTTCGTTTACGTAAGCTCAATCTTTCTTTTTCAATAGCTAATTGTGCTATTTTTTGTTGAGCCTCCATTTGTTTTTCAGCATCTCCATCATTAACAGCTTGAGTGTAGGCTGTTTTTAAAAGCTGTTCAGTTGATTGTAAGCTTTGCTCATCAGAGGCAACTCTTTCTTTAGTAGTCACTTGAGACATTACATTCAAATTTTTATTTTCTTCTTGAACTTTTTTTGCATATTCAATTGCTGCTTGTTCACGTCTTTCAGCTTCACGCATTTTACGTGTAAGTTTATCAATACGTCTTTTTACAGATTGAGAATACTCTTCAAGCTCTTCTTCTTTACCTTCTTGTTTAGGTTCTTCTTCAACTTTAATTTCAGGTTCTGTAACCTTCTCTTCTTTTTTACCTTCTTCGTTTAACTCCACTTCGACTGGGTCTCCCGAAGTATCTATCGGCACCATTTTGTCATTTTGTGTTTGTTCTTGCATAGAGTTCTCCATGTTTATAATATGTTAGCTGGCAATATATCTCTCGGATCATCAACGACTGCCAGTATCTCATCTTCGTTAATAATACGCAACTCACCACCATCAATCTTTACTCTAGATCCTGCATAGCGAGTTATTATAACCCAATCACCCTTTTTACACCAAGGACCATCGGGGTATCTCTCTTTATCTGTGTAGCATAAAGAACCAGTCTTTAATACTTTACAAATATTTGTTGTTATTTGTGATTCTTGAATTGTATCATCGGTTAGATGAATACCACCTTTTGTTTTCTTTTCTAATTTTAAAGGAAATAAAACTATTCTCCATCCTACTGGATTTGGAACTTTTTCTAATTCGTTTTTCGTTTTTTCTGTTTGTGCACCATCCCAAACATGTTTTGGTACAATTAATTTAGGTTTCGTCATCATCTAGCTCCGTTTTTCTTAGCAGGTCCGTGAGTTCCTGTTCAGTTTCTTCAAGACCGCGAAGTTTACCAGTCAGATACCGATATTCGTCCCAATCTTTTACACCATTATATATAGCTTCTCTTATAGTGTCTTGTCTAGCTTTTAATTGTTTTTTAAAATAAGTGAATAAATTTTCTAGCCGCATGATTTCATTTGATCCGATAATTTTTTACAGCGATTTGGAGTTTGACGATTCCATTTCGAGTCTAACATCTCTAAACTCGCACCTTCAAAATTTCGGTCCTGCAGGCATTTCCACATATTTTTAAACTTAGACACGCCTGTAGGCCCAAGTTGAAATACCATTTCTGTAATAGTATGTTGTGCAGTTGTAGGTAAATCAGAAACACCATTATTTTCCATAAGTGTTCTAGCTTTACCAATTGCTTTATTTAAATCTTTATCAAATACTTCTTGTAGTTCTTCTTTGGTATATGCTTTACCATCTTCAAAATTATCTTCATGTACTACTTTATGACCCCAGCCTATTGTACGAAATCCTTCGGTATCTATGTATACGTGATCTCTGAAACCTTCGGATAATTTTACTGAACCAGCTAATTCGTCGTATGTCATTTCTTTTTCTTCTTAACTAAACCGCCTCTTTTTTTTCTTTCAAGAGCTATTTTTTTGGAAACAACATCATAATCTTTACCTTGCTTATATCCTACTTTTCGTAATTGAGCTAATTTTGCATCAGTTGCCATCATTAAAGATTTTGGTTGTAATGATCCTTTAAATTTAATGTATTTTACCACTATTTAGCGATTCCTTTTGCCTTCTCAAAAGTTCTGAGGCCCGATACGCCGAGCATTGAGGTGACAATTGCTAGTAAGGGACCAGTCTGGATGGCAGGCGGTACAATATCTATACCTGAAAATTTTGCATACCATTCAATACAGGGAGACAGGATAAAGGCAAAGAACAATGCCCCAGCTCCGCACCATCCTATAGCAGGTCGCCAGCCAGCAACGAATACGCTGCGATGGCTGGCTTCCTTTGCATTAACATCTAACTGTTTTTCTGCAAGCTTTTGTTGTAAGCGTTGCATTAATATCTTTTTATCTAATTTTTCTTCCTCACTCGTATGAAGTTCATCGACAACTTTTGAAATGGTTGCTAAGGCTCCGCCTTTTCCACCACCAAGTAAACCGCCGAGAAGATTAAGCACTATGCTGCTCCGCCTGTCATCCAGCTAATTACCCAGATAACTACGATCGCTACGATAGCGGCCTTTATCCAATCCTTCATTTTCCAATCTGACCATTCTTTAATATGGTTCCATAGATCTTTTAATAGGTTCATAAAACCTCCTTTGTTAAGTTGGGGATTATACTATTTTACGCCTTTGAATGCTACTTTTTTAATTTGCATTCTGCTCGTTTGCCCTTGAGGTCCACTTCCTTTGTTATCTTTTACTACAAAAGGAGAAATACTTACTTCAGCAGTTGAAGCAGTTTCTCTGTTAGGAAACGGATTTTTTTGAGGTACTTCCGTCATTTTTGCATTTTTAAATTTCATTTTCTTGCCTTTCCATAACCGCGTGTAGCTAGTCTACCTGCTAACTTTTTTGCTAATTTACCAATTCCTGAAGCTAATCCAGCCGTAGCGCCTGAAACACCAACAGATTTAGCTATTGTTTTTAATTGTTTACCAGCCATAATTTTTGTTCCAGATTTATTTACTGGAACACCTCCTACAGGGCCCATTGCTTTAAATGGTTTACCTTTATTAGGTCCATAATTTCCTCTTTTTTTCTTTGGTGGATGAACATCACCACCACGTTTTCTTTTAATAACTCCTCTGCCCATAAGAATATCTTTTTGTGTAACTTTACCATCACCTGATAGATCAGGAAACTTGGATGCTGAGCCACCGTCTTTTAAGTAAATTGTACCGTCATCAACACCATGAGGAACACCTTTTTTATCTTTTCTGCCAGAACCTATTTTAGTTCCTGGAGGTGCTTTTTTAGGTGGATTTTTCTTCAGCTTTTTTTCTGCGTCCCGTGCAAATTTATTTGCTCGAGCCTTCTTTTGTTTTCTTTTAGTAGGCGCTCTGGTTCTTGATTCAACTGAAAATAAAGGCATAATAGTTAATGTATAGTAGGTTTTAACAGATTTAGCAAGTCTCTTCCGTTATGGTTCATAATATTATTATATTCCTGTTCTGTAAGATTATTATGATACAGCATTTTTGCTACACCCATCATTGCACCTGCTAAAAGTATTTGTTCTTCTTGACTTGTTACGCCTGTATCAGCAAAATTCATCAATTCGTTAAAATATTCCTGTAATTTATCTGTCGCTGTTAACATTTTTTGCATTTTGTTTATCTAGATTAACATTTGCACGCAATTGTGCAATATCTTCGTTAGAATCTATCTTATCCTGTGCAATTTTTGCACTTTGATCAAGTTTTGCACCTTCTAAATCAAGTTTTTGTTGATCATTCTGTGCTTTTCTTTGAATATCTTGTGCTTTTAACTGTAATTCTTGTTGTTTTAATCCAACAAGAGGGTCTTGACCTTGACCTTCCATAGATTGTTGCTCTTCAATAAACATTTCTTCAATAAATTCTGTTGCTTTTAACGAAATTTGACGTTCCATCTCTTCTTGGAACTGAGCTTGTAGCTCTGGTGGTAGTTTACCTCCAAACTTAGCTGCTTCCGCTTGTATTTGTTCTTGATTTTCTGCTTCAACAATTTGTCTTGCTAATAAAGATATATGTTCCATTATATGTGCTTGTAATAAAACAGTTGCTTGAGGATTATTACGAACCAACATTGATGACAAAAATGTTCTGTGTGCATCCATATGTGCTTGGTGCTCTTGATTTCTAAAAGCAATTAATTTTTTACCAAGTAATGAATCAGAATTTTCTAAAGCAGGATCTTTTGGCTTAGGTGTTGCGGGTGGTGGTAATATAGCATCTATATCTTTTACACCAAGAGACTGATACATTCTTTTATATGCTTCATATATGTTATGAGATTTTGGATCAGATTGTGCCATTTGTAATTGTGTTTGTGCCAACGTAACACGTTGCGACATAGAAAAAATATTTGGATCGGACACAGGCATAATATCAACACGATCATCAAAATCAGTTGATTTAATACTCGGTACAGCGCCACTGCCTACATCATAAGGATATCTTTGAGGTAAAAATTCTTTAAATACTTTTGCTAATAAATTAAATTCTGTTTTTTGTGCATAGTGTAATCTTTTATGTATTGCACTCATGACTCTTGATCCTCTTTCGATCAAAGCCATTGTCGTTCCTACAGGTGCATTTGCTGCTACACTGTCACCAATTTTTTGATCAGCAATAGAAGCAAAACGTTGTCCTGCTTGTACAACGAAACCTAATAATTGAAATAAAGTTTGATCAGCACCTTTGTAAGGTAAAGGCATTAATCCTGCACGCAGATCTCCACTTGGTGCATCGACATCTCTAAACTCACCTGGTTGTATAGGGCTATCATCATCTGCTATTCGCAAACCTCTAGCTTTAAAACCTGCGGGTAAATTTGCTAATGTGCCTGCATCAAGTAATTGTCTAAGAGCTGCTGTCGCTGTTCTTGATAAACCACCAAGCATATGAATTAATCCATAACCATAAAAACCAAGACCAGGTAAAAATTTGTAATGTACAAAATATTGTTTTTTCTTTTTTAAAGAATCTTGTTCATCATAGTTTCTGTATACAGATAAAACATTACCAGAGCCTTCATCTATTGTTACAATGTAAGGTAATTTAATTCCGTCAGGATCTTCAAATCCTGGCACGTCTAAATCAACATGCATTTCTAATAATGTATATGAATCATTCTTGTAAGACCCTGTTTCTTTCACACCATCCAAACGATTAACTTCTGCTTGAATATTATTTGTGTCAGGATCTTCGTATTCTTCTAGATCTACATCACGGTAAAAACCTGTGACTTGTAGTTTACGAATATCATTTTCTGTTCTTTTTAGTACATGTGTAATTCGTTCTGCTGTTCCCAAATCTGTTGCTGTGTAAGGAACAATTAATTCTTCACTAGGAATAAACTTTGATACAGCTCTTCCCATTGTAGAATCATAATAAACTTTTTTAAAACTTGAACCTGATAATGGTAAATAAAATAACATTTGATCTAAATCAGGATCAAAGTCTTCCATAACATGCATTACTTGATAGTTCATAAACTCTTGCACACGTTGAGCTTGTTGTTCTTTTTGTGGATCCGATTTACCAATCATTTGTACTCTGACTGGACCATTTGCAGGTAATAATTCTTTGTAGGCTTGAGCTTGAAACTGTGTAACTGTCTCTGATAATAGAGGATGTGTTACACCACTTGCTCCTTGAAATGGTTGTGATCTATCTTCATATTTAAAGCCAAGTAGTTTTAATCCTTTTGCGTAAGCATCATACCACTCTTCTCTAGAAGAGCTATCTTCTTTGTAATCACCAATAAGATCAGATGACATATCCTGTAGATCTTTCTCATCCATGTACTCAGCTAAGTTAGAATCAAATTCTACTTCTTCTTGTTGTTCAAGTGGGTTAATTAACGCCCCACCGTCTTCTGTCATTTCAATGTTTTCAACTGTTATTTCATCAGGAGTCTCTACTGTTATTTCTTCAGCTATTACTTCTGTAGGTTCACCCGTTATTCTTCTCTCAACCATTATACCTCAAATATATCAATATGCTCAACAAGTCCACCTTGCGCTTTATGTGTCTTATATGGTTCTAACATCTCAGGAGTAATTTTAATAGCAAAAACTGGTTCCATGTCTTTTTTGTTAGGTATGGAGATAGGCTGAATTCTATAATTTGCATTTGATACAAGCAGTTGTCTTGCCTGATCTTCATTGGTTAACGTTGCTACCATGTTACCATTTTGATCGGTGACACGATATTGTGTAGTTCCTCTTCCACTTTTTACTTGTACAGGCATGGTAATCATTTCTGAGTTATTACTCTGTGCTTGTCTTTTTAATATTGTTTCTATTGTAGATGTGTAGTGTTTTGGTTTTCCAAAATTAGGGTTAGTAGCCGCTGTTCCTGAATTATCAATTACATTTGAAACAGAATCGGGACCACCATAAAACTCATCCATACCAATACCTTTGTATCGTGAATCTATAAACTGACCATCTCTTTTAAAAGCCTCAAAGCGTCTTGCTTTATCGGCCGCTCTATCAGCTTCAGATGTTGCAGCATTTCCTTCAAAACTATATCGTTTACTTACATATTTTGATGGTGATACAGCATAATAGGAGGATGCATCAGGATCTTTTAATACAAACTTTCTGTACGCTAGTTCATATAAGTCTTTTTTAATTAAGGCATCCGCCCACTCGTCTCTATTCTTAAATGGTAGATCAGGAAATAGTCCGTCCATCGCTCTTGAATCTACTTCAATTATTTCTTTTAACATTTGATCAAGATTATCATTTAATAAACCAGACAGTCTTGATAGATCTGCATCGCTTACTTCTCTTGTTTGAATATATTTATTAACTATTTCATCTACCTCTTCATCCATCTTTGTTATTTTTTGTGATAATACATTTATTTCTTTGTCTGTTTTCTTTAGTGGTCTAAATACAGATTTATTCTTTTCATAAAAATCCATTGTTGCTTCTGCTAATCTATTAAGCCCTTGTAAATTTGTCGTGTCGCCTTCTTCTTGTATCTTACGAAGGGCCGCGGCCAGTTGTTGTTTACGTGCTGCCGCCGCTTGTAGTAAATCAGATTGTATCTCATCAGCAAACGTCACACGAACCACGCCGCTCGGATCAACGCCCGATGCTTTGGTTATCTGTTCTTGTAACTCGTTATTCTTTACAACGAGCTCGTCCATTTGATTAACTAAACCTGGGCTTATCTCATCTAACTGATCTGCATATTTTGCTATGATAGATAGTTTAGGAGTATCACCCCCAAAATCAATCATTATGTCATTAATGTCTGCTTGACTCATTCCTCGTTGATTAGCTAGTCGTTCTATTTTACTTCTTGCCTCAGCATATAAACCTTGCAAACTTCTTTGATTTTTATTTAATTCTTTAGTTGTCTGTCTAAGATTTATTTTTGTTTCAGGTCCTGCAACTTTAGGTGGTATAAAACCAAAACGGTCCGAGAGCCGCGTCCAACCGATCACGTATGTATCTGCTTCATTAGGTATACCAAACTCATGACGCTGTATAGTCTCTCCACCAAACATGGATTGTGGGTATTCGCCTGTGTCACCTGGTAATTTATCTCTGTTAATATATAAAACTCTTTCACGTTGTGTATCTGGTATAGAACCTGGCTCAAAGTATCCTGAATAACGTGTGCTTTTCTCGCCATTTGGATTAATGATCTCGGACCCTGAACCTGTTGCATGCACTTTCATACCACTGATTGGAGCTGTTCTGATTTGTGAAAGAACATCACCTTTAGGTATTGGCATATTGTCATCATATAATCGTAACAAAGAATTGATACGATAATCGTCGACCTCGGATTTTTTAATTCTGTTTTTGTTTAAGAAATCAAGGAGCTCTTGTTTGTTTGCAAATTGATCAGGTGCGTTTGTCATTGCACGTTCTATGTCTGAATAAAACACAGAAGTCATTGGTTGTTGTGTTATTGGTGTAACCTCAACAGGCATTGTTGGATCTAATTCTACTGGTTCGTTAGGTGTAGGATCAAATATATCTTCTTCTGCTCTTTTAGCTTTTGTTGACTCTAAACTCTCCGCTTGTTTTTTTGTAGGATTTGTTAATTTGTCTTTTGGTATTGGTATTGGTGCAACCTCGTTAACAGGTGCTTTACCAAATAATTTAAAGAAAGGTAACATAAGATTTGCTGTTTCATATGATCCTTCAGGGAGGTCATCTTGAAATATGTCTAGGTCTTGAGGAGGTAAGCCTGGACCTGCTGGTCTTTCTTCTACTACACCACCTTTAGAATAAGTTCCAAATATAGCATCACTTGCTCCTATTTCCAAAGACCTTAAATCATCTTCTATGCTTCGAGCAGTACCATAAAGAGTATCTCCAACTTTTGTAGAAATACCTAAATCTGTTAATTCTTTAATTACCTCATCTATTTCCTCTGGTGCGTTTGGATTATCTGGGTCTTTAATTATATTTTTAATTTTATTTCTAAGTCTAGATTCAGCTCCGTTTGCTTTTGCTGATTGTAGTGCAAGATTATCAATATCAAGAGCTAAAAGAGCATCCTCACCAATGGCTTTAATGTGACCTATTTCAGCAAAATCAACATCATATCCTGCTACTAAAAAATCTTGTATTTTGTTATTATATTTTTGTCTTCTTGCTAATATGTCAGCAATGCCATCAGCATCAATAGAATTTACTTTTTTAAAAATTTCTTCTAAAGGAATATCTTTTCTCACTGCTTGACGAAGCATTCTGTTTAACGTCTGTTCCATAAAACCAGCGGCAGCATTTGCTAGATATCCATCCCCTTTATCCTGTAAAGATTGAACAATTTTTTTTGTCGCTTGATTATAGTCAAGTTTTTGTGAAGCATCTACAAGGCCACTGGTTATAAAGTTATAACCCTCTGGAAAAGTCAATCTATCCATTTCTACTAATAATTCTCTTGCTGATTTACTTTGTGGAATTTTTATTTTATCTCCTATACTCGCTATATCAGTTAAGCCAATATTATTTAAATCATCCCTTAAAGAAGTTATAATAATGGATCTTTGCGTGGGTATTAATAAATCATATAATTTTTTATCACCTCCCGACATTACCTCCCTTAAAGTTTCACCACTTAAACTATAACCTGTTTTATCCATCTTACCGTCAGGAGAATTTTTCCAATTTTCAATATTTTCAAACATTGTAATTATGTCATCATCACTAGCTAATTTTTCTTTACTAAAGGAAGGTGAAAATTCTTTTGATATTTTTGTAGACAAGTCTACCATCTCTGGTGTCGCTAAATTATTTCTTTTAACGTAGTTATTTAAATTTATGATTTGGTTATTTGAAAGAGTTTCAAATAAAGCTTTCTTCTTTGCTGGAGAAAACATGATATTCACGAACTTTGAAGCAACTAATTGTTTCTCCGCATCACTTAAATCTAAAAAATTAGGTACTTTTTGTTGTAACTCAATTACAACAGGATCTTTAGCAGCAGTTGTCTTTGATTCTTTTTTAGCTTTTATTTCTTCAATTTTTGTCATCGGCGCTGAAATAGGCTCATCAGGTGTTAAGAAAGGATCTTTTGGCTCTTCTGCTTTACCAATAATATCTCCTGGTCTTTTACCCTGAAAAGCTTTTCTACCAACTAAATCTTTTTGCGTTGTTTCTAATACATCGTCAATAGTTATAGGTTCCTCTACTTTCGTAGATTTCACGGGCGACGGTTCTTGTTTCAAGACAGGTTCATCAACTTGTTTTGGTGCACGTAAGTCATCTCCTAATCCAAAAATTTCATCTTTAGTTGTAAGAGCTCCTGTTGTTTTTGGAGTTGTTGTTTGTTTTCCTGTAGCTTGTCGTAATAAAAATTCTTGTTCGCCGTCTATAACTGGTTTTAGTTTTTGTATTATTTCTTTTACTTCGCTATCGGATAGCATTTTCATAATCTCTCCATTTTTCGCGGCATCTGCTAATGTTGATTTAGCTCCAAGTTTTTTTAAGCCTAGTTGTGCTAATTTTTTTAAACCAAAACTTAAACCACCTATATCCAATAAATCTAACGGAGATAGTACAATACCAAACTGTTCTTCCCCTGTAAGGTCAAGAAAGTCAGCACCCTCTTTTAATTTATCAAATCCTTTTTTCTGTGCTCCAAATAAAAAGTCTCTTCCTTGTGTTAAATTCATACTAAGGGTAGGTCTTATATAACCCATGTCTGTCAATATATCTCCACGAGGATCTCCATAACCAAACATCATATTTAATTCAGTCAGCTTCATCCCTGTTTGATCTGCTATTTTTTGATTCTCTGCTTGTATTGCTCTAAGTCTTGCTAGTTGTTCTTCATTAGGTGCTAAAAAATCATATAAATTTGACATACCAGAAATAATATTTCTACTAACAATGTCTCGACCACTAGGACCGTAAGCATCTATTTTCTGTTGTTGTGTTAGAGGAGGAGCTACACCAAGATTAAAATCTGTTACGCCTGTTTGAGGATCGGTTTCAGCGCCAGGCATTGGTAGGTCTAGAAAACCAGAATCTTCGTCAAATAAATTTACCATTAATAGTATTCTCTCGGTTCAATGTATCGTGGTTCATCCACATAATCAGACTCTAGACTGATAAAATTACCTTGTCTAAATCGCAGCAACGCTTGTGTTGTTGAATCGACTAAATCGTCATGCTCACCATAAGGGAAAGCGGCACATTCTTCAATAACTTCTTCTGCCCAACGTTCGTCAGGAGCCCATACTTGTCCCGCTTCAAAAAGGGGAGCTACGGAGTTGACACGTACATGCTTATCGTTGCCCTTACTAGGCGTATAAGTTACTACAGGAATTCCCAATTGACGTAGCTCCTGTGTTAAGGGCATACCAGTTGCTTTCGCTTCGATCAAGATAGTTTCTGGTTCCCAGTATTTATATTCATCTAAAGCAACTTCTTTGAGCTCGGGAAAATCCCATCTGCCTTTTCTTGATTTTAAAAGTATAATGTGCGGTGGTCCGTGTTCCACGGGTTTAAATACACCCCACGTTGTTATTGCACTAAAGTCTGCTGTCTCTCTTTTACTGAACGCGGTGTCATAACTTTGTATAACATGCATCAAAGGAGGTATGTCATCTTTTGGCCACATCTGCCACCATTCTCTTTTAATGATTGAACCCTCTTCACTTGTTGGAGCTTGTTGCCATTGTGCTTGCCATTTCTGTTCTGACAGAGATGCTTTAACACCTTTCAATTCATCTATATTCCAAAACTCAGGCCATAGAGGTTCATCGTTCAAAACTGCAGGAAATTCAACCACCTCCCACTGATCAGAGTTTTCGTTCGTTTGTGCGTTTAATAATTTTCCTGTAAGATCCTTTGTGGACCATCTGGTCATAACTATAACAATAGCACCACCAGGTTGTAGACGTTGTCTAGGTCCAGAAGTGTACCATTCGTAGGCATTGTCCATGGCTGTTTGGCTAAGTGCATCTTGCTCGGAGTGAGGATCATCAATAATAAGCAAGTCAGCACCACGCCCAGTAATAGCACCACCCACACCAGCAGCAAAATACTCTCCACCAGCGTTAGTTGTAAAACGCCCCGCTGCCTTAGAGTCTTGTGATAAGCTGACATTCGGGTAAACATCTTTGAAATCTTGTTGGTCAAATAGGTTCCTCACTTTCCTACCAAAGTTATACGATAATTCTGCCGTATGTGTAGTCTGAATTATCTTTAATTTAGGTTTTTGTCCCATCATCCATGCAGGAAACAAATGAGAAGCAAACTCAGACTTTGTATGTCTTGGCGGCATATTAACAATTAATCGTTTTATCTTTCCACGTGAAATGTCTTCAAATTTTTTTGCAATAATTTTGTGATGTGAACCTGCAACAAATTCTGGCCAAACTTTTTTTACAAAAGTAAGAAAGGAGGAACGGGACTCCTCTGCCAGTTTTATTTGCATTTTCCTTAATTCGTATTTTAAAACTTCCGTTGGGATTTTTTCTGAATTCATAAAAAAGTTATATCATACTTTCTGTTTGTGTAAAACTTAGCCTTTAGTTTAGTTTGACACGCAACGGGGCAAATTGGGTGGGGTGGGGGCGATCGAAACACTAGATCTAGTTATTGAGGCAATCTAAGTACCTAGATGTTGTGGGAGACTGTATTCAGGTGAGTACCTGCTGCCTGGTGAACGCTGCTGCGAAGCTGCCTGGCTGCTGGTGAAATGGCATAAAAAAAGGGGGCTATATAGCCCCCTCGCCGATCCTTAAGGAATTAAGTTATCTCGGTAGTTTTTCTCTTAGTTTAGCCATAACACGCTGACCCCATTCACTAACGTAACGTGGTGCGTTAGGGTCTAGTATTATGCTTTCAACTTCAGACTCTAAAACTTTGTACAAAGCTTTCCAATTAATATTATCAACGTGGCTTTGTTCAGTAACAGGTTGATCTTCAACTGCTCTGACACCAAAGGCATTATTAACTGCTGATAATTGTCTTGATAAGTAGTCATCATTATTCGGCATTTTGATTTCTCCTTTCTATCTACCTTCTTACTCCCATTTTATTTTATACTCAAGAACTTTATTTCTTTCTTGTGGATAACTTTTTCGCTTGACTTTCATTAGAAACTACAGACGTCGGGAACAGCAGACGCATGTGCTACGCCCTCACCCGTGGTGCTTGTGTATATATATACTTATACTTGGTAATGGAGATGGAGAATGGAGATGGAAAATGCAGACGTAAAAAAAGGGGCGAGTAGGTCGCCCCTGTTCAATCTGTTTAGGCGTAATCGGAACTAAGCAGAAATTCTGAAATCAGCTACTTCATCGATCGTAGCTTTTTTGTTTCTTGATACTGTGCCTTCCGATAAAGGCATAGCTTGTATTTGTTTATACTGCGTTGGTACTTTGCATTGATGATACGCAATCTCGCCGAGTTTCTCCTTGACCAATTGCGAGTCAATCTTAGCACCCAATTTTTGCGTGACATGAAGAGAGTAATCCTTTCCATGTAATAGGTTTGCGTTTTCACTCATAGACAAGTCTATCATCAGTTGTCTATTAACTTTAATAAAGTCTGCTAGAACTTTCTGCATTGTTAAGGCTCTGCCGTAAGCATCAACGATAGCTTGTTTATTTCTTTTACTTACACTAGCTGGGCTTTGTTGTGCCTTCTCTAGTACTTCTAATATATTAACAGCTTTTGACATTTTATTTTCCTTTCGTCTTTCTGGTTAATAAGTCTTATATAATCCCATTTCATTAGAAGTCAATAGTTTATTTTTATTTTTTTTTCCACAGGACAACTTCAGCACCCGAGCCGTACCCCAGCAGGTTGTGCTTCTGTATAGTATACTTATACCTGAAGCTAACCAATGGAGATGGAGAATGGAGATGCAGCTGCGGCATCAGCCAAACGTGCTGCGGAACAAGAGCCACAGTATTAGCACTGTAGCTCCTGCTGCGGGATGATGCGCAGCGAATAGTAAAGCAATCAAAAGGATCATAGTGCAGGCACCATTTCCTGCATCTGTGTCCAGGCAGCTGCGTCCTGGTTCACCAGCAATGAAGCGCCGTCAAACCAATCCATATACCAGTACTCGAGACGATGTAGTTCGCGGTTCTCGTTCACGTAGCCCCTGAGCTCGTCGCTCGGCCCGCCCCAGCTAAACTGCCAACGCCAGTACCCTTCCTTCTGGTTTTCAAATGTATTAGGCGGTACATAGTCAAAGCTTAGTGCCTCAAAATCTGTGCCATATCTTTCTAGGTCCTCTTGTCTATCTTTCCACTGTTCATCTACCATCTCGCTGCAGGTGGGCTGTTTCTTTATTACTGTTACGGTTTCCATCTTGTTCCTTTCTTTTGATGGGGATCGTCTTATAGCACTAAGTGCATCGCAACCCCCAGGTAAGTATATAGTCCCATTTCTTTTGATAGTCAAGACCTGAGTCAAATTTTTTTTCACACGCACTTCCATCCGCAGCTGCACCTGCAGCATGCTTCTGTATATACCTTACGCTGGTTGGCCTCTGGTAATGCAGGTGGAGAATGGAGATGATGTAATACCATCCTGGTTCCTGGAACAGCTGCCTGGTGCGCTGCGTACCAGTTTCTTCTATGATGGTAAATATGCTAGGGTCGTAGCCAATGTAGAATGGAGGCTACCATCTCCTGCCAGGGCTGCGGGACCAGCTCCTGGTTACTATGCCTCTGGGATAGCGGGTTTCTGTAATGGGGAATGGAGAATGTAGTGCTGAAGCTCCTGCCACGCTGCGGGGGACGCTGGCAGCGCCCATGTTTTATCTGCGTGTTTGGGGGACAATGTAGCGATGGAGGCGATGGAGGACGAAGAAAATATACACATCAAGCTCTCTCCGAGGGTCTGATGCATAATAAAACTTCTTCCGCCTTGTCTAGCATGGCTAAAATGCCACGATTTTTGAAAGGGGCTTAACTTTGCTTTGTTGACTTTTGTTGACGTTTTAAGTTCCAACCAGAACATTACACCATCTTTACAACCATAGCAGTCTGGGACACCAGGCAACGCCCAACTTTCAATACGAGTCCAGAAAACATCTGGCATATTTTTCCTAATGGACTGCCATAACTTTGATTCTGGCTTCATTAAAAGTACATCATGTAAATAACAAACCCAATCATAATCGTTAGTTTTAAATTAAAAAACAATAGTAAAAGAACAATCAAAAGCAAATAACCAATCACGGACACCTCTTCATCAGTTCTACCATTTGATTATAATACAACAACCTAAACTCAAAATCTTCAGCAGTCAGGGCTGCACGCCTCAAGTTCTCTATCCTACGCCAGAACAACTCGTCGGTCATAGGTAATGCAGTATACTCATACAAGTCTGGTCTAATTATTACTAACATACTTTCTCCTTTTCTAGTAGCAAGGGGCACCCTATTGTCTATTCCCTCCGTTCTGTTTCTTATGTTGGGAGAGCTACTAAAACCTCTATAGTCCCATTCTATTCTATAATCAAGCTTTATTTTCTAATTCTTTAACTTCCTCAAACGTAGTTTCAATACTGTACTGTTCCTTCAAGTCCTGTAGCTTCTTCTCAACCTCTTCTCTAGACATAGAGTCGATCGTACCTGTAAGTATTTCTTTCTTATCGACATACAACCCAGCAATCTGTCCACGCCTGGTTTCCGCAGCTACGGCAGCGTTCCAATTACCTGAAGCAGACGCTTGATCTCTGATTCTTGCCAATGTAGATAAAGACCTCTCCTGAGTACAGCGATACCTTTCAACGTTAGCTCTCACCTCAGAATCAATAGCTTTTGCAACAATAGGATACAGCTCAGGGTTCTGCAACCTGGATGCCAGCTCAGTAGCGCTCTTTTTGCTGTAACCAGCTTCTATTGCACACTGCGATGCAGACTTCAAACCCTCTGAATGAACAATCAAAAGAATAAACTTTCTCTGTTTTGGTGTTATTTTAGGATGAAACAACGCTTCTGACAAAGGTTGTGGTATATATACGTCTTTGTTTTCTTCTTCCATAATGCACCTTTTCAATAGATGTTTTTCTCAAATAATTATTATATTACTAAATATTTCCGAGAAATGCGAGTTTTTTTCGTAAAATATAGATAGTTTGTAACTTGTAAATAGTTGTAAGTTACAAGAAGTTACAAAAAAAGGTAAGTATTCTGCTACTTGTAACCTTGTAACCTTGTAACTTGTATTTTACTAAAAAAATAATTTAAAATAAATATCTCATAGAAACATCTATAGAGAATGACGTTTATGCAAACATCTTTGGGTCTTGACTAACAACTCTTAATGCTTTTTCCAAAGCTTCGCGTCCATCAGTCATGATAATCTCCCATTCTGCTGCAGTATATGCTCTATCGTGTTTTGGATTGTAAAATTTTACATTGACATCGCCACAATGACGACACTTATAAACTTTTCTTACTGGGCTTTCTGGTAGTTGTGTGTACATACCTTTTTATCCTTTGTAATGGGAACAATACCACATTCTTGGGCAGTTTCTCTTTAAAATAGATTGAATCCATGACCTTCATGTTTTCTAGTCTATCATACTGATTCGTGGTCCGTGATGCGAGGATCGCGTCCAATAAATCTCGTTGCTTGAGTATCTCTTGATCGCTCATCTAGTGCCTTTTCTTTTATCAGCTCTCTTTTGACCTGCTTTTTTTATTCTTTTCATGCGTTGCATATTAGTTTCACGAGGTAATCCTAAACTTTGTCTTCGATTTGCTCTTTTATACGCTTTAAAAGCCTTACCAAGGCCTTTTATAGCTATACCTGCTCCTCTAATTAACCCTAACATCTAACCGCCTTTTAATCTCTTTTTCAAAGGTTTCTTTTTTAATCTTGGTTTAATTTTATCACCTAATACTTTTTTCAAAGGTTTCTTTGGCTTCGGCTTAGGTTTAATTTTTGGTCCATACAATCTTTTAAGCATGTCATCGACTCTTTTTCTTTGTGCTTCATTTTGACTTTTACGAACTGTAGCTCTTCCAAGACCAGTCTGTGCTTCACCACCTAAATTAAATTTTTTCATAGGTTTGCTAAACTTAGGACCTTTTCCAGGTATAAATGGTCCACCTGGCTTAGGATCTTTTTTCTTGTTTGGATCAAACGGTCCACCTGGCACTGCCGTACCTGGTTTTCTTCTACCTGGTATTATATTTTTTAATTTGCCCCCTGTTGTGCGATTATATAATGAAGGATTTAATTTTCTTAACTTATCTTTAATTTCTTTTTCTCTTTTAGTAGATGGATCTTTTTTTCGTCTTCGTTTTGCTGGATCGGGTTTCATTTTTACCTCTTCTTTTTTAATAAACTAGTTAATGGTGCTTTTATTCCTGTGCGTCTAGGGTCTTTTTTTAATCTTTCAAATTTAGCTTTTTTATCACGTGCTTTCCTTGCTGTAGATTCAATTTGAGCAAGTGTTTTCTTTTTAGTTTTTTTCGCTTTAGTTGTTTTATTTGAACCAGCTAGATAAGCCGCTACTGCAACAGCTATTTCTCTAGCAGTAGGTAATTTACTTTTAGTTTTGTTTTTAGTTCCAGCTAATTGTTGTCTTCTAGCTATAAATCTTTTAGCGCTTGCCGCTGTTTTACCTTTTGGTTTGGGTTGTGGAATGCCCATGCCTTTACCTTTAACAGGCGCAGCTGAAGTGCCTTTTGGTAATGTAAATGTTTGATCAGGTCCAGACCTAACCTTATTTGTTTTTATTCGGTATCCACCACTTCTACTAGCCATAGTTGCCTCTTACCTTTGTTTTAGAGCTGCCGTAGTTAGGCATTTCGCTTCACAAGCAGCTCATAACACTAGGTATAGTATATTATTACGTTCGACGCAACTAAAAGGGTGGTTCACCCTTAAATTTTACAACAGGATTACTCTGCCGAAATCTTGTAGTTTTTGAAACACTCGGGGTCAAGCGGTGGACCATAGTAGATCGCGACGGAATCTTCAGCGCCCTCTGTCCAGGTTTGGTGATAGTGCTTAGTTTCATCGAGTTCCCCTTGTGAGTTACAAACCTTACACTGCTCAACTGATGTTTCTGCTT
>Ga0208919_1000945_pt1 | contig 17718 bp, 23 predicted proteins | sample 4_EtaG_FD_184076 | JGI IMG/M metagenome (GOLD analysis project Ga0208919, IMG submission 184076) | Marine viral communities from the Subarctic Pacific Ocean - 4_ETSP_OMZ_AT15127 metaG (SPAdes) (version 3) | ecosystem: Environmental > Aquatic > Marine > Oceanic | place: Pacific Ocean | collected...
ATATAGTGCTGTTTATTGACGATTTATTTGATATGCTTAAAGCATCAAAGTTAATTCATTAAAGGATCAAATCAAATGTCAAATCAAAATCAAAATCATTTCAGTTTTCAACCTCGATTTTACACGAATGAAGATATTCTATCCGCACCAGCATCAATGCGTGAAGAAATGTTAAACAGCAATGAATTTCAATTCGATAAAATGCTGGAAGAAATTAATGTTCAAATTCCCGGAACAAAGGAATTTGAAGCACGTAAAAAAGATCAAGAGGATCTAAATACTTGGATGCAAGATATGACCAAACTTTTCAATTCTTTACGATAAATCAATCGCAAAATTATAAGGATCAAATCAAATGGCGAAATTAGAACAAAAATTTGGATCGGCTTTATTCCCGCATTGGAATAAATTAAACACTTTGAAAGAATATCAAGAACATTTATTTTATGGATCTTCCAAGAATAAGGTCGAGATTATTAAGGACATCGAAGTATCAGAAAAAGAATATGACAAAATAATTAATGACTTGCTTGAAGATAATCCGATATGGGAAGAAATTGGAGGCAGATACTCGGATGAAATGGGAGGACATATCGTCATGGTAACACGTATCAGTGTGGCAACTCCATACCCAATGTCACGCCCGCCTTTCGTAGTGAATACCGAAGGTTATACATATGCCAGATATGTAGGATTCATGTTGGATGACTTAATCCGTTCCTACTGATACCATAAGGAGTGTGCGGCACTTCGCAAGGGACAACGGAGACCTTATTGTCCTAAGCTAGTGCCGCACACCGTTCCTTGCTATCCGTTCATTGCGGACGATGAGCCTGCCTCTACTGCTCTTAAACAGTAATCCTCCATCCAGTGAGGTTCCAATATAAACTCACCTTCAGGAATTTCTTGCTCACCTATTCTATCCCAGTGATTCTGAAGTCCTTCATTTCCTCCTCCAGTGCCGGATAGATGTCTATCAGAAACACCCCACCTATACAAATAGAATATCTCGTCAATAGGAATTTCTTCCCCCGAAAAATTAATCCCGGCCTCTTTCAGCTGGATATTAAATTGCTGATCCTCCCAGCCACTTGCCTTTTCAGGATAACCGCCTATTTTATCCAACACTTCACGGCGCCATAAACTCATACAATGAGTATTGCCAACCCCCGTTGTGTGAAGTGTTTTATCACTAGGGCAGTAGTAATAATTTTCAGCACGCCATTCTAATCGGTCGCCTAATTTCTTTAATGAATAAGATAACCGGTGCGGAAGACAAATATCATCATCATCCCATCTGCAGAATAAATCTGCATCCGAATTATCAATCATGAACTTAATTTTATCCGATAGGGTAGGGAACCTACTATCAAGGTTTTGAATGATAACTCTAGGATCATCATCATATTTTAGTAACTGATTAGGAGTGTCATTACATATAATCAATTCTGCATTCTCATAATCTTGCAAAAGAAAAGAATGCAATGATTCCTCTATTAAATAACGCCGACCCGGACATCTATTATAGGTTGGCATTAAGCAACTGATTTTCATCTGGATACTCCTCCGTTCCCAAAAGTTGACCATTTGGAATGGGTGTGTTCACTGTAATAAATAATGAACCAACCAATTTTGCTAGTCGGCCTGTTTCCGAGTGCCAATCATCCATTACATCCACAGATGGTTGCCAAACTGGATCCCCCGGCTTGTAATCATGAAGTGCAATAATGGCGTCCTCTTTTGCGCCTAAAGACCAGTCGCAAAAGAATTTAGCTGCGGCTGCGGTATGATCAGCATCATAAAATAGTAAATCAAAATCCTTTGGATTAAGCAAAGGCATAATTTTATACATATCAGATATTATGACAGTAATCTTATCCTTGTACGGTGCAGTGTTTCGTGCATACGCCTCAATCGTTTGTTCTCTTGTGAGTGTGCTACCACCTACAGTTCCTGTAAACTCATCTCCGGCGAAATGGTCGATGCTCACGATATGTTCTGCACTTTGGGCTAATGCTACGGTTGACCTTCCTTGGAAGGCTCCAATTTCAAGAACTTTTTTGCCTTTCGCCAATTGCGATAATGCTAAAAATTCATGATCATATAACCAGCCACCGATATGTGGAAATTGAGGTTTCATAATGGGTCTCCTATTCCGTCCATTTTCCTAATGGACATTGTTGTTCTTTCCATTTGGCTTTTTTAGATACAAAACAACCACAGACAGAACATTGATCGTTATTTCTAAATTCACAAACACTACATGCTTCAAGTCTTTTCTCTAATAGATCAGCAGCTACATTTTCCGCTCCTTCCTTGATATGATCTTTTACAGCAATGGCCAAATTCTTGGCCATTTCTATCTTTGATGGCAACTTAGGTTTATCCTTTTTCAACCTACCCAAAACAGTTAATCCGTATTGATTTGGAGTGTAATGAATCACGCTCCATTTGGGATTTTTCTTCATATAATCCCTCATAGCTACAAGAATCCCCGGACCTCCATCTTCTCCTATTTCTCCGTTATTCTTGGTCCCTCTTGCAATGATGAATCTTTTTACAGACGGTGCGAATTTATTCAATTCATCCATCATAGTCCCATAAGTATGGGTGGTATCTATGAACAACATGTCTGTTTGTTCTATGGATTCGATTTCATGAGTATGGTTGGTTGTTCTTTCAAATTCTGTTTCTGTACATACATGCTCCACATAATCCGAAAGTTCACTAGGTTCTATGTTATGTGAAACAAACTTTTTAGGCCTAGATGCAGCGAAAGCAACAAAGGATTCCTTTCGTTTTGAAATCTCTGTAATATGTTCGCACTTGGATCCTATCTCACGTAAATAAGGAAGATGCTCATCCAGATCCCTTTTGATTCCTTTCACTACATCAAAAACAGAATCAATACCACCAGTCCGTTCCAACGCATCTCTTTGCAACTTTTTAGCAGTCCCACAGGAACTACAACCAACCTCATCATCTTCATTCTCATGGGATATAGGATCATGAATTAAATACTCCCATGTGGATTCCTTCATTAATTCAGTGGCTACAAAATGGGTGTATATGGGATCCAGATCACGTCCTAATTCATTAAATTCAAGAACATAGTTGCGCACTTTTCCGTATCTTGTCAAGGGATATTTGGCGCCTTCAGGACGTCCGAATCTATGAAGCCATTTTAGAAAAGGAAGACAAATTGCCTTGCGTCCTGCTTGTCTATATTTTTCATGTATATAAAGTTCCTCTCCTCCAAATCCTCTGGAATATTTATTAAATCCCAACCAAGATTCCCTACGACATGTAAAAGAACCTAATCCCTGTCCGGGAATCTCAAAAGGTTTATCGTCATCATTTTTACCCGCCTTTTTGAATCCGGCTTTTTCTAATACACTCTCATGCCCTGCCCATGGGATATTTTCTGGTATGTCTATTCCCCCACAAGATGAAATAGATTTTGCATTCATTTCAAGGGATATAGGTAAGACTCTTGGAAGATCCCTAGGATTTTGAATCGTGGAAAAATACTCAGTTTCATATATATCTGTCCAAGCAGATCCCCATGTGCCCCACATCTCGCCTCTCCACTGGTCGTTGAAATGTGTAGTCACTTGGGCTAATGAATCATAAATTAATGGACCTGAATATATGTTATCGGTATCAGGATTTTGCTCATAAAAATCCATCAATCTTTTTAACGATCCCGACGGATATAAAATATGACAATCATTAACTAGAACAAAGTCACCAGAAGCATGGGCAAAGATTGCGTCACGACTTACAGATGTCCCCTTTGGATCGACCAAGGGAACATAAAAAGCACCTGCAGTTCCTATAATTGCATTACTCTCAACAAACTGTCTAACCTGTTTACCATGAGGAGAGTTGGGTGAGTTATCAATTACGACAAACTCAATGTCTTTTATGACTTCCGGATGATGAAGTCTTATAGATTGAATTGTGAAATACACACCATGATAGTCATCAAAGTGGGCCATTCCAATTGTAAGTTTTGGCATTTTTGGTCTCCTTATGCCTGTTAATTACGGACCACCCATTCCCCCTCCACCTCCTCCGCCCGGATCGACTGAAGTTGTAGTTGTGGTGGTAGTTGTAGTCGTGGTAGAGGATGTGGTAGTTGTAGTCGTGGTAGTTGGTTCCGTTGTTGTCGTTGTTGTTCCAGTATGGTTATCTGGACAATCTGCACATGTAAATCCTTTTCCTAGGAAATAGGTATCGCACCCTCCAAGTGATGCATCAGGACAACAGTTTCCACCAGATGCACCGCAATGCCATACCGTAGAATTTTCTTGACAGCTTAATAAATCCCCTATGGGGACAGGACAAGGACTGCCCAGTGTCGCATAGACACAGCAAGGACCTTCACAACAACAGTGGTCGCCATTATAAGATGGATTGCATCTATCGTGATAGGGACCGGGAGGAGCTGAACAATCTGCATCTGGATTACAAGTGGTGGTCGTTGTCGTGGTGGTAGTTGTAGTTGGACATACAGTTGTGGATGTTGTCGTGGTAGTTGTCGTTGTTGTAGGGCAATATGTTGTCGTTGTCTGAGTGGTAGATGTTGGAGGAGATGCTGTGGATGTCGTCGTGGATGTCGTCGTGGTTAGATTACACGAGGAACGGGAATATCCCCCACAATCTCCTCCACCTTTAGGCGGATCACAAGAAGGACAATCACCTCCACAAGGGTCTTTAAGTAATATCCATGAATCACAATCGCAAGAATATACCCATTCACAAGAATCATAGCATGGTGCGAGTGTGGTAGTTGTGGTTGCTGGACTTGGGCATTTAGTGATTTTCTGAAAACCATCTGTTCCTAACCCCAGTTCCGCTGTTTCAGGACAAGGACAATTTGAATTACAATTATCCTCATTCAGAACCCATGCCGAGCATGAATCATTATAAATATAAAAACATTTGCCCACTCGACCGTGCGGATTGTTAACAATATCGTAAAGACAAGGTGTAGCACTACATGGGTCGCAAGTTGTTGTTGTGGACGATGTAGTAGTTGGGGTTGGAGTTGTTGTAGGATAACAATTCGAGCATGGTTCGCCTGTTGTTTGCTCTTTTACACAGCCAATAGTGACGATTTCACAAGAATCTTGTCCATCATAACTAGGGGTTTCACAGAAACACTTATCCGTACACGAATAGGAAATCCTAGTCCATTTAATACCGTTCCACATGAATTGACAATCACCGGCGCAATAATCGGGTACAGGTGGGACTTTGGGGACATAGCATTCCGTATGAGCGGTAGCTCCGCATTCACTCGTGGATACATCGTCGCCGGGGGGATAACAATCGCATGACGGATCGCATCCATTCGATGTCTGTTTCCAATAGAATAATCCACCACCATCTTGGAGAACATCTAATTCCCAGTCACAACCAGCAGAGCACCCTAATCGAGTTGTTGTGGTATTACAGTCGCAAGTTGTAGGGGTACTTGTTGTCGTGGTAGTACAATCAATTTGAGGTTCACTTGGAACAGATCCGCATACGCCAAGATATTTTTCACCGTCTTGAGTACCGCAATATGGAGGGTATTGACATTGACATAAATTGGGATCAACAGTGGTCGTGGTTGGAGCTGCTGTAGTGGTAGGGGCAGCTGTTGTTGTGGTAGTAGTTGTGGGAGCTATTGTTGTCGCACTATTCTGATTTGTTGAGGGACAATCAGAACACTGTGGAGGTTTAGTTGTAGCTGGAGGAAGTGTGCTGGATGTGCCGCATCCGTCAGATAATATCTCCCACACCTTCGTGTAATTATTCCATTGCCATTCACATCGCCCAGAACACGGGGTGGTTAAATCTTCCAGAGGTCCAGCTGTTGTAGTAGTATCTGATCCTACGGGTCTTTCATTCATCCATCGTCCATACTTGGACCTAGACATTTGAAAATAACCGTCATTGGAAGTTACATTTTCAGGATAGATGTTATAGCAAGTAACACGGACAGGATCGTCATTCGGAAACTTAACTTGCTCAATGTAATAAACTCCAGTTCCATCATTTACTTGTTTGAATAAACAAACATCATAGGATCCGGGGGTATTCGCCTGTCTTGCCGGTATAGTAGCATCACAAGGAAGCAGACCGAAATACTTTTCAGGGGACTGAGAAACATCATCAGGCTTAAATGAATTTGCATGTGACTGAGTTGTTTTATCCAAACTGTCCAAAGCAGTTCGGATTCTGTCTCTGTCTGCATCTGATAGAAAATACTGAGCCATTTTTATCTCGACGGCATTACAATCAGTTCAACTTTTGTGGTCCCATTTGGTGAACTGATTTGGAGTTTATTTATGTCGATAGGTTTAAACAATAAAAAAGAACCTTTATCAATCTGAAATATAGGATCTCCTTCATCATACCGAATCAAAATGAACTTTTGATTCTCATCTTGTCTTTCCTGTTCGGTAGGATGAATGCTGAATGACTTTTTATAATTCTTGATTAAAATATAACTAATAGATTCCAACCAACCTGTGTCTATAGAGGTCCATTCTTCTTCAATGGTTGCTTTTCTTTTATAGACTTCTTCCTCAGATTGAGGAATTAATGATTCAAGCACATGACTGGAATAGACAGGATCCTCATTAAATCTTTCATAATAAAAATCCAACCGTGCTGTAATCCTATCGGATTCTTCCAACACATAACTAGGTTGAGCAGAAACGGCTATGGATTCCAATTCCTCCATAGATGTTGCAAAATCAGCTTCTGACATAATGGTCTCCTGTATCCATTATAATGTGGTAGGAATTCCTAAAGTGGAAAAATTGGACTCTGAGTAATACTTAATATCAATTTCCACTGGATCTTCACCCTTTTCTAAAGGATTTCCTTCCCCATCTAAAAACACTCTTGTATTTTCACCATTCACATCCTTATAGACTTCAAAGTCCCTTGGTTCATCTTTGTCGCCGCCCTTGGATAGAATCTTGGTTCCTTCATCAAATATCGTATTATCAAATGTTTCATATTTACAATCAAATTCATACGACACTGTGTAATAAAATGTGCAAGTTCCGTATAGCTCCCGACTCCAGCTCACATTTGTTAATTTTACACAACGTGCGGGAAGTCCCCACATCACATCATCATTCACCGTGTCTATCATAGGAGCAAATGTAGATAAAGGAAGAACCAAAACATTCTTTTCTATTGTTACAGTAGGCCTATTTGCATCAAAGGTAACTTGATCACCTCTTATTCTTTCATGAGATGATGTTTTGATAGCCTTATCATCCTTATCCTTGTCCACTTCTTTCGTATATTTTACAAATCCTCCGGAAATTCTATCCGGTTCTTGCAAAGGATTATCAATAGAAGTGTCCTGACAGCGTGTCAGAGGCTTGGTAGAAAATACTTGTTCAACTTCCCACCAGTATCCCCGTTCATTCTTTGTTAAATATCTGCAGGATTGAGTAGGAAGACAACGTGCCCATGCATCATAATCGTATCCCTGAGACCAAGATGATCCTATTGCAGGAAGGCCAGAAGCTATTAAAGCATGAGAAGGCCCCTCAGCTGTACTTCCAGTCTGCACTAGCCATTTAACTTTATAGGTTCTGTGGCCCTCTTTATCTCTATCAAGACCCCAGTCTAATCTACCTACAACAACAGCAGCCATTATACTAACCCAGCCTCCTCCACAACAACAGGTGTTCTTTCCGCCATAATTCTAGTGTTAGCCGCAATATCATTTAGATTCTTGGAGCCTTCTTTTGTATCACTCTCAGGAACACCAGGAACTGGAGCTGTTTTCTTTCCGGCTTCACGTTTAACCTTCCGTCCTTCTTCTCTGTAATCGACTTTGTTGCCGCCGTCTGCTAATGCCCTAAATTCTTCAAGCCTTGCAGCTGCTTCCGCACTACCAGCAGCTACAGCATCCACACCGCTGATATTGAATTTGACTTTGACGGTGGTGTCTTTTTCTAATTTCTCCATTGCTCTGGTATAGGTTTCTAAATCAATGGCTCCTTCGGCGAGCATCTTATTCAATTCTTCACGACCTTTGGCAAATTTCTCCTCTGGCGTCATCAGGCTCTCAGTGAGTTGTTTACCTTTCTCCATCATTTTCTGTTCTTCTTTTAATTTCTCAAGTTCCTTGCTCTTCACTTTAACAATCGCCATTTCAAGAGAATTAAGGCCTTCCTTTTCTGCTTTATACATTCTCAATTCATGGGCAGACATTCCCATTGTTTCTATTTCTTCCTGCAAAGATTCTTTCATATCTTTGTATGTTTGCCTTCTTTTTTCATTAGCCTCATTTGCTTCATTAATGGCATCTATTTCTTCTTGGATCGCATCATTCTTCTGCTGAGTAGCCACAAGTTCCGCAAGTTGAGCATCTGTAGCTCCTTTCATTTTGGCTTTATAGACTTCCATTTCACTAGCAGACATGCCTATCGTATCCCGTTCCTCCTCCAACTTGGCAGTCATCTCCTCAAGGGATGCTATTTCCTCCGCCATTGCTGCTCTTGGAATTCCACCTTCCGCTTCAAATCTTCTTTTTTCAATTTCTTCTTTTTCTTTTGCTAATTCAATGGCCTTTTCTTCTTCGTGTATCATTTTCTGTAAATCTTCATAATGTGCTTGATGTATATGATACGCCTTTTCTTTTGCTTCTACATCTTGCAAAGCTACTTGGTGCACAGACTTTCCAGCTTGCCAGAGCGACCATGCAGTGGGAGCTAATTCCTCTGCATTATCCTTTGCATTTCCTAACTGACCACGATAGCCCTGAACCTCTTTCCCTGCTTTGTTAAGCATCTCCTTCAATTTTTCTATTTTTTCAACACCGGTCTCCATTTCCGCAACACCGGCAAGATCCCCTTCCAATTTCTTTGATGTTAAATCCTGCATCTTTTTGTCAAGCCTATTTCTCCTATCGGCTTGCTTATTATATTCCTCCATTCCAGCAGCCCAGTTGTAGACCTCTGAAACAACCTTTGCAATAGCTGCCGCTGCTAATAGATATGGCGCAGCTTTTATAGCCAATTTGGCTATCGCAACTGCAGCAGTAAATACCTTCATTCCCGCCGCAGCAATCATAGCCTTAACACTTACAAATCCAAGTGCGACAGCCATCTTGGACATCACTATTGTCACAGTACCTATCGCCACAATCAATGTACCTACGATGACCAATAAAGGTCCCAAAGCGGCAGCAACACCAAGTATCACCATGATTGTTGTTTTCATGCCTTCGCTTAATCCATGATACCATTCAACGGCAGCCTCTATCCATTGATTCATCTTTTCTACAATAGGCTTTAATCTCTCCCCTATTTCACGGGCTACATTTTTAATCTTATCCCATAAAATACCCATCTGAGCAGAAAACGATTTCATCTGATTCTCAGCTATTTGCTCAGTGGTACCTCCCGCACCTTCTAAATCTTCTTGATATTGTAGAATGGCTTCACTAGTGCCCAGTAATGGGAGAATCATTCCCTGAACCTGTGCTTCAAATCCTAACATTTCCAATGTAGCGGATTTCATCTCATCACTCATTCCTGCAGTTATAACCTCCAACTGCATAATGATATTTCCAAGATTGTTCATGTTCCCTTCTGAATCAAATACTTCAAATCCTAGAGCCGCATGTGCCCCAGCAGCAGCACGTGATGATTTGGATAATAATCTAATGACTCTGTCCAGTCCATTACCAGCAAGTTCCGCTTTAATACCTTGATCAGCCATAGCGGCAAGAACAGCAATACCTTCTGTAGCCTCTATATTAAATGCCTTCATGGCAGCACCAGCTTTGGTGGTCAAAGAGGTGGCGAATTGTTCAACACTGGCATTGGCTAAAGTATTAGCCATAACAAGTTGATCGCCTAATAGACCCATAGCAGCCATCTGTTCAGCAGTGGTCCCAGACTTGAGGCCTAAAGCAGAGAAAGCATCTGTTAGCAAGTCGGTAGCCAATGCCATATCGAACATGCCAGCTGTAGCAAATTGCTGAACAATAGGGAGTGCTGCAATTTGTTGTTTTGCATTTAATCCAGCAGAGGCAAGAAAGAAATAGGATTCAGCAAGCTCTGTAGCCGATTGCACACCTTTTTCGGATAAAGCAATAGCCACCCTTTCCATTTCAGCTCTTGTGGCTCCTCCCCAGTCCGTAATAATAGCCACTGATTTAGTTATGGCTGCATCAAAATTGGAAAATGCTTTTATCGAGGCCGCGGCTCCTCCAAGTATTGGCAAAGTGACCCACATGGTCATTTTTCTGCCAACATTCTTCATGCTGGTACCTACCGACTTCATTGTTGCTCCCACTTTTTGGCCGAAGGATTCTACAGTTTTATTTGCAGAACCTAACTGAGCTTTAAGTGAACTTGCATCAGCAGCAATTCTAATTAGTAGGGCATCAACATCAGCAGTAGCCATTATTTATCCTCATCTCCCAGAACTTCATCAACATCCAATCCCACTGTTTCCAGCCAAAAAGATTTATCGAATGACAATGCTCTTTGTTTATCTTCCTCAGAAATTTCGTTTGATCTAGTATCCTGAAATTTTAATAGGAAATCCTTGGGATCAACTTTATTCGGATTCTTCACAATGGTACGTCTGACTTCAGCAGCAACCATCGCAAACAAATAATCTTCTCGATGAAAACGGAGATGCTCATTTTGCAGATAATACTTCCACAAAACAAATTCTTTGCTGGAGACACGTGACTGACACTCACGGAGGGTCATCCCTAACCTTTCAGCGAGCATCAGCCACCAAATTGTCTCTCCAGCATCTAATCGTTTCCCGCTTCTTCCAAAGCAGCATCATCCATACCGGACATCTCCTTGGCTCTATTGAATAGAGCCTCGACAACTCGTGATGGCCATTTTTGGATGGTGTTTATAGGAACGATGGACTCTTTGTCGTTGTCATCGACTTTATACAAACAAGAATGTAATAAATTTGCTTGAAGACCTTCAAAACCAGTAACAGTCACCTCACCTTTGGAGTCTGTACTTAATCTTTTAGATATGAATGACATATATTGGTCCCTTGCAGTACCTGTCATTTCCTTCAAAAGATATTTTTGAACCTTACCCTTTTCAGGACATTCTAATTCAACGGAAATAGAATCTAGGCTCAAATCAAATCTTAAAACTTCACTACTCATGTTCGGGTCTCCTTTTTATGAGTACTAAGCAGCAGTGTATACAGGAGCAGTCTCAGAACCGCCAGTGGTTCCTGCACCATCCTGATTAGTAACAATAATGGTTACCTCACAAGTTGGTAATTCGCCCGGTACCAATTCACCCGTTGAGAATGAATCAACAAATCCGTAGAACACCAAAGTTGAGGTATCTGGGAATGTAACAGTGATTGATTGATTGACATTCAACTTAGTAATTCCTGTTGTATTAATTTCAGCAGGATCATAGATTGCTGAGAATGTCATTTCACCTAGGTCTTTCAAAACCTTAGGTGCTTTTGTTCGCCAAGCACTATTTCTATGCGTGGTAACTTCCAAAGCACCGCCGCCTTGGGTTGATGGAGGAGTGATACTCACTTCTTGTAAAGTTCCACCACCATAACTAATTGTGGCGCCTTTGCCATCCATAGTAATGTTTGATAAGTCTTGAGTCATAATTGACCCTCCTATTTACTGTTGTCGATAACTGAAAAAAGTCCATTAATACTGAACAATTGGCGTCTCCTATTATCATCTTCCTGACCCAATGGAATCTCTGATGATCTTCTAAAGAATCTCATTTTGTATTCTACCGAGTCATGAGTCAATAATGTATATTTTATAGAATCCAGTGCATCCAAGGTAACTTGCATTTTGCTAAATCCTGTAGGATAATCACTGTCTCTTATTAAAATTTGTATGCCATATGATACATATGTCTGTCCATTCCTAATCCATTCCTGAACATGTATCGGGGTGGTATCTATAATGGCGATGGATTTATCTTTTACATTATCTCCATCTGGCAACAAACTCACATAAATTGGGTAATCGAAACTGCTTGTAGTAGGATCAACTCCAACTCCCTGATCTATTAAATAATCCCGTAGGATTATAGAAGGAGGATGAGTTATGTTATAGATAGGAGGAAGTGTAGTCATGGTGTATATTGTTGTAATGCCGTAGAAAGTCTGTGGAATATCTCATTCCTATTTTCTCTATAAGCACTCTCCAAAAATTTAGACTTGGTAGGGTGTACTTCATGCACTGCTACAGCATAAATAGTATGATAGGACACCTCACCAATACTGTTCCATCCTGATCCCAAGGTTCTATATTGAGCAGAATTTCTTAATGCGCCTGTATCTACAGGAGTACGCCTTTGGGCTTCACCCTTAAGAAACATTCCAGCATGCCACAATGCCTTTCTCCAAGCCTTCGCATATTCTGGATGTAATTTCTTAATTTTATTTTGTAGTTCCTTTAACCCCTCAATTTTGGCAAAAAGTTCTATTGATTTATTTTTAGCCATTAGAGTATTGCCGTCCTTAGAAATTCGGAAACTTTCAAATTGGGTAACTTTTCAAACTTCCTAATCTCATATGCATTTTTATCTAATTCAGGCTCAGCTGGCTTAGAAGCTATTGCACCCAACCATAAATACCCCCCAAGTTCAACATCTTGGGACGTATATACAATGGCGTTGCTTGTCTGTTCTTCTCCAGTAGCAGATAAAAATTGCTCGTGTACATCTTCCCAACGGCAAGAAATTTCCACAGCCGTGCCCTGAGTAGGTCGTCCATAAGCATCAACAGAACCGGGCGGCCAATAGACCGCCGTCTGTTTTCGCATTTTTGAGATAATACCCATATCACGGACTCACTGTAGTTGTAGAACCTAGCCAAAGGATAGAAATACCTACACCTTTGCCTTTATTAAGTCTTGCAAGAGCACCATTTGTATCTAATAATATTGCTTGCTGACCATAAGTTGTTACAGAAAAGTTGAGGTCCACTTTCTCCTGATAAGTTACTCCCACAGAACCAGCCTTCTCAGACTTGGCTCTGGGATCCCTTATCGCATAAAAATGAGCAGTCAACCATCTTTCAATAAGTTCTAATCTTGTGGCTGAATATGCTAATTTAGGACCGTTGGATCCTGTACATAATTCTGTTACCAACTCATTGGCTGTATCAATAAATGGATCTAGGTCGGCATCCGTGGCAATAATAGAAGTATCAACCTCTATTATTTTCTTGACATTTGTCGCGGTTGTTCGAGCCATGTTCCATTTATCCTATTAATGTGTGTGAATTTAGCCGAAGTAGTCCGAAACAAATGAAGGGACATCACGTTTATTCAATCCCTTATCATTTAATTCTTCTCCGTCAACTGAAACAAAGTATTTTCTTTTGCGTTTATGAACGGCGATGCCTTCCTCATAGTCTGATAAATCAAACTGGTCGGTTACATTATCGTCCTCAACTTTTTGGGATTCTTCTGTACTTTCTTCTTGTTGTGAAACTTCTGTACTTTCGATTTCGCCATACACGATTTCAAATTTAGGACCGAATGTCTCAACAAGATTAATATCGGATTCAATTACATCCCCAGCGTTATATGAGGTTTCCAAATCCGAATGGGATCCAGTTACAAGTCTAAATTTCATTGTTTGTCTCCAAAGAAAAAGAAAATGGACGGGGGATATTTCACCCCCGTCCGATTTTCATATCATACTAAAAACTGCCGTGGACAATTCCAGTGTTTCCATTGAAATCGCTTCTCAGCTGAGGAATCATGATTCCCATAACTTTGAAATGCAGCTCCATTCCGCCTTTGGTTTCCCATTGAACGGTAGTAATATCCATTCCAATTACTTCTCGGACAACATCTGACGACTTCTGAACCAATATCAGTGTACTGGCTGGAAGGAAGTCCAATGTTTTAGGACGATCAATACCTTCAATTTGCCCAATTCGATCACGAAGGGTGATGTCACCCTTAGATTGCGAATAATCTTCATCCATATACTGGTCCCAACTGTTGGAGCAGTAGCAGAAGAAAGGTCCATAGTGATTCGCACCCTGAGCCTGTGTCTTCATGGCAAGAATTTCTTGGACCGTGGTTGGGTGGTTACTTGAACTTGGAGCCGTCATCGTTTTTGTTAGACGGCTTGGGAAGTTGGTGTAACCATAAATGGTTCCGCCACCATAGGTGTAGGAATCACTAACACCAAGCAGAAGGTTTTCAGCTTCTTCAGCTACCTTACGGCCAGCAAGTTCAGCAATGGTCGTATCAAGTGGACTTCCACCATTTCGACTTGCCAGAACTTCTCGTGCTGAGAATCGGAAATCCTTGTGAATGATAGGCAGAGGAAGGCTGTTCAAATCATACTCTGGTCGATCACCAGCAGATTCATTTAGACCGTCCATAGAAACTTGAGCTGCTGAAATATCACTTTGATTTTGATATTGCAAAACAGTTTTGCCCATTCCATTAGGAATGTTGTACTGTAGACCAGCGGCACGAAGATCAGCGACTGCATTCAGTCGTTGTTTCGCAGCTGCAACTACAACATCATCCAATGCAATCCACTCATCCTTGCGGAGAGTAGCAGGAGCATTTGTGACTAGGGACTTAGGTTTTCCACCTTCATTAAGTGTGACGTATGATTTTCCATCGTCTCCAATATAGGGACGTAGGACATGTGGGTCAAAGTTATTCGCCATCAAAGTTGATGCGACATCGCCGTGACTTACACCATTATGAATAAAATCTGACATAGATTTTCTCCCGTTGGTTAATTATTTAGAGAACGACAACTTTGACGAGACCGTTGGAACCACTTGGGCTCACGGCTTCCAAAGCCTGTACTTGGTAAGCAGTTTCTGTACCAGCAGCTTCAACAAACAAGCCACTTCCACCACCTTCAACAACAAGCTTGTCTGCAACAGCGATTGTTTCACCATCTTTAACAAGAACTTGAATCTGGTCGCCGGCTACAGCTGAATATGCTTGTGCTTTATCGCTGGCGGCATAAGCATCATCAACAGTTTTACCTTGAAGGGCATCTTCAATAAGAATCTTTTGGATTCCCTGTTTTAATGCTTCTGCTTGAGCAGATTGCACCTGATCATATTTGCCGTCTGCGGCTAGTTCGATTGCCATTCCTGGCGATGCGATTTCATCAAGAGTGACTTCATCAAAGTGATTGCCGCCCTTGAGTACAATGGTATTTACAGCCATTAGAATTTCTCCTACAAGAAATTAGTTAAAAGTTAATTACTCATCCCAATTAATCGTCGGAATCAACAATGGAGCTTCTTCTTCTGAATTAGCTACAGGAGCTGCGGCTGCGCCAATAGCTCCAGAATAATTCGGAAGTGGTTTTTCTTCACTGTTATTTTCAACAACTGCTTGAGAAGCAAGTGCGGCCAAAGCCTTTAACTCAGAAATTGGTTTTACATTTAATTCATCGGAACTGAAAATATTCTTTTCATTTCCAACTACAACATCAATCAATGACTGACGATCACGATTATGTGACTCCAAACCGGCTTGAAGCATATCACGGATCTCCGGAGGAGCATTCGCAACATAATCTTCTACAGTAAGGTCACCATTTTCAACAACAGCACATTCTTCTGCATCAGCTTCAACGGCTTCAACAGTATCATCACAAGTTGCTTCTTCAACAGCTTCTTCTTCGGATTCTTGAATTTCGGCTACTTCTTCAGCAGCTTCTTCTTCAGAATCTTCATTTTCAACCGGTTGAAGTTTGGTGAGAAATTCCTCACTTAAACCCAGCAGAGTTTCACGGTCATCCTCAGCGAAGGCTGTTCCATCATTATTAATGATGGATTCAACCAATTCATCTAAATGCGACATAGTGTCCACTCCTAAATAAGGTCGGGAATCTGTAGATGCGTTGGATGTGACTTCTAAACAAGTCTCCGGATCTATTATGAAATTCCCTTCATCAAAAAAACAATCGACTTTGTACAAATCTCCTTCACGATTAAAAGAAATTTGAGAAGTCACAACATTTTGGATTTCAACATTATTCCCAAAATTCTGTTGAAGCTGTTGTTCAATAGAACTTCTTTGCTGTTGATTAAGCTGCAGTAATCCTGCCCCATCTTCTATAGAGCAAGCTCCGATTTTATCTGGCAATAAAGCTAAATGATCGGGGCGATAATTTCTTGCAACATATTTGTATTCTTTGCCATTCCATTCACCGTCGATCAATTCATTATCAGTGAATAAGCCGGTGGATAATTCCATAACCTCACCAGAGGAGAGTGCTTCAGATATTCTTGGATCCACTTCTTGAATTCTGTCTTTTTCTAGCCAAGCCTCGGCACGCAATTTACCAGTCTTGAAATCGAAATGGGTATTCATAATGATACCAACCTTTCGATTTGTAATAACATCTGGATCGCATGCGGATACTCCAAGCCCATTCATAGTAGGATGGTAAACAACAACTGGTTTATGATTCCATACTTCGGGAGTCTTGGCAAGCTCTGAACGTGGATAATATAAAGGTCCATTTGAACCTTTATGTACTCCTTCGGTAATCATTACCATAGGAGCAACAATATAATCTCGGCCTTCCATCGTGTCGTATCGGACCGATGAAGCAAGATTGAACGTGACGTTTTGTAAACTCATATTATGCCTATGAAATAAATCTGCTTCAAGTTTTTATTATCTAAAAATGGTTAGATCAATGTAAATCCTATTTTGATCTTTTATTCCAGAATAGGACATGAATCCAGTATTTAACAAATCCAACTGGCTGATAACCACTTTCAAAAATCATTTCACATAACTTGAAAGTGTCTTGTGTGAAAGGACATCGGATCAAAATTCTTTTTGGTTGTTTAGGTTTAATAAATCTCAACTTCATGGGAATAGTCCTTTTATAGAATCCAAAATTCCACCGCCACTAAATCCGCCCACCTTAAATATAGCAAATACTGTACCAATAAGAATGACCAACCATTTAAGCAGAGATGCCAATGCATTCCTTTTAGCCGCAACAGCATAGGATTTTTCTGTTTTGGCGTCTTGTTTGGCTACCTTGCCATCCACTTTTGCCTCATGTTTATTGGATTTATGCTCCCACTTTGTTTCCTTGGCATCCATTTTTTCTTCTTTTTTATTCTCGGTAGGAGAGGCAGGTTCGTTATTTACAACATCGTTATATTCGGCCCTCTTGCGCCTTCGTGCACGTGGCATTATTCTGTAGCCTTATTAGGATTGATAGGTCGGTAACTGTCACCAATAACTAACCCTATGACAACACCAGCCAATTGATAGGCTTGGTCTGATGTGATCCATCCTGAGTCCTGTCCAAATGTGACAATGAAAGCCGTCAAAGCAGATGCCAAAAGTCTTTTACTGCTTGCCGAACCTATCCAATCAGTAATCACTGATTTTATCTTAGAAAATAAAACACTCATTTATCACACTCCTTTTCGAGGTTCGTGATTCTTCTATCGTGATCGGTAATAATATGCTGAAATCCGATCATTGTTTCAGAAATGGTTTTTGTAGTTGCCTTAATTTCTTGAACGTCTCTTGATGTTTGCGTGCTATTTGAACTGAGTCTTGATAACCACCAAACTCCTGCACACAAAGAACCTACGCCGCCCACAATTGCTACAACTAAAGATGTGACGTCACTCATATGCCTATTAATTATATCTGATAAATAAAGTTGTTTGCGTTTATTCTTTAAG
>Ga0208919_1000946_pt1 | contig 17718 bp, 20 predicted proteins | sample 4_EtaG_FD_184076 | JGI IMG/M metagenome (GOLD analysis project Ga0208919, IMG submission 184076) | Marine viral communities from the Subarctic Pacific Ocean - 4_ETSP_OMZ_AT15127 metaG (SPAdes) (version 3) | ecosystem: Environmental > Aquatic > Marine > Oceanic | place: Pacific Ocean | collected...
TATCTGTAACAGTATTGTAGATCATTCCTGGTTTTGCAGCTTCAATATACTTAGAATCCCCAGCTGTCACTTGTGGTGATAACTGTCCTAAAATTTTAAGAAATGGTAACTGCAGTGATTTGCTATCAATGTTTTCAAAACCTTGATCTGCAAACTTTTCGATGTCGATTGTTGCTACTTCGTTTTTAGCTTTTGTAGCTACTTGTTTGTCGTTAGACATTTTTACTCCTTCGTTTTTAGTTTAGCTTTATTTGCAATATAGATACCAAATAAATCAAACGGGAGTTCCTTTCCTTTTTCAACTTGTTCCTTAGCAAATGCTTTAAGAGTCATTGGTTCAACTTTTTGCTTTTGCAAATATTTAAATCCAAAGTTCTCGCAAACCTTTACTAATTCTGCAACTTGATTGTCTTGTCCTCTATTGAAAGTAGTTGTAACCGTATTTTTAATTAGGTCACCAAACCCTTTTTCACGAAGCCAACTGAAAGCTTCTTCGACACGACTCTCAGGTATTCTAGCCCCATAAAAGGGCTTAACTTCAACTTGCGTGCCGTCCGCAAGTTTAATTGCGTTAACACCAGCTTCTTGCATTAACTCTGGTATTTTACGTTCCTGATAATCTTTATACTTAGCTTTCTTTGCGGAAAGAATTTCCTCAGCTTGTTCGATTTCCTTTTCCATTTTTTTCATTTCATTACAAGCATCCGAGATTGATTTCGTGCTTGCAGTATCAACTTCTAAATTAGAAAATTTTTCGATATCCATATCTAACTCGCTTATAAATTATTCCCTTGCGTTGTCAAACAAAAAAATATAAAAATTACGTGGATATGGCAGATTTTAAGTACCCCTATAAGACGAAACCTTATGAACATCAAAGACAAGCATTAGCCGAATCAGCTGATAAAACAACCTATGCTCTTTTTATGGAAATGGGTACGGGTAAAACAAAAACAACTATAGATAACATTGGGTATTTATATTTGAAAAAACGCGTTGATGCCGCCTTAATAGTTGCACCTAAATCTGTTTACACTGTATGGAAGAACGAAATAGAAACTCATTTACCCGATGAGATACCAAGATCTATTTTTGCTTGGAAAGTAAACAAGCCCAAAGAATATAAAAAATTTATAACAGAAAAAAATAAATTAAAGTTTTTTCTTATCAATGTAGAAGCTTTATCAACAAAAAAGGGATTGGATGAATGTAATAAGTTTTTAATTAACCAGCCACAAAATATAATGGTAATTGATGAATCCACGACCATAAAAAACCCAAAAGCAAAACGAACAAAAAACATTTTAGCGCTAAGATGGCGAGCCCGTATAAGGCGTATATTAACAGGATCACCAGTAACAAAATCTCCATTAGATCTTTATACACAATGTGCCTTCCTTGATCCAGCATTATTAGGTTTTAAAAGCTTTTATGCCTTTAGAAATAGATATTGTACCTTTGATGATGTGTATGTGGCTAGAGGAGAAAGCATAAGAGTACCTGATGGTTTTACTAATTTAGATGAATTAGAACAAAAACTCAAAACATTTTCTTTGAGATTAACTAAGGAGCAGTGTTTAGATATACCTGAAAAAATATATCAAAAAAGAGAGATAGAATTAGAGGGAGAACAAAGAAGAGTTTACCAAAGACTTAAAATAGAAGCGTTGGCTAAATTTGAAGATGAAACAATATCAGTTCATAATCAATTAACAGAAATATTAAGATTACATCAGGTAGCTAATGGATATGTGAAAAGCGATGATGGTGAAATATTACAATTTAAAAATGAAAAACTAAAAGCTCTACTAGAGATACTAGAAGAAACAGATCAAAAGGTGATCATATGGGCAACATATGTACACAACATTCATGAAGTAATTGGTGCCTTAAGTGAAAAATACGGAAGTAAATCTGTTGTTTCTATTTATGGAGAAGTATCGCAACAAGATAGAATGGTAGCCGTTGACCGTTATCAAAATGATACTGAGTGTAGATTCTTTGTAGGTAATCCTACAACAGGAGGTTATGGTCTTACTTTAACAGCAGCAAAATATGTTGTTTACTATTCTAATAATTATAATCTTGAAGTTCGTTTACAGTCTGAAGATAGAGCACACAGAATAGGTCAGACAAAGAATGTAGTTTATATTGATATAATAGCTAAGGATACGATTGATGAAAGAATTGTTAAGGCCTTAAAACAAAAACAATATTTATCTGCTAAGACTTTAGGAGACAAAGCTAAACAGTGGCTTATTTAGCCTTTCTTCATAGCTTTTTTGTAGGTTTCTAATCTTTCTAAAAATTTGTTAGCATATTCGTCCAACACAGGCTCTGACAGCTTAAATTCTTGATATAGGAGGTCTCGGGTACATATCGCTACGATACCCTGCTCTATGGGGCCGTAATGCGTTTTATGGGCTAAATAATAGGCACCTAGCTGACACTTATAATCATCTATCCACTCTTCTCGTTTTGGGCGGTTACTTTGTTTAAAATCAATAATAGAGGGCTTTCCATAAGCCATAGCTACAAGATCTGTTGTGCCTGCATATTCTTGGTTGTACGCTAAAGAAACTTCATTACCCCAGACTTCTTCTACTTCTAGATTATCTTTTATAACTTCTGCCATCTTTCTTGGCTTTGTACCTTGTTCTGTTTCGTTGTAATATTTTTCACCATTATAATAATACTCAAGAACTCTGTGCATTTCAGTCCCTATTGTTGATGCACTTTTCATTATTCTATCTGCTTCTACATTACCTACTCTTCTTCTCCAGTCATCTAAAAATTTACTATCTTTAGTCGCTGAAAGTATGGTTGTAACGCTAGGTACAGGATTCTCATCAACTAAGTATTTTCTACCTGTTGTAGATTGAAATCGATTGTGTTTTTTGTAAGGATATTTCTTTAGGATGTTCACACTATTGTTTTAGAATATTTTAACTACAAGTGCAACAATTAAACCAATCATTGTAGTCATTATAAACCCTGTACTACTGAGCATAATTTTCTCTAGTCTATGTACGTCTTTGTGTAAATCTTCAATTCTTTTATTAGTTTCTTTCTGCATAATATGGCAGAGCTTTTCGTGATCCGTTATCCGTTGATGTGCGAGTACATCTTCGTTTTGAAACTTCTTACGTTTGACCACTTTCTCTCCTTTGTGCTATTGCATTTGCTGTTGAATCAAAAGGATATAGCTGAGATACTTGTTGAGAAGATACCTGACCTTGTGGTGTTTGTGGTGCTTGTGCTGTTTGTGGAACAACAGGTTGTAATTGTAAATCAGCAGTAATACTCGGATCGTCTGCTTCCTCATCTCTTCTAGCTTGTTCTAAAACCGTTTCTGTATCTGCTTCAACAGTTCTATTTAAGTAAGCTACCATATCATTATCAGTGTTTACATCACCAGATGATTTTTGTAAATCACCTGCGTACATAGTTTCAATAACTTGTTTTGGTAAATTTTTATCATCGTAAAGAGGTTGAGGTATTTGATAAGATAAATTTAATAGTCTTTCTTGAATTTCTTTCGGATCTACAGTTCTAGGATCTACTCTTGGTAAATCTTGTTCTTGATCTGCAAAGTAATTATATAATCTTGCAAAGGCATCTCTTTTTCTAGTTAAACCTACAGCAGTTAATTTTGGATTGATACTTCTTCCAGTAAACTTTCTTGAAGTTCCAAACAAACCTTTTTGTACTTCACCAATTGATTTACCTTTTAATAATTTTATTTGTTCTTCAGGTAATAATGCATCGTTCATATATCTTAAAGCTGTTGGATCTGTAAGCATCAAACCCGCTCTTCTTGCCATTAATAAAAATATTGCAGGTGCAAATGGGTTTACAGCAAATGCTGCGCCACCAATAAACATACCGCCAGCTACGGATCCTAATGATCCTAATGTAAATCTTCTCTGTAAGAATGTAGATGTATCTGATACAGGTATATCTGATATAGATTTCATGTAGTTTGTAAATCCATAAAAGTCTTTAGCACCATCTTTGCCTAACATTTGAATCATTTTTTCTCTACCAAGATCTTCAGTAGCTTTACCTATACCTAATTTATTCATAAACTTATTAATATTAAACTGAGCAAAGTCTTCAGGTGAGAATCTAATATCAGTCACATCAAAAATACCATTACCTTTTTGTACATCGGTAATTTTAAAACCTCTAGCTGATTCTATAGAATCAGTTCCCAATCTTTCCATTACATCTTGTGCATATTCTGTACCTGCTTTAACACCTGGAGCAATGTCGATTGTATCTCTAAATACTGATTTTGCTTGCGGAGCAGTAGCGGAATCAAATGAATCTAAAAAAGCATTAAACATGTATCTTGCTTTGGCTGCATCAAACAATAATTTACCCTCTTTAGTCGCGTATTTACCTTCAGCACCAATTAATGTTTTGAAACTTTTTAAAGCTTCAGCGGAGTTAGATTGAAATACATCTCTCTCCATTGTAGAAAATAATAAATCTCTTGGCATTGCTTCTCTGCCTACAATTCCAAACGTACCTTTGTTTGTAAATAATTGTTTGTCAAATTTTTGTAATGATCTAGCTGCAGCTGGTGTTGTATACATATTCAATACTTTATTAAATGTTGCATTAGCATCAAATAACTTGTCTCTTAATTTTTCAGCGTTCTTTATATTACTTTGTATAAAAGCTTCAGCTCTTTCGGGGCTTTGTTTAGCTAATCCATCAAAGGTAGCTTTGATACCTTGATCTTGTAAGAAAGCACCTTTTGTTAAGTTTGCCCCAAATGCATTAAAATCATTTTCTAAGGCTTCTCTTATCATAAACATTTGTCTACCAAGTGTTCTGTAGTCTGTTCCTTGAATAGCATTATTTAACATTTGAATTACACCTTTGTATTGTTTTGGAGTAATCATGTTAGTTCCAATAGCATCCATTGCTTCATAAAATAAATTTATTGGATCTCCAGTTTGTTTTAAAGTTTCATCAATGTTCTTCGCCATCATTGAACGTGTAGTATCAGGAAACATGCCTGTTAATGATTGTTTAAGTTCTTGAGCTTTAGCCACTGTTTTATCTAATTTTATTATAGCTGGGTTCCCTACGGTGTCCGCTAATCTTTCAAATGCATCATACTTAGAACCAATTAAATCCATATTATCATTAAATACTTTTGCAGCTTGGTTATAAACTGAATGTGATAAAGCGCCTGTTTTCATTAGCGGTGCATAAGAAGCTAATTGATCAAGATACATTCTTCCTGCTTTTTGTTCTGCACCTTGAAAAGCTTGGTTAGCTATTGGTCCAATAAATGGAAATACACCTACTGTTTTAAAAAATCCTTTACCAATACTTGTAAAAGGTCCGTTGTCCATTGCCTGAATCAATGGGATTGGTAAGCCCTTATCTCTTGCATACTCTGCTAGTTCTTTTTGTTTAGCACCTTTAGTACCGAATAATTTACTTCCTAATTTACCTAAGGGTCCAGCAATAAAAGGAGTAAGTAAAGATGCACCTGTATTCCAATAAGCTGCAGTTTTCATTTCGTTTAATGCATTTAAAGTCATGTCAGAATTAATTTCTTTGTCAGGTAAATCTGCAAATTGATCTGATATTTGTGAGGCTATAAAAGTTCCTGCTTGTTCATTTAACATATCGTAAGTAACAGATCCTGCACCAGCACCTGCTGTACCACCAAGGATAGAATAAATTTCTGCTCTACCTAATGGACTTTGAATAACTTTAGCGGGTAAATCTGCTACTCTTCCTAATAATTTAAAAGCTCCACCTAATAACTTTAGTCTGCCTGGAAGTCTTTGAGTAACTGCATCAGCAACTTTTGCCATTTTACCTGGACCTTTTTGCCAAAGGTTACCTGATTTAGCAGCTCCATAAATTTGTTCTCTCATTGTTATGTAAGGAGCTATAGAACCTGTTATATCTCCAGCGAATACAGCTGTCGGTCTACCTTTAAAAAAAGAATCCTCTTCTGCAAGGGCAGTAGCTATAGGGTCTTTATAATATTCTTGCTCGGTTGCTATTTTTTTAGCTGCTATATCACGTTGAGATGATAACTCAGACATAGTTGGGCCAGTTAGTTTCTTTCTTCTAATTAACTCATCAATAATTTTTCTTTGTTTAGGATTAAGTGTATTAGGATCTAAAGATCTATTATCTAGTGACTCTTGTAATTGTTCTATTGTAGCCATTATTTATTAAACTCCTCTATTAATCCTGCATCATCTAATTTTTTAATAAATACATCTGTCACAGTATTACCTGATTGTAATCTAAATTGATTTTGTACTCTCATGTTTTGTAGAGTTCTTTCAAGACCACCTACTCTTCTATAATCGTTTTCATACCTTGTAATGTCATCTTGTAGTTGCTGACCAATGGCTTTAATTGATGCTTCTACAGAATCAGAACCTCTTGTTAATGTAAATAAATTAACAAGTTTTTCAGCGGCAGCCACATCTCTAGCTGTCAATCTATCTTTATCTTTAAATGAGTTAGCTAATGCATATACCAAAGTAGTTTCTGCTACAGCCAATGACTCTAAAGTTTCTGCATCTACTTTACCTGGGGATCTTTTTTTAATTCTTCTTTCAGCATCTCTATAAAGTTTATCAAAGTCAGTTTCTTTGAGTAATCGTTTTTTACTTTTTTCATCTAGGTCTGAAGCCTCTATTTGAGCTCTATATGCCGCTGCTGCAGCTCTAGCTTCGCTTTTACCAGCTCCAAAGGAGAAACCTAAATCAGATAATGCTGATCCAAATCTTGTTTTGAACAAGTTAATGGCACCAGCGGGTCCAACAGATTCTGGTTGCGTTGCGATAGTATCTAATACATCATTAGTTATTTTAAATGTTTTGTATCTATTAGATAATGTATCACCAATCTTCATGGTTTCTGTATTAACAGTTTTCTTATCTAAGAATTGGTTTACTCTACCAAAGCCTGGGACATTTGCTTGACTACTTACAGCTGCATAAATTTCATTTCCTCTTTGATCAACTTGTCCAGTAGCAAATTCCATAGTACCACCTTTAGTTTGTCTACCTTTTACATTAATTGTATTACCGTTATCATCAATAAATTGTATGATTCCTAACTCACCGCCAAAAGGTTCTCCCGCTGCAGCATCATTAAATAATTTCATCTCATCAAAAGCAAAACCTAAATATGTTTCCATAGATTTATTTTCTAATTCATTTTGTTTTAATTTCATAATTCCATAATTACTTACTGCTGGACCTAAAGCTTGACCAAAAATTTGCACAGCGCCTGCTAAACCTCTTTGTTTAGAAGTTCCCGCCATCAATCCAGCTGCTAATTGACTTAAAAACATAGACTTAGCTACATCACCTTGGGGCTCCATACCCATTTCAGCTCTTATTTCTTTTGCTCTTTGTATTAAGTTAGTTGTGTATCTTTTACCACCAATAGGTTGTTCTGTTCCTTTACCATCTTGTGCAGCATTAAATGTTTTTTGAGCTACTTGTTCTGGAGTTTCTTTAACTGGAGCAGGTGGTTTAGATGAAATATCTTGACCTTCGATACCTACAGGACCCTCTAGTCCCCCATCAATAGTTGATCTGCTGTCCGTTTGCATTGCTACGTTTTGTGGCGCTATAGTTTCTTTTAAAATCTCACCACGTTTATTTTTTACTAATTTATTTAGATCAGCAATGTTTTCAGTGCCAACTTTAATTTCGTTTTCAGGAGCTGTTAATTGATCAGATACAATACCTAATTCAGATCCTTCTTCTGCAGCTAGTTTAGCTAATTTTTTTCTTTCTTCTTGAGCTTTTTTTACTTGACCTCTACCTCTAGGTTTAGTTGTATCAATAGGACCTAAAACATTTAAAGGTTCGCCCATATCCATCGTTAAAGCTTCACGTGTAGTTCCTACAGGCTGTCCAGAAAATTTATCGTAAAGTGCACCAAGACCTGCTCTACCCATTTTTAATCCTGAATAGGCTAACCCTGCAGCCCTTGCATAAGGATTGAAAGCTAATGCTGCAGCTCCTCCAAAATCTACTATATTTTTTGCTAAACCAGGTTTCATTCCTAATTTTTCAGTTGCATTTGATACACCACTATAAAGGCCTTCGTATCCTAAAAGTCTACCTAAACCTCCTCCTAAACCAAATGGCACAGATGTTCTTGGATTCATAACTTGTTTACCAAAAGATCCTGGAAGATTTTTTATATCTTTACCTAATGTTTTAAAATAACTTTGACCTGGCTTCACACCCAAAATATTTTGTCTTCCTCTTTGTATCATGGGTGCTACGTTTCTTCCGTAAAAACCTTGTTGATTTATTGCAGGAACTCTCATCGGATTGTAAGCTGCGGAACCACCTATAGGAAGGCCAACCATTGTTCCTACTCTAGCTCTTACAGGTTTTAATGCACCTTTCTTTAAAGCTTGTTGTCGAAACAGTGGTCTATTTAAAACTTTATTTAGGGACATTACTTCCCTCCCTGCATACCTTGGAATGCTTGGAATGCACTTATACCAGTTCCTATTGATTGAGCTAAAGGACTTGTTGTAGGTGCTGTCGTTGAACCAAGTGATGATTGTGATTTAGGACCAGCTGCATAAATATTAGATAAGAACTCTGCTCTTTGGAATGGTTCGTAAGCTTGTTGTAATTGTGATTGTCTAGCAGCGTCTGTTGTTGCTTGTGCAAGTTGTCTTTGTAATCCACCAGCTGACATTAATTGATTAATATCTGCTTGTGCCATTTGTTGTTGGCCTTGACCTATGTTAGCTAATTGACTTCCTATATTACCCTGCATTTGTTGCTGTTGTTGTGCAGCGCTTAAAGCTGTGTTAAATCCTTGTTGTTGTGCCTGACCTATTTGTCTTAATCTTGCGTTCTCTAATTCAGCTTGTGCTACTCCTTCTCTACCGCCACCGAAAGCACCGCCCATAACTGCTTGAGCACTTAATCTATTTTGTGCAATACCTGCTTGTCTATTAATTTCATCTGTAACATAAGATTGATATGGATTGTAAAATTGTGAAATATTTGGTGTTTGAGCAGCAAGTAATTGTCCGATGCCCGATGTTACTGTAGGAGCACCAACTCCTGTCGTTCCTGCGGCTGTAAGACCTTGTTGTTCTAAAGCCCCAAGACCAGCAACTTGCATTGCAGGAATTTTAATAGGTGTTCCAGCAACTCCTCTGGCTAGATCCATAAGTTCTATTTTACGTTCTTCAACTCCTGGTGCTTCTCTTATAACTGATGTATTAAAAGATGTTCCAGCTGATGAAGGTGCAGGTGCAGAACTACCTCCGCCACCAAAGATACTACTTACTATTGATCCCATTAGACTTCTTTCTCCATTTGAATATGTTTAGCTTTCCAACCCCATTTTTTAGATACTCTTGACCAACCTGGTCTTACCCAAAAGCTCAGTTTTTTACATCCATTCAGTTTAGCAAATTTTGTAACTGTTTTCACTATCTTGTCCTCCCATAAATGTCTTTTCTTTCCTGTACAAATAATTGCTTCAAGTTGAGAGTAGGCAGGTAAAGCTGCTATTCGAGTTACAAATAATCCAAAAACTTGATTTAGTTCTTCTTCATCACTTCCAAATACTAAAAATAATTGAGCTTCGTCTTTTTTAAGTAAGTCTTTAATATCTCTAGCGGTAGCAAACCCACCTGAGTAATTTAAAGCTTCAGCTACCATAAAATCACATAATGGCCAAAACTTATCAACGTATTTAGGTTCTACTGATAAAACTGAGAGATCAGGTTTAGCTAATTTTTGTTTGTGCATTTTTGCCCTTCTGTAATAAATCAAAAACTCGTTTGTATCGAGCTTGTTGGTCATAGAAGTATTTTGCACCTTTTTCTCTCATATCTTTCATGCTACTAGGGTTTCCTCCAGCAATGATTCCAGCGCCTAACACTCCATCTGCTCTTGTTACAAACTCTCCGTCTGCTAATTGAGCTAACATTGTATCTTCGTCTTTGTCTCCTGTGCCTGACCCATCTTCGACATATCCTGATGCTCTCACATAATTTACAGAATCATCTTCGTCATGAGTTCTTTTACTTGGAAGGTAATTAATACCACCTTCATTAAATTTTTTTATTTCTGCTAAACCACCACTGTTATATCTGTCTACCTCTATTGCATAGGGGCCTTGTCTAAAGTCTCCTTGATTTTTAGGATCTGCTTCAGGTATATAAGGTTGTTCGAATGTTTTCTCTACACCTGTTTCAGGATCTATGTATTTAAAACCACCTCTTGCTTTTTGTAAATCTGCTACTGCTAAATTATAAGTAGGTGTAAAAACATCTTGTGGTTCAGGTTCAAAAGCACCTGAGCCATAAGCAAGTGCAGCAATAAGTGCTGCTGATTTACCTGGACTCATTTCTAACTCTCCCGTAAACTTCCCACCGTCTGTCATTCTTTGTCTTGTAAATAATTTTTGTAAAAAGTTTTGATTAGCTCTTTGTCCTCCTGGTCCAGTTGTTGCATTTCCTGCACCTGCCGCTGATACTGTACCTGGAAAAATTGGCATGGTAGCTTGACCAACTGCCATTTGACCCGCAGGATTTAATACTGATGTTTGTTGTGGTAATCCTAACATTACGCCAGCTTGTGTTTGACCTAAAGATTGTATTGGTCCTAAAGAAGTGAATGGTGTAAATGATTGTTGTGCTCCTGCAAAACCTGGAATGCCTAAAGCTGATCCTCCACTTAAAACTCCTTTACCCCCATAGTATCCAGCAGTAGCACCTGTAACAGCACCGAGTAATCTTTGAAGTCCTGATCCTCCAGCGTCTTTAGATCCTTTATAACCTTTGTAACCTCCGTAGGCTGCCATTGCGTAGGGTAAAAATTGTAACATATTTTATGTATTCCTTAAAATTAGCTAATTGCTTAATATTACCATTTTACTTAGTCTTTATCAACTCGTCAGCGAAACACCCTCTATATTGGTGTTCACCAGCATGAGTAATTCTATCAGTAATTAAAGCATAGCATTTACCACCTATGTCTTTCCACCTTTTACAGAAAGCGAAGTCTTCCCCTGTATAAGTTTTGGTTTTAGGATCAAACCAAGTGTCAAAAAGATTATAAAAATAAGGTCTATTTACAAATTCCCCATTAAGAATGGTCTTTTGAATAATCTCCATTTCAGGGTAAGCCTTGATCATTTTTTCTATAGTTTCTCTTTTAATTAACATACATCCTGTAGGAGAGTGTGTTACTTCAACTATTCCATCTTTAACTTGTATATTGTCTTCATGAGCTACTTTTATTGGATATCTGTGGAGCCCTTTAAATTTTAAATCTTTTGCGTTTTTAATCTCACCTGATTGTATTCTTGACCACGCTTTTTCCCAATTTAAATCTTTTAAGGGATATGGCACCGATATAACTCCTCTGTCAGCAGCAATCATTTTAAATATGGATTGTGCTTGAAATTCAATGTCAGAATCAATAAACAACATATGAGTATGGTTACTTTCCATAAAACTAGACACACATAAATTTCTTCCTTGTGTAACTAATGAAGACTTCATTATTTGAAAAGAAACCAAAATATCGTTTTTTAAACATTGTTTTTGAAAATCTAAACAAGCTTGAAAATAATGAATAGAGACATCACTATGGCAAGGAGTTGCTACAAAAATAGAAAATTTTTTAGGTTTTAGTTCTTGTGTTTTAATTTTTTCGTCTGGTTTATTAAACCAAATAGGTTTACTTGGGTCTTGCATTATTTAACATACCTTTCAATTAACTTAATTTTTTCTTCTGCTTCTACAATTTTTTGTAGAAGTTTGTCTATTTCATCTAAATGTTGTGGATGTTCTCCAATCCCTACTGAATTAGTAAGATATATATTTAATGTAGATAATGATTCAGCTATTTGTGCTTCGTATCTTTTTTTAAGTGCTTCTAGCATGTAACGCTCCTTGTAAAAAACCAGTCCAATGACCCGCTATTGTTTTCCAATTATAAAAATGATTAAAGAAATTTTGTTGAAATTTTAAGTGTGTGTGACAGCCTTTATCATTCAATTGACTAGGTATGGTTTCTATAACAGCTGCGAATTGTTTAGCTAAATTTTCAAAGTTTGAATCCATAGGTATGTATATTGGAAACTCAGAACATGTTTCATATAGTGCACCATTATCTGTTGTGGCCATGAATAAACCACAGGCTAAAGATTCTATAGCGGATATACAAGATGTTTCTTCCCACACATTGGGATAAACAAAAGCATCATAGGTGTGTAAATTTTTTAAAATATATTCATTTGGTTTGTATCCAATGTAATTTACATTAGACAATGATTTAGCTTGATCATACAAAGGTTTGTAAATATGGTCATTTTCTTTTTTAAAATCGTCTCCATATACTTGAGTGCTGCTATATACATCGAGTTCTATATTAGGGTCTTTAATTAGTTGCATTGCTCCGAGCAATATAGATAAACCTCTCCAAGGAGTAGGATGGTATATCAATTTAATTTTTTCTCTTCTTGGTTCAGGGTCTCTTTTTTTTATATCTACTATACCATTTTTAATTACTGTACATTTTTCATTAGGAAGATTAAAAGTCTTTCTCCATTGTTCATAGTTCCAATGGCTATTAAAAACATAATAATCATATTGTTTTATTTGTTCAGGGTCTTTAAAAAATTCTTGAAAGTGTGGTTGGTCGGTAGCCATTTTTTGCCAAAGTATATTTATTTTATCTTTAGACAAAGGTACCTTACCTGGTACTGATGTACAGATTTGAAACTTGTCTAGTAAGTCTTTAGAAACATGTTGTTCTAAAAAATTATGTTGTAATTCTGTTCCGCCTAAAGGTTTCATTTAATTAAAATTTTAAAGTTCGCTGCTACTGTAATTCTTTCACCATCACATTTAAAAGGGTTAACATAATGAACAAGCCACGATGGAAACATAAAAAATTCTCCTATCTTAGGTTCAAATGATACTAAATTTATATTATTAAGTAAACTTTCACCATAACAAAATTGTAAAGATCCTGGTCCATTAAGTTTATTGATGTCTGAGGTGGTTTTATAATAGTTGTCCGCCTCTTTTTGTAATTCATTAGGTACTTCAACAGTAAGAACTGAAGAAAAATCACACTTTGTATGTACGTGAGGAGGATTGTAATCACCTTTTTTCATAAAATTTACCCAAGATGAATCTAGTAATAAATTGCCACATTTTTGATTATAATAATTTTCATAATTTTTGCGAAAACCATCAATATATTTACTAATTAAATTTTGATAATTTGTTGAATCAATCTTAAATTCCCCTTCTAAATTACCTAGCAAATTTTTACGATAATCATGATTAGGTGTACAATCGAATAAAAGTTTTATTTTTTCAATATCTTCGTGCTTTACAGTGGTTTTAAAAAGCAATGGTCCAAATAAATAATTTTCAACTATCATTATTTTTTTGTTTTACTAAACATAGGTAAATCTGGAACTTCAACAATTACATCTGTTGCTAAGTCTTCTTTAGGATTTTCTTCTAAAAATTCTTTTTCGCTGTTATATTTTTTACCTGTTTTAATACTTCTATAGATTGTATTAGTTTTACATCTAACTTTTTGATATACGGTCATTGTATTTAATTACAATATATTAACGTCCTTGTCCAATATATTTTTTTCGTCTAGGAATTCTTTTACTATAACTCTTGGCATGCTGACCAGGACGTTTTTTTGGAGTTCGTTTGTGGTAATTATTAACTCCAAAGAGCGCTTTCTTTTTAGCCATTTTCCTGCGATCTATCTAGTTGTGCGTAAGATATTATACCCTGTATTTCATTTGCCGTGCCCGCTGTCATTTTAAGTATATCACCTCCCTCAAGAACTAAGGTTTGAGTAATTATATTTGAAACAGTATTTGCTGCTATTTCTTTTCTAGATATAGAAAAAGTAGCTGAAGCTGAAGTGTCTGTAACTTGCACTGACAAGCTTACTGGATTACTACTAGAATTATCTATCTGAATTTGTTTTAATAAAAAAGTAGCACTTGTTGGACAAGACAAAATAGATGTTGTGTCTGTTGTAGTTAAATTAATTCCTTGATTTTTGTATTGTATTGTCATGATAAAAAGTAAGTAAATGCATCCTGTTCATTTTTTATATCATTCTCATATGAGAAGTTCAACTGGGACTGAAGAGTTCTAAAAGCTTGAAGAATTTGTCTTTGATCTTCTTGTGAATATTCAGGTTTTGGTTCAGGTATTTGTATTGTTATTTTTGCCATTATCTTCTACCGTCAGGTCGGACATCAAATCTAAACGTACCGTATCTCCAACTCTCATTAAGGTTTTCATTTTCTATTTGTACCGCAGCTAATCTTGCTCTAGCTCTTGTATCTACTTTAGATGTACTAGAACTAATTGTAAAAGGACCTAGTGGGCTTGAAGCAGCTGATGTGCCTTGTGGAAATTCATTTAAGAATATTGTTATTTTTGCGTTTCCGCTTATACGTTTAAAGTCTGGTAAAAATCTTTTGATACTCATTAAAAATTCACCGTCTCCTGGTACACCTGCATTACCATTTAGATCAAATTCTCCTGATTTAATAAATGAAGGTATAGCTGTTGTTGTGCCATCTCCATTTGCTTGATTTACTCCAATCTCATGTTCATAGTAAATAGTAGCACCATTTGAAACTCCACTAACAACTGGAAAAGTTGGTGCGTCAGAAGCATTGTAATCTGTAGCATAAGGCTGTTCATAGACTGTAGATCCCACCCAAGTCGTTCTATCTAAGGTTCCTGTTGTCCAAACACCTTCATCAAAATTATAAGTCACTACTCTATCTACAACAGAAGAGCTCGCAGAAGGGTAAAACCAATTTATTTCTGAATATAGTTCATTAATACCACCAAAAACTAATTGACCTGAATTAAAATTAATTCCAGGATTGTTGCCATCAGTTGTAAAAACAAAATCCTCTACTAGACATGGCAGTGATTTAACAGTTCCGTCATAAACATAAAAGCCTCCAGTTTTACCCATCCAAAAAACAGCACCGTTTGCAAATGTTCCTGCGTGTTGACCTAATAAACCATTATTAGATCCAACTTTCCTAATTGAGAATGTAAAAGGTGGTCCAACAAACTGCATTTCATATGCGGCTGTATCAGTCAAAACTAGAATGTAATCTTTACCTTTAAAAGCTCCCACTATTCTTGTGCCATCATCTAGTCTAAAAGTTCCTGCGGTGTTCGTTGATGTGGGTGCATAGTCGGATAAACTTTCTTGATCAGAAAATCTTATAAACATTTTGTCTTGTGTTGAAGATGAACCAATAGTTGTTTCTGTGCCAAGATGAAATAAATGTCTATCTCTGTCAGAGACTAATGTCATTACTGATTTAGTAGGCATACCACTTCCTACAGTAGCTCTTGTTTGTAATGCACTAGAGGAAGCTGGATCCCAAGTAAAAGTTTTTCCATTGTGTATTGTTGCTATTAATATATTTCCAAAATTATCAAATGACCAGTTTGCTGGTTCGATAGTAACTGTGCTTGAACTTGAAGCATCGCCCCAACCTACAAAAGTTGTAATGTCAGTTACAGTTGAACCATTAGCATGTTCAGCTGCAGTTGTGCCGTTGATACCTCGAGTAATTCCACTAATCGTATTCGTGCCAGTAGTATTAGTCGTATAGCTCATGTCTTCAGAACCTATTCTTAATTTACCATTTGTTAAAGGTAAACTTGCTGTGCTTGTAAGGGTAACTGATGATGCGCCAACAAGCATGACTCCACCGTTGTTAATTGTTGTTGTGGTTGCTGCGATTGCTCTACCACCAAAATTAAATGTACCCCAACCAAAACCGTATGTTTGATTTAAAGGTCCAACAGGCTCATAAGGATTTACATCTAAAGTGCCATCAGCTGTCACGCCTGACTTAGATTCAGCTGAAGGCATAGTTATTGTAAATGTTGTAGTTGTTGGGACTGATTGTACTTCAAAAAGTTTATCATCAAAATCTGCAGCTGTGTAATCAGTGTTTGCAGATGTGAAAGACCCTGCGTTTGCAAAAGTTGTTATTTCACCTACCTCCAAATTATGTCCGCTTGATGTAGTTATGGTAACTGTTGCTGATCCGTTGGTCGTTGTTATGTTAGCGCCAGTAGAAAAATTAGTTGTCTCTAAAGGAGAGATATCATAAAAGGCACCTTCGTAATAAATAATTAGTACCTTATCGGTTCCTATTACTGCGTATCTTTTACCTGCAGTATCCGCCCAAACATGTTGTGCTCTTGCAGCTCCTACTAATTTATCATTTACCAAAGCTTGCCAGCCACCTATCTTTTCAGGTTCTCCATATCTAAAACGTACATTGTCCCCATCCACCCAACGACCTTCTGCGTCTGCTGGCGTAGATTGTTTATCGAAACCTGGTGCTATTTTTACTTTTGCTAAAGGCATATGAAATTATAACACTTAATTAACACAATTTAAATATAACCAAATTACCAATTATCTAGGCAGATGTGAAAAGTTACTCTTAGAAATATTAAAAGCAATTGCATATTTAGGTTCTTGGAATACGTAATTTCTTGTGCCATGTTTTAAAAACCCTGAAAAAAGAACTACAGAGCCTACTTTAGGATGTATATCAATATTTAACTCAGGAAAATTTAATATCTGATTTGTGTTAGATAAATAAATTACCCCTGACATAAAAGCTGTTTCATGCGCATGCTCTTTAGTGTGTTCTTGACCTTCAATTTTTATGCCCCAAGCATCTGTCACCATCACAGATAAATTAGGTGTAATTTTCATATCCGAAAACTTTTCAAAAACAGTTTTAATTATTTTTACAAAATATTCATTTTCTATAAAATAACCCCAAGGTGTCATTTTACCTTTAACGTTTGTTTGAAAATTGTTGTTTCTATTGCTTTCTACAGAATTATTAATTTCTTCAATTAATTTATCTTTGTGAGCATTTATATCTAGCTCTAATTCTACTAAAAATACTTCTTTAAGTAGTCGTTTTTCTATTTGTTTCCTTATCTCTATTTTTTCTTGCACGAATTAAATCCTCTTTTGCATTAATTAAAGTCCCTATCACATGATCTAAAAATACTTCGTTAAAAGTAAATTTTTTGTGTCTAATTAAAATCCATATTTCTTTCCATGTAAAATGCATTTCACCAACACCTTTTTTACTTTCTTTTACAAAAACAAACTTCATATTAATTACCTACCTGAACATTACCTGCTATACTAACTCTTTCTTCCTCTGAAGTAAAAAAAGGATAAACCTGATGTATTAATTGAGATGGAAAAAAAATAATAGTTCCTTCATCTTCTTTTGTTAAATGTATACTTTGTGTAACCACTTCTCCTAAAATATTTGAATAAGTAAACTCAAAGGTAGCTGATTCTGGCCCAGATCTTTCTACCTCTTTTTTATAATCATAAGGTATTTTTATCCAAATGTTATAACTAAATAGTCCGTTATGTTTGTGCTTGTTTAAGAACTCTCCTTTTTTTTGATAGTTAATCCATGGATCAGATAAAACCAACTGTAAGTCTTTTTTAGCAAAAGGATGAAACATCACATTGTTTTTATAATAATGTTCAATGAATTTTTTTATATAGTTTTGTAAAGGTAAAAAATTTTTTAAGGAGACGTGTTCAGGTGGATTAGTATGAACACCTACATGAACTTTCTCTTTAT
>Ga0208919_1000948_pt1 | contig 17707 bp, 7 predicted proteins | sample 4_EtaG_FD_184076 | JGI IMG/M metagenome (GOLD analysis project Ga0208919, IMG submission 184076) | Marine viral communities from the Subarctic Pacific Ocean - 4_ETSP_OMZ_AT15127 metaG (SPAdes) (version 3) | ecosystem: Environmental > Aquatic > Marine > Oceanic | place: Pacific Ocean | collected...
CTACATCGACATTATAGCCTTCTTGCAGTGCTAGGTAAGTGTAATGTATATTGCCATTGCTTAGCATCCACTCTGTTAAAGGATCATATCCGTACGGTTCGGATAACCTTTGAGCAAGCCCAGCATTAAAGGACAATTTGTCATTAACTTTATATCTATATCTTTCTGACGTTTCAACATATTTTACATCAGCAAAACCATCTTCTAAGTATTCACCTTTTAATATATACTTTTCATCTACAAATCTTATAAAGTGATGCTGATCTAAATACTCATTACCTTGTTGTCTTGTATAATCTACTTCAAATAAAAATTCTAAACCAGACACTTTACCAACACTAGCTCCATCTGACCATGACTCTTCTGTACCATCGTAAAAAGTATTAGCCCTGTTTTCATAACCAAACCTTGCAATTTTACGTATACCTAAAGCTAAGTTATAATCATATGGTGTTTTTACGGTGGCAGTCTCTAAGCCATTTGTAACTGAAAAAGTTTCTACATCTGATATAGATGTACCACCATTTGCAGCCGCGTAAAATGTAGAAAATTTAAATATCTTTTTTAAATCTTGACCACAACATTTTTTTGGTGCTGCACAAGAGCTTAGTATAAGTAATAATATAATTAGTTTTTTCATTCTTTTATTTTAATTGTTATATCATGTGGTGCGTATTCGTTGCCACCAAAATATGGGTATAAGTAATATCTACGTATTAAACCCCAGTTACCTTCAGGTCTTCTACGTACAAGTGTAGTATCGTTATCTATTACTATTACATAATAAAATGTTTTTATATCTATTGTAGCGCTATAAATTACGTCTGGCTCTATAGTTCTTATTGTAGCAGAACTATGTCTACCTTCTTCATGTCTTAGCCAACATAGTTGTAGCTCGTTGTCTATGTATCTCCAACCAAGACGTATAGAGTACTTTTGATGTCTTAAACCAAAATCACTCATGCCGTATATTTTATTTACATCATATTGGTTTTCTGGTATTTCAGTTTCATAATAAGCAGATTCGTCTAATATAAATTGAAAACTTATTTTTGAGTTGTCAGGGTGATTTAAAAAACTACCTGAGCTATGCTCGCCAGCTGGTATTGTATATACCCTAAAGCCAAAGTCATCAACTTCTTTTGAACAAGAGACCAGTAAAAGAAGTATCAAGAGTTTTTTCATTAAAACTTAGATTTTATACTCTTACCTTTACTTTTTCTTTTTTGTTTAGTTTTAAAAGTTCTTATCTTTTTATTTCTTCTTTTTATAAATTCTTTTGTTTTTTCAACTTCACTATTTTCAACATTTAAATCCCAAGTATTCCAACCCATCATTAAAGCTAAACGCTGCCACATTTCGTTTTCATCATTGAAAGCTTCACGCATGTTATTAATTTTTTGTATTGCTCTACCTAGCGGTAAATTTGTAAAAGCTTCTACACCTGTACCAATAGCAGGTACTATAGGATTATCAAAATCTACACCCATCTCTTCCATTACCTGTCTGTTAAACTTTCTAGTTTGTGTAGAGCTATAAAGTTTTCTCATTTTAGAACCTATTGGTGGTGATATATTAGCAAACTGTAATAATGTATAAGCGTGATCAGCTCTTGATCCTTTTAAATCTTGCTTATAAAACTCAAGCATTATATTTTTAGCAGTAGCTACAACAGCGCCATATATACCAGTACCCCTTAATAATGAGTCAACAACAGTGTTTGTTAATCTGTCTACTTTTTTAGCTTCTAACTCTTCGTCTTCTTCACCGCTAAAAGCTAAAGCAAACATTGCTGACTGTAAACTAGCAAATATTATATTTTGTATAGCTCCATAATAAACTATTCTTGAAACGTTTGTTTTCCAGTCACCTCTACCTTTTATTAAATCAATAGCAGCTTTTTTCATTAACCTAGCATATTGCATTGGTGTGTTTTGAAAAGCCAATATAAACCTACCTAATATACTAGCTTGTTGCTTAGATATTAAAGAAGGATCAGATGACTGTTGAGCTTCATTTGATTTTGCTGTAAAATCTTCAAAAGCTTGAGCTTCAGCTTCAGCTCTTGACATACCTTCTTTTAAATATGTGTTTATTCTGTTTCTTAAAAACGTAGCACCACCTGCTGCAATAGCAAAACTATCAGCTATTTGCGTAGGCTTAAAACCTAATTTTAATAAATAAGCTAAAGCAGCTTTTGCTTTATTTTTCTTACCGGCTATAGCGTTTGCTAACGCAGCTTCGTTTACGTCCATAGCTAAACCAGATCTTCTTTGTTTTAGAAAGTCAGAATTAAATATTCTTAAAAAGTCAGACCAATATTGTTTTTGATTAGCAAAAGCCATAGCAGCTTTTACAGGATTATTGTCTGACCAGTTTATAAAGTTTACTGTAGATAAAGTTTGTAGTATTGCTGATCTCATGTTAAGGAACATAATAGCACCAATAGAGTTTGTAATCCACTCAGTCCATCTATTAACTTGTCTATCTTGAGCACCAAGAGTTCTGTTTCTACCAGTAGTCATTCTGTGTAACATATCTTCTACAGCTTCTCTATAGTCAAGACCATATACAGCTTCAATTTTATTTAAATTTTCTTCTGAAAATATAATTTCTTTATTTTTAAGAAACTCAGCTAAAAATTCTTTTCTAGCAATTTTATTAGTAGCATTGTCTAAATCTGCTAATATAGTTTCAGCAACCCAGTCTTCTTCTGGTTTTGTGTAACCTTCTGGTCTTCTTGATATTTCACCTACTCCATCTGCAAAAGCTTGTAGCTCAGCGTCGTTTTTAACAGTGTCAACTAATCTTTTTTGTACAGCTTGAGAAATTTCAGGTATTTTAAAACCTGCTTTATCCCACAAGTAAACTCTAACTGCAGCATCGTATGTAAAAGTTGTGCCAGGTATTATATCATTTAATTTATTTGTAACGTTTGGAAAAGCTTTACGCAAATCTTTGAAACCTTCTAAAACTGCTTGCCTTGCTTTGTTTAAATTGTTTATACCTTCTTGATATGGTTTTAATATGTTGTCTCTAAAAAACTCTAGCTGAGCTTCACCAAGCTTACCTTTACCAGTAGCTATTGTATACATAAGACCCATAAAATCTTCAGCGCCAGGTGGGATCCAGAATTTAAATCTACCTTTGTTAACACCTCTACTTTTAGCTGTAGATCTTTTAAAACGTTTTTGAAACTCAACACCTTTATTTTGTTCAATAATTTTGTTTATTTCAATATCCATATCTGCACTTCTTTTTATTCTTGCTTGTACAGATTTTGATTTAACATCAAATTGGCTTAGTAAATTATCTACAGCTTTTACGTTTTGCAAAGCATCGTCAACAAAGTAAAAGTCATTATAACCTTCAGCTAGCTTGTCTATAAACCAATCAGCTTTAGCCTCAGCAGTACTGTTACCTAAACCAGTTATATTTTCTATAGGTATGTCAACGCCTTCACTTAATAAGTAATCATGTATTGCTTTTTGGCTTTGTGGTGCTCTAGCAGTTAATATAAACACGTCTTTTCTACCGTATTTTTTTATTTGATTTTTTAGTTTTTGCATTAGTGGTCCTGGCCTACCGTTTGTAACTTTATTAAAGTCTGAAAAGTCCATTTCAAAACCATCTTTAATCATTTGATCACCAACATTTGGCCAGTCTGCAGAAGATATTTCTATCACCTCACTACCTCTTCTTGCAATTACAACGTTTTCACTTATACCTGCTGTTTCATCAAAATCAAAAACACTAATACCTTTTGGATCTCTATTTTGAGGAGCATCGTTTATTACTTGCTGTATATCTCTAGAGTTTTTAATTTGTTTAGCATTTATTTCTGTAGCAGCTTTGGAAAACGCTTCAGACTTTGGAACTGGATTACCAGTTGCAGCGTCTATTAATACCATGTTAACATCACCAAAAGTTTTCATATTAAAATATCTATCTAATATATCAATATAAGCAGGTGGCATACTGTCTTTAAAAAATTTACCTACAATGGTATCTTGCTCTACAGGTATAACGGCAACAGAAAAAGCATCTAACATAGTATCAAGATCTGCTTCTGTAACAACTCCTGTAGCGTAACCTACTAACATCATATTAATAACTTTTCTAGGTATTACATGCTCGTAAACATGTGTTTTAGCAGAGTAGTTATTAGCTTTAGTATAATATTGTAATTGAGCTGCAGCAGCAAGAGGTGTTCTCATGTCGCCAGACAAACTCATCATAAACATACCTATATCGTTTTTAGTAATCTCTCCAGCAGCTTCAAGATCTCTCATTACTTCTGCTATTTTTTTCAAAAACTTTTTATTAACTTTTGCAGAAGCTAAATCATTTTCATAGTTAAAATCTTTATTTAGTTTACCAACATTTTGAGCAACATCTTTAGCTATTTTACTTTTAAATTTTTTAGTATAACCTGGCAAACCTTCTAACACAAAAGCAGTAAAATCTTCAGCGCTACCAAAAACACCGTATCTCAATGTTTCTTTTTCTTTAGCTATTAACCCTTTAGCCGCTCTTTTTATTTCAAAATCAGGATCAATTTCTAAACCACCTTTACCATCATTAATAAGTCTAGTACCACCAATTTTTCCAGAAGCATACAAAAAGGTTAAAAATCTAGCAGCTTCTTCAATACCTATTTTATCAGCTATTTTTACTACTGCTTCTCTAACGCTTTGTAACTGTTGTTTATCTCTAAAGTTTATAGCAGAAGCATCAAGACCTAATATTTGTTTTAAGGTCTTTTCTTCTTCTTGCATTTTAAATTCGTCTCTAATAACTTCAGCAATAGTAACAGGCATTTTTTCACCAGCCTTTTCATACCTTTTTCTATCAACTTCATATTGCTTCATGTACCTAGTAACATCTTCGATTATAGAATCTCTCATTCTACCAAACATAGGCTTAGGATATATAACGTTAAAAGCTGCTGGTATTGATTTACCACGTTTTATATATTCTTTGCTAAGTTTTGGTAGACCTTTGTAAAACTTTTGTTTTTCTTCTGTACTAAGTTCTGCTATATCTTTAGATAATTTTATTTTATCAAACTTTCTTTCTTCTCCTTTTTTCTTGTCTAAATTATCACCAATATTTTTAATTTCGTTTTCTATACCTACAACAGATGAAAAACCTTGCAGATCTTGCATTTGCTCTATTTGTGTTAAAAGAGCTTTGTCTTTTAATATTTCGTATACAGCTTCTGCAGCTAACGCCTGAGCAACTTCTGTTGCTAATGAAGCTTGTTTGTTTTTTAATGTTGTGTATTTACCTTTAATAAAAAAGTTAATAAACTCTGCTTTAGGCTTTGATAATTTAATATCATATATAGCGTTACCTTGAGGTGTTAACTCTCTACCAAGCTTTGTTAAATCAAACAAGGTGTTGTATTTTCTTTTTATAGTTTTTATCGGTAAACCTTTAACTATAATATCATGTTGTAAATCGTGAAAAGCTTTATACTCTTCACTTATAACTAACAGTTTACTTTTACCATATTGATGTATGCCACCCATCTCTTTTTTAATAAGCTTAAAGTATTTTTTCTTTATCTTATTTTCTATAGCATTAATTGTTTCTTGAGCTGTTGAAGTAGGGTTAACTAAATCTTTTTTAATAATGTCTGCCACCTCACTTCTTATAGCTTTAATGGCTTCTTCTTTTACAACTGATAAATCTGTTAAATCTCTTTTATCTCTTTGATATTCTTCTTTTTTATCAACAAGCATATCAGCAGTTTCTTCAGCTTCTATATTTTTTAAAGCTGTAATATCTTTTGCATAATACATGTCAAGATTAGGTATTGCTTTGACAGCAAACTCAATCATACGTTGAGGTAACAAGCCGTTTAAGTATTTAGCAGGTTTGTTATTTTGCATAACACCATCAATAACAACTTGTACAGTTTCGTCAAATACTTTTCTAGGATTTTGAGGGTCGTAAATTAACGCACCTCTTATACCTCTGTCACCATATATAGCTTCAAACTTAAAAGTATCTATTTCTAACTGACCAAACTTAATATTGTTTTCATCTTCAAATTGCTTTATAGCTTTATTAAGCATATCATCATAAGCCAAACCTATTTCAGCTAAAGCATCAAAAGAGTTTATGTTTTTATTTTTAAGCTTACCATATACATCATTTACTTTAGCAGCTTTAACGTCTCTTGTATTTTGCACAGCTTCTGACACAATACCTTTGGCAGCACTACTAAGCATATCCATAGATTTTTTAAACTTAGAGTTTGCTCTTTTCTGTTCTATAATGTTTAGCTCTTCTGAAACTTGCACGTCGCCACCAGCAGCCTTAATAACATCAATATCAACATCTCCAGTTTTTAAACTCTTACTATATTTAGATATTAAGTTAAGCATGTCTTGAGCATCGTTTATTAACAATGGCCCAGCGTCTTGAGTTCCTGGAAATACAGACTTAATTGCTGACATTAAAGACGACTGTACAGTAGCTTGAGTATCGGCATTATTTTTAATATAACCAGCTCTAATACCATCTGCTATAGCCATTATAACTTCTTCGTAGTAATCATTATCAAGCTTACCACTTTTGTTTTTGTAAGCTTTCATTCTTTCTTTTAACCACTTAGCACCTACTTCATCTTGTGTTTTAATAAGATTTTCCATGCCTTTAGCCATAGTTTTAAAACCTATACCCGATGCTTTAAAAGCTTTCCAAACAATAGCATGTAATACTTCATGACCTCTTGCTGCGAAGTTTTTATTTTGAGCTGACTTTTTAGCGTTAACAATTATAATTTGGTGTTTGTCAAATGTGTGTGTGTTTTTATCAGCTTTTTTACCTCTAACTCTTGGCTGTAATATAGAAGCTGTAGAGCCTTCCCACGTGTTTTCTAAGTCTTTTATCCAGTTGTCAATTTCACCTTGTGGTATACCTTTTTCTTTTAAATTATTTGTTAACCAGTCTTTAGCTTCTTGCAGTGTGTTGCCTTCAAATTTTTCTATTGGCTTTGTAGGATCAATAGAATTTATTTTACCAATCATAGCCTCTGCTTCAAACTTTACAATTTGATCTCTTATAGCGTTGTTAGCAGTTTCTAAAGCTTCATCGCTGCTTTTGTTTTCTTCATTAAAAATTCTTTGAGCTCTAGTTTCAACTTGTTTAACAGTAGGATTTGCTTTACCTTGCTCCATAAGCTCTTTTCTAGCTCTTCTTTCTAACGCTTTAGAAGTTCTACCATCTTGAAGTTGATATGATTTATCGTTGTTTATTAATTGTTTCTTTTTATCTTCAACTTCTAAAAATTGATCTGATAGTTGTGATAGTTTTCTTCTTTTTTCTGCCCTGCTTAAAGTATCATCTGCTTTAACTTTTTTAGCTTCATTTCTTAACGCTGCAGATTCTTTTGACAAACCTCTAAGTATATTAACACCTTTTCTGTTTAAGCTATTATACCTGTTATTTATACCAAGTATTAACTCTTCCATTTGTTTTTCAGTCTTAGACAGTTCTATTTGCTTCTCTTGTATTTCTTCTTCAACTTTTCTTCTTCCAACAGCGTTGTTTACAGCATCAAGCTCATCGCCAAGCAAATCTTTAGTTAGTATTTCTATATCAGATTTTAAAGACAATACTTTAGAGCCATACTCATTAAGCTGAATATTGTCTGCTTGTAACATTTGGTTACCTAATAAGCCCATCGTACCCTGCAAAGCTCTTGGGCCTGTGTGAAAAGCAGCTGTTGATCCAAATGTTTTAATAAAAAAGTCTGCGTCTAAACCATCAGTTATATCAACAGTTTCATCACCACCAATATATTTATCTGTCCAGTTTTGACCTAATTGTGTAAATACTTCTTGTGATAATTCACTAGTTTGAGCTTTACCAAAGCCCATAATAGCTTTACCAACCTTAGCTAAACCACCAGGTGGTAACAAAGCGTCATCTACGGCACCGAAAGCACCTTTAGGCATAGATTTAAAAGCACCTTTCATCATGTAGTATTCTGGTACCATTGTAAGAGCTTCAAAAGCACCGTGTAATAAAGGCGCATGTATTAGCTGATCTGTAGTATATTGACGTTCGCCAGATTCAATTTGCTCTATCATTTCTTCATGCTTGTTAAAAGTGCCTGATAAACCAAATACAGCCATATTAGCAACCATACTACCACCACCTGTAACATAGGCAAGGGCTAAGTTAGGTAAATTTTCAGCAACACCAACAACCATTTTTTCTGAAAAAGAATTAAGACCTTCTATACCTTGTGGCTGTTTTTTATATCGCTCTCTACCTGCTTCAACTTCTTTTTCTACATAATCAGAAAAACCACGCAAACCTTCTTGTGCTCTTCTAAACCAAGAAATTTGGCTTTTAAGAACATCTCTATTGTCTTCGCTTTGACCTTCTCTTTCAAGACCTTTTTCTAATTGACTAGCAATACCACCAGCACCTAAACTAAGACCGTATGAACCCCAATCAGCTAAATTTTTAAACTCATTATAAAGTATAAATCTTGCGTTTTCACCACCCAAATTTAATATAGGTAAACCAGCAGAAACCATGTTATCAGCATAGTCTTTCATTTCATTTGCCGCACCTAGGTCTAAGTTTAGTTTTATGTGTTGATCTTTAGCTCTATTAAGTAGTTTGTAAGAGTTGTTATATATTTCTTCTCTTCTTTTAAGCTCTATTATTTCTTCTTTTGTAATTGTTTCACCTTTTGCAGCTTTTGCATTTAAAACTTCAAAGTCTTCAATTAAAGAAGCGTGTTCGTTAACAATAGCATCGTTAAGCAAGCCTACTCTTTTAACATTGTCTTTATTTGCTTGAACAAGAGCGCTTGCCTGTTCACTTTCTTTTGTGGAAAGACCTGTAAAATATTCTCTTTCGTCTGCCGTTACGTTTTCTAAAAAATTATTTATTGTTTTAATTTTATCATCTTCAAGCTCTTGATTGTACTTAGACTCTATAGCAAAAGTTTTTACAACACCAGCCATATCTTGGTTGCTAATTATAAGCTCACCAGTTGGTGACATAACAGCATTTGGAAATAATTTATTATATTCTTCTGGGTTTTGTTTTTTTAATCTTGCAAGTTCTTCTTGAGCATTTTCAATATGCTTATTGTTGTCAGAGTTTAATACTTGATTTAAAAAATTACTTGAATCTCCTTTACTAGCCGCATCGCCTATTTTTGCAAGACCAACAGATAAAAAGTTTAAAACATCTTCACCAAAATTACCAGAAAAATCAAACTCATTGTTAATGCTATTTTCAGCTTCAGTTTGAATTTTATTTTTTGTGTCTTCAGAAGGTGGTGTTGACACTAATGATTTAAAAGTCTTGTAAGTGTCAGATGTTTCGTGTGACTGATTTATTCTTTCTCTTGTAGGGTCTTCAATATATTTGTTAATAAAATCATTTAACTCTGTAGCGTTTTTCTTTTTTGCATCATCAGTAAAATTATCAACAGATAATCTAATTTTTTCACCAGTTTCTTTATGTTTTACGTTTACATAATCACCACCAAGAATAGCTGTGTCAAACTCAAAAACATCAGTGCCATACATTTGCTCGAGCCTGTCAACAACCTCGTCTTCTTGAAGACCCATCATTGTCCAGTCAACTTGCTTTAATTTTGTAGGTGCTTTTTCTTTTGTTTCACCACCTAAAGCAGTATACAAAGGATCATTTTGATCAACTTCTACGTCTCCTTTTTTATAACCACCTAAAATACCTTTTGCCTCAGGTCTATAATAAATATCAAAAGCATCTTTACCTTGAGTAAACTCACCAGACTCTGTAATACCTTGATACACTTTGTCTCTGTACTCTGGAGTTTCCATTGCAGACACAAAATCCTCATAAGTACCTTCGTAACTACCTTCAGCTACAAATCCACTGTAAAGTTTGTCAATATGCTCTTTGCTCATTTAGCCTTATTTTTTTGTAATATTATATTTACCTTGAGTTTTATTTTGCGTATAAGGATTAGTTGCTCCTTCTATACCAAACATGTCAAAATTAATTAATCCTCTAATTGAATTAATATCTAGCTCGTAACCAGAGCTTATTAGTTCTGGCTCGTATGTAATCGCACCAGTTTTTTCATCAACACCGGTTTCTTTCATTCTATAATAACCTTGATTTGGATAAGCACCTTCAGTGTTTATTTCACCTGGCTCAATACCATATTCTGCAAGCTCATCTTTGTTTAAATGACGAACATCAGCACCTGGATCAACAAATCTTCTAAAGAAGTTAATTTCATTTTCAGTTGCTTGCTTTAAAGCCGCTGTATCATTATTTGCAAGAGCTCTTTTAACGATATTATAAGTACCTTCGTCGTCTGTTGCAAATCTACCAGTGTTTAAATCAGCAAATTTTGTTAAAGTTTGATTTAAAACTATATCTTTTCTAGCTTCTTTATTCATGATCTTTTTAGCATTAATGTCCATTTGCTTTAATATCTTTTTCTGTCTAAAGTCTTCAGCTTTGTCAGCAATTTCTTGCTTTCTTTTTGCTTCAGCAACTTTAGCAGCATCTTTTTGGAAAGCATCGTATTTATTACCTACAACATTGGTCATTTTTTCAGCCATAATTTCTCTTGATGTTTCAAGATTAAAATTAGGGTCTTTATGATCCGTAATAGCTTTAACAAATAAAGCTCTTTCGTTTGGATCCATTTTACCATCTTCACCAGCATAAAGTTGCCAACCAGCATCACCTAACGCCATTTTTATTTCTTCTTCTAAACTTTCATCTTGCATTAACAGCTCTCTAAAACCTTGGCCACCACCTAAATCATCGTGTAAAGCAGCTCTAAAGTCTTTTACAGTTTTAGGTATAACTTGTATTAAAGTGTTTTTAACATTGTCTCTGTTAAATGTAGGTTCTTTCACAACTTTAGCATTAAGCTCACCTAATGTTTTACCAACTTCATAGTTTTTTAATATATACAAGTCTTCAAACTCAGTATTTGTTTTTTTAACACCATCAACATTAAAAACCATCTCACCTTTTTCGTTTTTCTCAACTTTATACTCACCTTTTAATACACGCGTCATAAACGCAGTTTCGTCAGCATCCATAGCACCACTTAAATCACCTTCTTTTTGTAATTCAGATAATTCTGTAATAAAAGCTTTGTGTTGTTGCGTAAATGCAGATCTTTGTTGCATTGCTTTTTTAGCAGCCATCATGCCTTTTTGATCACCAGCTTTTATAGCTGCTAAGTAATTGTTTTTAGCTTCTTGCGCAAAATCAACAGTATCGTTATATAATACTTCGCCTAAAGCACCAGAGTTTAGTTCAACTTCATTTGCAGCTTCTGTAAAAGCATCAAACGCATCAACTTTTTCTTGCTCTATTTTTTGTATTTCACCTAAAGCGCTAACAGCCATGTCAGTTCCAGCTTTTGTTACTTTATCTAAGCCAGAAAGATCTGCAGGTGCCATGCTTTTACCTACATCTGCCGCGCCTTTTATTAAGGCCATATCTGCTCTTGTACTTACTTTAGCCATATTATTTGTTTTTATTTATTTTAAAACCATAAGGACTTGAAGGCATACCACCACCAAAACCATAATAATTATCTGTTGTTCCTACACCACCATCTAACACGTTACCACTTATACCAGCTTGTTCAGTTGGATTTAACACAGTGTAGTTGTTACCTGTGTTAGGATCTATTGGCGCAGTATCGGGTGTAACATTATTAACTGCTGGTGTTGCGTTTGGTAGTTTTGGTATTTTCATACCAGCTGTAGCTATTTGAGTACCTGCACTAGCTATATCACCAATAGCACTCATTTGAGCTGCTTTAGCATCAGCTCTAGCTTTGTTCGCAGCTGCAGCTCTTTGTTGTGACATACCAAACAACGTAGATGTTTTTTGATATTCTAAACCTCTAGCGGTTTCAGCGCCTGCTTGTCTCATTTTTTCAGCCATCATTTCACCTTGACCTTCTAGCTGTTGATTTTTAGCAGCTTGTTGTGCAGATAATTTTTGATTTTGCGATTCTTGCATGCCAATACTTGCAGATGATTTTTGTGCGCTTATTATACCTTGATTAGCTAAACTTTGTGCTAAACCAGCTATACCACTACCACCAGCAGCACTAGACAAACTATCCATAATATTAGCTTGGCTTTGTTGAAACTGCTGCGCTTGAAATTGTGCTTGTTGTTGATTAACTGTTAAATCTTCAAATGTATTTTCTAAATTTTCGTAAGGATTTCTAACACCAGCAGCAAGATTACTAGTATCTAAATTTTCATACTCCTTTTTCATTTTACGCATTTCTTCTTTAGCAGCCTTTTGCTCGTTTATTCTACCTCTACGACCAGCTAAAGACACGCCAAGCTTTGTAAGACCACCAGCTGCAGCTACACTAGCTCCTATAATTGCTACTGTTACAAATGCCATAATTTATTTATTTTTGTTAATATACTTTTCATATTCTTCGTAATTTTTTGAAACTATTTCAGCTTCTAATTCGTCTAAGTCTTGTGTGTTTGTTGGATTTTTGTGTATGTTTACAAATATACTTTCTTCATTTGCATATATAACCCTTTTAACACCTGGTGTTGAAACTACATAGCAAGGAGCTATATAATCTTCTGTAGAATTTTCTGTTGCTACTGTAATGTGGCCAGTTAATAAAAACCAAACATGTAAATGGTTGTGTATCGCGCCTACAACTACAGAATCTTTTTTCATACCCATTTGTCTTACATATACACCATCAGCAAATGAGTGTTTTAATGGAAACTTTTCTGATCTTACTATTTCACCGTTGTTACTAACAACACCTTCTTTATGAGCAGACCCTAATAATTTTTTCTCTAACTCTAGTATCTTGCTTCTAGAGCTTATTTCGTTTTTTGACATATAATATAACTTAAGTATATATTATAGTTACACTTTTTAGCGTTTATTTACTACTTTCAAATATTTCAGACGCTATTGAAAACAACTCAATTTTATCTTTAGAATCATTTATAAGTTTAATATCTGCGTAATAACCAACTATACCACTAATATTCGCTCTATTGTCTTTTGAAAACATAATAAAATCTGTAGCGCTAGGTGGCATCTGGCCAGTTGGTTGATCTATAGTTAATATGTTGCCGTTTATATTTGTTATAGGTCCTATTAAAACAATATTGTCTATATCGTTTACTTGATATTGATTACCTGTTGCACCATCTATATTAGTTGGTACATACCAAGCAAGATCACCTACTTGTACTGAAACGTTTATATCTTGACTAAAACCTACTGTTATTAATGGCATATTATTCTACTGTTAAAATTTTATCTAATTCAAATGTTAATGTTATATTATCGCTACCATACGAACTAACTGTTACATCTCCTGTTAACGTGCCAGATCTACTAGCGCCTAAAAACTTTAATGTTTGACCGTTTTCAGGTACAAAAGCTGTATCTATAGTTATTGTATTACTACTTATATTTGTTACGGTTGTTGTTGCAGCGTTGTTAATGCCAACACCTGTAACCGTGCTAACATCATCTTTTATACCGTTAGCACTTGCAAGATCAAACGTTGTTAAAGAAGCAGATCCATTTGCATCACTATCATTTATAGTTGTTGTTACATCGTCTATTGTTACTTTAAAATTAGAAACACTAAAGTTAGTTCCGTTAAATATTCTTAATGGCGTTGGTCCATAAGCTTTAAATGTTATAGTTCTGTCCGCAACAAAAGTTGAGCTATGTGCAAGCGTTACAGTACCACCAGGGTGATCTACAATTAAAGGATTATTAGGGTCTGTATTATCAACTATTTTAGGAACTTCATAAACTGGAAAAGCTGCAGTAGATTTACCAGCGTTGTAAAAACCTTTGTTTATAGCTGTTATAGTTGAAGTGCCAGGATTAGCTCCTGCTATTCCGATACCAGTAACCTCCATACCAACACTTAGTCCTGTTATATTTTTTAACTCTAAACCAGTACCACTACCACTACTTTGGGTGTCTTTAGTTGTAGTAAAATAAAAATCGTTTTGATCAGGTTGTTTTATTATTACAAAATTACTACCACTAAGTGATAAAGGCCAAGATATTGAAAAAGTTTGACTTGAACCACTACCGGTTCTGATGTCAGGACCGCTAACTGTATAAGCTGTAGCGTAAGTTCCATAATACTCGTCACCAGCATCTTGATTTGAAGACAAGTGTGTAAACGTAATAGTAGTGTCTATTAATTGTTCTATTTCAGCAAACACATAAGAACCTTTACCTAAATTATCTGCTAGCTTTGTGTCGTAGTGCATTTCAGGATAAATAGTTAATATATACTTGTCATCATCAGTAACTCCTGGAAAAGAAATGCTGTTGCTATACACACCAGTTGGCCCAATAGTTATAGGATTTAACCTTGTTGGTGTAGCTGAAAAAGCTGGTGTTGGTGGTGATTCTAAATCTGGGTTTTGTATAATAGTGTTTTCAGGAAAATTATAATAATGATTATCTTCGTTAGTCACAGTCATACTAAACACAGCTCCAGGATCGCCAACAACATCATATTGTCTTCCGTTTGAACCAGCGTTCATTGGTGCTCTATTTATTTTTATTTCTTTTATTTCTTTCATATTTATTTATTAAGGACAAGCAGGCAGACCAGTTGAAGGATCACTACTACAGCAAGAGCCATCATCAATTGTAGATAATGGATCATAATTATCAGCCGCTGGGTTCGTACAACCTGCATAAATACAACTTCCATCATCAATAGTTGCTCCTGGATAATAATTTATAGCATTTGGATCATTACACCCATATACGTATGGTATACAAGTTCCATCATCACAGTTAGCTGCTGGATCGTAATTTTGAGCAGTATCATCTGTACAACCGTCAATAACGGTACAAGCGCTATGCACACTATTTGTTTGTAAAAACGTTCCTGGATTTACGTTACTTGCTATTGTACCACTTGGTATTGGATCTAGTCTCATTAAAAAACAAGTGTTAAGCGTGTATACAAATGAGCCAGTATTAGGATCAACTGTTTGTGCATAATAATTAGTTCCGTTGCCACTTGGTCCTCCACCTGATGATTGTTGATACCAAGTTAAATAATTTGGATTTGGTATTGTATTACAAGGATAGTTAGCACCACCTGGTTGACACGGTGCAGGCAAAGGTAGTGGAACACCATTTACAATAGTTAACATACATGGGCAAGGGTCTAACCACTCTTGCTCATCTTGGTATTCCCATTGGTAAAGCCCATAACTACCAAAATTATATTGATAAGCTCCACAAGCATGTTCTGAAGGAAAGCCCATTACATACGGGTAGTTTGCTAAAAGATAAGCCTCACCATAATTTTGACAACCTAAACAAGGGTCTATGTTTGCCCAATCATTAGTATAAGCTATGCAGCTACCATCGTCAAAACAAGCACTTGCATTATAATTAGACATCGTAGGATCTGTACAACCAGAAACATAACAGCATGAATTATCTAATGTGTTTGCAGCCGGATCATAGTTAGCAGCGTTTATATCAGTACAACCGTATATAAATGGTACACAAGAACCATCGTCAATATTAGCAGCTGGATCATAATTAAACATTGTTGAATCAGTACAACCATATACATCATAAGTACAAGTTCCATCATCAATTGCAGCGCAAGGATCGTAATTAAGTGCGTCTAAGTCTGTACAACCATACTCAGTAAATCCTGGAGGACAATAACCAGTGTTAACATTTGCTAAAGGATTATAGTCACATGCAACATAACCATTGCCAGGATCACATTTTTTAAAGTGACCATTTTGAGTTCCAGAAGGAACACCGTCAGCACAGTTACCAAAAATATCTGGAAAAAACGGAGAGCCTATAGTGCTGTCCATACAACCGTCTACAATAAGAGTTGTACAACTACCATCATCACAAACAGCTGACGCATCATACTCTAAATAAAGTGGATCTGTACAACCAGTAGTACCAATACAAGTAGGACAAGAAGCTGTTGCTTGTGCAAAACTACTATAAGTACCAGTACCATCTGTTATTAATATAGTACCACCATTAATGGTATCACAATTCCAAGTATCGTCATAAGTACATAAACTATTATCACAAACCCCACCAGGATTATAGTTGTTTGCTTTTTGATCGCAACAACCAGGCGTTGGATATGTACAACTACCATCGTCAACTGTAGCTAATGGATCATAGTTTAATGCGCTTGAGTCCATACAACCTAACACTGGTGTAGGTACAGATGAAGCTCTACCAATACCTTGAAAAGAAAACTCTGAAGTTTTAATATCAGCATTAGTTAATATCGTGTTACCTTTTATATAATTAAACCATTTACCTTCTTTTTCTTTAAACTCGTTTACGTGTCCTTTTTGTTTGTTAGTTGTTATTGTATCAACAAACCAACCTTCTTTAGAAACAAGATTATAATAGCTTTCATACTCGTTTGAGTTTATACCTGCAGGAACATCTTCTCTAACTATTTTTGATTTACTACCTTCGTAGTTTAGTGTTTGATAATTTTTAACACTACCAGGATCTGCGTTTAATAAAACGTTTATTGATGAAGGCATAAACACGCCGTAAAAAGTATTTCTATCTATAGCTTCGTCGTGATGCTTATATATGTAACCACCTTGAAAAGTATAGTAATCATTACTCATACTAATACCTTGTTCAGGTATATAAGATTTAAAACTTGTCCAACCTTTTACATCTTCATTGTACGAAATTGTATATGGCGGATTGTTAAATGTTATGTTTGACTCTCTTAGTGTTATGTTATAATCTCCTTTATCTTTATCAAAACTACCTACAAGTTTAGGATAATTTTGTAAATTATCACCAAACCAATCACTCATACCATAATCAGATATAGGTGTTAAACCATCTTTTGATAATCTTAATACAGCTGACCTTTGTTTGTCTGTAAAATAAGCTCTATAATTATCTACAGCAAAGCTTTCTGGATTTTTTGATATACCATAATCACCAGCAAAAGGCATTGTTTGCCCTAACACATTTGTAGACGCTATTAGCTGTGGATTACCATCAGCATTAAATATTGCATCTTTATTTGCTTGTATTCTTATTACTCTATCTTCACATAATGCTATTAAATCTGTATTTCTACTAAATAGCTTTTGTATACTACCGTAAGTCGGATTTATATCTTTAGTTATTTTTTCAGCTTGTATAAATTGATTTAAATTATTAACACCACTATTACTATTGTATATACCAGAAAATATTAAACCACTTGATCTTCTCTCTTCTTTATACATAGTGTCTAGTATTGTAGAAACTATAGGACCTTTATCTAACCTTACTTGATTAAAATCATCTCTTAACCTATCAGACTCAACACCATTACTAAACGAAAAAGCATTATACCAAGAAAGACCAACTTCATTTTGAGAAACGTCAGTGTTTACTTTGTAAACATAAGTGCTAGAAGGATATGTACCAACTTTAGTAAGATCAGCTAAATTTAAAGTAGTATAACTATTGTCATGTCTTGTAAACTTTAACGTGTCATTTAAAGAAATAAACGTTGTGTCTATTTCATGGCTTAACGCTATTAAATCACCTTGATTATCACCGTTATGGTCATACCAACCTAACACAGTAGTATCTACATCAGTACTCGTATAGTTTTTAAACAAAGCTTGAGAAGTGTTTGGAT
>Ga0208919_1000949_pt1 | contig 17698 bp, 15 predicted proteins | sample 4_EtaG_FD_184076 | JGI IMG/M metagenome (GOLD analysis project Ga0208919, IMG submission 184076) | Marine viral communities from the Subarctic Pacific Ocean - 4_ETSP_OMZ_AT15127 metaG (SPAdes) (version 3) | ecosystem: Environmental > Aquatic > Marine > Oceanic | place: Pacific Ocean | collected...
TAATTGAAGGCTTTCAAGAAACCACACCAGAGGTTACACCAGAGGTTACACCAGAGGTTACACCAGAGGTTACACCAGAGGTTACACCAGAGGTTACACCAGAGGTTACACCAGACGTTGACTTAGATGCAGCAGGAGATGTTTTTGACGCAGGGCAAACTATTTCTAGGAGTCGGAGAGCTAATATAGATGTAGTCAATAAAAAATTTAGAACTCAAATAGATGGTATTAAAAACGATAAAACTATACCCGCAAAAGAAAGACAGGGCAGAGTACAAGCTGTAGACCGCGCAAGGATGTTAGCCGTTAAAGACATTATATCGGGTGTACCTGAAAGAGAAGCGGCAACAAAATATAAAAAATCATTGCAAACCATTAAAAATATAGAAGATAGAGCTGAAGTTCAAAATATTATAGATTTTAAAACGGCTGAATCTAAAGCAGCGGGGACAAGAGATACTGAAAAAAGAACAGAAGCAGCTAAAAAAGATTTAGAAAAAGAATATAGTAATACTATTGATAGTAAAATGGATCCTGACGTAAAGAAATACCATAAAGCGTCAGAACTTGAAAATCCACCAAACGTTTTATCTGTTCGAGATATGGAAATTATACTAGAAACTACAGAATTTAAATCTCGACAGCCTAATATATTTTTCTATAAACACCCTACTATGATGCAAGCTTTATACGCCGCTGCATATGCGTCTGCGATAGAAAGCGGTCAAATACAAAAAACAGGTATGTTAAGAGTTGACGCGTATTATGCAGGTATGAACAAAAGAGCTGGTGATAAATTTAGAACATGGGTTAATAAAAACTTATCAGATAAAGCTAAAGATTGGTTTGAAACTACTAGAGCTACACTTGTTAATGGAACCGCTACTACTAATAATGACAGAAAAAACGCAGGTAAAAATGAGGCAAAAGCTAAACGTGCAAAAGACCAAGGTTTACGCGAAGGTTGGGAACCTTATAGAAAAAAACTCCCTGAAGAGTACGTGGTTGATATGGACATACCAATGCGTCCGTCAACTATATCGTTTATTAGGAATGGGGAGCTGTCTCTTGCGTTAGCTGATTTGGTACATACAACACCTAATAACAGTATTGCTGAACTAGCTAATAGATTAATAAAATATGCAGGTACTACAAAGATAGAAGTTGTAGACACTATGGACTCTGCGGGGTCGTTTGACCCTAAGACTAACACCATACGTTTAAATGCAGATAGCGGTTTAAATACTCACACGTTACTACATGAGATGGCCCACGCTGCTGTGTCTGCAGAGTTAGATAACAAATCTAGTCCTACTAGAAACCAGATAAATATTCTATTTGAAGATATTAAAGGTTTGACAGGCACTGCTTATGGGTCAACTAACTTACAGGAATTTGTAGCAGAAGTTATGAGTAACCCTGAGTTCCAAGAAACACTGGCATCTGTATACATTAAAGGTGAACGTATAAGTGCGTTTCAAAGAGTAAAGAATATTATAGCTAACTTCTTCCGTAGAATAACAGGTAAGAAGACTGTAGCTCTTACATACATACCCGAATTTGATCCCAAAGTAATTACTAATGAGGCTACGGCACTAGACGCTATGGATACTTTGATTCACGGTAACGATATATACGAAGGTCTTTTAGCTTCCGCGCCTGAATTTAGAAACGCAGGGATTATGAAACTCAACTCTAATCCCGCCGCAACAAAACAAACATTAAGTTTCCTAGAAAAAATAAATAAAATGTTTGCTGGTAAGATAGACCAAGTGGGTAGAACTCAGTTTGGTGCGCAGTCAAACGAATATTTAAAAACAGGTAGTAGTTTTGGAACAAAGGCATATTTATCTTTAGTGGGTTCTCAAGGTGTAGGAGATATAGCTAAAGCAGCAGGTTTTGGTAGGTTAGGGTATGATCTTGATGAGACGATGCAACGCCAACGTGGAGCTGTAAATGGTTCCGATAAAAGAGTAAGAAAAGTTGTACAAGAATTAACACAGTGGTCTAAAGCTAACCCCAAAGCAAAAATAACATTAGACGATTTAATTTACAACACAGAGTATGGAGCTACTATACAACAAGTAGATCCCACACTTACTCGTGCACAAGCAGAAGAAAAATATACTCGATATGTTTTAGAATACACTAATGACAAAGGTGATGTTAAAAGAAAATATTATAAAGATAAAAAACAACGTGATCTTGAGGCCCAAAAGTTTTCTGATCCTAAATATGATTCTTCTAAACTTAACCCTGAATCAGAAAAATTTGCCATATGGAAAAAACAACAACCTTTATGGAACTCTTTAAAACAATCTGGTGGGCAAGTGCAATATAACAAAATGAGTGCGCTTTATAAACAAATGTACGCCGAACTTAAACAAACTATAGAGGGTCGTATTGACGATGCTATGGGCACTGACACTGAAAATGCCAAAGCATTAAAAAGTAAAATCTTTAACAAAATATTTAAAATGGGTACTTTAGATGTGTATTTTCCCTTGGTGCGTAAAGGTACATATGTAGTAACTTATAGTTTAAAACCAGAATCTGTACCTGCTGGAGCAGACCCTTATGTAGTTGAAACTTTTGCTACTGAACTTGAACAGAAATACGCAGAAAAGGATCTTGCAAATAATCCAAATGTAAGGCCAGAAACTATACAAAGAAAAGGTAAAGATTTAAAACTAGAAAACTACCAAAGAGACGCTCCACCAACGTCTTTTGTAGCTCAGACTTTAGATATATTAGCAAGAACTCGTAAAGACAAAGATGGTAACACTATAACTGTACCCAATGATGTTAAACAAGAAATAGTAAATTTGTTTCTAAATGCTTTACCAGAAACATCTTTAGCTAAACAATTAAAGAAACGTAAAGGAACACCAGGATTTATACCTGACTCATTAATTGCTATGAGCACTAAGGCTTACGATTTAGGGAGGCAGACTAAAAGATTAGAGTATGGAGCAAAGTTAAAGAACTTACAGACAAAAATAGCACAAGCAATCCCGCCTCCTACAGCTAAAAAATCATTTGATGAAATACGGATAGAAATGAACAAACGTGCCGACTACGCACGAAACCCACCGTCACAACGTATATCAAAAGCTCTAAACCAAGGAGCGTTTATATACACAATCGGATTTAATATATCTTCAGCTCTTGTTAACCTATCGCAAGTTCCTTTGTTTGTTATGCCTTATCTAGGAGCAAGGTATGGCTATGCAGAAACAACCGCAGCAATAGGCACGATGGGTAAGCTAGTAACATCGGCAAAAAACAATATAACTGATATGTATGATGTAGCAGAAGATGGCACTTATACATTAAAGAAAAACCTTAAACTACCTAAAGGGTTAGAAGAAGAGTACAAAAAACTTGCACCTGTTGTAAAAATGGCAACAGAACGAGGATTGTTAACAACTTCTTTTTTACAAGACGCTTTAGGGTTAGATGAGTCAGGTCGAGAACGTAGTGTTGCAGATAGAATTTCTGCTATCTCTGCCATACCTTTTAACCACGGCGAAAGATTTAACCGACAAGTTACCATACTCGCCGCGTACAAACTAGACATAGATAGATTAACAAACAAAGGTAAAACTAAACCCACTGCGGCACAAGAAGATACAGCAGCTAGAAATGCTATATATAATGCGCAAGAAACAAATGGTGGTACTGTGTTGGAAACAGCGCCAAGTATATCTCAAAACGCTTTGGGTCGTGTGGCGTTTATGTATAAACCCTACGGGCTTCAAATGTATTACACTATGATTAAATCTGCTATAAGATCGTTGTCATCTAATATTACTAGAGAAGAACGTAAAATTGCAATAAAACAAATTGTAGGTGTTCATGCTACAGCATTATTCTTTGCGGGCGTGTACGGTATACCATTATACGGCGCTATTAGTATGATATTTAACCTATTATTAGATGACGAGAAAGAAGATGTTGATACTATTGTACGTAAGTATATTGGAGAAGGGTTCTTTAAGGGTGTACCTACAATGGCAGGTATAGATGTTTCTAACAGAATTAGATTAACTGGATTGTTAATACAAAACAACAGATATAACCAAGTTAGAGGTCCAGATGATGTAGAAGGTTTTCTTGGCTTTCACCTTGGCGGCCCTGCTTTAAGTACAGGCAAACGACTAATTAGAGGTGGGATGGATATATACAACGGAGAAGGAAAAAGAGGAATCGAAAGTCTTCTCCCTGCGGGCATAGCCAATATGTTTAAAGTTTTTCCAGGACTTGGTAGAATAAATACTGAAGGTGGATACAAAACCAGGCGTGGTGATCCTATATATGATGACGTGTCTCTAGGCGAAAAGTTTGGACAGTTTGTTGGGTTTGCGCCTACGGGATATACATTTCAACAAGAGAGAAACAGCATACTTAAAGGTATAGACACTGCTGTTAATAAGAAACGTAGTAAATTACTAAAGAAATACTATGTTGCTAACACTGTGGGTGATTGGAACGAGTTACAAGATATACAAAAAGATATGGATGAGTTTAATAAAAGACATCCTGACCATGTAATTAGTGCGAAAACAATACAGAAGTCTATGAAAGCGCACAGAAAAACCACAAACCTTATGCACCACGGGGTAAAATTTTCAACAGCATTAGATAGAGCTATGAAAGAAAACTCTGCTCAATGGGATCAAGGACTTCAACTATTTGAATAAAAATGACCCGCCTTCGTAGTTACCTATCCAGACGGGTCAAGTGGGAGGAGTAGTATGTGCTGTTTTTATATCACACAATCCTCCAAATGCGAACCCCCAATTTATTATTTTCCACTCGCACCTGACTTTTAGTCTCCCAACCCTTAGAATCTGTTATCTTTTTAGCCTGTTCTATTGCTCCCTGGGTATTTGTACATAAGATAAACACAGAGGAACTTGTTACCATGTTATCCCAGTTCACTATAATCCGTACCCCATCAGGGTTTAGATCATGTGTCTTCAGTATTCCCTGTCTTATTTTCATTCTCTATCGAACAATCCACAATTATAACCCATGTCGGAGGTAAGTTCATATGTGTACCTCTGCTCAAACGCATCTTCTTTCTTGTAGCGCCAAGTTTTGTAGTAAGGTCGTTTATAAATGATGCGTAGTTTATCTGCTGTTTGCCACACCACTCCTTCAGTGGTTTAGGTATTAAATAGGCACGTTTTAAATCTGTCTCGTACCGCGCAACTAACTTACCTCTAGGCAGTGCCTCTGGAATAACTAACTGTGTAGTATCAGCATTACGTAAGTCATCTGTGCTTTTGATCCACAGCACATTACTCCAGTGCTCATGTATGTAGTCATTCAAAGTTTCCTCGACTGACACACTCATATCTTCCACTTGCCGTTTGTTTTCCTTCAACCTAGCAACGGCCCAAGCGAATATCTTACCTGTATCATAGTCCACTAATCCTGCACGTTTAGCCAATATTAGACCCGTCACAGTAGAGGCAACAAGCACTGACCAATACCTATTCTCAGCAGTCAACCCTGCTTCTTTGTCTACCCTGTTCTGCACTTTAGTAAGAAGTGTTTTAGCGTCCTCTACGTTGTTCATAACATACTGAACGTATTCTTTGCCCGCATGACCGTAGTTGTTTTGCACAGCGCTACTAAACTTATCTGTCTCTTCTTTTGTTTCAAAGTGTATGCGTTTGACCCTACACTCTAGTATCCTCTGCGCCTCTGCTTTTGGCATAGCTTTAATTATACTTATGCGCTCAACCATGCTTGTGTTGCCTGTCGTCACAGCAAGAAGTCGCCATGCTTCACCACGATGCCTCTCCATATTCGCACTCGCAGACATACGACCTCGCTGACGACCACCCGTAAGTTGATACGCAAGATTAGACAGCTCTCTACCATGCGTGTTAGTAAGTTCATCCATGTATAAAGGTAGGTTATGGTATACTTCACCCCTATTCATCTTTGTGTTAAATGTGTCACGCTCGTGAATAATTAAATCATCTGGGCTTCCCCATACAGATACACCTGCCGCCATAGCTGTAGTTTTACCTACACCTGAGTCCTTACTGTATATATGTAATGCCGCACAGTTTATAGGTGAGAACTGCATTAAGGGTGACCCAAACGATGTACCCACAACAAATTGATGTAGTTCAAAACCTTCACGGTTGTAAAAGTTTATGGTATCCTTCCAATCTTCTAATGTCCCTTTAGGTTCAAAAGCTGGGAACAGACCTGTTGTTTGCGCTGACGGTGGGTTGAACCCCACCTTATCTTTAAAAATCTCTTGGTTACCTAAAATAAAGGAACCCCCCTCATCACTAGTCCAACCAAACTGTTTACGCGCTTCGTCTGCCTCTGCCTGTGCCTGTAGTTCATTTACCCATGTTGTTATATATTGCATAAGTTCATCCATTTTTGATAGTGTTACACCTTGCATAGCAAGCTGTTTACGTAGTTCTTCCTTTGATGTTACCGCAGTAAGCGGTATTGTAAACTCTCGTACCCCATCCTTTGGTAGATGCAGACGCATTACAATAGCTTCACCCACCTCTACATCTCGTAACCTTCTAACAACATATAAGTCGTTATGGTATATTAGCCTGTCTACTGGGTCACCGTCAGGGTCACGCGTCTGTATGTATATACCACCATTCGCACCTCTAAAGTAGGGTCTAGGGTATTTAGGTATAACATACTTACTCAGTGGCGAATTAGGTAAGTTCATAGCAGGGGCTTCTACCTCTTCCTCTGCTTCTCTAACTCGCCTGCCTAACACGATAGGGTTTTTTATCTTGCCTTTGTGTCTACACCCTACACAACCGTCAGGGTTATATCCCTCTATTGTCTCACAACTGTACGGCCCTTTTATAAGACTAGCTTTCTCCTCCGTAGCATCATAGTCATACCCAGTATGCTTCTTAGATACGTAATGTATAGCCTTGTCAGCATCTACACAGAACTTAGCGATAGATAGACCTGCTCTCCACAGAGGTTCACTTATCTCTTCTTGGTTCTTAATAATATAATCTAACTGCGCACACCCTGTGCCTCGTTGGTTCTTTATAACAATATCTTTGAACACATTCTCTGAACTGTCTATCAGCATAGTTGTCATGGCATCAGGTGTAAATTTCCGTTCTTCGGGTACACCGCCACCTAGTAAATCAGAGAACTCATCAAAGTCCACGACAGGTGCTGAGTCCATATCTCCTATAAGTTTAGCCTCTGTTGGAGGGTTACTCTTATGGTTGTGTGTGTTCGGTATACGTAAAATTCTAGCCGCATCAGCAGTCACAGCCGCATCCGCTTGTAACGCGTGTTCGACACATAATTTCTTCAAACGCAGTGCTACAGGTAGCCATACGTCCACTGCGCAAGGGGTTGCTAACGTCCAATAGACATGTACACCATTACCAGAACTCACCATAACAGGTTTTGGTAAGGATAGCTTCTTTACAAATCTACGTAGATCGTTCAGTGCTTCACGTTGGTTGGGGTAATCCTTACTAGGCCCACAGTCCAAATCAAGAAAGAACGAGTTAACGTACTTCACATTGTCTACCTTACGTGAGTTACCTGTCTCAAACGTAGATAGTCCAAAATATATATCATACCCTTGTGCATCTAAACTATCAGATGCGGATGTAACAGCGTCAATAGACGTATAAAACTTAGTTATCTTGCGCTGTTCACTAAAAGCACAGAAGCAGTAAAAACCGTCACCACCCAGTACCCTCCTCAAAAATTTTGTTGTTTCCATAATCTCCACCCACCGTTTCCAAAAGACACTGCGGCAGAGGTAACAGCATATTACCCTTTTCGGTATAACCTAGCCGCAGTGGATTCCTATTGCTAATTATCAGTCGTCCCAATCATCAACAATAGAACTCAAGTCGTCATCAGTGGCAGCGGTCGGTGGCGGTGCTGTCTTCTTGGCGGCTTTCTTCGGCTCTTCCACAGGCTCCTCGTCAAAAGAATCTGCTTCTTTAACAGGTGGTATATTTATAGGAGTCTCCTCCCCATCCATAATGAACCCACCTTCAACTACGTCAAACTCAATAGGTGGTGTATACTCGTTATACTTAATAACTTGCACGCCTTTTAGACGTAGACTTACACCAGAGTTACCACCCATCTTATATGGATATAGTTGCACGTAGATATTAACTGTACTACCTGTTGTCAGTTTAAAATCACTTGGTAGCCTCTGACCTTGAGAATCCGCTAACACAGGTTTATGTGTGAGGTTCCCACTGTACTGACCTTTTATGGTAGATTTGTGTTTATACATACCATCATCTTCTTTGACAAATGGTATGGCTAATTTGTCAGGCGCACCCTTTGGACGGTTCGCATCGTAAGCCGCAGACATTGCTTTGTGCAGTTTCTGTGCCGCGTCTTTATTCATACGAAACTCTATAGAGTACTCCGCATTATCTTCTCTAGGACCACAAGGTATAGTACGTTTAACCTTATCGTTAAAGTGGTACGTCTGATCTATCTTAGGCCATAGGGCTTCTACATTCTCAATCTTATATATTTCCATTATCGCTCTCCTTCCAGAGGTTTAGTTTTGTTATCTGTCATCATCTAAATCGTATTCGTAGTCACCTAGAGATTGAATGTCCTCAATGTTATTGTCTTCTTCAGGACTAATCTCTTGCTCCGTTACTCGAACTTGAGTCAATGCAGACTCTACATCTGATACACGGAACCTATACGTAGATCCTATCTTTATATAGGTGTCTTCTGGTATGTGCTTTTGTCTCACCCATGCACGTACCGTAGATATGCTAACTGAAAAGTGTTTAGCTATATCCTCTATGGGTACAAATGATTCACTCATTTTTTTACCTTTCTTACAGTAATTACCTGTTCCTTATCTATCTTTAAACTAGGAGGAACATCGTTTGGGTTTTCTTCTAAAAACTGCCTTACATTAGTCTGGTTCAAACGCCTATCAAAAAACTCTGGGACGTTATGCTCTCTGATGAACTCATACATTAAATCCCAATCATCTGTGTAATATTTCGTTTTAGTAGACCTAAAGAACAAGCCCTCTGAAGTTCTTACGCTCTCTGTATTGTGTCTGTCACAATGGTCAAGCAACGCTCTCTTAATGCTATCCTGCTGTTTTATCAGTTTAGCATCTGCTTCTTTATACTGTGCTGACAGTGCTGACCGTTTTGCTCGTATCTTAATGTACGTTTTAGTCAACTTGTCAGGAGTTATTTCACTAGCCATACTACCCTCCTGTGTGTATTGAGATCTTACATATAGTATCTACTAATACATTAGTCAAGTATTTCTTTGTATAAATTAATTAAATCTGCGTGAACGTTAATTCTCTTGTCTAATAACCTGTAAACGTGTTTTTCAGCGGCAGAACCTTGTAACTGTATTACTGTGGATTTATGTTTTTGTCCCGACCTATGTACGCGTGCATTAGCTTGATCGTAAGTTTCTAATGAACTTGTCGGCCCCCACCACACAACAGTGTTAGCGGCTGTTAACGTGACACCATGTGCGGCGGCTTGTGGTTGAATTACCAATACGCGTGGGTCTTTAGTTGTTTGGAAAGTTCTAAATATTTCTGTCCGTTTAGGTGCAGACACACTCCCCTGAATAACCTCAGTCGTTATACCGTCAGCGCGTAGTTTTTCTGTAAGTATATTTATAGCGTGTTTAAATGGTACAAATACTAATATCTTTTGGCTTGATTCATCAATAACTTCACGTAGAACTTTGTATCTATTTTTAATGTCAAACTCTAATATATCTCCCGCATCAGTATATACAGCTCCAGATGAGATTTGTAACAGTTTATTGAGACTCACCGCTGCGTTCATAGCTGTAACCTCTGCCCCTGTAACCTCCATCACCATTTTATGTTTGAGTTGAGTGTAATATTTTTTCTGTTGTTTGGTTAGTTCCACCTCTCGCTTGGCGTACACCATTGGAGGGAGGTCAAGACATTCTTCTTTCGTAAAACGTATAGCAGGTTGTAATGAGTTAAATACAATCTCAGTCGCCGCAGGTTTAATTACCCATCTAAACTGAGATACCCTTGTCATAACTTGATCTTTAAATGACCCGAAAAATCTAGGAACTAAGTTCTTATTTACCATTTTTGCAAGGCCATATGCGTCTACAGGGCTTTGTGCGGCAGGTGTACCTGTCATCATCCACAACCACATATCATCTGTTAACAACTTGTTTAACGTCTTCCAACGTGTTGTTTGCGCATTTTTATAGTGTGTTGCTTCATCTACAACGATTAAGTCAAACCCACCTTTTTTTATCTCGTCTGCTACAATAGCTACACCATCGTAGTTTATTATTACGTAATCAGAACCCTCTTGTATTATTTTCTTACGTTTTTCAGCAGGGCCGTACGCTACGGATACCGTTCTATGAGTGGCAAACGTAAACAAGTCATCACGCCATGCGCTATCCATGATTGACAACGGGCAGATAACGAGCACTCTACGTATTTTGCCTTGGTTCATTAAAAAGTCAGATGCCCATATAGCACTCGCTGTTTTACCTGTGCCCTGTTCATTAAAACAAAATGATCTTTTATTCATAGTAAAGAAGGCGGCTGTAGCTCTCTGGTGCTCAAAAGGTTTGTATCTGCCTGTCCATTTATACCTTCCTTCAATGGGTGAAGGAACTTTTATGTTCAGTTTCTTGAGGCTCAGTGCTTCTTCAAGTCCCCAGTTAACGAGTACTTTATTATCCGCTAGTTCACGGCTTTTGGGTATTACACTTGTTACCTTATTAGGTTCACGTAATTTAAGTAATACCGCTTTGTTGTCAATGATGTCCAAACTACTCGCTCCATATTATGTCTTCTTTTTCTTTTTTTGACCGTTTCTAGCGCGGTTCTTTGCAGGGCTTTCTAATCGTGTCCCATCTTTGTTGCTCCCACCCTTGGCTAATGCTTTCTTGTGACTAACATCTTTACCTTTGCGGTTTATGCCTTTCTTATCATAGGCACGTCTGGCGCGTTGCCGTTCCATTCTATCTGGGTGTTCGCCTCGTTCTTTTTGCTTCTGGTATTCTTTTTTGTAGGGTCTAGGTGATTTAGTATATGCCATCAGTTGCTCCCATTGTATACGCACTCTATTACAGCGCAGTGTCTTTTACATAGACCGCTAGGGTGGGCGTTCCAAGTATCTGTCTCGTAAGCCACTTCCATACGTCTAAACTTAGATAACCATTTATCCCACAAAGAATCTATCATGTCATCAGTATATTTGTGTTTGACAAACTTTTTAGCTTTGGTGAAAATTAATGCCGCATTGATATTCTTTATATTAGGGAAGTATTTAAACGTAGCTAAAGCCATAAGTTCTAACTGCCCTTTGTCTGCATACTTGGCAGACTTGCCTGTTTTGTAGTCCACGATCCACGCGGTGCTACCGTCTGTAATCACGAGGTCAGCTATACCTCTCCACCAAACGTCTTTAGACATGAAGCCACAAGGCTCCAGCTCCTGGGTCAAACCCATCTTTATTTCTGTAATCTTGTTACCACGTCTTCTATTAAGTGCTTCCAGGACATCTTTCATGTAGGCAAACTTAACAGGCACTGGTTTCCCATCTCTAATAAACTCTTCAGCCGCAAGGTGGGCTTCAGTTCCATAGCGCATGGCATCAGTCTCAGCCTCAGTATAATCTTTAGCTATCTTCATGTGATAAAATTGTTTAGGACACTGCTCGAAAGACTTCAGCCTACTAAACGACCACGGTGCTACACTCACTCACAATCTCCATATGTTTTGCCTGTTCCTGACTCACAATTAATCGGTAAGCCTTTTGCCCAATCGGGTGTCCAACGCATACATTCTTCGATGTATTTCTGCGCTTCTTCTACTTCTGCGTCTGCTACACAACAGACAATAGAGTCATGTACTGTTAACACAACACGGTATTTCTTAGCTATATTTAACATTTGTTCGCCAATTATGCAACGTGCAATGGCTTGGCAGACATTCTCTATGACCTTACCGCCATATATTCTGGTGCGACCACGCCTTGTTTTGTAGTCAAACTCTACACCCTTGTCGGTAGTCTGGAACTGTAAGTCATCATATCTCAGCCTCAAACCAGAGGGTAGTACCATCGCGCCATCAACTACTTGTATTACACCATCTAACCCGAACTGGATGTTCTCTCTATTAGATAGACCTGTAAGCATAAGTTGCGCATCTCTCCATAACTCGTTTATTTTCCAATTAGCTTCACGGTATATGTTTATGACGCGCCGCGCTTCTGCTAGTTCTATATCAAAATCAAACGTCTTTAACTGTGCTTGGAACTTCACAGCGCCCATGCCATACCCTGCACCCAAGATAGTTGTCTTACCTACAAATCTTTGTTCTTTGGTAACATCTTCTTCGGGGACTCCATATATACGAGAAGCCATCTTCACGTAAACATCTTCTCCTGCGGCAAACGCTTGGGTTAGATCATCTTGCTCTGCAAGCCACGCCAATACTCGCGCTTCTATCTGTGCAGAGTCTGCATCAATAAGAGTGTAACCTTCTGGTGCAATTATACTTTGCTTGAGTTTCTTACCATCGACACCACGACTCGGTAGGTTTTGTAGGTTGATCTTGTCGTCACCACCCCACCGTCCAGTATGTGCCGCGTAATATCTTACAGGCACAGGTAATAGACCACGTTTAGCTATGTCAATAAACCTCTGCGTTCGTGTCTCTTCTAACGTGCTTTTGTTTCCAAGACGCGCCGCTACTAATTGTTGTACCCTACCGTCTTCATGTTCTTCAAGTGCTTTGAACCCCTCGTCTGATTTGGCAAATGCAAATGTCTCCTTGCCTGTAGTCGGACTTACCTTCATGGGGGGCTTCACATCTAACTGTTCTAACAGTTCAGCGAATTTAGGGTTCGACATGAGGTCAGCTTTCTCCACGTTAGCGCTGGCTAACAAAGCGTCCTTACGAGAACGTGTTTCAGTAAGGTGGTATTCTAGCGCAGCCAAATCTAAATCTAGGATAGGTTCAACAAACATACGCAAGGTCAGGTCTATAAGTTTCATCTCTTTACGAGGGAAGTCTTTAGCCATAATCTTAAAGAGTTCAAAGGTTAGGTCAACATCATTGACACAATAGTCACCAAACTTGCTTAACTCATCATCTGTAAACTGTATCCGTCTTTTACCAAGGGTGTTCAATACCTCGTCACCCTTCTCTCCGATGTCATATCTTTCAGATAGTGCTTTAAGACTACTGCTTGTCTCCACCCCATGAACTGCACGAGAAATGCACAAAGTATCCATATATACTTTAGGGCTAATCCCATAATGCCAATTAAGTATAGCCCCATCAAACATGGCATTGTGAGCCACTACCATAGAGTCGTCCCAAGGGAACTTAGATAAATACTCAGTAACTTGTTTACGTGTACCACTCGCCCACTCTGTCTCTTGATTGTTTAGCTTGATACCAACGCCAATCACCTCAAACATAGGGTGACGCACATATGCTTCTGTTGTTATCTTACGTAGTGAAAAATCTTTATCGTAGTACGTCTCAAAGTCTAGCGTAATGAGGTTCATTTCTTTTCACACTCATAGGCAATCCCTGCATACGCCATGATGTCTACATAATGGTCACGTTTAGTCGGGCTTGCTTGCATACGTGCTAACTTAGTAGCCATATGAAACATTGGTACTTCAGATACCTTTATAGTATGACCTGTTATAGCGTTAAATATTTTTGCTATGTTGGTCATGTTCTCCACAGGGTCACCGTAATCCTTGTGTCTGTCTCCTGATGTGAGGCTCACTGCTTCTTCAAGTAACGCTACCCTACTATTATGTAACTTATCTTGTTCTCTTTTGAAAACTTCTTTTGGTGTACCCACCTTCTTTTTCAGGGAAGCCGCGTAGTGGGTTGTACACCCTACAGCCTTGGCTATCTGCTTCGATGAAGCAAGTGGATTCTTTACCAAATACTTCCAAACTTTTTCTTTCTTATTCACTCTCTAACTCCTCCACTCTATTCTTCAAAACGCTTATTGCGGTGCGGATATGTCCTGTACCACGCTCCTCTATTCGTTCTTCAAGTACGGAAATTTCTTTTTTTAATATCTCAGCCCACACTAAATTTTTCATTTTATCCTCCTTTGTTTCGTTCGCCCCCCACTGGAATGGGAGGCTAGATGTATCGTACCCTAATCGGTAGAGTCATCGTCACCGAAGATGTGAAAGGACATGAAAAACCCCATCAAAAAACTAACGACCTCTACTGTAGAGGATATTTAAAGACCTCTCTCTACCTAGTCTACTCCCCCCTCATGCCATTGGCTCCAAGGATCAGGTATATCCTGTAACCTGTTTACACCCTCAAGCAACGTTCCGATGTCATTCATGTTATCTTCATTAACAACAACAGCAATTCCATCTGTCTTCTTTATATCTCGTAAGTTCTTTTCCTGTAATGGTGTAGGCGTGTTCTTACCTGCTTTACATTCAATACCAAAGAACTTGCCTTTGTAGCACCCTACAATGTCAGGCACACCGCTACCTCCGTAACCTCCTGTAACTGGATAGAAGTAATACGCACCCATAGACTTGAGATGTTTTACTACAACTTTCTTGACTTTTGCTTCGGGGGTCATAGCCATAATGTGTCCTCGCAACTGGTTTCAAAAAACTGGTTTCACAGAGGAGCGCGAACGCTCCCCCAAAATTTATATGTTATGGGATTCCATAACGTCAGTAATATAATATGAATGGTTAGAACGATAACCAACACCCTCTACAATCCCACCTTCTTCAGCAATCATTAAGACCGCTATCTTATCTTGTACCCATTCGGGTAAATCGTTACAAGACTTATATGTGGTATCTAGTTTGTTGTCAACGCAAAACATACCAATACATTGTACGTTGACTAGTTTTGTATCAGGATCTATCCGAACACAGTATAACGTATTCATACAAGCACGAAGTACATATTGTCACCGACCTTATGTCCAACACCATCAACATATGTACCCCTTGTATTCCTACGCCTGTCTTTGTTTTCTTCGGGCAGGATCTGAAGCACGGCTATACCATCCATAATATGTTTTGGTAACTCTTCCTCAGAGTATGTGGTCGTACCCATTAAGAGTACCTTACTCCTAGCAGAAGTTAAAGTTATATCGGGTATCTCGACAACATCAAACATATTCTTATTGCGCCGTTCATAATGACGTACAAACACAGCCGCTTTCTTACGACTTTGTTTTTCTTCCTGTCTCGCTGTAACGTATTCCTGTACGTGATTAGCAAATTCGGCACTGATAAATTCGTGGCCTGTCGCAATTAGATTGTTCATCTCATTATAAAAATGATCGTCTTCTCTACTACCTATATAACCCCCTGTAATCTTTTCCTTGGTATTCTTAACGCGTTGACGTAAACCATAATCAACATCAGTGTGATCGTCATTTATGCTTACAAACTCTTCATACGCAAGTTGGGCTGTTGTAAAGCTACGCAAATATTTCTTAGCGTTCTTCACAGCCGTAGATAGATTAATAGATGCCGCTATGTAATGTTGATCTGAATATTTATCGTATTTATCATTCTTAATGTTATGAGAATACACTACGTAATGGTCTACATCCTTTCGTGGACTTTTTCTATGGTCAAAGAAACCTATGTAACCCATCGTGTAGGGTTGCCCTTCCATATATACAGACACTTTGGTGTTACTATTTTTATAGTGTCCAAACTTGATACCACGCATACCCTTACGTAACTCCGCCATAAACTCCTGTACCTCTTCAGAAATACCATCGTTCTCATAGCTATCAAGTTCGGGTTGGCGTACACCGAAAAGCATTAGCCTATCTTCATCGCTAACGTGCGCTACTCTCATCTTTATAAATTCAGACATTATTCATCTCCTCTACTAAACTGTTCTTCATTAGGTGTGGGGTAATCGTTACCCTTATATAGTGATAGCAACGCTAGTAACTCGTTTACGTGTAGTGTTGTATTTGTATTACCTGTTGCTATTGCTTCCATTTGCATAAAACTTAGTTTGCGCCCCATGCGATTCAGTATATCTTTTTTAGTCATTACTACTCTCCTTTTGTTATTATGTTATGGGTTCCCATAACGTGTTTATACTCCAAGCATACATATGCCATACACTATAACGCATAGACATATGATGCCGACTACATCTTTTACACTTTCCATTACTCTTCCTCCATTTTTGGTGCATAAGAACTTTTAACGATCCCGAACGCAGGATGCCCACGCCAGAAAGGTTCAATCCATTGGAACCATTTGCCGTCAATCTTTTTGACGTTGTTATAGTGTGATTTAGCTGTTCGATAGAAACCACGCACCCTGTGTAATGCAGTGCAATGTTCTTCGCCCATCGTTTCACGGACTTCCCTTTGAACATGTTCACCTACATTCCATTGTATGCGGCTCCATCTTTCTTTTGGTATGCCCTTTTTCTTTTCCAACTTTTTACGGACACTATTAGAACCCACAGTTGTTTGAGATACAAAATTAGGTTGGCTCATAACATATAGAACAGCGGCAAGTTCTGTGTTGGCATAAGAAAGCCAATTTCTATAATCTTTTATATTCGCACCCATTTTTTCTATTGTTTCGGGATTATAAGTATCTTTTTCTGACAAAGGTATTGAAACACCAAATTCTCTATTTGCGACCTTAGAAATACGGGTTATATCCTTAACCCACGCTCTATGCCCACCAGAATAATTAAGAATAAATACACCATCTGATAAATGTTCTGCGTCGTCATTTGTTATGTCATTAATATACATTACTACTGGGTGTTTAACTTTATAAGTTTGATCTATTGTTCCCTCATCTACAGCGTTTCTTAGAAGCCCTACACACGTTTTAGAAAAGTCTCTAGACACCTCTATTCTCATTGTCTCAGGGTTTAAAAGAATATCGCGCCATATAGCCAAATTCATACCTGATCTATAATTTGATCCATAACCCAAAAGCATATCTTGACCATTATCTTCAGCCAGTTTTATACATATCAACTCATTTTCAATCGCTTGACATATGTTTGTCATTTGTACTCTCCCTTTCTTCTTACTATTTGGTATGGTGATTTGGTCGTTAGATCCAACTCTTTATTTATCCACCGATTGTATATGTTACGCAAACGCTTACGATCCTCCTCTGTGGTGACGGTAAAGTCCGTACACCTCTCTTCTGTTAAGAAGTTCACCGCGAACGCCAACTTGTCGTCCTTGTCATTACTCTGCACCCTATTGTAGTAATCACTGTTGTGTTCACGCCTTTCATGTGACGCTTGCCAGTCATACCCTCCAATCACAAGCGCACGTTTGATGTCCAACACATTATACATAGTTGTGATGTACTCCCACATACTTTCGATGTACGGCTTCAATTCTTTCTTACGCTTCTTGTCCACGATATTCTTTGGGTATACGTACTCAAACGTGTCACCCTGTGGTTGCCAATGGTACTCTCCCTGGCGGCGTGTAAACGTCAGGTAATGCCCATCATCGACACGTAACTCGTCAGTCATATTCTTACCATAGATATAGCTAAGATCAGGGCGCGTCTTGGGTAAGTAGTATCTTCCCGAATGGTTACGGTTCGCTACAATATAATGCTTGCCGCTATCTACATAGAAATCGAGACCCATCGGAAGCCA
>Ga0208919_1000951_pt1 | contig 17672 bp, 25 predicted proteins | sample 4_EtaG_FD_184076 | JGI IMG/M metagenome (GOLD analysis project Ga0208919, IMG submission 184076) | Marine viral communities from the Subarctic Pacific Ocean - 4_ETSP_OMZ_AT15127 metaG (SPAdes) (version 3) | ecosystem: Environmental > Aquatic > Marine > Oceanic | place: Pacific Ocean | collected...
CCTTGAGGGTAAGGTCTGTTGAGAGTTCCTGGTGTTGCAGACAGTTCAGGATCTGGCCGACTTGGGTGTCGCGTTTGCCGGAGTTCTTGATGTCCCGGTAGGCGAGGGTGCTAGTGGATCTTGGCATTTGATCTCTCCTTTAAAGAAAACCAGACCGCAACCGCGCCGACCATTTTCGATACGGTCATCACGACCACATTGGCTGGCGATAAGATTCCAATCATTGCGGTGAACACAATCGAATCAATCGGTGTACCGACTGCCGAAGAAAATAAAATGCGGTCACGCAATGGACGTTTTGTGAACGTGTAGACCAGCCAATCCACACCCTCGGATATTAAAAATGCCGTTACCGATGCGATGGCAACGAATGGATCTGCCATGAAGTAGGAGATTGCACCTCCCGAGAGCATCACTGGGATGACCCAATGACCAATCTTGCGTTGCGCCAAATCTCGAAAGATAAACGTCAGGCCGACAATCATTGACGTTGGTTGCCAGATCCCGATTGGCGGGATCACAGTAAAGAGCCAATTTACTGAAACAATACTGGCAAGATAGATTACTGCCCACATAGTTTGAACTCCGTTTGTATTGAAATGTTTGATGTCCATCTTGGGGCTGAGTTACAAGCCTCCACGCGATCCGCAATGATGTTCGCCCTTTGACTTTCCTTTTTCGGCAAATAGATTCCGAAACGCTCTCCGGGCATAAAAGATCGCATTACCGCTGCCGCGCTATCGGCAGATGCCAAGGGAATAGACTGAAAAATCCGGGGATCAAGCATCCTCAAACCATGCAGTTTGCAGTTTGGTCTGCCGTCCTCATCACAAACAATTTCCATCGCTTGCGCAATCCGATTCCAAAACCGACTGCTGCCTGGTTCCATGCCCTCAGTTGAACCGAAAGCGACCCTGCGCCACTCATTGGCTAGCCTGTTTAGACGGTCAAGTGATTCGTTTAAATGCCACACCGGAACACCGTCATGCGGAAAAGGCCAATTAGAAATCAGCTCGTCGTTCTCATCTTCTGCGCCATTTATAACGTCAGGGATGAGCGCCCAATCAAAACCTGGATGTCTACGCCACTCATCGACCCAATCCGTGTATCCCTTTACATCTAGCGACTTACCCGATTTCCAAACGGAAAACGCACCGTTATCTAAAACAAATGAGTGGCTAACCTCTGCCATGATTTCCAATTCAGTGCGGTGGGCGTAACTAATTAAAGAGTGCCGCCCCCTAAAAAATTCGTGAGATTGTTGTGCCTTCCCAAGAGGCCCACCGTGATAATGAATCATCAAAAAGGTATCGGATCATCAAAAGGGACGCCATCTCCTTCGGGCTTTTTCTTGATCGACTCGATCTGAGCCGTTTGGAAGGCGGCCATTGCTTGAAACATCTTTTGCTCTGAGGACATCAGCTCGGGGGTCAGGTGTTGCAGATCCTTCGAGGTGAACTCCATTGGATCAGCGTCCCAGGCGTTCTCAGTGGCGTTCACAAAGACCTTCTCGTCCTCTGTGACATACACGATCTTTGGAGCCTCCTCGTCCATCTTGACGGCAGTGCCGAATGGCACGAGGTCTGGGATGAAGATGTGATCTCCGCATCCCTGGCGTTGCTTCTTGATGCCGATCGTCTGCCCATGACGCTCACAGCGCCAGGCGCCACGGTGTACGGTCTTACCCGGAGCGCCAGCGGTCTCCTCAAGGACCGGGGTAGAGAAGGCACAGGTACGACAGTTGACCTGGGCCACCTTGTCTCCGTGACAGGTCTCAGAGAAGTTGCACCAGCGGCACTGAAAGTAGTCGGACTTCTTAGAAATCTTTGGTGGGGCTTCTTCGCTCTGAAGAATACTTTTGGCGCGGTCTTTGAAGAACTTAAAAGCGGCAGCGTCGTACTCGGTACGGCAGCTCGTGATGTCCCGGCCTCCGGGTGTTGCTACCGTCAAATAGTGGCGTTTAAGTTTGGTGTAGCCGAGGTACAACTGACATTGCGCGTAATAAGTGGTATCCCACTGTTCAAGTGCAGACTTCTCCCCGTGTTCACCTTTCAATTTGTTTAGTTTGTTGAACTTCGCCTGATTGACACACTTGTGCTCCCAGATGTGCATGGTCTTGGGGGCTACGGCCACTCCGGTGATTGCGCCGTCAGTGTGGCCGAGGAAGTGGCCGTTAAAGTCGGAGACCTCAAACTGTGAGCCGTCTGCGTAGCCGGTCTCCAGCCTGATTCCTTTGACCGCTCGAAGGCGCTTTGCCATCAGGTCTTCATCTCGGTGGCCGTCCTCGAACCGGCGCAGCGTTGCTGCGTCGAAGTGTTCGGGCAATGCCCACCGCCATCTGTACCAGATCTTTCTTTCGCAGTCCTCACCGGCCCCGGACATTCCAAGATAGTTCCGGGCGCTCGGTGGGTTAGCCTGGACGATGGCCTGATCTACGGCCTCTAGGGTTTTGTCTGGCTCCGGCGAATTCAATTTCATGTTGTCTCCTCTGAGCCAAAAACGAGTTCGATGAAATTTGCATGAGCATCGGAAAGTGCTTCCAAGAACTTAGCTCTCGGGCCTAGCCGGTGCAGACCAAATGCTGGTGTGCGTTGACCCCACTCTTCTGATTGCCATGCGATCTTGAACTTCTCCCAGCCTGGCTCGTACTGAAACTCGAGTGAAACGCCAGACGGTAATTCGTATATTTTTTTCATCGTTTCTCCTTGAGGTCAGACCCCACTGCCCACCTAAAGCGACCAAGCCTTTTCAAGTGAATTTCGGGCAGCGGGGTCTTTATAGAATCAAGATCAGAACTGCGACTGCACCAAGAACCAACCCGCCGATGATCGCCACAAGTTGTGTGGCGACCACCAGGCTAAGTGCTTCTTCACTCAGCGGGTTGCTGTTCTTGGTCACTGGTGCTGGTCGTGTCAGCATCGTTGGTTGCCGTGCCAGAGCTGGACCCGCCTCCGACTTCTACGCAGCCGACCTGGATGCTGAATATCAGCGCAAGGCCCAGGGCGTAGAACCAGCCAAAAAATCTTTTGCCTTCGTTAGTCATCATGTGTTTCCTCGTCTTGAAGACGCTCAATAAGTGCGTCTTCGCCTAGTACGCCATCTTCAAAAATTCTTTTCGTCGAAGGATCGAATAGGCTCGAACAAACCATTGACTTCCAAATTTGTTCCCGTGTTTCAAATGGAGCGAGTTCATTCATCGTTAGTAGCCTCATCATGTGAAAGGTGGAAGCCGGTGCGAACTGTGTGGTCACCGACCGTCGCGGAAACGTACCCAGCGCAGCCGGTCACAAGAAAGAGCACAGTCAGCACCAGGTAAGCGGTGATAAGGAATTCCCAAGAAATAATCTTCATGGCAAGTTTTCTCCTAGCGCGGGATAGCGCGTTGAGTTTCTTCATCGAGTTGTTGATAGGCATCGGAAGTAATGATGTCGAGTCGCTCTGAAAAGATCTCGAGGGTGTGCGCCCAATACTTGAGGCCCATCGCGAAGTCGGACCAGAGATCAGGGTCCGGGATCTTTTCGCTCTCTTTGTGAGTTAGGTCGAGCCAATCGCGCAGTTCCTTCTTGACTTCGTTGAAGACTTCATCGGCTTCACGCCCAAACTCACGTTTCTTTTCTTCGTTCGTCATCGAAGTACCACTCCAGGATCGCAGCCGGGACGCAAAGTGCTGCGCCCCAGCCTATAAAGACCAACAGCAGAACGATCAGGCTCTCGATCATTGCGCCCACGGTGCTGTACCTTTCGGCTCGGCGTTCCCAGAAGAGGAGGGTGCAGAGGACACCAAGCGCCTGTAGCCTTTGACGGCGTTGAACTCACCGTCCGGAATTAGCCGGATCTCAAGAGAGTGGCCTTCAACGTCAGAACTGTCAGCGACATGGGCCAACCCAACCGCACGACCCATCGACCTCATCTCGTTTTGAGCAATTTCTTTAACTCTCTCGGTCGAATGGGCGAGGTTGTACCAACTGTTGACGGTGCGACCGTTCTCTACCAGGAAGGAAATCTTTACGGCTTTATCCCCAGCCTGGGTGGTTACGTCCTCGGTAGAGGTGATCTTTGCTGAGTACCAGCCAGCCGGTAACGGCTCGAAGGTGATGGTCTCTTCTTCTTCAGGGATTTCTAGGTCTAGTTTCATGCTTGCTCCTTATGCAGCTTTTTTGGGGGTGGAAATTTTCTTGCCCTCGATCTTCTTCTTGATCGCAGCGAGTGAGGGTTGTTCAAACAGGTCAAGGCGACCGGAACGATCCTTCGCGTCATACTGTTCGTCGCGGTTGCACTGGAGCCAATGCTCAAGATCGCCATCGTTGTTCTTGAAAATACGCATGGCGCAGACAAGATCGAAGTAGTGGGGAATGGCCGCGCCCAACTTCTGACCAGGCATCCCCGGCTCGTACAACATTTGTCCGGCTGAATCGTCCTTGGCTCTTGCTTGCTTGCAAGTCATCAACACGTTGGCATTGGGAAGATCGCGAAACGCCTTGATGAGATCTGTCATCACCGCGTTGAGTTCACCGTAAGCCTTCATCGGCATCTTGGTGTTCTTCATCTCCTCCGCGAGAACGGTCTCGGCAACCTCAGAGATCGAGTCGATACAGACCCAAGGGGGTGGGCCTTCGGTTTTCAAATAGGTCAGGACTTCCTCTACATCGCGTCGGCTTCTAACCTCCGCAATCTGAATGGTGTTCGGTGCGTCCTTGATTGAAAGCAGTCCCGCTTCAGCCGAGATAATCAGCGTTGGCTCATTCGTTTTTGAACAAAGAACTGTCTTCCCGGCCCCGGCTGGGCCGTAGACCAGCATTTTCAGCCCTTGCTTCTGGACTGCCTCGCTCGGGTTAATAAATTTAATAGCCATTGAGTCTCTCCTTTTGTGTTTGTGCTTCCGAAAAATTTACGCAACGGAAGCGTTGCGTCTGGCAACAGGCAAAAAAAATCCTTGGGAAGCGGGGCTTCCCGAGGATTGGTTGGTTTGGTTGGCGGCGGGATCAATCGGTCTGATTTGGGTGATGCCGAAATTTGAGATCGACGTTGAATGGACGTATCGCTCTTTCCATCACACTTTCTTGGCGCTCGATAAGGGATGTGTGTCGAACAGCCAACGTCGGCATCTCCCACCGCATTGAGAGCGTGACCATCCCAATAAAATAAGCCTGAACGTCTGGCGTGATATGGACATCATCAGGCGATTCGTGGTCAGGACTGACTTGCAACCGATAGTCCCAGTTCGTATCGAAATGACCCCCGATGTCGGCCAAGTCGATGCGGGTGTTCACAGGGAAGTAGTAGCCGATTACCAGCCGGAAGTGAGGCGTGTTGCTTTTTTGACTCCATGCCGTGTCGCGCACCGCAAAAAGGCACATTGCGCCGCGCCATGGATACCAAGTTGTGGTTACTCCCAAGAAGTCTCCCTTATGGAAATATGGTTCAAAGGTTGATTCGAGGAGTTGGATAAAAAACTGCGGCGCACCATCAATCCCCTTATCTGCGTTGAGCATATAGGGAATGATCGCTCTTGAGTCTTGTTCTTCAGTGAACGCGGCCAGCAGTTTGGCAACGTGCGCGGGGTCGCGCCGCAGTTGATCTACGATTTCTTCATATTCGATCACGGGTGCGTACACGATGTTCTGTCGGCGCAGTTGCACATTGCGAACAGCGTCGTGTTCGACCTTATTGACTCGTGGTTCAAAAGCGATGAGGTTGTCATCGTCCACCTTGGTGGTGTCTTCTGCCTTCGATACGCCGAGGATGTAATCCACCGACACACTGAGCGCGTTGGCAAGCAGTGGTAGTTTTTCTCGCGAGACTTTGCCGTCCCGCTTCCACTGGCTTACCGCTCGTTCACCGACATCGCACAGTCGCGCAAGTGTCCGGTTGTCGATATTTTTTTGTTCCATCGCTTGCTGTATTCGGTCACCGATTTCGATGCCCCACGAATCATCATCATTTGGTTTTCGCTGTGGCCCCATTTCTCTCTCCTGTTTGTGAAAACTATATTGTTCGATTCTCACGCTCTATCTCCAAAACTTTTTTCACGCGGAAGTAAAACTGTTGCATCGGTAGACGCACTTGCTTTACTATCCGACAATCCGAACTTTACAGAAGCCATACTTCGTATGTCAACACCTAATTGCCACTTAGAAGAAGCGATACATCGGGCCGGGGGTGTCAGTGCTACGGCACGCGCTCTTGGTGTCAGCCGCCAAGCGGTTTTCGCCTGGAAAAAGCGCGGTATTCCCGCCACAAGAGTACGTAGTTTGACCGAGCTGGTGGCTCACACCGTGACCCCCGAGCAACTGCGCCCGGACATCTTTGAAGAACAAACCGCCACCCAGGGGCGTTAAGCCTGGGATCTCCTCCTCCTTGTAGTTACCCGCCCCGAAAGGGGCGGGATTTTTTTATGAACGATCCCATCGACAAATTACTGCCGAGGTTAGAGAACGTGAAGGGATCTCATGGCCGGTACACCGCCAGGTGTCCGGCGCATGATGACCGAGGGCCGTCACTGTCGGTGTCTGAGACAGATGACAAGATGCTTTTGATTCACTGCTTCGCTGGCTGCGGAGCAGCCGAGGTGGTCGAAGCCGTGGGCCTTCAGATGGCTGATCTGTTTCCGAGAGATGAGTACATCCAGATGAGGCGTTACGACAAGAAGCCCCGAGAGAACTACCGGCTGCTTATTGAACGTGCCAGACACGCGGCGATCCTCGTAAATGTATTTGCCGCTCAGATCATCAAGGATAAGAGATGGCACAACTATCCCGGCCTTTGCGAGGAGGAGCGGATCATCTTTGAACGAGCGTGTTTCGATCTCAGGAAAATTATTGATGCTTAACATCATTTCACTCGGAGCCGGTGTGCAGTCATCCACGATGGCGCTGATGGCAGCGGAGGGAGAACTGACCCCAATGCCGGATTGCGCGATCTTTGCCGATACCGGCGCAGAACCTAAACACGTTTACGACTTCTTGGATTACGTCGAGTCGCTTGTCCCTTTCCCGGTGTATCGGGTGATGGAGGGTGAGGGACTTGAAATTGACCTGATCGAATCAATTAAAAACGATAGGAGATATGCAGGGCCACCGCTGTTTTGTGATTCACCAAATGGCGGGATGCTTAGACGGCAATGCACTAGCGAATACAAGATAAAACCGATTGAGCGAAAGGTGCGTGAGTTGGTGGGATTGAAAAAGGGTCAGCGTGGACCGAAAGAGGTGGCGGTACAGCAATGGATCGGAATCTCGATGGATGAGTCTGTGCGGATGAAAATCAACCCAACGAAGTGGATAAACAACCGTTGGCCCCTGATTGAAAAAGATATGTACCGCTACGACTGCATTAACTGGATGCGGGAGCATGGATACCGTGAGCCAAGCAAGTCGGCTTGTTATTTCTGCCCATACCACGACAACGCCACCTGGCAGAACATGAAAGACCACGACCCCGATTCTTGGGAACGTGCCGTCAAGATGGATGAGTTGATCCGTAATGGTGTCAGAGGCACAACCGAGAAACTGTATCTGCACCGATCCATGCAACCACTAACCGAATGTGACTTTGACCCTGACCGTGACCAGTTCGATATGTTCGACCACGAGTGCGAAGGGATGTGCGGGGTTTAGATGCCTAGACTAGATCAGCAAGTCGCAGAACTCGATGATTACTATGCCTCACTGGTAGATGAGGGCAAGTCCTCCCTCAACGTAGATGAGTGGGGAATTCACGCCTATGAGGGCTATGCCGAACCGATTGAGTGGATTATCGAGGGAGTATTGCCTCATAAGACGGTAGGGTTAATCGCCTCGATGGGCGGTATCGGCAAGTCCTACCTGATGCTGGATCTCGCGGTGAGAGTCGCCGCTGGGCCAGGTCTTTGGGGTCAGCAGTGCTTCGGAGGGGAACTTAAAGACCAAGGGCCGGTGGTCATGGTCACCGCCGAGGATTCGCGGAGCGCAATCCATAGGCGGCTGAACCAGATCATCAACCCCGGTGAACACGCCAAATTAGATGACCTATACGTCGTGCCGTTGCCTGACGCTGGCGGCACAAAGGCATATCTTGAGTGTATTGGCGGCAATTACACGATGACCGCAGCGTGGGATGACCTGTGCTCGGAGATCATCCGGGTCGGGGCAGTGTTGGGTCTGATAGATCCCATGCAAGCCGTGGTCCAGGCTGATGTGAACTCCGACCCGGCGGCAGCTCAGTGCTACTGGTCAAGCGTTTCAAAACTCTGCGCCGAATCTGGCGCGAGTGTGCTCACCAGTCACCACATGAGGAAGGACGGCAACGTCGATGGTGTTGCGAGTGCCAGGAGCGCGATCAGAGGCACTTCAGCCCTCGTGGATGGTTGCCGTTGGGCCTATGCCTTATTCCCTGTGCCGGATGACGAGCGTTCCAGAGCCGAGAAGGCTCTGGGCGAGTCCATCGGCCCACTTGAACTCGTCAACGGTGCTGTGGTGAAGAGTAATGAGTTCGGCATGGGCGAGATGGTGACTTATCGCCGTGACCCGGCGAGTGGTTTGCTTATCGACATCAGCGATGAACTGCGCGATGAAATCGCGGCAGCTTCCAAGCTGAGTATCGAGCAGATCCAGGAGATCTTCTTTGAAGTGTCCAGGCGTTGGGATAACGGTGATCCGTTCTCCCATAGTCCGAGTGGTCGAGATCGGTATTTGGGTAAATGGATGGCTGAAGAATTCAACTTCGACTATGGCACTGCCAAGAAATATGTCTCGTCCTGGATCAGAGAGCGGAACCTTGTGATCGGAGATCACCCTCATATCAAGAGGGCTAAGGGGCTTCGTAGAAGGGAGACTCCAAGTGGGTGAAGTGCAAATTTCACACTTCACCCGTACTTCACCTACTTCACCCAAAAGGCAGGGTGAGGTGAAGTGTGTATAAGACATACACACTTCACCCTTCACCTGCCCGAGACCTTTAGCTGCACTTCACCACACTTCACCATGACTATGACGAGAGGAATCATTTGGGAAGAGGGCAATCGCCACGGGAAGCTCGAAGTGATTGCCTATGCCGAATCGACCAACAACGGGGTCAGGTGGATGTGTCGCTGTGACTGTGGTCGTAGCCACATCGCGTTTGGTCGAGATCTCCGCGCTGGCCGGGTCAAGTCATGCGGTAAGTGTGATCGTGGTGAGGAGGCGTTGTGGGACGCCTTGAGCAAGATTAAGAGTCCGTGTGACAAGGGCTGTGAAGCATGGGAGTCATGCAAGGAAGAGGAGTTGGCCTGTCAGCCATTCGCGAACTTCGTGAAGTACGGCTGGGACACCGCTGGGTGTCCAGAAAAATTCCCGCCCACGAGGGCGCAATACAGGAAACTCTTCAATGACAAACAGCAGAACAAAGGGAAAGGTCGGTGAGTTAGAACTTGCGAACATCCTCAAGGACGAGCTGAGACTTGAGGTTCGACGCAATTTAGAGCAGACCGCTATCGGTGGCTACGATTTAAACGTCCTATGGCCTCCTGGATACGCAGGGTGGGCCGTTGAGTGCAAGAGGGCTAGGACGGCAAGGGTTAAAGACTGGTGGCAGCAGACGGCGTTACAGGCGTCGAGAGCGGTGGATCATGGTGTTCCACCCAAACCAGTGCTGATCTATCGGTTAGATCGTCAACCCTGGTTCGCCATGATGAGCCTCAATGACCTTCGGCCTGATCTTGGAGACCATCGTCAGGTCACCATGCCACTTTGCTCCTGGTGCAAACTCGTAAGGTTTGAGTTAGATGCTCTCGCTTGAGCATTTCAAGCTGCTAAAGGCCAAGACTGCGGGCCTGCATCGTGGCTCTGGTGGTCTGCCTGATGTGACGTATCAAGAGGTCGCGGATCTTTTGGCGACGTTGGATTACGAGGTCAGTGTGTATGCCCGTTTGGTTTACGGTCAGGAGTGGCATCTCAACAGCACACTCGGTAAGATCCTGTTGCGTCAGATTAAGCCAGAGGATTCGACACTGCCTGATGATCATTACCTACAGATCATCCAGATGGTGATAGGCACGGCAAGCACGAACTATGACTTGACAGCATCACAGAAGGCTAACGTCATGGGCAAGCGTTGGTGGTCTCGTTCTGACGAAGAAGACTACAAGGAAGCGCAGGGAATACTCGACGTTTACGACAGTGAGCTGCGTCATGCACTGGCACATTGGAACGATGTTCAACGTGAAACTGCAACTTAAATGACCTAGGGCGCATAACTCGTGTACCTAGGGCGCATAACTCAGTTCGACTTATGAGACCTAGGGGTGTAGTCAGTGTAGTCGGTGTAGTTAGACTTTAAAATGAACTTCAGAAAGATTAAATGAACTTCAGAAAGTTTGACGCCGATATAAGTAATCTGTATTAAGTATCCTCGACGCGAGTTGCGTCTTCCTCAATACCGGGTCCGCGCACAACACTACGCTATCAAGCATTAGCGCCCGATCCGTGAGTCCATGGGACGCAACAATCAATGTAGTTCGTGCTCACACACGCACTACTCGCGGGGGCCTCAAAATGGGCAGGATCGACACTTTTGCCTGTTTTTGTGCGGGCCTGGGTATCACTGGTTTCCCACTGGCCGTGATCACAAGCTGCTCGACACAATGACAAGCCAACTCGCGCAAGTGGGCGCATCGTAAGTCATTGACCCTAAAGGGTTTAGGTGTTCGCAGAACGTTGATTATGTAAAGTTGTATGTTTCATGGCCTATTGGCATGGGCAGAGACTGTTCAATCTGTCAAAATCTGTGCACTTTATGGGCCAGAGCCGATCTAGGCCTACATAGCCACGTTTTCCCACTTCGAGGCAAAAAACAGGGCGAGATTGGGCTACCCCCCCACCCCCTTTTTATTTTTTCAAATGAATATGAATGTTGTTCGTGCAATTTCGGGGGGTAAATTTAAGGTATTTAAGGTTTTTCTAATATGAGAAAACTAGACGAGAGACAAGAAAAATTCATCCAGTTCTACGTCCAATCCGGCAACGCCACCAAAGCGTGTATCGAGGCTGGATATTCAGAGAACTCTGCTTCTCAAAAAGGCTGGGAGCTAAAGCGCCGTTATTCGGAAATCATCGAACAGCGTCTCAAAGACGCTGTGAGGGACAAAGTACCCGAGGCCATGCTGACCATCAGCTTCCTAGCGAAAAACGCCAACAGCGAGACAGTGCGTCTGGCGGCAGCAAAAGACATCGCAGACCGTGGCGGCATGAAGCCCACCGAGAAGATCGAACAAGAGGTCAGACAGATCGAGAAGAGCACCGAAGAACTGCGCCAGGAACTAGCGCGTCTATTGGGTGAGGATGAGTTCGAGGATGAAGTTCCCACAACGCTGAATTGAAATGGCAGATCCTTTCTGGTTGTTAAGAGCGCGGAAGCAACTAAACAACCCAGCGATCAATGAGGCGTATCTAACGCACGAGGATGGGTATCCTCAGACGATTTACTCCCAGAGTCACCCAATCAGATTCAAAGATAACCCTCACGCAGATCGTGTGGACCCGGAGCGGGAAACCATCCTGTATCCGAGTATCCGCTTTCGAGGCCCAGATGATCAGTTTGGCCCAGGACTGCAACGCCTATCGGAGTACCAGGCTCGGGAGGAGGCTATGCGCCTTCGAGACTACCTGGTCTTCCAAAATGCGCGGATGGCAGAAGACTATGCGCGTAACTTGTCGAACAGTATTCGGCGAAAACCAAATTCCTAGTGCCATTCAAGTCCCAGAAACAACGGCGCTGGATGTACGCCAACAAACCTAAAATGGCTGAACGCTGGGAAGATGAAGAAAAGATCCTCAAGGCTCGTAAACCAAGACTCAAAAGAAGTCCTAGAACGAAAAGTAGAACTGCTTAAACTCATTCGCGAACGCGAAAAGTTCAACCAGCTCGAAGAGTACGATCCTTATCCCTTCCAGGAGCGGTTCATAGAAACCACTTCGACTGCTTCGCAGTCGGTTCTATGTGCCGGTAACCGGGTAGGGAAGACACGGGTGGGCGCATTTCTGGTTGCGGCAGCATTAACCGGAAGATACCCGGACAATTGGTATCAGGGACGCCGCTTTAACGAACCCATTACCGCATGGTGTGGCGGTGTCTCGACCGAGACCGTGCGCGACATCGTGCAAGCGGAGCTGCTGGGAACGCCTGGAGACTCCCAGGCGCTCGGCACTGGCATGATCCCGAAGGACTGCATCATCGAGACCCAGCGAAAGCCGGGTGTGCCGAACGCAGTTGCGATGGCGCTCGTTAAGCACATTTCAGGTGGAACATCTTACGTCTACTTCAAAGCCTTCAACATGGGCAATGAGGTCTGGATGGGTCGCTCATGCGATCTAATCTGGCTGGACGAGGAGCCGCCTCGCGAGATTTATACCCAGGCCGTAACACGAACCCTGGACCGCAGGGGTACGGTCTTTATGACCTATACGCCGGAGTCCGGGATGTCCGAGACCACGGCACAGTTCTTCAACGACCTTCGACCAGGGCAGAGCCTGACGCACGGCTCCTGGGACGACGCCTCCGAGAAGGTTAAGACGGTTGTGAAGGGTAACCCCGGACACCTTACGGAGTCCGTGATGGAGCAGATCCTCGCGGCGTACCCACCGCACGAGCGAGAAATGCGGAAGTACGGAAGACCGACGATTGGCTCGGGTCTCGTGTTCCCCGTGCCGGAAGAAAAACTCCTGGTAGATCCTTTCCCGATCCCGGAGGAGTACCAGCGAATTGGTGGGATTGATTTTGGGTGGGATCACCCGACAGCGGTAGTCTGGGTCGCGTATGACGCAGACGAGGACATCGTTTACGTCTACGACACTTATCGGCAGTCGAAGGCGACGCCAGCGGTTCACGCTACGGCGATCAATACGCGCCCCAGGTGGATCTCCTACGCTTGGCCGCACGATGGAAATCGTCGCGACTCGATGGGCAACCCCGGTTTGGCCGACCAGTATCGGGGCCACGGCGTGAACCTCCTACCGGAACACTTCACGAATCCTCCAGCGATGGGGGAGAAGAAGGGCGGCAACAGTATCGAAGTCGGCATCATGGATATGCTGCAACGAATGGAATCGGGACGCTTCAAAGTGTTCTCGACACAATCTGATTGGCTTGAGGAATTAAGAATGTTTCACCGTAAGGACGGAAAGATCGTACCGATACGCGACGATCTCATGGCAGCAACTCGCTATGCCACCATGTCCTTGCGTTTCGCGTCACCGGAAGGTGAGTCCATGTGGAAAGGAGACCTCAAGTACCCGGCGTTAGGGATCGTATAAATGGCGCAGTTGTTCCCCCCACAACGCCGTAGACCTTTACTGGCGCAAGAAGAGCCGTTGCCACTGCTACAGCAAGTCCAGGACTATCACCAGAATCAGTCTGGCGCACAGCAGCTCTACCAGCAGAACATGGCAGAACAGGCGAGGCAGCAGGCTGAGTATCAGCGGCGTCTGGCTGCTGATGAGGTCGGTATTGAGCCGTACTCGCTTTTCTTAGGTCGCCAAACTGAAGACCCGTCAGCGGGTTTTGAATTAGCCCCGGCTGATCTGTGGCCTGGTGGCGCTCAAGCAAAAGCAGCTTTAGGTTTGATTCCGCTTGCTGTTGGCGCAGTAGCTAGTGGAGTAAAAAAGAAATTAAAACGGGTGAAGTCCGGTGAGAGTAAGGGCCAGTATGTTGGTGGCCCGAGAGGACTAGATAGTCCTCAAAAACTTAGCGCAATGCTCAAGGACTACAGGCAGTTAGTTGAACTCGGGATGTCCGGTAGGGAGTTTTATGAAGATAGTAGTAACTTCTTTTTGGATTTAACGGGCGGTGATGTTGCAGAAGCAACAAAGTTAGCAAAATCTTATGCCTCAACTTCTCAGGGGGCTGGCCTTGATCCAAATATGGGCTGGGCAATTAAAGGGCATTATCAGGGTAGTCTAGGTGATCCGATAAACACTGGAAGGTTTCCAGAAAGTAATGCTGCTGTTTTGCCAGACGTTTATGCTGGGCAAGAAACTAATCTGGGTCCAAAAAGAGAGCCATTCGCTCAAAATTTACAGGTATCGTGGAATCCTGATTTACATGAAAACCCTGTAAACGATATTTGGCAGGGTAGGGCATTTGGATATAAGCACGACCCAAACAAAAAATACCCGGAAGGAGAACCCTGGAAAGAAGGTTTCAGTCCTACTCAGCATGATTTTATGAACACCGTTACGGCTGAGAAAATCATACCCGCTTACAACCGGCAAGAACTTGGCGGTTTTGATGATTGGAACAATTTAAATACTCAGGCCGCTGCGTGGTCGGGCGCTCGACAAAAAGGAGGCGAACTTAAACCCGAAGACGTTGGAATAAATTACAGCGATCTCCAAAAAAAGTACACAGGTTTATTGACCCGAGAGACTATGCCAGGGTCTACCACCGGACACCTTCAGGAAATGTTGGATAATCCTCAGATGAGACAGGATTACCACACTGAGATGATGAAAATTCTTATCGACCCGAATAGCGGGAAGGATAAAATTGCTCGGGCGTTTCATTTACTCACACCAGGGCAACCCGCTCAAGCTCGGGGCTTTTATGTAAATCCAGAGGGCCAGGTTGAACTGAATCCCTCTTATCAGATCCCGTTTTTAGCTGGTAGGAATAAGGTTGAGTCTGAGTTTGGGAGCAAAGTCCCAGAGGTGGACCCAGCTACCAAATCCCTGGTAGCTGCTGCCGAGAGTACATATTCTCAACTGACGGCTCAGAACGCTTACGGTTGGAATTATGTGATGGCAGCGGATAAGGTTTCCCAGCCCCATGCTACTTCGGCTGCTTTTGACATTGGTCGAAAACTTTCGGATGAAGAGCTTCTGGCCTTGTACGAAAAGATAGAGCCAGAATTTGGCTGGGAAGCGATCCCGATACCCCACGATAAGGGTGCGACAATCCTCTTTTTCGGGAAACCAGAGTCAAGCTCAATAACTAAAAAAGGCACTCATAAAGGCTCCAAATTTATCGATAAAACTGGTAAAATATTTGACTCGTTTCTAGATGAGATTGATGCGAAAGGGGCGCAAATCAGTTATGCCAAATCCGATACGGGATTCGCGGAAAACAACTGGGCATCTGAGAAGTACGGACAGAGCTTCCTACAGAATGCTGACATCAGTGGACGACCCTCATTACTCGCTGCATACGATGACGTCGTCCCTGAGATCGCCGCCAAGATCAACGACTTCGAGCGACGATTCGCGAAAGAAAACAACCTGACCATCAACAAAGACATTAAGCGTATGAGGGATGCGCTTGCTGATGGTGGGATGAAGGGTCTGACGAAGTTAATTAAAAGCGGAACTCTCCCTGTAGCACTCGTAGCCACCTTTATGTACGAGTTGCGCTTCGGAACGTCTGAACCAGAACAGAGTTAAAAAAATAGGTCACCGTGAACCGGGCTTTAGGCCCGGTTTTTTTATGGGAAAAATATGGCACAACTTGAAGACGAAGAACTACTAGCGAAGATCCAGCACGAGGTAAACGCTGCGCTCGGCTACGAGGATGAAATTTCAGAGCAGCGCAAAGAGGCGTTGCTGCGTTACACCTCGCAGCCTTACGGCAACGAAGTCGAAGGCCGCTCCCAGGTAGTCGATACCACCGTCATGGACACGATTGAATGGATCAAGCCGTCCCTGATGCGTGTCTTCACGAGCGGCGATGAGGTCGTTAAGTTCCTCCCCGAAGGCCCGGAGGACGTACCCGCCGCGAAACAGGCTACCGATTACATCAACTGGATTCTGACCCGCAAAAACAACTGGTCTGAAATCTTCCTCACATGGATCTCTGACGCCCTCCTGGAGAAGGTCGGCATCATCAAAGTCTTCTGGGACGAAACCGAAAAGAAGAACCGCGAGGAGTACCACGATCTCACCGACACGGAGCTGGAGAACCTGATCCGGCCCGAAGAGGTCGAAGTCCTGGAGCACAGCGAGAAAAGCGAAGAAGCGCCTGAACCCGAGACCGATGACATCGAGGATGTTCTAGGAGCGCAGCTTGGCAACCCGACCCTGCATGATGTGGTGATTACGCGCCAGGTCAAAAGGGGCGAGGTCAAGATCGTCAACATCGCACCCGAAGAGTTCCTGATTTCCCGCGAAGCCAAGAACGCTGACGAAGCGCGTTTTGTCTGTCACCGCAGCCGCATGACTCTCGCGGAACTCCGCGAAATGGGCTACGAAGTAGACGAGGAGCTGATTGGCGGCAGTGACTTCGCGAACTACAACATAAACCAAGAAAGCAACGCCCGTCACCAGTTCGATAATTCCCAGGGCTGGCCGTTTGATTACGAAGAAGGCGAGGGCGCTCTGCGCGAGGTCTGGGTCTTTGAAAGTTATATGCGCGTCGAGATCGAAGGCGGCTTATCCGAGCTGCGTCGTATTCTGACTTGCGGTAACCAGGTACTCGCCAATGATGCGGTAGACCGAGCACCGTTCGCGACTCTCTGTCCGGTTCCGATGGCACACAAGTTCTTCGGGATGTCTGTTGCCGACCAGGTAATGGATCTTCAAAAAATAAAAACCGTTCTGTTGCGGAATCTTTTAGATAATTTCTACCTCCAGAATGCGGGACGTATGGCGGTCCAAGAGGGCATGGCGAATTTGGATGATATTTTATCCCCGAGACCGGGCGGCATTGTGCGCGTCAAGGCACAAGGAGCAGTGCAGCCGTTACCGACCCCGCAGCTCCAGCCCTACGCCTTCGAGATGTTGGGTTACATCGACAGCATCCGGGAAGAACGCTCCGGCATGACAAAGATGAGCCAGGGACTCGACGCCGACGCGCTCACTTCACACACTTCCGCGACTCAGGTTGCCCAGGTGATGACGGCAGCACAGCAGCGTGTTGAGTTGATCGCCCGAGTGTTCGCTGATACCGGCGTCCGGGACATGGCTTACATGATCTACGAACTGGTCAACAAGCATCAGGACAAAGAGGCCGTGATCCAGTTACGCAATGAGTGGGTTCCGGTAGACCCCTCGATGTGGCGCAGCAAGATGGATTGTGCGGTCCAGGTCGGCCTGGGACACGGCAACCGTGACCAGCAGATGATGCACCTCTCACAGATGATCCAGTTTGCGTCACAGGCGTTGTCCGGTGGCTTGTCCATTGTCAACGAGCAGAACCTCTACAACATGGGTGCAGCTCTCGTGAAGAACATGGGCTTTAAAGACGTAAGCCAGTTCCTTAACGACCCCAGCAAGATGCCGCCGAAAGGTCCATCCCCACAGGAGCAGATGGCTCAGATGGAGATGCAGATGAAACAGAAGGAACTGGAGATCAAAGCCGCTGATGTTCAGATCAAAGCCCAAAAGATTCAGGTCGATGCTCAGGAAGCAAGCGTGGATGCACAACTCAAAGCCCAAGAGCTGGCCCTTGAGGCCCAGCAGAACCGACCCGTCGCTATTGGCTGAATCAGGAGAACATCATGCCTTACGGAGTCAAAGATTTTTACCCCACGCCGCCGCCCAAGAGAAAGCAGACCAAGAATGGTGGCTCGAAGAACAAGAAGAAAAAGAAGTCTAAGAACAAGTAATCATGGACGAAAGCCAACGACTTGAAGCTGCAAAAAGAATTTTAGCCGACCCCATGATCAACGAGGCATGGGATCTGTTGGCAAAAGAAATCCTGATCAGTTGGGAGCACTCATCTGATCACGATGT
>Ga0208919_1000952_pt1 | contig 17658 bp, 22 predicted proteins | sample 4_EtaG_FD_184076 | JGI IMG/M metagenome (GOLD analysis project Ga0208919, IMG submission 184076) | Marine viral communities from the Subarctic Pacific Ocean - 4_ETSP_OMZ_AT15127 metaG (SPAdes) (version 3) | ecosystem: Environmental > Aquatic > Marine > Oceanic | place: Pacific Ocean | collected...
CCACCTTCGTAAGGCATGCCACCTTCCATAAGACCAATACGACCTCCATCTGCTAATCCTAATTTATTATTTCCTGTTCCTAATTGGTATGTGTCTTTCATATACTTTTCCACATCTTGATCAGTAGCAAAAGTGTTTTTGTCTCCCTCTACTATTTTTTCTGGGTTAAAAGTACCAAACAAATTCGTTGATTTTGAATTTAAACTTTCTATTTTATCTTTTACTTGTGTAGGCGTATTATAAGTATAAAAATCTGAATTTCCAACAGCTTTATTTCTCTTACCTAGTGTATCTAAAAAATCAACTTGCTGTTTATTAAGTCCTGCTAGTTGTGTATTCTCATCTTCTAGATCAACAAGTCCTAAATTTATTAAATCTTTTACATTAAATTTTGAAATATCAGTATTAGGTGTAGGTATATTTTTTTTTGATTTTAATTTTGTTGTACCATCGCCACCAACATTTGTAGGTGGTCCTTTAGGTCCGTCTCCTCCTCCACCTCTTTCAACATCAGTTCCTCTACCAGCGCCACCTTGATTTGTAGCACCACCTTGATACCCTTCAGATCCAAATCGAAATCCTGCTCTACCACCTTTGCTCATAAGTCTATAATTAATAATTTCATCATCGTCTTCTTTATCCGTGATGCTTGGTGCTTGGGCCATGATGCCTTGAGGTAATAAAATATTATCTGCACCGTCTCTATTTCCAACATCGGTATAACCAAATGTACCATCTTCTTTTACAAACTTTTCTAAACCACCTACGTTACCAGCCTTCATCAAACCTGGAGCACCTTTTTCTTTTGCTAAAAAATTTCCATAACCTATCTCATCTAAAGCTGACATTAATTTACTACTTTTCTGTTGTTCTGGAGTTAAGCTATTAAAGTATTCTAAAAGTTCTGGTCTGTTTTTTAAAAAATCTAATCTGTATTTTAAATTACCTGGAATAATACGACTTAAAAGTTTTAAACTACTAGGGACTTTATCAAAAATTGTTTTAGTAGTGAAAGCTTTTTCAACTGTTTGTGTATCTCTAAAATCTCTAGCTCTATCTAATCTATCTTTAAATTCTTTTTTTGTTACATTAGTAGGTCTTGTATATTGTGTTTCTCTTCTTTGCTCTCTATTACCCTCACCTCCTCCAGGTCCACTTGGACCAGAAAAATCTCTTCCAGAACCCATTGAAGTTGCACCACCGCCTGGTGGTCCACCAGGTTTTAAACCTATACGTCCACCTTTTGATAATAATTGTTTTGCTATTTGAGTTCTAGTTATGGCCATTTATCTATTCTATTTTGTTTTTCCAAATAAATCAAGACTTGGCATCATCAGAGTTACATCTTTTTGAATGTCATCAGGTGATATACCTTTTGATTTCCAGTCATTATCATCTTTGTAGATTTCGCCTGTCTTCTTATTTGTTATTTTTTCTATCACCTTATCTGGTGTTATTGTTGGTATATCTTGCATTATGTTGTTATCTCCTTTTTAATGTTTAAATAGCTGATCGCTACATCAAACGAATCTGATGTACTAGATAAGACCGTAAAGCTATCTCCACCTTCAATTACTAAAGGTTGTGTTAATAATTCTGTTGTAACATTTGCGGTCAAAGCTGCTGATTTTATAGCTGTAATACTGTTATTTGTAATTGTAACTGTTGGCGTGCCAGCCGATGTAACTAATATAGACTTAATAACATAGGTTTCACTAACCAAAGGATTACCTGATCCAAAAGGACTTAATGCAGTTCCGCTTGTGCTATTATCTATACCTACAAATTTAAATTGATTAGCCATTAATTTATAAAAAGGTTAAACGCTTCAATTTCATCTTTTAATTCTTCTTGAAACGTTGAGTTTAATTTTTCTACAATTCCATCAAGATCTCTAACTTGAGCTTCCGCAACCTGTAAATTATATTCTTGTTCTGGTCTAGTTATTACCTGTACAATTTTTGCCATTATCTTCTTCCGTCTGGTTGTATATCTAATCTAAAAGTTCCTAATTTCCAATTTTGACTAGTGCCTGTATTTGCAACTTTTAATGCAATAGCTCTAGCTCTTGCACGTGTGTCTATTTTTTTTGTGCTTGATGTAATATCAAAAGGTCCAAGTGCTGAACCAGTTTGTGTATCATTTGGAAAATCTCTTAGTTCTAAAGTTATTCTTGTAGTCCCTGTTTGAGCTATAAAGTCAGGTATGAATCTTCTTATTTTCATTAAAAATTCACCGTCTCCTCTAAACGTTGCAACACCTGTTGATTGTCCTGTAGCCGATGCTCGTTGTTGTGTAATATCAAAATCCCCTGATTCAATGTTAGCTGTTATAGCTGTAATTGTTCCATTTCTATTTTGATCAGTTCCTGTTTCGTGTTCATAGTATGCTGTTCTACCTTCAGTGTTTCCTATAACATCAAAAGATGTATCTGTATCTGCATCATAAGATAAAGCATGTGGCAAACCAAAAACTGCAGAATCTCTCCACATAGTTCTAGCTAAAGATCCAACAGTCCAAACAGGTCTTTGTGGTGATGAATCAAAATAATTATATGCAACCATTCTATTAACCACAGAAGATCCTGTTGTTGGATAAAACCATATAACTTCACCAAACAGGTTATTTAATCCTGCTGATATCATTTGGTTACCTGAACTTAAATTTATACTATCATATACAAAGTCTTCTACTAAACACGGTAATGACTCTAGTCTACCAGCATATCTAAAGAAACCATTTTCTGACATCCAGTATGCAGCACCATCAACTTCAACACATGCGTTTTGTCCTGCAAGTCCGCAGTTAGTTCCTACTTGTGCAAACGCAAATGTAAACGGTTGACCAACAAAACGTTGAGTAAATAATGCTGTGTCGGTCCAAACATAAATTGCATCTCTACCTCTAATCGCTCCTCTGATCTGTGATCCGTCGGCCAGTCTTTGTGTACCAGCTGTATTGGTTGCTGTAGGTGTATACGTATTTATATCTTCTTGGTCCGAGAATCTAATAAACATATCATCCTGAGTTGTTATATCTCCAATAGTTGTTTCGGTTCCAAAGAATACTAAGTGTCTATCCGGTGTAGATACTAACATATGTCTTGATGCTGTTGGTGCACCAGATATAATAGTTGCTCTAGTAGCTGTTGCATTTGATAAAGATGAATCCCATTCAAAACAAGGGCCATCATGAATTAAACAAATTGCTTTATCACCAAAATTATCTAATGACCACATACCAGGTTCTAATACTAAGTCACCTGATGCAGCTTCTCCCCATGCAACATACTCACTAGAATTAGTTACAGTTGCTCCATCGCTATGTGCTGCTTTTGATGTACCTCTAACTCCCCTTGTAATACCAGTTAAATTATTTCCTGATACACCTGTATATGATATTTCTTCTGTGCCAACTAAAATAAAATTAGTTCCTGAATCTGGAAAGTTTGCGGTGCTTGTTAATGTAATAGATGTTCCTGATCCACCCGTTCCAGCAGTATCATTTAATAGAGCACCATTTAAAGTTGTTGTAATAGCAGAAGCATCTTCTCCACCCCAAGAACCTAAACCCCAACCAAATCCTTGTGCTTGAACAGCTGGTCCCACAGTATAATATTTTTGTATTCTAATACCACCTGATGTAGTCGCACCAGATCCAGATTCATTCGATGGCATTGTAATAGTAAGAGTTGTGTTTGTAGGTGTTGTAATCACCATAAATTTTTTATCGTCAAAATCAGAAGCACTATAGTTTGAATTAGTAATTGATGTAAAATTATCCATTAACATAATATCTCCAGGGACCATATTATGGGCGCTAGAAAAAGTTATTGTAACAATTGGAGATTCGTTAGTTGTACTGAAAGCATTAGTTAAGGTAGTTGTAGTTTGAATTGGATGTATGTCGTAAAAGATACCTCCAGAAAAAGCATATAAAATTCTGTTTGTTCCTATAATAGAAAATTTAATAGAAGTTGAACTTACAAAATGATGAAGTCCTCTACCTGCTCCTGTAAGCTCATTTTGATTTACGCTCCCTAATTGATTCCAACCCCCTATTTTCTCTGGTGTGCCATATCTAAATCTAACATTATCACAATCAACCCATTGGCCTTCAGCTCCTGTGGGTGTGATTTGTTTATTAATACCTGGTTGAAATCCTATTTTTTGTAGCATAATATTTCACTATATATACTTTTTATTATTTTGGTAGCATTATATACTATTCTAAAAAAGAAAGTAAAGATAGTGCTTTTAACTATTTTTCTTAATCATCTTACCGATTTCAGGTAGATAAATATAATTCAATGGACTCTTATCAAATAGATCTTTTAAATCTTGCATAGTCTCAACTAAAACTTCTCCTGGTAAATTTAAACTTGTATTAATTACGATAGGAATTTTTGTTATTTTATCAAATGCTTTTATTAAATTATAGTAGTGTAAATTATTTTTTTTACTTACAGTCTGTATTCTAGAGTCGTTATTTTTAGATAGACCTGTTTGCAATACACCTTCTTTTTTTATTTTAAATACATACATCATATGTGGAGATTCTTCGATCGGCATTTCAAACCATTCTTTAGCTTTTTCTTTTAGTATTGAACATGCAAAAGGTCTAAACCATTCTCTTTTTTTAATTGCATTTATTTTTTCATGAGCTTTCTTATGTATTGGATTCATTAATAAAGATCTATTTCCTAGTCCTCTTTGACCTTGTTCACTTCTGGATTGAAAGATTGCAATTGGTTCTTCTAATAAAACTTCAGCAACTTCATCTGGAGTTACATTATAAATTTTATGTTTTAAAAAAATGTCTGTATTTAATTCTTGAGGGACACCTAAGTATATATTATCATTTTTAATTTTCCCTCCTAAGTAAAAATTAGCTGCACCTAAACTTATTCCAAAATCACCATTAAAAGGGTCACAAAATAAATTTTTTGTTTTATTTAATATTTTAGAGTTGTATAAAACATTTTGTGCACAACCTCCTGTAAAGTGTATATCTTTTTTAAGATCCCATTGATCCATAAGTTTCGTCATTTCATTTTCAAAGTTCTCTTGTATCTTAGCAGGTCTTTCATCATATAAACTCCAAGCCATTGTTTTTCCACATTCTAATTCATGGGTAAAATGTTTTTTTGTAAAAAGCTCATAACGAATACCAATTCCGTTAGATTCAGTAGATATATGTTCTAATTTTTTATTACAAAAATATAAACTTTCTTGTTCTAAATTATCTCCATACTTAGCACCAGAGCCGTCACAAACTAAAATATTTTTAAGTTTTTTATTCCAAGTTAAAGCACAGTATGCATGAAATAAATGATGGTAATCATCTTTATAAAGTATTATTTCTACATTTTTTAATTTACTTTTTTTCAACATATCTTTCCATATTGGAGTCGAAGGTAATGCTCCAGGTCCTAAAGATGTTATTAAAATTTTGTCTACTTTTATATTATCTAATATCTCAAATACTGACTTAACAGGAAAAGTAGTATATTTAAATCGATTGTACCTATCTAACTGCGCGTGAAATACAATCTTATTATTTTTTACATAAGTCATACATCCATCATGAGTCGTGTGAATTGCTAATATATTCATTTTATTTATATAATTTAATATTAAATACAATTGTTACTCTAGTTTTATCTGATCTAATGTTAGGAACAGAATGTTCTAACATTGCAGGAAAAATAACTAGATCATCTTCTTTAATTTCTATTTTAAAATATTTATGAGCCCAAGAATTTTCTATTTCAGATGCCATAAAAGTTTGATTTATTTGAGGATAAACATCATCAATAAATTTAGGGTAATCATTTGTATTTGTAAATACAGTTGAGTCTTGAGTTTTATTATCAAATTGTACATAATGTATTGCTGAGAAATCGCATTCCGTATGAATATGATGCATCATATGGTGACCTGCTGTCATGCAAGTATAATTAACTATTTTAAATTTAAAGTTAGTTTTTTTTATAGGCATGGACTCAAGAAACGTTTTAATTTCTTTAGTGTACAGCGGAATTAAAGAAGTATAATCTGGTTGTTTAAACTTAGAATTTGACTCATCATTAAGAGAGTGATGTAACTTGTTACTAGCAAATCCTTCAAGAGATTTACTCCACTGTGATCTAACTTGTGATTTTTTAAAATTATTTAAAATAGTTTTTAAAATTTTTTGTTTGTCATATAATTTTTTATCAATCAAACTATGATAAATTGGAAGTCCAAAAAGTGGTTTAATTTTTTCTTTGCTCACATTATTTTTTACAAAACCAATTTGGCAGTCCTAAGTGTGGGCGTCTATCAAACATATTTTCTTTAGCACCTTTTGTTTTACTGTCATTATAGTGCATAAAAACTTGTATGCATTCATTGCCTTTAAATTTTTTTCTCCAATGTTCTAAATCCTCACCTCTATAAACTAACATGTCTCCTGGTTTAAGTTCCACCTTAATACCTTTCATTCCTTCTTTACCTGATGGTTCTAAATATATATCCCATTTATCTCCACCTAGATTCATAGTTGTAGAAATTTCACAACTAAATCTGTCCTTATGTCTTACAAGTTCATCACCTTTTTTATATACTCTTGCATATGTGTATGCAGGATATAATTTTAATTCTGTTGCTTCTTCCATTATGGAATGGCATTTTAATAACAATGTTTCCATCGCTATATCGGAATAACAGGCATAGGTGTTAACTACCTGTCCTTCTAAAGGATCCTCATAATACCCAAGCGAGTGATCAAAAGGAGAAATATACCTTTCTTTCTTACAAGTGTCATGAACTTGTTTTTTTATAGAAAGATAATTAAAAAGAAATGTAGCTAAATCTTTATCAATTGCTTTTCTTATAATTGTATATTTATTCTTTTTAAAACTCATATTAAAAATAATTAAAGTTTATAACTACTCTTCTTTTTTGATTTGTACAAAGAGAACTAGCATGTGGTTTATGTGGATCAAAAAATACAGCTCTATTTTCTTTTGGTTTTATTTTTTTATTTTCAAAGTATGTTTCTCCGTTATTGTCGTTTATGTAAAATAAACAACCTTTGTGTGGAAAATTATAATCAACATGATTTTCATGTTTTCTTTTTTTATCAATATTTAAATACATACTTGCTTTTATTCTTATAATTCCTTTACAATCTATTTGTTTTAAAAAATCACTCCACATAGAAAAATAATTACTGTTTTGAGAATTACCAACGTAGAACACATGGGTAAAATAATAATAATTTTTTGGATCGTTTTTATCTGTAATAGAATTATTGTAGTACCAAGGAAAAGTATCGCTTAAGAGAATATTTTTTATTTCTTTAAAATATTCAACGTTTAAAAAATTATCAGTAACCTTAATCATGGTTTATCATCTCTTTAGGAACTGTTTGTATATTAAAGTGTATAAATCTAAATGGGTCTTTACCATGATCTACTGTAAACTCATGCTCTAAATAACCAGGGAAGATTACAAGAGTCCCTGGCTTTGGTCTAAAGTGAACCAATTCTGTTGCATGACATATACCAACATTAGGTTTTATTTTTAATTTAGTTGCTCTTGCACCTGTTCTTGGTTCATGAAAAACTGGAAACGAAGTTCTTTCGCTACACTTTAAAAAATAAAAACCAGATACATGTTGATTCCAATGAATATGTGCTGAATGGTGACCGCCTCCTTTTTTGGCAAACTCTTGGACCCAAAACTCTGTATACAAATTAATATATTTTGACATATCAACTCCTTGGTAATCTAAAAACTCCCAAGCTTTTTGTCCTATATAATTTCTTATATCTTTAAAATTATTATCTATAGTAAGTGGTGTAGAATGATAGCTTGTTCCAAAATCACCAAATTTTTTAATATATTCTTTATCTCTTTTTTTAGATTCTTTTATATATTTATCAGATGCTTTATTTAAATGTTTAACAAACTCGGGTTTATATTCGACCCACAAAGGTGTTTTAAAATAATCTACTTTTTCCATTTTATTTATATGGATATCCAAGCGTCCATAGAACTAATGAATATCTTACTCCTTTCGTTACTGGTTGTACTCTATGCCATACAAATGAGGGAAACACAATGATAGATCCTTTAGGTAAAATTTCTTTTGCTTGTACAATATGTTTTGATGAATCTCTCATATGAGGAGCATAGTTTTTAAAATCAAATTCTAATTCACCACCCTCATATTCTGAACCATCGCTCAACTGACAGGTCATGGATAGTTTTCTAATTTTACCATGTTGATTACTGTCAGGTTTATGGTAGGGTTTTTCCCAAGAATCAATATGCCAATCATAATGTTGATTTAATTTGTATTTTGTAAATTGAAAAGCTTCTGAATTTTCATATTCAAAATTCCAACCCGCATTTTTATTAGCTCTATAAATATAAGGATAAATCTCTTTGTATATCCAAGGGTCAGTTAACCAAACAACATCTGAAAATCTTTTTCTTTTTAAATCTCTTACTTCTTGTTTTTTTAATTTTTTATTACCTATACCACCAGTTTTACCCATAACTTCTTCTTTAGATAAACCATATTTAATTATGTCATCACACACTTTAGGTGGTATGGCAGATTTAAAATACCAATAATAATTAGATAAGTTCATATTAATTCAAACCATCCTGTAGCAATATATTTTTCTTGAGTAGGAGATATTATACCTTTGTGTGGGTGTGTAAATTCAGCTGGCCATAAAACAAGATTACCTTTAATAGCAGATAATGTTACATTTTGAAAAGGAAATTCTGTGCCACCTTTATCAGTAACTGTATTTAAATATAACATATAAGCTAAAATTCTTTTAGGCATTGCCGATCCTCTTTCATAATGCAAGGATGGATACCCTCCTCCAGGTTTATAGTGTTGTATATGGTTAGCTATGTAAGTTCGCATATTTTCTTTTATATTATATTTTTTACAATATGTAGACACACAATTAGTTAATAGGTTAAAAAAATTTTTAATATTTTTATTTTGTGATTGATTAAAAAAATAAACATCTATAGAGTCTTTAACTTCTTTATCAACACCCTTATTTGTTACACCTACTACTTTGTGTTCTTTGTTTTTTTTATGATAACTTATAAGGTGATCACAAAGTTTTTTTGGTGTTTTATATATTTCAATAAAATTAGGTAAGTTCATAAGTTATTGTTTGTATAAAATTTAAATTATTTTTTTGATTATTTATAACTGTGTATGGGTTTGTAGAAGGAAACATAACAAATTTATTGTTTTTTAATGATATTGTCCACGCATTACCTTTTCTTCTGTTGTCATCATAAAAAATTTTAATATTACAATCATCCACATTAACTCCATATAGTAATACAAAATCAGGAGAGTTTTTTAAATCAAGGGGATTAACTTCAGATAAATAAGTTTCTTTTTCTAAAGGTTTATAAATTTTTCCCCAAGTTTTTTGGTTTATTAATTTTAAGTCATGTTTAACATTAATATGTTCTATAATATATTTATTTAATTTATCCCAAGTTAGAGAAAATAAAAATTCATTATTGGTTAAATTAGAATATAAAATTTGATTAGATAAATAAGTTCTATCTATCTCCCAATGTTTAGGCATGTTAACTTCGCCATAATATAAACTTTGTTCACTTAATACTTTCTTATGCATATTTTTTATATGTTTAATATAAAAATTTATAAACTATGCTAAACCTTTAGTCAAGTCCCTTAACTAACCTCGGCTAAACCGTCAGTCAAATCCCAAGTCTGTCCTGATTCATTCCAATTATAATACCAGTAATGTGTACCAGCTTCTTTTTGTGAAATTTGTTCTGCTGTTAACGCAGGTTTATCTCCGATTGGAGAAACCCATTTTGCATTTGATATATCTTTTACCCACGAAGGAAAAGGTTGTGGCCTCCAAAAAATTTCATTTTCTGAATCCCAAGTATATCCTATTCCTGCATAGTTTCCTCTAAAAGGAGTGCCGCCTTGGCTGTGTGTATTTTCATTTGTGTTATAAGAAGTTTGAATCCATAAATGTGCAGGCCAATTATTATGTTTTTCTAAATAACCTTGACCAACAGATTCTGTTTCAACTCCTCCGTCTAATAGTTCTCTATCGTCTACAACTAAGACAGTTAAAACTTCATTCTCTTCTGATATTTTTGCAAAATGAGCCATGTTATGCGACCTTGTACCTTATGATTACAATTCCAGATCCACCAGCAAATTCAGTTTCACCACCTCCACCGGAGTTTGCTTTACCTGCTTTTTGTGCACAGGGAGTACAACCTCTAGGTGTGCCAATAGGCGCCCATCTACCTCCTCCGCCTCGTCCACCTCGAGCATTTGGTGTTGCAGCAGGTGCGCCTTGTCCTCCTCCAGCAAACCATCTTCCTGGAGTTGGTCCATCTGTTCCGACACATGTGCTTGGATTAATATGTGTAGCTGCTCCATCGCCACCAAATCCTCCTGCAGAACTTGGTCCTGGTGAATTTGTAGCATCTTGAGGAGAATTGGTTGCTCCTCCACCTCCACCCGATCCATTACATGGTCTTCCAGGTGCGCCTGGTTGTCCTTGAGGTGGGGTAGTTGGAGGTGTATTACCGCCGCCAGCTCCTCCGTTTGGACTGCCGCCTCCGCCGCCTGATCCCCCATCTATTCCGCTATTTGCTCCAGGGGTATGATCTGCGCCGCCACCGCCGCCTCCGGCTGATGTAACATTTGAAAAAACTGAATTAGCACCGGAAGGTCCTGATGAAGGTGCATTAGCTGTGCCTCCTGCACCTATCGTTATTGGATAACCTTGTGCACAAACTGTAATAGAAGTACCACCTGGATTACCGTTTAATGGACTTGCAGTATAACCATCACAAGAATTTTTAAATTCTCTAAATCCGCCAGCGCCTCCGCCGCCTACCCGGCCTCCGCCCGCGCCTCCCGCGACAACTAAATAAGAAACTACATTTTCTGCTGCACACGCTGCAACTTTAGCAACACAAAAAGTTCCTGGACTTGTAAATGTGTGAATTTTATAATCTCCACAAGTAGAGGTTGTACCACCTGTGGCACAAATAAAGGAAGCTCCACCGCCACCAGCTCCAAATCCTAAAACTTGATAACCAAATGATTTAGCTTTTCTTTGTTGAGTATTTTTTGTGTTCTTACCGGTAGTAAGTTTATTTTTTAATTCTCTCATATTTTACTTCCTTATGCGTCGTTAGCAGCATCCGTAGTAAAGAATATTCTAACTCCGATAACTCTCGCATCAGCAGTAAAAGTATCTCCACCAGCGTTTGCATCTCTAAATAATTGAAAATAAGTTATTTCACCTGCTGCAGGAGATCCTGCTATTGTAACGGCACCACTTTCTGAAGAAATTTGTTGATCTTCAACTGTTCCTATTCCTGCATCTGTAACATTTACTGCAGTTCCATAAGCCACATCAATTGTATCATTGTCTGCACACGCAACTCCTTGTAATCCAAAAATACAATCTCCAGTATTAGTGCTTCCAGGTGTCCAATATACTTGATAAGTTATTGTACCCTCATTCCAAGATTTAGGAAATGCTACTGAAAATTGTGCAAATTGATCTGTGTCTTTATCAAAATCTAAAACTTTTAAATCTGGTCTTGTTGCTGTTGTTTCTACTTGTTGTGCATCTGCTGGATTAGTAGTTGCTCCATACATAGCTGAAGAAGGCACCCACATAGTTTCTTTACCTGCAATTTTAATAGCACCTGTATTATCGCCAGCATCTACTGCTTTAGCAACACCTGTACCATTTGGTGCAATAGTTATGTCTCCATTAGCGGCATCAGTTATTGTAACTGTACCTGAATTTGTTCCAGAGTTTGTGCTTAAAACTAAGTCTGAAGCTCCACCAGTTGTAACTGTTAAAGTTCCAGCACCATTAGAAGTTAATACAGCAGCTGCTCCAGAATCTCCAACTTTTACAGTATCACCTGCAAGAACTACATCTCCAGTTCCTTTTGGTGTAATGTTAATATCAATATTTGAATCATCACCTGTAGAAGAAAGAGTTGGTCCTGCACCTGTTGCAGCATTTGCAATTGTAAATTCATTTACAGCAGAACTTGTAGCTGTAAGTAAAGCTAATTGATTTCCATTTGTATCTAAAATTGAAGTTCCAATTTTAGGTGAAGTTAAAGTTTTATTTGTTAAAGTTTCTGTTCCAGTTAAAGTTACATCACCAGCACCAAAACCTAAAGTGTATACATCTGGATTAGTACCATCATTTCCTGTAGCAAATACTAGTTGATCACCTTTATCTGTAGCTGTAAAAGTAAAACTATCACCACTCCCTGATGCATATTTAAATTGTACTGTATATGAACCTGATGTTGAATTTCTTAAAAAATAAAAATTTTGTGCATCTAAAGGAATAGTTACTATTTGGTTTCCAGTAATAGTACCTGTAAACTCAATCATTCTGTGAGACATAACTGCTCCAGTTGATCCATCAGAAACTGATAACGCTGTAGTTTGTGCTCCACCTGCTATTGATTGTGCAGAAAATCCACCTGAAATTTGTTCTATAATTTGTAAATTAGTATTTGTTTTTGTTCCCCATGTACCGGCATTTTCACCAGTTGCTTGAAGTTCTATACCTAGCGGTGTATATGTTGATGCCATAATTTTTTATCTCCTATGCGACGTCACTATAACTTGTATTTGATCCTGTTGCAACATCAGAATACGTATTATTTGAGCCTGTTGATACATTACTATAGCTTGTATTTGAACCAGTGTCAATATTCGCGTAAGACTGTATTCCTAATATTCCTATACTTGCAGTAATTTGAGTTGTTGTCAATCCTTGAACATTTTCAGCTGGTGTTATTGTTCCTACAGAAACAGTTGCTGATACCCCTGTTAAACCAACAACATCAGCAGGCGTTATAGATCCAACAGAAGCAGTAGAAGATACGCCAGTTAGATTAAGTAGTTCTATAGCTCCTGTAGTTAACTCTCCAACACTAATTGTTGCAGAAACACCAGTAATGGCACTTGGACCAAATTCTAATCCTAAAGTTCCTAAATTAGATGTTGCTGCTATGCCCGTTAATGGTTCAGTGCTAACACCAAAAGCTAATCCTAAACTTCCTACACTTACTGTCGCTGACTGACCAGTTAAACTTATAGTTGGACTAATTACAAAACTTACACTACCAACATTTGTTGTTGCTTCTTGACCTGATAATTCATACGCAAACTCTAATGTAGGAGATCCTACACTTGCCGTTGCTTCTCTGCCAACTAAAGGAATAACTTGATTAGGAGATTCACCCCAAGAATTATCTCCCCATGCATCTCTACCCCAACCAACTAAAGTTCCAACATAAGACATAGTTGGTGTAGCAAAAGTTGCTGATACTCCTGTTAATGGCACTCCTATTTCACCATCAACTTGTAAACTACCAACGCTAGTTGTCATAGAGTGATTAGAACCAATCATCTCTAATAAATATGTAAATACTGGAGTTATAGAACCTGGTGAAGCTGTTGCTTCAATACCTGTTAAAGATACAGTTTCATCTGCGCCTTCTCCCCAATCTGCTTGGTTCCAAGTTAGTCTTCCCCAACCTGTTTCATTAAATGATTCTGTAGTACCTAAAGAAGTTGTAAGGCCAAAACCTGTTAATGTAACAACTGGATTATCACTTTCTCCATAAGGTTCTTCACCCCAACTAGCTCTACCCCAACCTTGATTAGCTCCTGAAACTACATCTCCAACAGATACGGTTGCCGATACTCCTGTTACAGAAACTAACTCATCAGTAGCTTGTCCCCATGAACCACCGGTATTCCAAGCATCAGCACCCCAACCACTAGTTATAGCTTCAGTTGTACCCCAACGACCTGTGTTCCAGGTTGTGCCTGATTGATTCCAAGTGTTTGCCATAAGGAGGACCTCCTTATGCTATACGTATTATTGCGTTAGATGCGTCTGCTGTTGGAAATTGAATTGTAAAAGTTCCAGAAGAAACTGTTTTGTCACCACCAAAAGCGATAACAGCAACAGCTTTGTCAGATTGTGTGTCATTATAAATTAATGCACCATTGGCTGTAAAAGATGCAGAAGTATAACTAACATCTGCAAAATCACAAATTGCAGTTGTTCCAGAAGTTGTTGGAGTTACACTTGTAAGAGTTGCTCCACCTGCAGTGTATGCAGTTCCAGATGAGTTTGTAATTTCGTTTGAAGTTGAATAAGCAGTCGTACCTGCACCTAAAGATGCATCACTTGTAAATAAAGCTATCTTAAAAGTATTTCCACTTGTAGCTGTAAAGTTATGTGTACCAACTAAAATTTCTTGTTTGAAACTTGTACAAATTGCTGATGTTATTGCCATAATTTATCTCCTAAGGGTTTGCTGAGTTCACTGGTATACGAATTGCGCCATCAGTATAGTCATCTCTTCGTCTTCTACCAACTTGCTCATTAGCAAACTTCTGTACCTCTTGTTTATACTTATTTTCATATAGTGTCAACATATCTATTGGGCCTTTTAAAAAGCCATATGCTTCTGATAGACAGCAATATAATAGCCCATTTGGAAAGTTTAAACTAATATAATTAGTATCATTATTTTCTAATAATGCAGGGGCTGCATTGTAATGAACTCTAAATTTATATGTTGTATCAGGAACTGGAGCAAAATACATTCTTCCAGATGTAGTGTCTGACTCACCTGTAGCTCCACCAAACATAGCATAATATTTTGGCTGACCTCTTTTACCAGAAGCTGTTGATGAAATATACTCTTGTAAATATGTTACATCTTTTTTCTCTAACCAAATATTAGGACCAGTTGAAGCTGATGTTGAATCATATACTTGTATTCCTCTTATAAATACTGCTCCTGCTGGAGCATTTATTGTTTCTTGTCCAGTAACTAAATTACCTGTTTGTTGTTTTCTATCTGCATCAATAGGTATATCTCTAAATATTCTATACTGTGCATTTAATATAATATTTTCACAAACAGCATCTGTTAAAACATTTGAATCTGTTTCTGTATAACTTCTTATTTGTGTTATTAATCCTGATGCACTTAATCCAGCCATTACTTAATTATCTCCAAACAATTTAAACAACTTTTTGTAAAAGAAGTGTGTTCCCAACAATGTTGTTTTTTTAAAAATCTATACCAAAAAAATTTTATTTTATTTATCATGCTTCTATGGTTACGGGTCCAACAGAACAACCGTATCCTCCTCCTTTTATTCCACCAGTTGTAGCAGTATCTGTATCAACTGTAAAATGAAAATAATTAGATGTAGCATAATCTGTTGTTACGACTGCATCATTTTTATATAATCCTGTTGTAATTGTATAACCTGCTGACTTTGCTATATTAGCACCTGTAATACCATCAAAACCTTGTGGGTTAGAATATGTAAATGAACTCCCTGCAGATGTAGTTGGTGATCCTCTAAATCTGTAAGTTGTTCCACTAGTTAAACCATGTCCAGGTGAAAATACATTTATAATACGAGATCCTGCTTCATATGTTTCAAAACCATTATTAGGTATTCGTACAGTTGTAGCTGGTTCTGTTCTATCACTTCTAACGTGTCTTAGTGCAATACCATCAGCAGAAATTGGTTTTGGTTCTAATTGTGGTTGTTTTGGTTCAAACTCAGATACATGTACAAACGCACCATTCCACTCCCTAACCATTTCTCTATATGGAAATTCCATACCAGATCTATCTGATATTGCTTTTGCATGTTTACCTGTTGCGTACTTTGCCATTATGTTCCCGGATAATAAGCTTTTGGTGTAATATATGTGCTAGAAGCTGAACCATCTTCTGCAAGAGCTCTTGCTAATTCATCTTCATAATATAATTTTGTTTGTTGAACTAATTGTGGTGCATATTTTTGTGCTAAATAAAAAGCTAAACCTGAAGTCATGCAAGGCACAAATCTAAATGGAACATCTGTTGCATTTGTATAATCACCAACATCTTGAATTCTTTTTATAAAATAAAAATGCATGTCTTTAGATGCATTTGTAGAGTCTGGAGTTGGATAAACGTGTATTCTAACTTTATCAATAAATCTTTCTACCCAATATTGATTAGGAGTACCTTTTGATAATTTATTAGAAAAACCTGCATAAGTAGACCTGTCTACTTTTGTCATTGGACTATCTGATTGTGTTGTTTGAGTTCTATTAGATCTTAATTGTGCCTCAAGGACATCTGACATACCATATATCCCATTAGTAGGAGTAGTTGTTGCAGAAGTCCCATCACCACTAGCTCTAAAAAAATCATAGTCTGATTGACCTTCAATTAAATCAAGATTAGTTTCGTCTATTTCCCAATAGTGAATACCTCGATTACCCCACTCTTGAAATAAAATGTTAAGAGATCGTCTTGCAGATTTAAGTTGATAACCTGCAACTGAATTTAATCCGATACGTTCAAATGCATCTTCTATTATTTCTTCAATAGAAAAAGTTTTATCGAACGTTGTTGTTCCCGAGGTAGTATTAGCCATTTAAACTCCTACGATTCGTAGACTTTAATCCATTCACAAACAACTGTTGCATTATCACCTGCTGTACAAGCTGGTAATACTATGTTTACATCTCCACTGTAACCACTAGCTTCTGTATTTTTTAAACCACCAAATGAAGAATAGTCATATTCCATTTCTCCATTTAAAGTTTGAAAAACAATATTAGTTCCAGAATTATCCCAGTCCATACGTAAAGCATCTACTGGTGCTGTTACTGAAACGTTAAAACTAACTTTATTTAATCTTACAGTTTTGCAAGTTTTACCATTGTTTGATGTTAATGCAGAAACGTCAACTATTTTAGTTGTGCTTCCAGAGTTATCAGAAACTACATTGTAGTGAGTGATTAGTTTTTTTGCTCCGTCAAATACAGTTGTATTTAATACTGTGTCTGCCATGTTTTTGTCCTCCTTTTAAAGGACGCCTGCATTACCAGGCGCCCCGAGTTAATTTATTACGCGTCTGCGTATGGTGTTACTATTGTACCTGATCCAATCAATAAAGAATTGTGAACCATGTAAGTAGCAGTATCAATCGCTGTGAAAGATACTACACTACCAACGATTCCACCTTTTGTAGAACCATTCATAGTAATAACATCGTTAGATGCGCCTGGTACGAAAGCTTTTTTCGAACCATCATCTACACCAATCATAATAGCACCTTTAAATTTATCAGTACCATCTGTTTTGATGTCCATATCAGTAGCTGCTGTTTCAACAAAAAATGTGAAAGTAGCACCAATGTTGTTTAAGTTATTAAAGTCATTATCACCTGCAGTAGCACCATTACTATTTACATTGATACTTGGTAAAGTAAATTTACCATCAGCATCGTTGCAAAGTAATATTCTACCTGCATGTGTAGCAACTGTTAATGTTGTGTCAGCTGTTAAGCTAACAGTCATACCAGGACCTGTACTTGTAAAGCCATTTTTAGAAATGACTGGTCCTGAAAACGTAGTATTTGCCATAGTGTTATCCTCCTAGTTATTTGAATATCGTCTCTAGGCCGTCGACTATACGCGTCGATATTCAATTTAATGTATAGTGAAGATATTATATGTTATTTTTTAGTAGAGTGCAAGAGAGC
>Ga0208919_1000953_pt1 | contig 17651 bp, 28 predicted proteins | sample 4_EtaG_FD_184076 | JGI IMG/M metagenome (GOLD analysis project Ga0208919, IMG submission 184076) | Marine viral communities from the Subarctic Pacific Ocean - 4_ETSP_OMZ_AT15127 metaG (SPAdes) (version 3) | ecosystem: Environmental > Aquatic > Marine > Oceanic | place: Pacific Ocean | collected...
TAATCTTATTATGATTGATAAGTTAGATGATGTTGAGGGGTTTGCTCAATTGATTAATAGATCAATGAAGAGATTTGATGTGTCTAAGTTTAAAGAAAAACACCCTAAACTATATGAGGAGTTTTTAGTTAAAATGGATACAACTGAAATCAAAATAAAAGTACAATCAACAACTCAAGCTTTTTGCAATATACTTGATGAGGACTATGCGAAAACTTTTGGAAAGGATAAGTAATATGTCTAACTTAATTAAAATGGTTAATACTATTATTGAGAATAAAAAGAATAGTAATGAGGTTGAACAAGCGAGTACTAACTCGCTTGATAGTGGGTTGAACTATCAATTCATGTATAAACAACTAGAGAGTGCTGTTGAGGAAATTATTATACAGTATCCTAATGATCCTATTGTTAATGAGTTAAAGGCTAAGCTTGTTAATAATTTAAAACCTATCTTGGAATTAATCCAGAATGGGCAAGACTTTAATCAGTAAATTCTACGACCTGTCACCCTAAAGGGTGACAGGTGCAACCTACCTTCCACGCATCTGTTACCATCACCTACCATCACCTACCTTTATAGAGGTACCAAATCTAGTACGAGCATATAAACTTAACCACAAGATGTAGCAACCACGCACAAGTTTCGGTTGTATTGACAAATGCTGGCTAAAAACTCGGTTTCATAGGTGTAGTGACTATATTTTTAATATGGGTTATATTAAAAAGGGGACTCAATGGAAAAAGAATTACTAACAAACGAACAGCTAAGATTAGCAGTAGAGAAAACTTGGATAGAACATATAAGGTTGTGCCAAGATAATTTTTTATATTTTGTAAAAGAAGTATGGCCAGATTTTATATGCAGATTGGATCCTAATCCTAAAAGGTGGGGGCACCATCAACATATAGCATCTGAGTTTACAAAAATTTCTGCAAGAAAAAAAGGGAGGCTCATTATAAATATGCCCCCTAGGCATACTAAATCAGAATTTGCATCATACTTGTTTCCTGCCTGGATGATAGGGAAGTATCCAAATTTAAAAATTATGCAGGTATCACACAATGCAGAATTATCATCAAGGTTCGGATCTAAAGTTCGTAATCTAATGGAGCAGAAGGAGTATAAAAATATATTTGGAGATGTTAAACTTCGAGAAGATAGTAAGGCAAAAGGACGTTGGGAGACCAATCATGGTGGGGAATACTTTGCAGCGGGTGTTGGCGGTTCTATCACAGGACGAGGGGCGGACTTACTTATTATCGATGACCCACATACTGAACAAGACGCCATGTCTGAATCAGCTATGGAACGAGCATTTGATTGGTATGTATCAGGACCAAGACAGCGTTTACAACCTGGTGGCTCGATAGTCGTGGTTATGACGAGATGGGCAGAGGACGACCTGACAGGAAGATTAATCAAGGCTCAAAAAGAACCTAAAGCTGATAAGTGGAACGTAATATCATTTCCTGCGATCCTAGAATCAGGGAACCCAGTATGGCCTGAGTATTGGGAACTAGAAGAATTAGAAAAAGTAAAAGCATCATTACCTATCAGGAACTGGTCTGCTCAATATATGCAGAACCCTACATCAGAAGAAGGAGCTATTCTAAAAAGAGAATGGTGGCAACCATGGGAACATGAACACATACCAAAATTACAACATGTAATACAATCATATGATACTGCATTTAGTGCAAAAGAAACTGCTGACTATTCTGCCATTACAACCTGGGGAGTCTTTTTCCCACAAGAAGATGGTAAACCTGCAATGATTTTACTTGATGCACTTAAAGGTAAATTTGATTTTCCAGAACTTAAGGTAGTTGCTATGGATCAATTTAAATATTGGGAACCTGAAAGTGTAATCATTGAAGCTAAAGCTACAGGGGAACCGTTAATGCAAGAGTTTAGAAGAATGGGAATTCCTGTCATTCCGTTTGTACCATCACGAGGAAAAGATAAACACTCAAGGGTAAATGCTTGTGCTCCTGTTTTTGAAGGGGGTCAGATTTATTATCCAGAGGGAGAAAAATATGCAGAGGAAGTAATTGAAGAATGTGCTGCATTTCCTCATGGAGCAAACGATGACTATGTCGACAGTACCACACAAGCCGTGTTAAGATACCGTCAGGGTAACTTCATAGAAATGGTAAATGACTATGAAGAAGAATTATATAAGGTTCCAAAGGAGTACAAATATTATGGGTAGTAACAAAGATAAATATAAACCTTTAATTGATAAGGTAAAGAATATAAAAGTATCGGATTCAAATCAGTTCTTAGCTAGAAAAATGACACTTGAAGAAATGAAAAAAGCAATTGCAAATAAAAAATCAAAAGGTGGTGATATTAAACCTGTTAAGGCAGTTGGCGGAGTATTAGCATCTTTAGCTATGGGAGTTCCATTAGGTATAACTGGAGCAGTCTTAGGTGCAAAAAAATTGAAAAAAAAATCAAGTGTAACACCCTCTAACGATACAAAATATGCAATGAATAACAAAAACATGGTAGCTGATCTATATCAAAAATCAACTAAACAAAAAACTGCAAACATGAATGTTGGTGGTGAAGTTGAGGTTATGAAGGGTGGAGATTATATAAAAGATCTTATTGACTAATGGCTGGATTAAAAGAACTCATTGATATGGAATCAATCGAGGATCAACCAACCTCATCAGTTCCAAAAAACAAATCAGATTATACAGAATCTTATGATCCTAGCATGGCTAGAGGTCTAGCTGGGTTCGCGGTTGCTGGTGCGGGAGCCTTTGCTCTAAGGAACCCTATCGCAAAAGTCATACAAAAAATTGCAAGTATTAAATTACCTAAGGCTCCTGCTCCACGAACCAGTGGTAAAGATCAAGTTGATGAAATTCTAGAGATAGCTCCAACCAAAATGGAAAGAGGTAAAGCTCTTACAGTCGCACAAACAAAACCACAAGATGAAATTAGAAGAATTGCAATTGAAAGATCAAACGAGTTAAAAAAAATTGCTTATGCTAATCCGTTATCAAGAGGTGGTAAAACTAATAGAATAGGATCATCACTTTGGGATTATATTGCACGACACCCAATAGCAGGTGCAAGAAAACCTGAGGAGTGGATTAAAGATTTTAAATCTACAGGTCCAGGTTCTTTTAAGACAGGTAATCCAAATTTTAAAAATATAAATCAATCAGTAAAAAAAGATGAACTATGGGACTCAAACTTAGTTCAATTTGATAAAGATGGTAACGTCGTAGGTGGTTTTTTAAAAGTAGCTGCAGAAAAAAAGATACCTCTTACAAAAATGGATTTACTCTACATTGTAGAAAAAGCTCCTGTGAATAATTTAAAAGTAAGAAAACTTACAACTGATACTAAAATAGTTGATGATGCAGAAAATGTTGCAAGTGAAGCAATTAATCATATTAATAAGATTAGAGATAAAGCTGTTCAAATGTCTGCTAATCTTCCTGCAGATCAATCTGAAAAATTTGCTGAACTAGTTACATTAGGAAATGGGGTTGCAAAAAATATTAGAACAAAAACAGGTCGTTTACATAATCAATACAGAAGTGCAGAAACGTCAGACTATGATAGTTTTGATGCTAACAATGTATTCGGACAAGATGTTGGAGATTTAAAAGCATTGTTCGATAAAGCTAGAAATGCAGGGGTAACCACAGGAGATGACACCTTAGCTTTCTTAGATAAATTTGGCAGAGTAGATACCGACCTAGGAAGAAGATTGCAACTTATGAAAACTCAAAAGATGTTACCTAAGTATGGTAACTATGATGAGTATAGAGTTAAAGGCGGTGAAAAATATTTTGAACATGTAGTGTATTATCCTAAACCATTACCAATGGGTCAAAGACTAAGCGACAAATATCAAAAACATTATACATCTGAATATGGTCCAACTGATGCTATACCAAATCAGATATATCATATGCGAGGTTCAATAAGAACAGGCGGTACAAATCAAAATCAAAAAGTTATGATGATTGATGAAATACAATCTGACTATCACCAAGCATTAAGAAAGACTGATCCTAAGAGATCAACAGTCGTAAATGCATTTGGGACTGAGATAGAATTTTTTTCTGCAAATAGAAAATTAGAAAAAATTATTAGTGAGATGAAAGATATTTCTAATAAGGGTATTAGAGCTACACCAGATGATATGCAGAGGTTTAATAAATTAAATAGTGACTTTAGAGAGTTAAGAGCCAACTCTATGAACTTATCGAATATTACTTCTCAAAAAGCAAATGAAGGAATTCCTTTCTTACCATTGTATGGTAAAGAAAACTATGGCTCACATGCAATTAAAAATGCTATTAAGACTGCAGCTGATGAAGGAGTCGATTGGGTTGCTATTGCACCTGTTGAACAATTACACCATGCAAAGAGAACAAAGTATCTTGGTGACATAGAGTTTTATGGAAACAGATTTGGAACAGCTGGATTTAAAAACTACGGCGGTAGACAAGGAGTTGTAAGAAAAAATGCAAACGGCTCAGAGGTTGCTATAGAAGGAAATACAGATCCTAAAAAAATGGCAACGTTACCTAATGCTATGAAAAAACTAGCTGCACAATATGGATCTGAAGTTAAAACAATACCAATAGCAAAATCTGATCCGAGTAAACCTTTTAAAGTAGTTACTAAAGTTTCTAACGATAAGAAGGTTTATGGGTTAAATCCAGATACAGCAGGAACACAGCATATTGGTGCTTTTAAAACTTTAGAAGAAGCGAATGATTACAAAGAGAGATATAGTGGAACAGTGGTCAAAATGTTTGATGGTGATACTAGATTATACTTTGATGCTTTTGCTATTAAAGTAAACCCTGAAATGGCTACTAAACCCTTCAAAGCATATCAAAGCGGTGGACTAGTAGTAAATATATTTGCATGATAAGATAATCCTGTTATAACAAAGGAGATAATTATCATGGCAAGTAAAAAACTTAAAAAAGCCATCATGGCAGGAGTTCTTGGCGTAGCTGGAGCAAAAGCTCTTAAACAAGCAGGCGAGATGAAACAATTCCTAGCTACTGAAGGCGGAGATAAACAAAAAATAAACTATATTACAAAAAAAGCAAAACCAAAAACTTTCATGGGCAAAGTAAAAAAAGCTGTTAATGTGTACAAAGAAAAAGGTTTGAACACAGGACGTGGCCCTGGAATCAAAAAAACTGATTCACTAGCTGACAAAGCATTAAGTGGAGAAGTGTTTGGATTAGGAATCATGGATGGAGCTAAAGCTGGTAAAATGATTAAAGCTAGAGGTGGAAAGTTAGTAAATTTAAAAGCGACAAAATTATACTAGGTTTATGGCTGAAGTAGATAAAACAAATGAGCTTCCTGAAGAAGAGGTTGAGGAAAGTGAAGTTGATGTAGAGATTGAGGGTGAGGAACAAGTTCCTGAAGAAGAAGCACCTGAAGAAGATTTTTATAGAAACTTAGCTGAAGAGATGGACGATCGTGTTCTTGGTCGTATGTCGTCACAACTTGTTTCTGATTACAAAAGGGATAAAGTTTCAAGAGGGGATTGGGAACAAGCTTACACCCAAGGTTTAGACTTACTTGGTTTCAAGTATGTAAATAATACTAGACCGTTTCAAGGTGCAAGTGGTGTTACCCATCCACTCTTATCAGAAGCTGTTACACAATTTCAAGCACAAGCTTACAAAGAATTATTACCAAGTGATGGTCCTGTAAGAACATCAATTATTGGATCCGATACTCCAGAGGTAACTCAACAAGCTGAAAGAGTTCAAAATTTTATGAACTATATGTTGATGGAAGAGATGGAAGAATACACACCAGACACAGATCAACTTTTATTTTATTTACCACTAGCAGGTTCTGCATTTAAAAAAATTTATTACGATGAAATTAAACAAAGAGCTGTAGCTAAATTTGTTCCAGCAGAAGATTTAATTGTTCCTTACTATGCAACAGATTTAAAAGATTGTGAGCGTATAACTCACTTAGTTAAGATGTCAGAGAATGATGTTCTTAAACAACAAAAAGCAGGATTTTATAGAGATGTTGAGCTAACACCAAAACAACCTGAAAAAAGTCCAATTCAAGATAAATTAAATGAACTTGAAGGAGTAAAACCTGCTGGAGAAAAAGAATATCAATATAATATTTTAGAAATGCACGTCGATTGTAATCTAGATGAGTTTGAAGCAGAAAATTCTGAAAAGAAAGTTAAAAAACCATACATAGTTTCTATTGATGAGGGCTCAGGAAAAATTTTATCTATTTATAGAAATTATAATCAAGACGATGACACGGAATCTAGAAGAGAATATTTTGTACATTATAAATTTTTACCTGGTTTAGGTTTTTATGGCTTTGGTTTAATACATATGATTGGTGGATTATCTAGATCTGCTACACAAGCACTAAGACAATTACTTGATGCAGGAACTTTAGCTAACTTACCTGCTGGATTTAAGTCCAGAGGTATAAGAATTAGAGATGATGATCAACCTTTTCAACCCGGAGAGTTCAGGGATGTTGATGCGCCAGGTGGAAACATCAAAGATCAGTTTCAAATTTTACCTTTTAAGGAACCAAGTGGTACTTTGTTTCAACTTTTAGGCTTTGTTGTACAAGCAGGGCAGCGTTTTGCATCAATTGCTGACATGCAAATGGGTGAAGATGCACAAAATAGAGCTGTTGGAACTACAATTGCTCTTTTAGAACGTGGTTCTAGGGTAATGAGTGCTATCCATAAACGTTGTTACTACGCAATGAGACAAGAATTTAGACTTTTATCAAAAGTTTTTGCTGATTATCTACCTCCTGTGTATCCATATGCAGTTACAAACGCAGATAGGTTCGTAAAATTACAAGATTTTGACGATAGAGTCGATGTAATACCTGTTGCAGACCCAAATATCTTCTCAATGTCACAAAGAGTGACTTTAGCAAACGAAAATTTAAAGATTGCAGCATCAAATCCACAAATGCACAACTTAAGAGAGGCTTATAGACGTGTTTATGAAGCTTTGGGTACAAAAAACATTGATGCATTGTTAAAACCTACACCACCTGTGGTTCCAGAAGACCCAGCAACTGAAAATGCTAAAGCATTACAGATGCAAATGTTAAAAGCATTTCCAGAACAAGACCATCAAGCACATATTATGGCTCACAGAGCATTTATGGCTACGAGAATGGTTCAAATTAATCCAATGGTCTATGCGTTAATGCAAGGACACATATCTGACCACATTGCATTACAAGCTCATGGTGAAATTGGCGATATGGTTGAAAATACAGCTGAGTTAGCACAACAAGCACAGACTGATCCTAAAGGATTTAAGATTTTATTTGATAGTATGGTGGCAAAAAGAGTTGCTGAGATAACTATGCAACTTGCTCAAGAAGAATCAGGAATGCAAAAACAAGATCCTCTTGTTGCACTTAAACAAAGAGAATTAGATCTTAGAGCTATGGATCTTCAAAGAAAAGCACAAGAAAACATGGTCGATCAAGAAAGACGAGGCATGGAGTTTGAAGAAAGATTAGATTTTGATAAAATGAAATTAGAATCCTCTGAAGACCAAGCAGGAGAAAGAATAAGAATTGCGGAAGAAAAAATAGATTTAGCTTCACAAAAACAAAAAGCAACTAACAATGAAAAGAAAAGTTAAAATACTTAAAGCCAAAGGTGGAGCTGATGCAGCCACTGAGTCTTTTGGAAAAAGTGTAGGGTTTTCTGGTTCAAGCAGACCAGATCCACATGGTGGTTTTGATTTGTCAGGTGGAAAAGGACCTACATTTAATAATGCTCCTGCAACGACAGGAGGAAGTAAAAACAAAACTACTACTCAAGTAAATACAAACACAAATAACAAAAATACAAACGCAGGGCAAAAAACTACTTTTATGCCAATTACATTGCAAGTTGCAAAGGCATTAGTAATTGATCCTCTTACAAAACATTCAAGAACACAAAAAGTAAAAGGTGAATCTTTTTTTGGTAAACCAAAAGATTTACCTGCAAGTAAAGATTATTACAGGGCATATGGAGAACCTATTGATGTAATGAGTAAAAAAGGCACTGATTTTATGAAAGATGCTGGATTAATCAAACCAATTAAAACAGTTAAACCACCTGAAGATAGAGGAGAAAACAGGCAACAATTATGCCCTGATGGCACTTATCCACCCTGTAAAACTCCTGTAACACAAATAAAAACACCAGTTACAAAACCAAATACTTTTCTATCTGGTTTTCAAGCATATGACGATGGTGGCGAAGTTGTGATATCATCTAACGTAGATAAAAGTTTATTATGATAGGTTTGTTTTTTATTGGAACATTCGTATCTATTATTATTTTGTATATTTTATTAAGGGTAAGAGAATATGACAATAGGTAAAAAATCAGGACCACCACCTAAGAAGGGGCCAAATTCAAGTATACCACCAATTAAATTTGGTAGCGGTGGAATGAAATGCCCTCATAGAGATACTACAGAAAAAAATATTTATCCTGGAAATAATGAAATACAAGTTAAAGGTTTTAAATTTATAGGAGTGAGATAATGCTTAGATGGATAATTAATCTTGTCAAAACTTTACTGTTCAAAGAAAGAGTTTACAAATCAAAAACAATTAAGTTAGATCCTTGTTGGAAACATATGGTTTTTAAAAAGGGTTGCCCAACATGTAGGAGTCTAAATGCCCAGTAGATATCAACAACTATTACAATTACTTGAAGAAGCAAAAGAAAAAGGTGACAGTGACAAAGTTAAAGAAATAGAAAGCGATTTGTTCAAAGAAAAAAGAGCAAAAGGTGGAGAAATAGAAGAATCAGAAGTTGTATTAGTTAAAGGTGGCGGATATACTAGCGACCTTTTATAAATGTTTCAATTTCTATCAAGTAAAGAAAAATTAATTTTTCTTTCAGGTATATTCGAAGGTGAAGGAACCTTTGGTAATTTCAAAGCAGGATTATACAAAGATGGCAAAGTCAGAAGAAAGATAGAAGTATCTGTCGAAATGACTGATCGAGATGTGGTAAATCTATTTCATACACACTTTAATATAGGTAACGTTTATGTACGATCTTTCAAAAATCACTACAAAACCTCGTATAGATGGAAGGTGTCAGGGCTTGAGGGTTTAAAAATATTACATTTGATGTTACCTTATCTATGTAAACGAAGACAGGAACAATATTATGGCATGGTTAAACTTATTAGGGATGGCAGCAAAAACGGCAACGCATATTTACTCGAACCGTCAAAAAACAAAACAAGCGATGTCGGACGCACAATTAATGCATGCTCAAAAAATGGCAGCGGGAGAGGAAGCTTACCAGGGCAAACTTCTTGAGGCTCGACAATCAGACTATAAGGACGAATTTATTTTGATTATTCTCTCAGCCCCCGTTTTGGTGCTGGCTTGGGCAGTCCTGAGTGATGATCCAAGTTCTATGGATAAGGTGAAACTTTTCTTCGAATATTTCTCACAGCTTCCGAGCTGGTTCACAAATCTCTGGATCCTCGTCGTAGCGAGCGTTTATGGGATAAAGGGCACACAAATCTTTAAGGGCAAGAAGTAGTTGCATACTTACATAGATTAGTTATAACTAATTAATGAACCTTGATTTAGACACACTACAATCAGTAAGTCATTATATAAAAAAACAAATGAACCAAGTCAAAGAGGATTTGGTGTACCATGTAGACACAATCGATAAACTCCAGTATTCTAGAGGGAAACTCAATGCTCTAGAAGCATTGCTACAGGATCTAAAAGACCTGCAGAAAAATGAGGAGAATATCGATGACGATAGTAACACCTGACACAGGTTTAGTTGGTGTCAAAACAAAAAACGGTGAGGCTGCACCCGATTCAAAAGAACAAGCCATACCCACAGATCCAGAGGGTATTAAAAGATATCTTGAACTAATACCAAAACCAGTTGGTTATAGACTTTTAGTAAGACCTTATGCAGGTCCTAAAAAAACTAAAGGTGGAATTCTTTTAACTGATACAGCAAACGAAACTATTCAGATGACAACCGTAGTCGGTCTTGTCGTTGAGATGGGAGATCTTTGTTATGCAGATAAAGAAAAATTTCCAAAAGGTCCTTGGTGTAAAAAGGGTCAATTCGTAATCTACGGTAGATACGCAGGTTCGAGATTTAAAACAAAATATGGTGAACACCGTATTTTAAACGATGATGAAATCATCGCAACAATAAGTAAACCAGAAGACATTCTGCATTTGTATTAAGGAGGACACATGGCTGATGCAAATAAAAATCCTGAAGTTGAAATCGATCTTGATGATGTAAAAGAAACAGAAGTTAAGATTGAGGAAACTAAAAAGGAAGAATCAAAAGAACCAAATTTAAATGTTGGTGAAGTTGATTTAGGTTATGCGGATCATAGCAAAGACAAACCAAAAGAAGAAGTTGATGTTCAAGAGATCCAAGAAGAACAACCTAGTGAAGATAAAACATACGAAAACGAAAGAGAAACTAAGTTAGATCGAAAAGAAGAACCCGATGACTTGTCAGAAGTTTCTGAGTCTGTCAAAAAAAGAATTGATAAACTTACAAGAAGATTTAGAGAGGCTGAAAGAAGAGAAAAAGCTGCTTTAGATTTTGCTAAAGGTTTACAAAAAAAATATGACGACACTCAAACTAAATACGATTCAACAGATGAAAAGTATTTGAAAGAATTTGATGCAAGAGTAGATGCTCAAAGAGAACAAGTCAAAAAGAAACTCAAGGATGCTATTGAAACTAATGATTCTGAAAAGATCATGGAAGCAAACGATGAGCTAACTCAATTGAGTGTGGAAAAAGAAAAAGCTAGAATCAAAATGGCAGATAGAGAAGCTAGATTGAAACAGCTGGAAGAACAAAAAAACGCACCAATAGAGGAACAACCAAAACCACAAGAAGTTCAAAGTGAACCTAGTGAAAAAGCTAGAAAATGGGCTTCTGATAATGCTTGGTTTGGTAACGACAAAATCATGACTAACGCTGCGATGACTGTGCACGAAGATCTAGTGGGCATGGGTATTGATGTAGAAAGTGATGAGTATTATAATGAAATAGACAAGCGAATGAAGGACAATTTTCCTCATCGTTTTTCTATTCAAGAGCAACGAAGACCCGTCCAAAAAGTTGCTTCTGCTGGAAGAACACAGCAGGGACGTAGATCTGTGAGACTCACCAAATCACAGGTGGCTATTGCCAAAAAATTAGGGGTGCCACTAGAAGAATACGCTAAATTCGTGAAGGAGGTATAGAATGAGCGATAAAATAAATAGAACTTCACGCGCATCTGAGGAAAACAAAGAAATTAGAAATAAACCTTGGACGCCACCATCATCTCTGGATGCACCACCTGCGCCAGACGGTTTTGTTCATAGATGGATAAGAACCGAGAGTATGGGTTACCAAGATACAGCTAATGTATCTAAGAAAATGAGAGAAGGGTGGGAGTTTGTGAGAGCCGAAGAAATTAAAAATAAACTCGGTGATCATGGATACCCAGTCATAGCTCAGGGAACTTACGCAGGTTTGATCGGGGTTGCTGGCCTTGTGTTGGGAAGGATACCTGAAGAAATTGCAAAAAGCCGTGCCGAGTATTTTAGAAAAATTACTCAAGATAGAGTTGACGCGGTGGACAACGATGCACTTAAGGAACAACGACCGGAGATGCCGATGAATATTAATCGACAATCTCGCGTAACTTTTGGTGGTGGAAACAAATCCTAATTATTTGGGAATATTCACTCCAAAGTAAAAGTAACAATAAAAGGAGAAAACAACTATGGCTAATGTAGCTGAAAAATACGGTCTTAGACCGGTAAGAAAGTTAGATGGCTCTCCATTTATTAACGCACAAAACAGATACAGAATTGCAAGTGGTTATGCTACTGCAATCTTCCAAGGTGACTTGGTAAAACCTGTAACTGGTGGCGGAGTCGAAAGAGCAGTTGCTGCTACTTCTGACAAAGTCATTGGCGTTTTTAACGGAGTGTTCTACACAGACCCTACTACTCAGAAGCCGACGTTTAAAAACTATTATCCAGGTGGAGTTGCAGCTAGTGATATTATCGCTAATGTAATTGATGACCCGAATGTAGTTTACTCGATCGACTCTGATGGAGCGTTTGCAGTAGCAGACATCTTTAAAAACTTTGCAATAACAAACGTAACAGGATCTACTCAAACTGGTATTTCTGAAGTCCAATTGGACCACAGTGTATCTGGTTTGACAACAAGTGGAACTGTTCTTCAAGCAATCGATATTTCGCAAGATACGCAAAATAGCGAGGCTGGAAGCGCGAATGTAGATGTGTTGGTTAGAATTAATAACCATTTCTACAGTCAAGGCACAGGCTTATAATAATAGGAGATTATAAATTATGGCTATATCAAGATCACAACTAGTTAAAGAACTAGAGCCAGGTTTGAATGCACTATTTGGCCTGGAATACAACAGATACGACAATGAACACGCAGAGATCTTCACTACTGAAACTTCAGACAGAGCGTTTGAAGAAGAAGTAATGTTATCTGGCTTCGGTACTGCAGCAACTAAAGCTGAAGGTGCTATGGTCACTATGGATCAAGCGACTGAAGCGTACACATCAAGATACACTCACAATACTGTAGCATTAGGTTTTGCTATAACTGAGGAAGCTATCGAAGATAACTTGTACGACAGATTAGCTGGCAGATACACAAGAGCTCTTGCAAGATCAATGGCGCAATCTAAACAAATCACTGCAGCGAACGTTCTAAACAACGGTTTCGACACAGCAAACGGTGGTGACGGAAAAGCACTTATGACTACTGATCACCCTCTTGCGAACGGTGGAACATTCAGAAATGAATTGTCTACTGCTTCTGACTTGTCAGAAACTTCACTAGAACAATCGTTAATCGATATTGCTGCGTTCGTAGACGAAAGAGGACTTAAGATCGCTCTACAAGGTAGAAAATTAATAATTCCAAAAGAATTACAATTTACTGCTGAGAGAATCATGAGATCCCCTCAAAGAGTCGGAACTGCAGATAACGATATCAACGCAATGGCAAACATGGGAATGATACCAGAAGGTTACAGAATCAATCACTTCTTAACTGACACTGATGCATTCTTCATTATGACAGATGCACCTAACGGTCTAAAACACTTTGTAAGATCGCCAATTAAAACAGCGATTGAAGGTGATTTCGACACTGGAAACGTTAGATTCAAAGCTAGAGAAAGATACAGCTTCGGCTTCTCTGACCCTAGAGGAATCTTCGGATCTCCAGGTGCTGCGTAATCGTAGATAAGAGACAAATCTAAAAGGGGCGGAGTTTACTCTGCCCCTTTTTTTATATATAATCAAAGGAACCTAGAGAAACTATTATGTCGACTGACTAGGCAGACGGTATAGAGACGACATAATCAAAGCTATACAAAGGAGAAAATTATGGCAAATACAACTTTTTCGGGACCGGTACGATCGGAGAACGGTTTTATTGGAGCAACGAAAAACTCAACAACTGGAGCTTTTACAAATAACTTCCAAATAGATTCATCTGGAAACTATGTAGGAACTCTTATGATTGGTCAAGGAATTACTAACGTCCCTTGTGCAGCAACTGCTGGAACAAATGAAGTTACATTTTCACAACCAAACAACTCAGTAATAACTTCTATTCAAATAGTTTGTACATCTGCACCAACTGTTGCTTCAGGTGACATTGGTTTTAAAGTTGGAACAGCTACAGGTGGAGCACAATTAGTTGCTGCTATCACTGATCAAATTCTTGATGCTGGAACAACTGTACCTGCAGGTGCTCACTATCCTTTAACTCTTTTAGATACGACTGGAAGCGATGCTTCTCCAGCTGCATCTCCAAGAGCAAATGTAAGTGGTGATGCGAGAAGTATTTTCTGTCAGATCACTACAACTACAACCGCATCTGCTGTTGGTAATTTTGCATTTATTATAAATTACAAACAATTTGCGTAATATTAAATTAGTGGCTCCTTCGGGAGCCACGAACTAGGAGAACACATGAGTTTTAAAAGTGATATACAAGCAACAAGATCTGTCGCCGCACCAAGCGGAACTGCAATTATAGCTCAACCAATAAGATTAAGAGGAATTATTGTTGCATCTGACGGAACAGGAGCTGGAACTTTAGAACTTACAACTACATCAGACAGTGGAACAACTTTGTTTCAAGCTGATGTACCATCTGGAGATGTTATTAATTTTAATTTCCCCGAAGATGGAATTCTTTTTCCAAAAGGACTTTTTTGTAAGACAAAAACTAAAGTGGCTGCTTATACTTTACTAACAGATAAGTATTCAGGACCTGGATTAACGGTATAGGTTAAAGATGGATTACTATGCTGACTTAGGTATAGAGATCGATGGTTTCGCTAAAGGTGGAATGCCTGCAAAAAATAAAAGAAACTTTAGATCTACAAAATCAGGCGCAGGTATGACTGCGGCAGGGGTTCGTGCGTATAGACGAATGAATCCTGGTTCTAAACTTAAGACAGCAGTAACAGGTAAAGTTAAAAAAGGATCTAAAGCTTCTAAGAGAAGAGCATCATATTGTAGAAGATCAAGAGGGCAGATGAAAATGCACAATATAAATTGTAGTAAAACTCCAGATAAGAGAATATGTGCTGCAAGAAGAAGATGGAAATGTTAAATATATTAAAAAAACTTTTAGGTATTGATAAATTAGAATATAAAATTAGAATATTAGAAAGAAAAAATTATTGGAGAGAAAAATACAAACATGTCTTATCTGAACGCAAATCTACCACCAATATACTGCAAAATTAGAAAGGAGTATCTTTATGACCTTAAAAAACATCACGGAGAAAGTGAAGACTGTGTTATCTTCGGTCTCACATCAATATCAGGGCGTGCGCTCTTGTTTAATATCATGTTACCAAACGGTGCGTGTTACTGGCGTCTCCCTATATCAGCGTTTTATCAAAAATCTTTTGATAGATCCAATGTGCCGAATATGCAAGTACATGAATTGGAATTGTGGAACAGTTTTAGTTATTGGCCTAGTGTTACTTGTTTTGATTGGCTGGATGGTGTAAAGGGAAAGTATCTCGGCTTAGACAAAAAATTTTATCATGGTAAATATTTATTTACGATTGATTGGGCACATCCAGATGTTAATATATTGGATACAGAACACTCTGAAATTCCTCAAGAACATAAGTGTGCGCATATATTGGAGCTTGATAACGGCAATTATGCAGCTCAGCCTAATAATCGTCTTTTGTGGCACATTAATAGCTATACTACTGATAACAGTTGGCCTGACTATAAAGTCCAAAATACTTACTGGGATGCGGAAGATACGAACTATGTAACCGAGGATAGTGACAACATGTTTTACGAGATGTATGATAAAAAAGATGAGTAATAAACCCTTAAATATATCTGAATCCGCTGCTGTGCAGATGCCGATGAAAACGGTTGCCTCTCTAATTTTACTCGTCGCAGCTGGCGTGTTCGCATACACGGAGCTTACGGCAAGGTTAGTATCGTTAGAGACATCACGTGAGTTGTTTGAAAATGATTTATTAAAAAAATCCGAACAAGTCCCCGTAGACCAAGAACAACATTTTTTATTGGAAGATCTTTACAAGTCTGTAGAGAAGATGGAAAAGACTCAAGAGTTGAACATGACAAACAAAGTCAACATAGAATTTCTTAGCTCACAATTAGAAAAAGCACTAGGGGACATTGAAAATTTGAAAGATAAGGTAAGAGAAAATGGAAAGAATTACTAGACAAGTAGTGCAATATATTTCTGACATGGAAAAGAAGGCTAAGCAAATGAGTTTTGTTAAAAATTTAAAAAAATCTGTCGAACACGGAAAATACGGAACACAAAAGTATGTCATTAAACAAGGTGAAAACAAAGGTAAAATATTATGACAGAGTTAGTGGTAGCCCTACTTATGATTGTACAAGGAGAGATCAAGGAGGCACGTATTCAGACGTCAATGTCTGAATGTCTTAAAGGGGCACGTGTAGCTAAACGTCAGTTAAAACCCGATGGACATGTTAAATATCAGTGTATAAAATCTATGGCAGAATTAGAGTCAAATATTGATGGATCAAAGTCAATTAAAAAATTAATATTGGAGTAATTATGAATCTTTCACGAAATTTCACTTTATCTGAGCTTATTAAATCAGACACTGCAATTAGGAAGGGAATTAACAATAATCCTAATGCAGAACAAATAGAAAAATTAAAAGCATTATGTGAGAATATCCTTCAGCCAGTACGTGACCATTTTGGCAGAGTTAAGATCACCAGCGGTTTTCGTAGTGTGGCATTGTGTGAAGCTATCGGCAGCTCGGCACGATCACAGCATGCTAAAGCTGAGGCCGCAGACTTCGAATGTGTTGGCGTTGACAACGCTGAATTATTTGATTGGATTAAAAATAATCTTGAGCCAGACCAGCTCATCCTTGAATTCTACACTCCAGGCGAACCCAATAGCGGATGGATACATTGTAGCTGGATTGAAGGAACACCAAGAGCATCATTTTTACATGCTTATAAATCAGAGGGTAAAACAAAATATAAACCAATATTAGGTAGTGCAAAGGAGATAGTATAATGGCGATTAGTAGAGCCTCAATGGCTAAACAAGTAGAAGGACAAATGCGTGGCGCAAAAGATGAAAAGAAAAAAGAAAAAAAGAAATTATACGCCAAAAAATCCAATAAAAAGAATTCTCTCGCTAGGACATTTACTGTTTAAGCCTAAAGTGATACAATCTAAGAAGTTGTACAACCGAAAGAGGCTTAAAAACAATGACTAAACTATGTGCTAGAGGCAAGGCTGCAGCCAAAAGAAAATTCAAAGTATATCCCAGCGCATATGCTAATGCATATGCTAGTAAAATTTGTGCTGGTAAAATTAAAGATCCTTCAGGTGTAAAAAGAAAAGACTTTAAAGGACCTAAACCTGCAAATAAAGGTTTGCATGCTGAAACAAAAAAGAAAAAAACTATTGTAGAGGGTGATCCAGACAAAAGAAGAAAACAACTTAAAGATATTCAAAATCCAATTTCTGAATATGATGAAAAAGGAAAATTAAAATATACTGCTGCAAATAAAGGCGCAGAAGCAAAAATAAGTAAAGTTGCAAAAGGATTACACAAAGCATCTGCATTACATAAAAAACAAGCTAAGTCATTAGATTCAATAACAAACGCATATCAAGGTAAATTTATTAAGCATGACTCAGCAGGTATTAAGATGTCAAATGAGAGCTTAGTCGATTATTACGGCGATTTATTAAAATGAGTGAACGAGGCACTTGTTGGGAAGGTTATGTCCAAAAGGGCATGAAGAAAAAAGGGAATCGTATGGTTCCTAATTGTGTTCCTGCAGGTATGAAAGAGGGAGGACTTAAAAAATGGTTTTCACAAAAATGGGTAGATATTGGAAGCAAACGAGCAGATGGTTCGTACGCACCCTGTGGTCGTTCAAAACTCAAAGCGGACAAGAAACGGAAGTATCCAAAGTGCGTCCCTGCTGCAAAAGCGGCAAGGATGACAGACTCACAGAAGCGGAGTGCCGTTGTGAGGAAAAGAAGT
>Ga0208919_1000954_pt1 | contig 17650 bp, 7 predicted proteins | sample 4_EtaG_FD_184076 | JGI IMG/M metagenome (GOLD analysis project Ga0208919, IMG submission 184076) | Marine viral communities from the Subarctic Pacific Ocean - 4_ETSP_OMZ_AT15127 metaG (SPAdes) (version 3) | ecosystem: Environmental > Aquatic > Marine > Oceanic | place: Pacific Ocean | collected...
TTTTTGAGGGTAAGCTTTGGGGGTAAGCCTAGTGACAAGCGCGTTAGTCTGAGTAGCAAACTAACGGGGGCCGAGATGTACACGAACCGCGTATCTGAGATGTGGTTCGTGGGAAAAGAATTGATGAGGACTAAACAGGTGTTCGGGGTGGCCCCTGATCTGGCACAGGAGATAACGGCTAGGAACTATGAATTAGTAAAGAGCGGATCGCTCAAGGTGAAGATCGAGCCTAAGCCCGAGTTCAAGGGACGTTTCGGCAGGAGCCCCGACTTGGCAGACGCGGCATTTCTAGCTCTTGATTGTGCTCGCCAGCGGCTGGGCCTCGTAGCGATTGACCCACCCCAGTCGGGATCTGGGCCTGTTCGTCCACCTGTGACCATCAAGCAGTTGAATGGGGCGTTACAGAACCCTGAAGCAGTATTGCTGGATTGACTTATAAACCCCTAAATATAGTATATGGCATGGCTAAACTCTCACAGAATGTTGCGCGGCAACGTATGGCTGAGGCCCTAAAAAGGATGAGACGAGGTGGTATGACTGAGGAGACGATGAGAACCACCTCTTTGGGAGATCTATTTAAGAAATCTGAGCAGCCCCGAGCAGCCCAGATCCAGTCTCAGGTTGGTTTTGATATGTCTAAGCCCGCCGGGGAACTTGTGGGGGGTTACATTGGCGAGCTGTATGGGGGGAGAAAAGATACGCTGGCTGACAAACTTGCCATGCGGCGACAAGAGAAGAGAGATTTTGCCCAAGCCCAACGGCAAGAACAACAGAAGCGGCAAGATAAATTTATTTCTAAGCGGGATGAACTCCGCAAGAAAAGTCTTAAGAACTTTGGGGGCAAAATGGGAGACGGCCCAGACACTCCCGGTTTGGCTAGACAAGACGCGATGCAAAAAGCGGGGTTTGGGGGCAACACCGCTCTGGCTGGTTCGGTTGCCAAGGGGGTTGGGCAACAGTCTAAACGGACGGTAACTCCTAGGTCGGCAGTACATGGAGCTGAAGCGCGAGCCCACGAAAAAGCCGGAAATCAAGCGGCGGCGGCAGACGCCCGTAGAAGACAATTTGAAGAACGCGCAGGAGAACCCAATATCAGGACGCAGGAAGAAAGACGACGCGAAAAGCGAGACGCCCAGAGAGCCCAAAACGCCCAGCGCCAGAAAGAACGTGCCGACCGACAAGACGCAAGAGCTGCTAGAAAGAGAGATAACGAGGCTAGAAAAAGAGCCAGAGAGGATAGGCGGAAAGAAAACGAAGATAGAAACTAAATAACCGTGGCTGAACCAGACCTTAAAAGGGGCGTAAGAGCCCTTAAAAACAGATTTAAGCTAGAGGCTCCGGTTACCCGTGAGGAACAGGACGCCGCAAGAATTCGTTATGAGCGCGACATCGCCCCGCGCTTAAAAAGCATTACGGACACTTATGACCGTATGGCCAAGCGGAGACAGGATGCCGAGATTCATAAACTTAAACGACAGGAGCTGGAAGCTAGTATCGCTAAGCTGAAGGAGGCAAAAGAAACGGATGACCAAGGGCAGGACGGCTTTCTTGCTATTCAAAGACGCTTTGGGGAGATGAGCGAGATTATTGATAACATAGGGTTTGTTCCTGACCCTGATGATTTAGAAGGCGCAGAGCCTCGTAATATGGTGCCTGCTTCCATATCTCAGATGCAAACTGAATTAGGCCGAGCTAAAAAAATGTATAATGACTTTGCCTTAAGATCTTTGATTATCAATAGCGCAGACAAGACGGGGTATGAGAAACTGTTTTCTGACAAACTCGCTCAGGGAGAGAAAACGATTGCTAACGCAACCACTCAACGAGACCAAACTGCGTCTTTAATGTCAGATTACGAAGACCTGCTTACTTATGATGACTTTCAAATAGAAGAAGAAGGAGAGGTTATTGGGAGGACTTCTGATAAGTATCAAGAAGCGTACAAAAAATTTCGGGTTGATCGTAATGTGAATGATTTTAAAGCGGTCCTTAGGGTAGGTAAGAAAAACCTCGACCAAGAACGAGACCGACTGAAATCACGAATTGACCGAGTTAAAGCCCTGCAAGATAGGGTAGCTAATAAACGCAAGTTCGTAGCTACGACCGAGGTTCAGAGGCAAGGTGAAGTGCTACAGGACCAAGTTATACGCCGAGTACCGAATGACCCTATATTTGTTAGGGGCGTCTACAAAGAGTATCTTTCTTTGCTGGGGGATCTTGCACTCACCCCCGCTGGTTATCGAGAATATGTCGGAACAGATAGAGAGACTGTGGAAGGCCCAGCAGGGACGCTAGACAAAGGGCACGGTGACGAGACTCTGGGGGAGCCATCTTCTTTTGATAAGTTTTCTGAAGACCTGTATAAACGTATAATTGATTATTTATCTGATGAAAAAAATACGCTCGACGAAGACGCAAGAGCTATTGGAGTATCAGCGGCCCGTGGAGCAGACACACAAGTGTCTTCTACGGATGAAAAAATCGTAGAAGATAAACTCAAACTTAAATAACCGATAACCACATAATTAAGCATGGCGTTGACCCATCTTGATAAGCTGCCTTCCTATGAAGAATGGAAGGAGAACAACCCTGTTGATCCCAGAGGCATTCCTCTTGGACAGGACGAAGTACAACTCCGCGCGGGCTATGCACATTACTTTATGCAGCAGGCCCAGAACGTGCCGCAAGGATTTGAAAAGCCACGCCCAGATGAGCTGGAGATGGTGGGCAGCAAGCTCGCCAATTTTATTGCGGACGCACAAGAGGTAAGGTCAAAGGAAGCAGTCCAAAGCGCTTATGACCAGTTATACTCAATTCCTGATGAGGAAAAGGTGGACCGCATTTTTCGTGAGCAGGTTGACGGGGGAGTCGGGGGGACCGCACCGCCGTATATTCTCTTAAGAGAGGCTGTAAGTGGTAACGAATTGAGAGCCCAGCTAGACGCGCAAAATTTTGACTCTAATAAGTTTTTCAGGATTGCCGATAAGATTGATAAGATTAGTGGTCCTAATAAGCAGACGCCATCCGTCGAATTGAACTACATTGATGGTAAAGCCGTATTTAGCAGCTCCGCAGATGATTTTCCTGAGTTGTGGACAGTAACGGAAGAAGAGCAGGCATACGTAGATCAGTTTTCCGATGTTGTTAAACAGTACGCTAAAAAAGTATGGCCTGACTATAAACAGTTGGTACACCGCCAGCGGGGGGCGAGTGTTATAGAGGTACCGTTCACAGACCCTGAAACACAAGAAGTAGGGTCTAAGTTCATCTTTGCGGACAATGTTCCTGAAGATGAAAGAGAAGAGTCTGTTGATAGGTCGATCCGAGAAGGGTTTATAGATTATAGAGCTAGAGGCTATGCTCTTGACACACTTGCTAATGGGTTACAGTTGGAAAATTCTGACGAGCGGCGTCCGGTAAAAACTCAAAATTACCTAGAAGTTAAGAGGATGATTTCTAGCGCCCTCAAAAAAGGAGGTCCTCATACTGGGACTATGATGTCCCAGCTAGAAAATCTAATGCAACAAGTTGTGTTGTCACACTCTAAGTCTGGGGGCGACTTACCGTCTTTTGTGACAACCCCCGAGGGTAATTTTTTAGCGCAAACTGAACTGGTCGAGACTAAGGGAGATACTCTCGTTAACCAGAACTATGCGGGAGCTGTTGGAGATTTCAGGCAGATGTTCAAGGGGTCTTCCGAGCATCTGAGCGATGAAGTTATTGGTAAAGCTTTTCAATCTATGGCTTATCAGATGGCTGCGGCGAACACAATGTTGCCGTACCATGAGTCTAAAATGCGGGCTGTTTGGCAGGGCAAAAAGACCCTTAAAAAAGACTCTGCTAAGCGTGTAGCAAACAACATTTACACAACAGAGTTTGGGGAAAAAATTATTCATCCGGGGCTGTTGGTATCAAAGCTTGATTTTGAAAACCTTAAAGAAAACGCCGAAGAACTTGGGTTAACAAAAGACCAGCTTGAAGCTAGGCGTCTCGCTTACCTAGGAAGTAAGTATGATTATTTTCTAACTAACATATACAACTCAACAGCAGATATCCGAAACTCTTGGATTGCTCACGTTGGGAAGACAAGTGACAGCGTTCAAGCAAGCCTCCGCGAAGTGTCTCCGGGCCAATGGGTCAGTGATGAGGGTGGGGCAGAAGTATTGGCTAGTTGGCTAGACTCTGAGTCGGGGAGAAACTTTTGGAACCGAACAGTTAGGGCAGCTTCTCAAGGCGCAGGGGATCTTGTGGGTGCTCTCGGGATGTTTGGTGCCGGTATTGTAGGGGACACCGTAGATTTCTGGACGGGGGGAGTTGGGTACTTAGACGACGGGCCTAATACGGAGATGGAAAAAAACATGGCGTCGGTTCTAGCGATTAGCGCGCGCGAGCGGCAGGCTGACCGAGCTATTGCATCTATGTTTGGGCGCAAGCACACGTTTGCGGACACGGCTTTCACGATGGCTGTGCCTCTAGCTATAGACATTGGTGCGTCTTTTGCTTTAGCAGCCCCCACAGCTGGTGTGGGGTCAACCGCTTATGCTTCTGCTGCTCTATCTAAGTACGGCCTTACAGCGACAGCAAAATCTTATATCACAGGGGCCTTCGGGTTTGGTCTTAGGAACATTCTTAAAGACGGGGCCGAAGATACAATGCGTCTGTCACTAGAAAAAGCGTATGCGCGCGGGTACATCAAGACGCTTCCTTCAGTAAAAAAATATGCCAAGGAAGCAGACAATTTGCTGCCGGGGTGGTCGGGGACAGTGAGTGGGGCCAAAGGCCAAGTTGCTTTGAAAAGCTCATTTTTGCGAGCTACTGATGGCGGGCTTAGCAAAATGACTTTGGGTAACCTTCCGCAGGGAGTTTTGCCCAAGCGGTTCGTTGAAAACGTAATTAAAAACTCTAAGTCAGCCAAAAGAGTTTCTGCTGCACTGCCTATGTCTATGCGGTCAGAAGCGGCAGTCGATGCGCTTACGGCGATTGGCCGGGGGATTAGGGCGGGGCAGTACCCCGCTATTTCAGCCCCAGCGTTTTTGCGATCATCCGCACACACGTATGGGGATGTACACATGGCGCTCCAAGGCGCTACGGGATCGGACGGAAAACCGTTATCTGCTGAAGAGATTCACGACCGTGCATTTGGTGGGGCTGTAATGGGTGGGATGTTCACTGTGGCTACAGTGGTGGGTCTCCAGCGTCTGGGCATGGGTGGTTTGGAAGACTGGGTTACTGGCGGGGCGACTACGGGACAGGTCAAACGTGTTTTTGAAAAACTACGCAACAAAAAATATGTGAACTTTAATAACTTTGTTACAGATGTTGCGAATAAGGTAGTAGGGGACGGCATAAAGTTTGCGTGGTTACGCGGCCCTATAGCTAGGGGTGCGGCATTTGAAGGGCTGCAAGAAGGTTTCGATGCTTTTCTTAACACTTTCGCACGGTCTGCGGCTATGGCTGGGACTTCGGCTTCTGACATGGACCGCCCTTTCATGGACAGGCTGAAGGAAGGGGGAATGGGGGCTATATACGGAGTCGTATTAGGGGCTGGAGCACCCGCACTTGCAAAGGGCGGGCGTGGTTTGAAGGGTCTTTTTAAGAGTGAATTAACAAAACTAAGCGAGCAAGCGCAAGTAGAGCGGGAAACGCTACCCAAAATTGCTAGAAAAATTCACAAGCAACTAGTAGCTAAACTTGAAGAGAGCGGTAGCCCTCAATCCGCCGCTACAGTAGAAGAAATACTTGGTGGGCTCCAAGTTGCTGCGCGTTCTCTCCCAGAAGAAGCTATTGCGGCACGGCTTAAGGACCGGGAAAAACAGCGGGAGCAGAGCAAGGATGAGTCATCGAGTGACCATGATATAAATACAGCGGATAAGATTGAGCAAGAAATTGTTGATCTTCAAGTTAAACTAGCTGCTGCAACCAGCGAAGAGGAGCAAAAGAGATTAGAGGGTGAAGTGGCCACCCTTATAACTGAGCTTTCAATACTCAGGGCAAAGTCAGCTGAAACCTCAACAGGCGATCCAGAAGCGGAGCAGAGTAAAAAAGACGCCGCTGAAAGTTCTGAAGCCGATCCAGAATCAGAACAAGCTCAGTTACAGGAAAATAATACCCGCGCCGCCCTTGAAGCTCTTGGTCTTATTATACAGGACCCAACTAACCCAGAAGCTTTTAGAGCAGCAGAAGTAGATCTAGCTAATTTTTTCAATGTTATTGCTGCTCCAGCTCAAGCAGATGAAGCGGACCGCAAAGCTGCTTTAGCAGTAGTAGATAAAGCTCTTAAAGAAAAGCTCAACACTTCCAAGGACAATAATGACAGGGCTGCTCTTAGAGAGTCCAAGGGTTACCTTGAAGAACAGTTGCTAAAAGGTGTCACCGAGGAAGAGGCAGACCAAAACCTAGATAACGCTAACGAAGAGGATGTAAAAATTGCTATCGAAGAAGCACTTCTTGAAGGAGCTGGTGGGGGCGACACTTCGTCGGGTACGGGAGAGTCCACTGTTTCTGTTTCTGATAAAGAGCAGCTTGTTCAAGGGGTGCTCGAAAGACTCAGGGCCACTGAAAGTCAAAGAGATCTAGAGTATAGAAGAACTGATGAGGAGCTTGAGCGCACAGCTATTGAGTTTGTAGAGAAAGCTATGCAGCCCCTGCGGAGGGACCTTAGGGAACAAGAAGACCTTCGCGCGATTGGTAATATAGAAGAAGAGCTTTTGGACAGACTTGCCGGATTGCGGGAAGAGTTTGAAAGCTTGCATAAAGCGCAAAGTCTAAGATTAGGAAGGAAGGGTTACAAAGCTGGTGGCGGGCACCAAGGCCGACCACTAGGCGCAAACTCCTTAACCGAACGGCCAAATGATGCGGACATCGGGGCTGTCAGCAACTTAATTGCTGGCAAAGAAGAAGCTTTTAACGACCCCGAGGCAGAGGAGCTCCCTGCGCGCCAACAGGAACTGACTCTTCTTAGATCTCTGAGGGATGTTTTGACGGGGTTAAAAACAATTAACGACCGTCGCGCTGAGATTGAAGGTGCAAGCAGACGCCAACAACAGTTGGAAGAACAGCTTGAACGTGAGCAAGAGCGCGAGCGCGTTGCCGCTTTAAGAAAAGCAGAAGCGGAAGAAGCTGCGAAGAAGAAAGCTGCGAAGAAAGCTGCGAAGAAGAAAGCTGCGAAGAAGAAAAAAGGGAAGCAGCCGCCAGAGCCAGAGCCCGCAGGCCCAACTATATTATATACGGGGCAATCAGAAGATCTGCCCAGTTTTACGGACTATGATTTTAGGCGAGTGGGGCGAAGCGAGCGGGGTGGGGCTGCTCCTATGGAAGGGTTCGCGGCGCTTGGACCGGGAATATATTTCCTGACTGACGAGGCCGCAGTTGAGCACGTATACAAGAAGCGTGGGAAACTTATGTCTGCGGAAGTGGATGAATCCGCCCACCTTATACTAGACCCAACCAAGAAAAATTACGGGCTGGACGAGGCGAGATACGCTACCGTTCTCAAGGCATTGGATAATGCGGCCCAAGAAATTGGGTTCAAGGACTATGATGCTCTGTCTGATAAAGCAAGCGATCAAAGGAATCTGTATCGACTGGAACCCACTTACTCGCACCTCCGTGATGGCGCTCGGCCCGTAGGTAATTTCGTCCATGTTCTCCGAGGCACTGGGGATCTGGAAGGCGGGGTAATCGCGGAAGTGACCCAAGGTTGGTTACCCGACCGCTCTGGCGTTAACGCGCTCAGAATCGGCAGGGAAAAAGCTAGAGAGCTTCTAGTCAAACACGGCATCAAAGGGATGAAGCAGGAACTACCGGGAGGTTCGGTTGAGTATTCAATTTTCGACCCTTCAATTTTAACCGTCGAATCTGCCCCCCAAGAGCCAGAGTCAGAGCCAGAACCCCCTGCTCCCGAACCTCTACGTGAAACATTTGAGCAGAACATGATCGCCGCAGGGGCATTAAAGTCCCGATCTGAGGGCGACTGGCCCGTGGCTGCGATGGGCATACCTAATTCCCTTAAGCTAAATACACTCAATAAATCGAAAACCAGCCGCACAATTATACAGGGGATTATAGCGGACCACCCTATTCTAGGTGACAAAATTGCAGATGAGTCAGGTGAAGGTTTAAGACCCCGCAAAAAGTTAGAGGTAAAACAACATTTAGAAGAACACGGAGTATTTATCCCCGACCACCAATGGCTGGGAGGTAGGGGTGTGACTTCTTCTGGGGTCAAGTTCGGTGGTTCTACGGTATGGTTGATTAGGGATGTTGACGGAGGTATCTTTGATGATGGGGAGGGAGGTAGACCCGACGAACTCGTTATTCTTTTTAACAACGACCCTCGCGCAATGGCGAAGGCTATGGATGAACTGGGGCACTATTCTATTCCGATCCCAGTGGGTTTTAGCGGTGATAAAGTAAACAAGACTTTTAGAGGAGACCGCGCAGGAGAAACCTTATCCCAAGATACGAAAGAAGTTTACGACATTTTCTATCCCGTTGGTTCCGACCTTTCTAAAGAAACCAGTATTCTTGGAAACAAAGAGCGGAGCAGGGTTGCTAACCCAGAAGTTACTACAGGCAAAATTAGCCAGAAGGTTCAGTTCTTGATGCACTTTGTTGACGAGGACACCGCTCTGGAGATCAGAGTAGACGAGAACAATCTTGACGCAAAGACAGCCGCTACGGCCCCAAACAAGGTAACTATCGGAACGTATGTCAGGATACTAGCTGATTGGGTCAACAATAACTATGGCAGTATTCAGGTCCCTACTTCAAAGGGAAAGATGGATCTTATTGAAAAGGTTAATGATTCCGAACGGGGGGCGCAGGAAAGGCAAGACATAAGAAGCTTGTACCTAACTGGGTTGACCGCACGTGCGGAACGCGCCGCGGTTGAGGTAGCCCTTATACAAGCAATGGAAAACAAGCGCGAAGACCAGAGTGATGCTGATGCGCTTGTAGCTGCAATACATGATAATGTCACTATCCCTGAGGATATGGCAAGTGACCCCATGTATGCCGCGGCCTTGAAGATTTTCAAGTCGATGGCAGGGGAAGGTGTTTCTGTTGAGTCTGGGAGAGGTGCCGCAGCTTTCGCCTTATCTGAGTTTTTGATGGGCTCACGGATTGCAACTTCTACAGCTCTTGAAAAAGCACTTAAAAAAGACCCCGATATAGATGTTCTAGACTTTATTCTAGGCAAAGTTGCTGAAGCATTAAAGGCGTCTACTACACGGGGCGATACCCCCCGTAACAAGGGGGCCGCTAATCCGTCGGCAGAGGGGGCAATTAGGCCGGTACCAAATCTTTACAACCCTGCTAGAGACATCATCAAACTACAAGTAGACCGCGCGATGCAGCTCTATGCTGACAATAGTGTGCGTGGGATGTCAAACAGGGCACAAAGTTTAGATCGGGAAGATACCTTTGACAGTTTAGGAGCGGAACTTTCTGGCAGGGGCGATGAAGAAGCAGACAAAGGGGTTGGTGCCGAAGCCCCCGAGGGTGTTGGACGCCCTGCGGATGTGGGCGTCGGGCTGGGGGATGTGGGGGCTGGCCAAGCAAGCGGCCTCGATGTGGGTGAGGGCGAAGTTGTTGAAGAAACAGGGGCGCGCGAGAAAACGAAAGAGGCCCTTGAATTACAGGAACGTATGGAAGCGATTCCTGATTTTCAGCCAATCAAAGACGAGTTAACTTCTGCATTAGAAACTATTCTAGATGAAAACCTTGAAGCCAACGCGGCGCTAAATGAGTTTTATGACGGGCTTGATGAACATGTCGCGGACATGCGGGGGGCACAGACGTCTTTACATAAATATTTAGAACTTTCCGTAACTCTTCAGAAGCTGGTGTCAGATCCGTTAGCACTTGGCATTTCCGAGGAAGAATCCCAAAACGTGGAGAGGGCGATAGAAAAGTTGCGCGTTAAGTTCTCGAACGAATTCGGGGCCGCGGTTAAAGATTCAAAACTTGGTCTGTTGGCTTTGGCCGAGATTTTCTCTTCTAATACTCTCCACACTAAAGATGTTAAACAGACCTTAAATGGTCTACAAGATGGATTTTTTACCCAAGCTGTTGATTCTGTTGCGGGCGCGTCTCTCGACCAGATCGCGGAAGTGGTTAATATTGAGCGAGCAGTTAGGGGGTCGAGAGCCCCCGCATTCCAAGATAGCCTACACCAGCGGGCGGCATTTAGTCTTAACCGCGAGGAAGCCGCGGCACTGGGGCTTGTTGACGGAGACATTTATAGCGTTCTAAAAGCTATTGAGGATCTAGCTTATGGTGACAGCGCGCTAGGAATACCGACGAGGAGTCGGATTATGCGAAAAGGCGCACTTGCGGAAGCTGGAAAAGCATCTCTGGACCCCAACCTTCAGCTCTCCGCGCGACTGCTCTCGGCTTTCCGCAAAGAGATTAGTGAACTTGATTTTCGTATCGTTCGGGGAGGAACACACTTTGCAGGTAGTTTTGTACCATCGGATTCTTTCGCGGGCACCATTTACTTGAACCTGAATGCCCGTTACGGGGAGGGCGTTAGATCCGTCATATTACACGAAGTCGCTCACGCGGTATTTGCTCGTATAATGAACACCCCCGACTCCGAGCTTACGACCGCGCAAAGAGCGGCGCGTAAGCAGATGGAAGTTCTTTACGACAGAACATATGAGGCATGGCTCAAAGCAAAAGCTCGCGGCAAGGCTGACCCGCTGATGGACTACGTGTTCGGGACAGGGCGCAGGGTGGTCCGCGCTACGGATGAAGGTGGCCTGATAGACCCTCGCACGGGCCTCCAAGACCCCGAGCAATACGAGCCTGTTGGGGTCGCTGCGTCGGGAGAAGTTACAATGGAGAGTACGTCAGACGAGGACTTGGATTTGGCTGGAGTGATTGGTGAGCCGTCAGATTTAATCTTACCCCGTACAATAGGGTACGAAGAGTTCTTTACGACGTTTATTAGTTCAGCGGCTTTCCAAGCGGCAACCCGCAAGATAGCAGTGGAGAACAGGAGTGTGTTCCGCCGTATGATGGATCTTGTTGTGAAGCTTGTTAACAAGGAAACCAAGGTGGAGCGTGAAGCTGCCGAAGCTTTGGAGTATGTGTATAATTTTGCTAACTTCAAGAACGCCCCAGAAAATACTTCTCACCTATCTGTTACTCTAAATGAAGAACAGGTGTTTGTGAATCAGCAGGTTAATGAGCTGATCGAAAACCACAACCGAGGTCGCAGAGCGCATAACCATTTGCGGGACATCCTTGGTTTAGATGCGACCGCTGTGAGTATTGCACAAGATCCGTTGCAATTTGAACGGCACAAAACACCCAACGGAGTTCTCCGTAAGTCATGGTTCAAGGGGGTCTCCCCAGAAGCCGAGGTTGAGCGGGCTCTTTATGATGAATACGTCAGGTTAGAAAGGGCGCACAACAAAAAAGGTCGTGATGATTGGGACATTATGGATGGCGACCAGAGGTCGGCGTGGAGTGAACAAGCAACAAAGTTGAGGAAGAATCGGTTTCGTGTGATTTTTGATAGGCTATTTAAGGATGAGGTTGCTCGGCAAGCCCCTGACGGGGTTAGGGTTTTGTATCTCGAAAGTCATGAGAGGGAACCGGGTGGTACACAACCGGTTGGGGAGATTGCTGTCGCTTACCAGACGATCTTAGAAACGAAGCTTGATGCCGAACCGGATGAAAGTGGCGTTGACGAGACGGGGTACGCTCCTGCTGTGGTGTTTGTAATGGATAAACTTTTTGAATCAATGCTTCAATGGTCTGGTAAATTCTCCACCGCCCGAGGCGACGGTTATGAAAAGGTTGCGGCTGGTTACTTAACAAATATTCTAGGGACCGAGGGGTTCTTTATGCCCAAGAGCATCCGCCCTTCGGGGGTTGGGCCAGTTGGCCCCACGGCTGACGTTCCGTCCCCCGACGCTAGGTTAGACTATTATCGGTTTGGTGAGATGGAGGGTAAAGATTTAGACTTTGGGGGGTTTGAGGAGGGTTATGTTAGTGGTCGCACGCGGCGAACGCGCCAACTGACCGCCCGTGAGCGTAAGAGAATTTCTATCTTAAGTGCGTATATGCTTAAAGATGCCATAGAGGCTGTCGTCTCCGAAGAATTTATTCACGGGGTAGAGCATCTCGTTATCCCCCAAGAACTGAGGGATGAGGTCATAGAAGAATTGGGGGAAGAAGGCATCATTGAAATGGCATATGAATATTATCGTCACTCGCCCCGTTTCCGCAAGCAGATGGGGGTTTATAAAAAAGGGGATGACCCTGATCTTGAAGAAGTACTAGAGGATATAAGAGAAGGCTTTAAGCAGTTTAAGCAGCGTACTCCTCCCGCGCCGGGTGAACTGGTTGGTGCGCGTACGCAATACCCGGATCAAGGCTCTAAAGTCGTGCAATTACACGTAATGCTTTCTGAGGGGTTGCGAAGAGAAGTACAGAAGCGAATTAAATCAGGAATCTCTACAGAGCGTGCGTCCCTTTTGCATAGGCGGCTCGTCGACGGGGAATACACCCCGTACGATCCGACTAGACCTATATTCATGCGCTTGGTTAAGCGGCAACTTATTGGGGTATTCAATAAGCTGCTTTCTCGTATGACGGATTTAAGAGCTGATCTGGGGGATGCGGTGCCCAACCCTAGGTTCCTTGAAATGGTGCAGCGAGTCCATCTTAGCCTTAAGATGCTCCAAGACGGGGAGCTGGAGGAGCTGGGTTTCAGGGACATCGAGGGTCAGTTTGGTGAGCCGCTAGGATCTATAAAGTTTGACCCCGAGAATCCATCTGCGGGTATCCGAGCTGCTTTTAATACCTTTGATCGGGCAGACCGTATTTCAGCGAGGTTGAAGGACGGCAAAAAACTAAGTCCTCAAGAGGAAGAAGAACACAAACGAGATGTGGAGGCGCTGCTTCGGGAACAACTCATCAATTCTATTGAGATCGGGCACCTTTTTCAGAACGGGGAATTTCAACACCTTTCTGATATCGAAGGCAAGTGGGGCACTAAATACGCCAAGCAATTTGCTACTTGGTTAGCTCGCGGGAAGCAAGACCCACGGGTAATGCGGATGTTAAAAGATTATGAGCGGTGGTCTGAGGCAGTTAACGCTCTCTTAAAAACAGATATGCTTCACATGGAGAAACTCCTGAAGAAGGCATTCGGTAAGACTCCGTCCCCCGAAATATTGAAAGCACTGAACGCTGCTGCGGGTACAACCGACAGTCTGGACATTGACCCCGAAACCAAGGCGCGGGTCCACGCCCGCTATAAAGCCGCAGTTGCACGGGTCAGAAAAGAAGTACGCGAGAACAAGCGCCCCGCTGAGCATATATCTCCTGAAGCACTTCAGGACATGAAGACTATGCTGGTACATAGGGTAGAAGAACAGCTGAGACTTAACTTGGTTGAAGAATTCAAGGAGACCCAGAAACAGGCAAGGGCTTTCTTGGAGGAGAGTACTCCCCAAAACCCACAGCTAGGAAGAGATGTCGTCAGTGCTATCCTAGCTGTCCGCGCCACTATTGATAGCTTGAGTAAGCTTATCAGTAAACAGTACAAGCTTACTGATGTAAGGGGCGGTAAGATAGGGGTTATCTTTGACCGCATGGGGGGCATCTACCTGACAAGGGGATACCGCGCACACAACGACATCGCTTATTTGCGGGAAGTGATGAACCCAGACGGCAAATTCCAAGACCGAAGGGACGCGGCTTTACCGTTCTTTGAGGGCGAGCAGGTCAAAGTAGAAAAGAAAAAGATAAAAAAGGAACTGCTGGCGTTGATTGAAAGTCTGGATGCGGGCGTCACATTTACTGATCCTGCCCAAGAAGCTGAGGCAAAAATACTCAAGAAGCTTTCCGATAAAGAGTTGAACCAGCTTGTAACAAAACGCGCTGAAGATTTAGTCACTAGAGATAATAAGGGTGTTGCAGCCTTGAATGAATTCTTAGCGACTTTATTGGATACGGCTGAAGGTAAGCGGGTAGACTATAAAGACATTAAAAAATCCCAAGGAGAAGCTGTAGCTAGCCTCACACGGGTGCAGGTTGATAACCTCAGATCCAAAGGAGATGTTGATGAGGGAGTGCGCTACCTGCTGGGGCAGTTTGGTCTTGAGCGTACCGAAGACGGTTCTTTCGAGGAACACGGCTTAGCTAGTCTCTACGCAACAGTTACCATGCAGACTCGGATGGCTGAGTCCATGACCTTCCTTAATGATCTCAAGGAAGTGGGAGGAGTTAAAGACGGTAACGTAAAAGACGCGTTTGTATTTACCTACGAAGAAGCAGAGGCTGCAGGTTTGATGGAAGCGGGTGCCCGCCCATACGTTAATTTCAGGACTGGGCTTCCGCTTAGACCTCTTAGTAGTAAGGTAGAGGGCAAGGGGTTTGTATCTATGTTTGATCCTTCTCTGGATATGTATGTTCCTGAGGATCTTTATACATCCCTGCAGGCTTACCGAAATGTGAGTCGAGGTAATGCAGCCACCACTCTGTATGACATAGCGGACCGGAGTGGTTCGACTCTTGTCAAGGGGGCGGCGCACCTGACGAATGCGTTCCTTAAGCTGAACTCGTTGTTCATGTTCTCTAAAACCGTTGCGAATGTACCTACGTATCATTTTAGAAATGCTATTACCGCAGTCACATCGTATGGCATGGCGGCTTTGGTTAACCCTCTTAGCGTCGTATCTGAGTTCGTAATGGCTTTTGGTAGGACCAGAAAAGCAGCACGGGGTGAGAGTAAGGCGAAGGCACTTATTATAGGAAGAGACCCTCGATTAAAAACTACGCGGTCAATAATAGATCAGAGACTTGGAATCGACCAGAGTCAGATGGACCTAAACTACTTGGAGCAGGTCGCTACCCAGAACAGTAAAAACCCCTATGGTATTTTCTTCGATGGTACCAAGGAACTTATGGCACTCAGCCCTAAGGATATGACCGAGGAGAACCTTGTTAAGAAAGGACTACTGGTAGTGACCAAGGGAGGTGACTACGTTCTGGGGGGAGCTTTTCGGAGGTTGGTCGATTTTGCTCAAGGGATTGATTATGCAGGGAAAAGAGCGATGTACAAATCTGAGCTTAAGGCGCTTAGAGACGCCCGCGATTATGATAAGGAAAATAACGTAGACACTGGGTTCCTGAACATGACCGAGGAGCAGTTGGAATTTGAGGCCGCGCGTAAAGCCAGAGCCATGAGTCCTGTATATTCCGAAGCGCCTAATTTTGCGAAATCGTTACGTAGATACAACGCGTTCCATGCTGATCCTTTCCTCTCGTTCTGGTTGGATCAGTTCAGGATTGTCCATAACCAGATGCGCGCCATCCCCAAAGAAGAGATGGAAAGCAGCAATCCGGTCATGCAGGCGCGCGGAGCCCAAAGACTTGCTGCCGCAGTCACAGTACATGGAGGTATGTCCCTCGCTCTTCCCATTGCATCGGCTGTTGTTCTGGGGATAAACCCCACAGACGAGGAGGAAGAACTTCTTAAGGAAGCCGCCCCACCGTGGGGTAAACTCAACCAGTACATCTACCTGCCGGGGCACCTGTTAAAGAAGGTGTTGGGTTTCACGGGTCAGGAATTTGAGGAAGACGCATTGTACTCTCTTGACCTCACATACATCAATGCCGCGTCCCCTGTTTTTGATGGGTCAACTGCTGCTATTCTGGAGCTTCTCCGAGGCGACTATCAGACAGCAGCACTGAATCTTTGGCAGGGGTACACTCAAAGGTTTATCAATCCGGGGTTCATTAGATCAACCCTGAAAGAGACTTATGAAAACAAAGACGGCACTGTTTTTAATGAAGGTGACCCTCTTAAGACGAAGATGCTGAAAGGGCTTGGCCATTTTGCAAAACGAGCGGTTGAGCCGGGTAACCTCAGGAGGCTACGCGAGTGGGAAAGCAGTCAGGGAGCTGACGATGAAACGCTGAAGAGGTCTTTTGAAGAGACCATCACTCAGATCATGCTACCGGCAACGCCAAGGAAAGTTCGGCTGGATCTTGCGATTTATAAAGCGGCCCGTTCCCGACAGATTGAGCGTAAGAATCTTACAGATGTGGTTTACCGCACACTACGGGACGGTAGCCGGGATATGGATGGCCCGAAAGGTGATCGTGAGATCGAAGAACTGGCAAAGAGAGTCATTGAACAACGTAAGCGGATAGACGCCGAGCTGGTAGGCATGGTACAAGATGCCATGAACATGGAAGCGGGGGCGATAACCCGCCAAGAGGCTTTGGAAAGACTCAAGTATGCCGGAATCGGACCCGCTAGACGGCGTGGTATTGTTGATTACCGCGCAACAGAACGGTATCTACCTTCGGTGGATATGCGTAGGGAGTTCAATGTGGAGGGTTTCAAGAAAGACCGCTTTGAGCGATTTGAAAAAGCCCTTATTAAATTCGGTCCCAAGGCACGCTTTACCAATGTGGATACGGGTGAAAGGATTGTTATCGAAAAAAGCAAATAAACGTCAGTCGGAGTGAGCCTGACTGACTGTGGTCAGGCGACTAGCTATCTTCTTGCCGAGATCATCTGGGTCCATGTAACCATAGAAGGGGTAACCCAGTCGGTTGTTCATGATTGGGAAGATACGAATAGACTCAGGTTCCACGGCCTCACCCACCACGATACCGTCGATCATGATGGGGAGGCCATTCGGCATGAACTCACGAACCATGTGGATCATGACGGGGGAGTGATGGTTGGAGTTAATATATGCACAGCCTTTTCCAGACTAGCTATATCCTCTTCCGCCACTTCTCCCCCCAACTCATGCAGTTCATACCCTGCAGCTAAACCTACACTGAGAATAAACTTCTCACGTTTGCTTACATTGTGGAGACACTTGGATCGGATGGACATATCGGGGGCGTAGCAAATAACAGCCCAGCCATTGACAGCTTCGTTGTCGGGCTTGGATTGCAACTTTACGGTAACTCCGTTAACATCCACTACGTGTGTATTAACTTTGGGTGGTAATTTCATGGTCTCTTGAAGGTCATTCCATCCGAGAAGGGGGTGTGGTAACGGTTAGGCCCACGCCCAACACATACCCACCACTTGAAGTCTTCCTGACTTACCCAGAAGTCTAATCCGTAGGCACTGGCGGTTTCATTCATCCGTCTTTTGGTGGTGGCGGTTAGCCAGCCACCAGAGTTCAACGTAACGGTGTCCGGTGTGAACTCCACTACGTTCGTATCATGGTAGCGAACGGCGGTCTTCAGACCCATCTTGTCAGACAGGTCGAGTACCTTCGTCGCAGTCTTCCCCTTGAAGGGATTGCTCATTCTCATTTGTTTGTTCTTTGTACTTGGTTAATGCCCTTTCCATACGGGCGGCGAGGTCTGTCAACCACGGTCCAGTGGACACGGCGTTGATAGTGAGGCTTGTACTGATCTCCTTGATCTCATCAAGGAGATCAGCGGTTGCTTCTCGTTCCCTGTGGAGTTCTTCCCGTAACTCAGCAAGCGGTAACTGCTGCTGTGATATGCGCTTGATGGCGGGCATCCATTTACTTACATCTATTGGGTCACTCATTTATTTATGCGGGCATGTGCTCCAGCTTTGCGGGTCGGTTCGGGTGCATACCGAAGTACCCCCGTACTGCTTCTTGCGTCTCGACTTCTACGTTAAGGG
>Ga0208919_1000955_pt1 | contig 17648 bp, 37 predicted proteins | sample 4_EtaG_FD_184076 | JGI IMG/M metagenome (GOLD analysis project Ga0208919, IMG submission 184076) | Marine viral communities from the Subarctic Pacific Ocean - 4_ETSP_OMZ_AT15127 metaG (SPAdes) (version 3) | ecosystem: Environmental > Aquatic > Marine > Oceanic | place: Pacific Ocean | collected...
ACAAAGACTCCAATGGCTCTGGTCCTGATGCTCTGCCTCCAAATGTTTTAAGTGGCGCACCTGCTGGACGTACCTTACTCATATCCCACTTAGGTATCTGCCCTACATAGAGCATACCAATAAGTTCCTTGAGTGCCTTTGCCCATCCCATCTTGCTATCAGGTACAGGTATAACAGAATCAGAGTAATGAAACTCTTCTGCTACTTCTGGTAGCTTAGAAACAAACTGACGTTCAACACTGAAGCCTACACCAGTGCCGTTCATGAGAATGTATAAGACCTCATCGAAAGCTTGAACACGATCAATGGCAACATAAGAACAGTTGTACCCTGCTATGTTCTCCCGCTTGAGTGCATCACCTGCTGACATCAGACAACGCATAGAAGGCATTACCTTTAATGATAATACAGCCTCTTCTAATTCTTTTATTGTACTGGCAGTCAGATTAAAATCATGTAAGTCTTTGACATGTTCCTTAAAGAATGAGAAATATCTCCCCACTGTTTCAGGCCAAGTCTCCCTTCTCTCTTCATCATAGAGCCAACGAGAATATCTTGATAGGTGGATAAATTCTTGGTAAAGCGTTGGTAAGTAGTTGTTTGACATAGTTCCCTCTTATCCTAATTTACAGAAATAAATAACAGTTACCCGATTTCTTCACGCCACCCTATCTAAAGGAGTAGTCGGGAGCCACTGCCAAGGCTTAATCACTTTTATAATATAGTTCTAGTATTAGTTCAGCGTAGTGTATGGCTTTTTCAATATCTTTTTTTCCTTCTCCCTTTGTTCTGTGTCTAGTAACATACTTAATTACATTGCCCTCAAAGTAATCTAATTGATTAGCATGTATGTACTCGACAGGCTGTATCTTACAATCTTTGTAATGATCTCCTCCTATTTGTTTATCTAATATAGCTTCATCAGACTCAATCACTACTTGTTCTCTATCTTCTTTCATTCTTCTTAAAATATAATTATCTCTCGATTCTGTTTTCATTTTTACCTCATGCAAGTAATTTACTTATTCGATTACGCACTGGTCCTACGTTGTCTGAGTTAATCACATGGCTTACAAAACTTCTCACATCTTTAGGAGAAAAGCCAGCATAGTCACACACAAACTCAAAATTCTCACACGTCACTCCAATAGAAGCAAAGAACCATGCAGAAGCCTGATTACGATTTAGTTTTGAATCTTCTGTTTCATTGTCTCTTTCTGGCTTTGAAGCGTCTAAGATAGCTTGAAAAATAACAGATATAAACAGGGATCTATAAGGATCTTTTTTACTATCATTATATAATTGTTCTAATATTTTAACTTCGGATTTACTTGTCTTCATACGCCTGTACTGGTCTAAAAAATTTACCCCCTACATAATTATTATAGTAGGCAGGTTCATCAGTTCCTTCTAAAGTTGTTGATAACACATTGTACTTCATTTGATAATAACATTCATAGTATCTAAGGCTACGCTTATTTTTAAACTCTGATATTATTTCAAACTTAAAAGCTCTCTTACCTAATTTTTTTATATCTTCTAATAAGTGTTTAGAAGAACCCATATATACTTTCCAATTTGTTTGTCGTGTTCTCTTTGTCTTTGAGTAATGCCAGTATTGTTTACATCCTATGTAAGCTTTCTTTGTTTTTTTATTTGTAATGACATAGACAAAACCAAACATATTTTCTACATTTGGATTCTTCTTATACTTCCAATGGGATCTCACCAAGCATTTACCTCTGGCACATCAGGGGTCTTCGCTACGCTGGTAAGATATCTCTTTCCATTTGCATATTGAAACACTCTTAATCCTTTACCTCCATTTATATCAGACCAACATTCTTTTTTATGCCGACAATATAAACAACCTGTTGCTAATTTATAATTACCAGACTTACCATCGGGTACTGGATCATAACATCTATTAGGCATTGTAGGGTTATTAACTATTTCTTTTAATGCTTTAACTCTACTCCCCGCATTAATCATCTCCATTGAATGCACAGGAGCTAGGCATATCTTACCAGTAGATTTATCTATAACAAGGAAGGCCGCTTTATCTACATTATTAGCTTCAGCATAAGCAGATATCTGAGCGATATAGCCAAAAGGATCATCGTTAACTAGATTATTAGAATTAAACTTTTCAAAACTCCTACCAGAAGCAGACTTACAATCCACAAGAACCCCATCAATCATTGCATCTTGATGTCCTAATACACCTTCTACTGATACCTCTGCTTGCTGTGCCTCTACAGTATGACCAGCTACTTCAGCACATAGTAAAAGTAATTCTTCAAGGATGTAGCCATATAAGAATTTAATACGTGTACTTGGGGGTAGTTGCTCTTCTGTAGTTTCAGTATTGACATCATACCATAGTTGTCTGTCTGGCTTACCAATACCAGATAACCTAAGATTACCACTATCTCTTGGTTTACTATACATAAATTCTTTAATATGAATTTTAATCATATCTCCAAACTTATCTATAAGATCATCTACTTCTTTCTCATCTCTTTCTATAGGAGAAAGATTAAAAAGATCATAGATATCTTTTACTAATGTTTCTATATTTTTCATAAAGAATAGAGAGGAGTGCTTTTAAACACCCCTCCCTCCTTTCTTATTATTAAAAGGGTACGTTACTTTCTTCCTGATTTACATAACCGCCTTCGACTACATCAAAGTCATCGGTGTTGTACTCAACAAGATCTAATACCTGAACACCTTGCAAGTATCCTTTTACTCCTCCACCAAATTGATCATATGGTTTAGGAAAGTAACTGGCATTAACTTTGGAACCATTTCCAACACGTTTATCAGTTGGAAAAGGATTGCGTTGAGAATCCGTTACCTTCATGGGCCTGAAAGTTCCTTCTTGAGTTCTTGCATACTGCTTCAGTGTTACAAAGTCACCTCGTTCATCTCCTTTGTTTTTAAGAGTGAGGCCGTCAGCTTCAGCAATCTTTTTATTGGTAGCATCAAGATTGCAAATCTCAACAGTCCATTCACCATCGGGGTTAAATTTAGTATTCGGCGTCATGATATGCGCCCAATAAGCTTCACCAGAAATAATACTCATACTTAATTCTCCTTTTGTTAATAACGATTGATAATAACGTGTTGTCTACTACTACAACAAAAGCATTTTAACACAACTGTAATCACTTGTCAATGGGTTTCTGCCCATGTTTTACCAACTTTATAATCACAGTCTAGATCACATTGAACACTAAGAGTTCTCTGTGTTTGTCTCATGGCCTCTTTTGTAATACGACAGAACCTCTCTATATCAGGTACTGCCACTTCAAACTGGTATTCATCGTGAATAGAGGCCACCAGTTTAACATTCATCTCATATTTATAAACACGCTCCATGATATGAACAAGCCATTGCTTACATATGATTGCACCAGCACCCTGCAATAGTGTGTTAAGTGCTGAGTGTTCTGATCTTATTTGCAAAAGCCTACCATCTAATCCTTGTATAGTCTTATGTTTGCTAACCCTCTTTTGAACATTTTCTCTAAGTCTTTTTAAGGCTGGCATATTACTAAGAAACTTTTTAATTAAAGCTTGCCCTGCTCCTGCTCCTTTACCAACAATCTTACCAATCTTAGCTGGACCTGCACCGTAGAGAAAAGCATAGATAAAAGTTTTAGCTTGATCTCTAGTCTTTAATCCTGCAGCTTCTTGATTAGCTGTATGCACATCACCACTCAGTACTTCATTAGTAAACTCAGGGTCATTCATGTAGTGTGCCAAGCATCTTAGTTCAAGACCGCTGGCATCCACACCTACCAAGCGATATTTAGAAACATCATCAACCGTCCAGAGTCCACGACATTCTCTGCCGTAAGGACTATAGACAGCGGGAACTTGTGCCATATTAGGTACTGCATGTGCCATCCTTCCAGTTATAGTACGTAGTGTCAGTACTTTACCATGCACTCTATCACTATCTGTACATTCTTTTATCCAAGATTTAAGAAGCCCTGTTCTTTTTTGTAAAAGAAAATATCTGTTAAACATCTCTGCTTCAGGCATTTTAATTTTAGAAAGAACAGCTTCATTAATTATAATGTTATCTTTCTCTGTTTTTAATTTAGGTTTCCAGCCCCTCTGTTCTAATCTTTCTGCAATTTGTTTACGACTAGCTATATTAAAAGGTATATACTTAGTCTTTGTTTTTAACTCAACCTTAGTTGGCTCAAACATCTCTAATGATTTACGTTCAAGCGCATCTTGTTCATCTGTTAATTCAGCAAGAAGTCCTATAGCTTTATCTATATTAAAAGCAAAACCATTTTCTTGTTGTTGATCTATGATGCCCCTTACTTTTCTTTCAAGGTCATAGGATTCTTTTGAGAAATCTTTTCCCTCTTCTTGTAATTCAAGAGCAACCCTCCTCGTAAGTTCCGTATCACGTTTACAATACTCCAGCATGTCTTCGTTGTATTCTTCAAACTCATTGAAATCTCCTTTGTTGTACCCCAACCTTTCACCCCATGCTGATAAGGAGTGTCCCCCATCTCTAACAGGATTATATAAATAAGACTCAAGTAATGTATCCCTTATTTGATTTGGTTTTATATTAGAACCTGTAAGTTTATTCAATACAGGAGCATCAAAACTAATACCGTTGTGCATAATGAATTGATCTATATTCTTAGACCAAGATGCAAATTGCTTACACTCCTCACCTACCCATGTAATAGCTGGGCCAGTAAGAGGATCAGCTACAATACAATGTATCTTTGTTGGAGTTAAACTATCTGTTTCAATATCAACGACAGCGGTTAACATTATTCTACCTCAATAAGACAAGCATCCTCTACTTTAATGTGGAAGAACTTCTCACCTTCTCTGATGTTTCTATTAGACACTTCTTTTACCTCACAGTTAAGTAAAATATTTGCGTCAATATGCCACGCCTGTTTGCAATCATTACGCCACACTATGAATGTGAAGAGTGCATCAGGGTATTGCTCCTTCCACTTAGTTAGTAAGCGGTTCTTACGGTAAGGTATTCGTATCTCTTTCCAGCTAGGATTCCACTCACCTTTCCAAGCATACTTTACCTCTACTTCATAAAGGTGGTGGGTTGATTCTTCTGCCTTACAAACAATATCAAAGTCTTTTCTCTCTGTTGTATCTACAGTGGTGTAGTTCATATCTTTGATGTGCTTCAAGGTAGCGGCCTTCGCATCTCTATCTGCTACTTCATATAAAGCTTTATCAAATTGTTTGCGTTTGCCCATCGTAGCCATTATTCATTCTCCATAAAAGGGTTATCAATTTGTGTCATTCTACCAGAATCTTTATCATAATGCAAGTAGCAAGCGACACCTGTATCACCAGTGTACCTGTTCTTGAGAACACGTATCGTAGTTGTGTTAGCTTCTACGTCATCCTCTGCTTGCTGGTTACGCTCCAAGGCTACAACGCTATCACTTAGATGTGCAATAGAGGCAGAGCCACGTAGATGCGACAATGATACCTCACGCCCATCCTCATGCCCACGATCACCACTTGGCCTTCGTAGGTGGCTCACCAGTAGCAGGGCTATGCCTGTCTCCTCTACTAAAGACCGTAGCTTGGTCATTAAGATATCTATAGACTTACGTTCATCGCCATTATCTTCCTGACCCGATACTAAGATACTAAGGTGATCTAAAAATATCCACTTACATTCTAATGCCTTTGCCATATACCTAACACGATCAAGGATCTCATCATTAGAGATAGAACCAAAGTGATCAAAGGCAAAGAACCTACCAGTATTAATAGTCTTCGATTGAAATTTTCTTAACTCATCCATAGAAAATTCATCACGTATCTCTTTAATGTATAGCCTTGCGTTAGCTTCAACACTCATAATGTTTAATGCAGTATTACGTACACTTTCTTCTAGCGCAAGCACACCAATATTATCTTTAGCATTGCCCATTATATGATGCATAAGCTCTCGCATGATGCTCGACTTACCCATGCCAGCACCACTGGTAAAGCACACAAGCTCTCCTGTCCTTATGCCATAGGTCTTATCGTTAAGACCAGACCAAGGATAGAGACATGTCTCGTAGTGAGACTCATCGTAAAGAGTATCTCCTAACTCTGCGAGATTTAAAATACCTGCTGGAGTATAGTGAGCCGCTGCCCAAAAGTCATTATAAAATTCTTTAGACTTACCTAACTTTAGATACTCATTAGCATCCTTGTGATGGAGAGTTGCTATCTTACATTTATGAGGTTCAAACAATGCTGCAACTTCTACGGCTGCTTGCTTACCTTGCTCATCATTATCAAAACATAATGTAATGGTAGCAAACGTATTAAGATATTCAAAAGCCTGTTTACAGTTTTTAACTGCTGCTTTTGCTCCATTCTTTATAGACACATAAGGATACTTTGATCCCATCATTTGATAAGCTGACATAGCATCAAGCTCTCCCTCACAAACAGTAACCATCTTACCACCTGCAGGGAAAAGGTTCTGACCAAACAACATAGAGTTTTCCATGTTCCCTTCGGACCAAAACTTTTTATTCTGTGTCTCTCTTATCTTATTACACACATGGTTTCCATCACTATCATAGTAAGGATAGATGTGGTGAGATATTACTGAGCCTGACATTTTAGTTTTAACATTATAAAACTTAGCTGTATCAAGACTTATTTTTCTATCGGTAAGGGCAGCTACCCTTCCCTCTGTAGTTCCTCCAATAGGGCGTTGCATAGGCACTACCTCTGCTTCTACTTCTTCTATTCCATTCTTAAAGTGTGTGTCGCAACTAAAGCAATGTGAGTACCCGTCAGAGTGTTGGACATTCGCATCACTTGAATTGCATTTAGGACATGGGCCTCTCTTGCCCCAACCTTTTGTCTGCATGATTTGTTCCCCTTTCGATGCAGTAAGTTTTGTTGATGTTAGTTTTTAATATATAACATAAATTACTTCTGTTGTCTAGCTCTTCTTTTGCCTCACGTTTTGATTTAAAAGAACATACTAAGTTATTGGTATCAATATGTTTTATATTCCACATTAATATTTCCAATCAATTTCAAGCCAATCATTTTTATCAACAGATGTCATACAATTATCACAGGTCATAGCAGCCCATGAGAAACCATAGACACGGGTATCAGCATGACAGTGAGGACACATGATAAACTTACCACTTTTACCTGCCCTTGTATAACGATTAACATTTTTATATTCTCTCTCGTTTGGAGATCGTTGATGTTTAAGTTTCCAATCCATTTGTTGAGGGAATGGAATGCCCATTATATTGAACAGCCATTCACAAAAGTCTTCAGGTAGATTCATTGTATTAATCCTTATGTATCTTCGTAGGTTTGTTCCCAAAGTTCTTGTACAAAACTTTCTTTATCCTCCATGATTTCATTTATCTCCTGCTTGGCGTACTTCTTAGCTTCTTTTGTATTGTAACCTTCATCTTGATACTGGCGAACCAATTCACGAAACATGGCTTGGCGTTCCCTTTGCCATAAGTTCTTAGTCATAGCTTCATATCCTCTATAAAATCTTCTAAATCTTTTGCATTACTAGGATCATAACCGTTGTCATACATAAAGTAATATAAGTCGGCTGGCAATCCTAATGATCTACGTATCTTTTCTTGTCGCTCTTTCCACTTAGGATAAAACTTAATTACTTCTCCCATGATAATCTTCCATATCTAATTCTGCCCATGATTTATCATCCCTGTAACTGTTATCTTTCTTAGCAACAGAAAGTTCACGTCTTAATTGACGTATGGTTTCGTTAGCATCTGTCAGTTGTTTTTTAAGCAACTCTATCGACTGATGATACACACGTTCTTTAGTGTAAATGGTCAACTCTTATCTCCCCATCATGTAATACTTCTAGATCCCAATCAGTTCCCCGTGCTATGCTTTCTAGGAAAGACCAAGCCTCTCCTTCTGAAGCAAATTTAAGAGGTAAGCCTACCTCATCAGTAAGAATATCAAATGATTTCAAGCTTATATCTTTCCTAAATGTTGATGCCCCTTGGGTTATAATGTACATACACATCTCCCTTACAATTGGTATGTATTTAATTATACCACACTTTCAATCAGTACTCAAATGTTTATTCTGTAACTAACAAAATAACATTTATGACAAGAGATATGATTATAAAAGTAATCATTAGCTTTCCTCTGTTGGGTCAGATTTTTCAAGATCGAAGAGACTTACAACGTCCCCATCCCATTCATCATCAACCCATACTTCAAGGTCTACCCATGCTCTATCTTCATCTTGATCCCCTCTATATGTGTAACTAAATTTTATTCCAAGCTCTTCTTGTTCCTTTAAAAAAGCATTGAGATCCATTAAGAAATCTAAGGTAGTGCTGAACTTATCAAATGACTGCATCATAATCCTCGTATATATTTATCTCATCAATAACAAATTTATTTACATCCTCCACGTTAGAAGAGTTGTCGATGCAATACTCAAGCATTGTATAGCACCAGCTATCTGACATTGATGTAGGGTGTGGCCCAAAGTGTACAAAATTTCTAACGTCTTGCATAGATTTAAAGGTTGGTATTTCCATCGGCGTACTCCTTATACCCTTCTTGAAAAGAATTTAATTCGTAGTCTAAAAACTCATTTAGTTCTTGTATAAATTCATCATCAGCTTTTACGTTGGGACCGAACATATCAAAGTATCCTTCGACAATAGACTTTAACCATAAGTCTGAATCCCCTGCTAAAAAACTTTTAACTTCACCCACATTATTGAAGTGTGGTGATATGGTTTTTAATTTATCAGACATCTTTCATTTCCAATCTTGTGAAAAATTTTCACAATTTTCTACGTTTATAAAACACATGAGATCCTATTTGTTTACATCTTTCCAGATACTTAGACCAGAAAGGATTTGTCCATACCGCATGGTAGTGTGTGGCTTCTTCCAATCCTTTTACTTTTACTTCTGTTGAAGTAAGAAGTTTTGCAATCTCTACGGCTATGTACCATGCTTCAGTTTCAAATGGTTTCTCTGACTTACCATCACAGTAGTAAGAGAATTGACAAGCATTACGAACAGGATTGCCACGCCAATACTTACCTTGTTTAACAACTCCACATATATTATCAGGATACTTCTTATCCCTTACTCTGTTTTGTATAACAACACCAACAGCAAGCATACCATTCCACCCTTGATCTCTAGCTTCAAAGTACACAGCTTCAGCAAGACATCTCTTATTAGTATCACCATATACTTTAGATGTTATTAACAATGATAGTATTACTGTTATTAATATTCTCATTACTCTACTCCAAATAACTATGTTCTTCTTTTAGTATTTTATTATAATGTTCTATAGATATATCATATCCTTCTTCAGGTGTCAACTTCTTATCGTACTTAAATATAAAACACATATCTTTTACAAGGGTACTGTTAGCGTACACAATGAATGTGGTAATTGTTGAAAGTATTTTACTGTTATTCAGTATGTAGTTTAACTGAATAATAAGTTTGTCCTTGTTGGGTAACTCTTTCTCAACAAAACATATAGAATTACTAGACATCTTGATAGTGTTCCTTCCATTCATCAGTGGCTGATAAGAGGTAGCCTTGGGCTGGCCCCATTATGTCAGCAATGTAGGTATCACCTAGTTCATAGCCACCATCAGGCATGTGTGGTGAGGTAGCCGCAACGAACCATCGTGCATACTGATTGCTTGGTTCTTTGTCAGGCCGTTGGTATGTTTTTAATACCCGCCACTCCCAACCAAAGTCATTCTGATACACAGCATAAGGCTCATCTTGTGTTGTGCTTCTACCAAATGGATTCTTATTCGCCATCTCTCATCTCCTTTGTATAGATACCCATGTCTGGATACCAAGTTCCAACGTCACGTTTAGCTGTGCCGTCACTGTTGTATGCCATAGCTACACACTTTGGCATTATCTTACCCTCTTGTGCTACACCATAAAACATATCAATCCAATCACCATCTTTTAAATACTTACGCATGTTTCTGATGTACCCTTCGATGTCTGTTTGTTTAGCAAGAGAACCTTTCACATTCTGTCGTACATCTTTACGGATAGATACGAGCATATCTGAATTAACCTTGATCCATTCTTTCACCTTGTCAGGATGTAGCCTGTGTTTTTTAGGTAGCTTCGCTAGGCTTGGGTGTATGTTACTCATCTCTATAATTCTCCCATAAAAATTCCACTAACTTAGCAGCCTTTAACTCTGTCTCTTCGTTATCAGGCGCACCTCCTTCTATTGCTTCAGTCATTGCTGCTTCAAATAACAATTCTTTGATGGCATCATTGTGTATATTGCTCACGATCTTCCCTTTCATAGAGTTCATTAGTTAACCTGTTAACAATAAATGTTTCTACCACACAAAAAGGATCAGACATTTTTCCAGTTTCATCATAAAAACTGCTCCGATTTTCTTTATATCTTTCAATGTCTTTATGTGTCAAGTTATATCTGTCAATAATATTATCAACTTCTTCAAAGATTATATCACCTACAATTCCGTCTAATCCTAATCCTTCAATAGCAAATGATATATTTGAGTGACGTTTATAGTCTTTCCATTTATAGTCTTTCCATAGGTCTTCTTTATTACTCATTATCTTTTCCTTATTTTTCCATTTGATTTTTAAAAAACTTTCCTACATCTAGGACTTGTTGAGGTGTGGCTGATGTCATAATCATATTAGCTAAAGAGGATACCCAAATTACATTACCTTTTATATAACCTTTTGAATTATCAATTCGGTCAACGCTAGGAGAGGTTGCTCTACCCCCTTCAGTTCCTACTTTAAATTCTATTCCTAATGCAGGACACTTATTATCTTTAGGATATATATCTTTAAGGTACTGCTTAGTCAAGTTAAAATCAAAACTTTTTTCTTTTGCTCTCACTCTTATAGTACTCAATCTATCTGTAAAGAAAGCATCCGAACCTAATACACTACTTTTTTCTTTCCATCTCGTAGCTTGGGCCTTTCTTTGTTCAGGGTGTGTGGCATGATACTTTCTTCTTCTGGCTTTTTCTTTTTCTCTAAACTCAGGATCATCTTGGTATCGTTTTCTTTTATATTCTTTTTTCCATTTTCTTTCCTTATCTTTATCTACCCAAGCCATTGGTCAACTCCTATCCTATAGTAAACCCAGTTGCTTTTAAATATACCAATACTAAAACAGCTACTACAATACCAAGACATACTATATATCCAGTTAAAGGGTTATTAAACATTGACATCTTCTCCTTCCATAAAAAGTTCTAGAGCTTCATAGTCGCCACAGTTCAGGTAATAATCTGCAAGATTATCAAACGCATAATTTAATAAGGTGTGCTTATCCCACCCATTCACTGCATCACTGCAAGCACTAATAATTTCTTCTTCTGTATACTCTCTCAACGTACTCCACAGTGGTCCTGAATTTATCATTAGTTATCTCCTTCAATTCTTAATAACAATTTAATAGCCAGCTTCTGAAACTCTGCCTGATACTGATACCATGTCCATTCTTTTATCCAATCGGTAGCTATGTTAGCAGGGTGATTGGCTAACTTATGTAGGTCATAGTGTCGCACCCACACATCTCTTTGTTTAGCTTTCATTTTCTTTCTTCTACTGCTTCGTGATAGTCACTTAATGTTTGTTCCTTACCTTTGATATAATTTTTGTAAGCGGCATCACGTTCCCATTGATTGAAGTACCATACGGGAAGCCTGTCATAGGTATACTCCATTATAGTTTCCCATTCTCTTTGGGTCATCCATTCACCCAATGGTTTTAGTTTATCATAGTCAATCATATTTTAAATCCTTATGTTAACCAGCCAATCCCCAAAAAGGTCGAGCCGTTGATGACTTCTCAAAGTATATTGAGGTTAGTCCTCTATGAATACCAAAGGTTGATGCACCAGAGGTAAAGCCATTGCGTAACTTGTGCTTACGCTTACGATAGATCACGGTGCCAGCCTTACAGGAAAGGCGATAGCCCTTGGTGCCATCATTCAAAGGTTTAACACGTAACCAAGGTTTAGTTTTCTTAACTGTTAACATATAATCCTCCATAATTTTGTGAAAAATTTTCACAAGTTTCAAAACAATCTCACTTATTCTTAATTCCCCATTAAAATATTCTTTAATTCTTCCACACTTTTACCACTAATATTTGACAACTCCCTGAGTGTTAAGTCTAAGTTTTCATCAAACAAATCTTTTATTTCTTGGTCAGTCATTTTATTCTCCTATCATTTAATAATTAAAGGGGTTTTATCTTTAGATAATTTAGCTAACTCATTGATTACATTTTTAAATTCAGGATGGTTTTTATTTCTTATAGCTAAATTTCTCAGCAACCATCGCACATTATTATCATCAAATAAATCTCGCTTTGATTCGGGAATATCCATATCGTTGGGAAGTAAAACATCAGTCATTTTTAATTTCCTTTAATAACAAAATAGTTATATACCCCTATGTAGATCATGTCAAGCTCTTATTAATGTTTAGGATATGATATAACTGGTACGTCCTTAGACCAGCAAGCTCGACATGATCCACATTGGTTGCCTCTTGTACTTGCCTTGCACTCTTTACCCAGTGGATTACCCTTCTTAGTAAATACTCTTGATGTGCATTCAAAGTTAGGGATGGTATCCGTGTCCACCTCTGAAGCCGATACCCGAATGGTAAGGTTGTCTGGCTCCATGCCGTACTGCTTACGGTATTGTTTAACTATGCCACGTTCTTGCGTAGGTAGCCAGTGTTGAATTTCTGGTGTTAGTAAGGCCACGTCTACGATGTTGTGTAACATTTCCACCGATTGTAGGTCACCACTATCAAACCAACGATGATAGTTATCCACGTTGTAGCGTTTAATCTGAAACACCATAGACGTAACCCACAAGGACTTGTCTGACTGTTGCCATTTAACAAGGTTAGCCTTCCACCCCTTGTCTACACTAGGCCGTAGCTTTTGTAGCTTACGGGCATAGCAGTCATGACATGGCGTCCCTTCAATCTCTGCCAGTTTACTGCCTACGTTACAGGCAAAGGCGTCGATGGCGAAGGTAGTTCCCGGCATTTTGGTATTGCCCTTAGATACTCTGCCAAATTGTAGTGCTTCTTTTACTAGCATATTAATACCCCATTGGTTCTTGCCACTTTGTCGATAAGACATTATCGTAATCTTCTGCTACGTTGTCAATAATATAATTACCTGACTGTGTATGTATGATTAGGTGCTTGTTGTCACAGTATATGCAACCGCTAGTGTCACAGTTAACACACTCTACCTTAATTAAGCAAGACATTACATCGCCTCTATTTTGTCCATAATCTTAGTGACATCTTTCTCAGTCAACCACCCCTTTACGGTGTCGCCTTCAGCAGTGATGCCAGCTAACTCTACCATGTCATCGCCTTTGAATACCCCTATTTCATACAGCCCTTTAGAGCTACCATATGAACCAGAGTGTCGCACTACCGACAGGTCGTAGTCGCCAAATGTAACACGGGTAGAAACTCCATCAAGAAAATCATTAAACTTTAGGTCAGAGAACTTCATAATATTTTACTCCATCAAGGGTTATGTACTCATCGGGATCTAGTGTCCACTCTATATCAGGTTCTTTTTGTGAAAAAATTTCACAAAATTCACTGTCCCAAATATCTTTTGCAAATTGTCTGAGTTCTTCTTGTTTGTTGTACTCATCAATTCGTTGTTGATTGCTAACGGATACCATGTGGTCATGCACCATGCGTCCACGGTTACTGTCGTTATATGTTACAACGTCCGTGTATGTGTTCCGCATGTTGGGATAATGTCCACTATTATTAGTCTGCCAATGGTGGCGTTGTTTCTTTGCCATGTATACCTCATATATTTAAACGCTCCCTAGTACATCATACCACAACATACTAGGGAGCTATGGTTGCCTCTTAGTGTATGCATTCACTAAACGCAAGGCAATGTACCGCCTTAGTTTATTCTCTTCCCCTATTACTTGTGCGGTATCGTAATAGATGACCACGCCTTAGTGGAACCAAGCTCTTAACTGCTTACGTATGGGAAGGCAAGGAATCGAACCTCACGTTAGGTGGCTACACTCCACCCTGTTACAGTGTGTAAACCTCCAGCCACTAGTGCCTTCGTCGGCCTGTAACATTCACTCGCCTGACTTCCCATAGGTAAGCAGTTGAATAGATAATAATATAATCCTTTTACGTTGTCAAATTGTGAAAACTTTTCACAAATTCAAACACAATACCTTAACAGCTAAACAGTTTAAGACTACGCCAATAGCGGCAAGGCCACCCGCCACACCGTAGGCAGGCCACCCATAGCTTGCGAAGCTTAGACCGTAGGCCATGCCCGATAGGATCATAAACCACCCAACAATAACCAACACAAAGAAGCCTAAAAATATATATACATTTTCCATGATGTCACCCTAATATAGTTGCGCCTATTAAATAGATTAGAACTAAGCTTGTCGTGAATTGGTAAACTATCATATTGTACCTCTTTTATATATTAATGTAGTTCTATATATAAGAATACCGAATATATATTTAGAATTAATAACGTAGGGTATCCCGTATATATGCTTAACCCTCTTAATGTGGCTGTATATCATAGCTTACCTTTCTTTCTTTAACTTGGATATAATCATAATATAATGACTATACCTAAGTCAAACAAAGGTATAGGGGGGCTTTTACACCCCCCAACCCTCACCCTATGCCGCTACCTTCTCTTTCTTAATTAAGGTTTCTAGGGTTTTCTTGGTACTCTGAGCCGATAACTTAACCAATGCCTCAAAGTCCCATTGTTTAGCTTCGCAATACCTTCGTATAAGCACCAATTGCTGCACCATATCTTTCTCTGTCTCTACCACAGGTGCCTTTTTATTTTCAACCTTTTTGGTAGGTGCCTTTTTATCTTTCTTCTTAACCGCACCAACAACCCCAGAAATTGCCTTTCCGGTTTCCTTGGCTACCTTCTCACATTCTTCGGGGTTCTTTCCTACGAAGTTCGCATAGCTTACATGTTGCCTTCTACTTTCTTCCGAAAACCCTTCGAACAGTTCCACACCATACTTACCTTTTAAATAAGATTGGGCTTTATTGTTAAAAAACTTAACCTTGGCCTTGCCCATTGCCTCCGTCATTACGGTGTAAGCTAGGGTATAGAATGTAACCTCATCAGCTAGTACCTTCTGGCGGTCATTCATATAAGCGTTAACCTTTTGAACGTCATTCAATTGTTTAGTCATAATCATATCCTTGTTTTAACGTCGTCACCATTGACGACAGATAGGAGTATCGGTCCATTTTAATATAATGACAACCCCCTAAGGCCATTTTATTTAATTTATTTTATAAGTTATTGAAATAGTTATATAAAATTGTGAAAGTTTTTCACAAAATTAGAGGAATAGCTGAGTTATACCTACCACTCTATACATTTTCTGGACGATAAAAGAACGGCCTTAATCCACATTCCCAAAATATCCCCAAATTGAAAGAATAAGGTATCCATTGAAAAGGTGATCCCATGCCGCACAATATATAATGACTACCCCACCCAAAAAACCCGGAGGGTCATCCTATATATTATATTAGGACTCTCAAATATTTTCAAAAATACTCGGACTTGTCATCAACCCATCGGCTGATACTAGTACTTTACTAAAGTAGTACCTTAGTATAGTACTAGTACTTTACTAAAGTACTAATTATATTATATTATTATTATTTATTTCTAGTATTAGTATTTATAGTGTATAATAGTACTATGAATAGTTTACAAGAAACTCTACTTGATCCATATATTAACCTTCAAGGTTTGTTATCTCAAAAGGTTAACGAACAATCAAAGACAGATTTCCTAACTTTTGTTAGGATGATGGCTCCTATGCTTGTATCTGATTGGAGAATGGGTCGTCACATAGAAGTTATATCAAATAAGTTAAAAGATTTAGAGGAAGGAAAGATAAGAAGGTTAATGGTGTTCTTACCACCACGTTCTTCTAAGTCTGTTATCTGCTCTAAATTGTTTCCTGCTTGGTATATTGGTAGAAATCCTGAACATGAGATACTAACTGTCTCTCATAGTGATCAATTATCTAGTGATTTTGGTAGATCTGTAAGGGATGTTGTTAATACAGAAGAATTTCAAAAGATATTTAAAGGAGTATCTTTAAGAAGTGATGTTAGAGCCGCTGGTAAATGGAAAACAAACCAGAATGGTACATATTATGCTGCAGGTGTACGTTCACAGATAGCAGGTAGAGGAGCGCACATAGCAATACTTGATGATGTTATGTCTGAAGAGGATGCAATCAGTGCATCAGGACGTAAATACATTAAAGAATGGTACCCTGCTGGCTTACGTACACGTATTATGCCTAACGGAGCTATAGTAATAATTAATACACGGTATCATTATGATGATTTGTGTGGATGGTTATTGAAACAACAGGAGAATATGAGTGAATTTGAAACAATTCCTTGGGAAGTTATAAAAATCCCTGCATGGGTGGACGAAGATGCTGCAGAATTGCTAGATCTTCCTATAGGTTCCAGCTATTTTCCAGAATGGAAGACAGATGAGATACTAAGAACGGATGAGAATGAGATTAAAGCCAGTAATGGTAGCCGATACTGGAATGCTCTGTACATGCAAGACCCTACACCAGAAGAAGGGGGATTAATAAAGAAAAGGTGGCTAAAAGATTGGACAAATGAAGAACCACCTAGCTGTGATTTTGTAATACAAACATATGACACAGCTTTTTCTACAAGAACAACGGCAGATTATAGCGTAATACAAACATGGGGTATATTCTCCATGTATAATCAAGATAAAGGTGGAGTAGAAGATTTTGTTTCCCATCTTATCTTACTAGGAAACATTCGGGGCAGGTTTGAGTATCCCGAATTAAGGAAAATGGCACAGAAGTTATACAATCAGTATAGACCTGATGTATGTATGATAGAGAAGAAGGCCAGTGGTCAATCATTAATACAGGATATGAGAAGGGCAGGGCTTCCTGTCATGGAATATAATCCTGATAGAGATAAGGTATCCAGAGTGTACGCAGCTTCTCCTATTATAGAAGCAGGGAGATTATGGATACCTGTTAATAAGAAATGGTCCGATGAATTAATAGAGGAATTAATACGTTTCCCCAATGCTGCCCATGATGATCAGGTGGATGCTATGACAATGGCTATACACTATATGAAGGAATCATGGCACCTAATGCATCCTGACGATCCTGAATGGGAAGAGGAAACAAAAGAACAAAGAAGTACCTATTGGACATTTTAATTTGGGATTAACATAAATATGTGTTATAATTATATTATACGGAGGAACATCATGGAATGGTTAATTCAAACTCTGGGAGCTAAAACTTGTTGTATTCTATCAAGCGGTGTGGGTGGTGCAACAAATGTATTAACAAAAAAGAATTTTAACTGGACTGCTATTAAAGATGTTGGTCTAGCAATTATAGTAGGGTGGATAGCAGCGGAATGGTTTATACCACCTATAATGAAACATTGGGCTTTAGATATGACTTGGGGTCCAGCCATAGCATT
>Ga0208919_1000956_pt1 | contig 17639 bp, 21 predicted proteins | sample 4_EtaG_FD_184076 | JGI IMG/M metagenome (GOLD analysis project Ga0208919, IMG submission 184076) | Marine viral communities from the Subarctic Pacific Ocean - 4_ETSP_OMZ_AT15127 metaG (SPAdes) (version 3) | ecosystem: Environmental > Aquatic > Marine > Oceanic | place: Pacific Ocean | collected...
CATGCACTATGGCACATAACATTACCTTTGCTAATCCTTCTAATGATACCGCTGGTCAGTGTGGTTCTATTTTTCTGACTCAGGACGGTACAGGATCGAGAACAGCCAGTTGGGGAAGTGATTGGGACTTCGCAGGAGGTACTGCGCCAACACTAACCACGACAGCGGCGGCTGTTGACAGGATTGATTACGTCATTCTCGACGCTTCTAACATCCAGGCAGTGGCTACTCTGAACTATTCTTAATGCCCATTTTTAATAACATACTTGCTGGCGCATCTGGTCAGGCGACTGGCTACGACATAGAACAGTCGTTGCGGTTTGAGGATGGTGACACTCCTTATTTAAGTAGAACCCCAAGCGCGGGAAATCGTAAGACTTGGACATGGAGCGGCTGGATAAAGCACTCAACAGTTGGTTCTGACTATTGGGAAAATGTATTTGGCGCAAAAACTGATTCCAACAATTACGCCTATATTGTTTTTGAGGCTGATGTACTCAGGTTTTTTAATTATGTTTCATCATCGGCAAATGGATCGACTTCAACATCTGAGCCAAAGTACCGTGATCCAGCGGCATGGCGACACGTTGTAATTGCGTGGGACACCACTCAATCAACGGATACTAATCGCCTTAAAATTTACATCAATGGAGAACAATTAACTCTTCCAGCAACTGTAAGTTACCCAACGCTAAATCATGATGGAATTATCAACAGTGCTACTCCACATTACATTGGTGGGCAGATCAATGGAGAGTTTGACGGTTACCTAGCCGAAATGCACTTCATCGACGGCCAAGCCCTTACACCCGCATCTTTTGGTGAATCCAACGAAGATACCAATCAATGGCAAGCGATTAAGTACTCTGGAAGTTATTCTGGAAATTCGTTTTACCTAAAGTTTGCCTCCGGTGCTATTGGAACTGACAGTTCTGGATTGGGCAATACGTTTACCGCGACGAATCTCAGTTCGACTACAAGTGTTTCGTTGGATAGCCCGACAAATAATTTTGCTACGCTGAATCCATTAAACCTTGTAACAAATACAACTCTTTCTGAAGGAAATTTAAAAGCAGACTGTACATCAAGTAATGATGGAGCCGCCCTTGGGACAATGGCAGTGTCATCAGGTAAATGGTATTGGGAAGTTTTGCAAACAACCGCAAACGCTACCGACGATATTTCTTGCGGATTGATGGAACTTTCAAGAAAAATGTCTCCACAGACGATCACCGATGTTTATAACAATTCTTACCTCTACGGTAACGACGGTTGGAATGCGAAACACAGTAGCACGACATCGACAATCAACTCCTATGGAGCAGGTGACATTATTGGATGGGCGCTTGACCTTGATGGCAATACTCTAAAAATCTACAAAAACAATTCGCTTGAATACACTTATTCAAGCGGAGTGTCAGGAACATTTACTCCTCTTGCGGCAGTAGATGGAACAAGCGGTTCTGCCGTGACACACATAGCCAACTTTGGTCAGGATTCCAGTTTTAATGGCGAGAAAACAGCACAAGGAAATGGCGGTGATGGCGAGGACTTCTATTACTCGCCACCTACAGGATACAAAGCGTTAAACACTGACAACCTTGATGACCCTAGCATCGCTGATCCGACGGCTCATTTTGACACTGCTTTGTACACCGGAAACGGCTCGACACAAACCATATCGTCGCTAAACTTTCAGCCAGATTTTGTCTGGATAAAAAATAGAACTGACTCATCCACAAGCCACGGTTTGTTTAATTCCGTAATGGGTGCTGGCGTATCTCTTAAAAGTAATGACACAGCATCAGAGCGTCCAGTTTCAGGATCACCCGGCGCAACAGATGATATGTATGCGTTTACATCGAGTGGGTTTAGTGTCGGCACAGACAATTACATCAATGTAAATACAAGCACAAAAAACTATGTCTCATGGAACTGGAAAGGAGGAGGCGCAGCATCCTCTAACTCTGATGGAACTATCACCAGTTCAGTAAGCGCAAACACTGATGCGGGTTTTTCGATTGTGTCTTGGACAGGTACAGGCTCAAACGCTACAGTTGGCCATGGATTATCACAGGCTCCAGAACTTGTTATAAACAAAAGTAGAAGTCAAGGAAATGTATATGCTGGTTGGACTGTTTACAGTAAACCAACATGGGTTAGCACTAGTAATACCAATCTGCTTTATCTCAACACAACCGCGGCAGAAGCAGATGATACAAACATTTGGCAAGACGCTCCAACAGCAACTGTTATACAGCCTCAAGGTGGGGCATGGGAGGGTATTGGTGTAAGTGGAGAGAATTACATAGCCCTGTGTTTCCATAGTGTGCCGGGGTTCAGTTCCATTGGAAAATACACCGGGACAGGCTCGACATCGGGGCCGTTTATTTACACCGGATTTTCTGTCGGATTCCTAATGGTGAAACTGGCAACAGCGGCTGACGGTTATTGGGTAATGTTTGATAACAAACGTGATCCTGACAATCCTACTGGCAAAGTTTTGTATGCGAACATAAATGCCGCCGATACAGATGTTAGTTCTTACGCGCCATACGATCTACTTTCAAACGGATTTAAATCACGAATTCCCGGAGGAAACGGTAACGAGGCTAGTTATAACAGCAGTGGGCAAACGTACATCTACTTATCCTTTGCCGAATCACCATTCAAGACATCTAATGCGAGGTAATTATGTGGTATAGCGAAACACTAGGAACAATTAAAACGCCTCGCGCCTTAACGGTAAACGGCATCCAACACCCATCCAACATCTTCAGGGCGTGGTCAGCAGAGGAACTAGCAGACATTGGTATCTATCCTGCGCGTGTAGAGACTCCTGATAGCCGCTACTGGAATACTGGCGCAGAGTCCTATACCTTCACTGACGGAGAGTATGTCATCTCCTACGCCAGTACAGAGAAGGATGTGGCATCTCTCAAGACTGAGGTGATTGGGAAGATCAGGGCCAATGTTGGCTCAGTTCTAGCACCTTCTGATTGGCGTGTAATCCGTGAGGCTGATGGTGGTACTGCTGTCAGCGATGATTGGAAGACTTACCGCAACGAAGTACGCGCTCACGGTAATAGCCTTGAGTCAGGTGTAGAAGCCTTTGCATCTGTTGCGGCAGTAAAGAACTTCCAGAACCATGAGGTGCAGGAGGAACGTAAAGTATCAACGTATGACTCTGAAGGCGTAGAAACGATTGGGCCAGAGACTGAGACAGTTAATCGTACCGTAGACAAAACATATTGGGGCTGGCCTGAAGCACCTGATGCAAAGGTTGATCCGTACCACGTTAGGTATCTTTAATGGCTTTGATTCCGATGGAAAATGTCGGTGAGGTCGGCATCTGGAAGGATATTCCTCCCTGGCAGCTTCCTCAAAACGCTTGGTCAGACGGGAACAATGTACGCGCTTGGCATGGCTCGATTGAGAAGATCCCAGGCTATGCTGAAGTTATGGCGACTTGCCCGGTCGCGCCTTATTACATTACTTACCTGGAGGCGGGAACCAGTAAATATTTTATTGTCGGCGGCCTTGCCAAGATCTACGTTCACAACGGCAGCTCCTGGTCAGACATAACACGGACGAGCGGGGATTACTCCGCGACCGCAGCCGAGGGTTGGTCATCGACGATTCTGGGCGGGGTTCTGATCATGGTGAACCCCAACGATGATCCGCAGTTTTGGGCGTTGACCTCCGGGTTGCCATCTACCTCCACGAAGATGGCCGACTTAACGAACTGGCCTGCCTCGACCGAGTGTCGAGTGATGAAGGCGTTTAAGTCCTTCCTGGTCTCGCTGAATGTCTCGAAATCTTCAGTCAACTACCCGGTCTTGGTGAAGTGGTCTACTGAAGCGGCTACGCAGACTGTCCCAGGATCATGGGATGAAACCAGTTCCACGAATGATGCTGGTGAGTACCCACTGAACGACTCCTCCGGGGAGGTAATTCGCGACGGTCTTCAGCTCGGAGACACGTTCCAGATCTATCTCTCAGGCTCGGTCTATGGAATGTCCTACGTTGGTACGCCTTTCATCTTCTCATTCCGAAAGGTTGCGCCGATTGGGATCATGGCGAAAAACTGTGTCGCTGAGTTTCCAGGAGGTCACTTCATTCTCGGCGTTGACGATCTGTATATTAACGACGGTCAACGAGTTACTCCGATTCTTCCCACAGAGCTGAAGGATTGGATGTTTAACGTGATCGACGGGGAGTATGCAGACCGTTCGTTTGTTGTAACTGATTACGGTCGCAATGAAATATTGTCTTGCTTTGTCTCTGCTGACTCAACAAACAACCAGATCGACAAAGCTGTCGTGTTCAACTACACGACGAGGGCATTTACGATTCGCGATTTGCCGGAGCTGTCACACATTACCCCCGGCGTTGTGGATGATCCCACTACGTTTAGCACCTGGGCAGCAGCGACAGGCGCGTGGGACGAAGCAGACGGGCGTTGGGCGAGTTCTTTTGACAAGTTTGAGGATGTATTGGTGTTTGCTTCTCCCGTGACCACAAAGATTTATCGAGATGGTAGCGGGAACAAGGAGAACACGGCGAACATGACGGCTTTTATTGAGCGCACTGGATTATCGATGACCGCCGAAGGAGCGCCCGATCAATCGACAGTTAAACGCATTAACGCTATATGGCCGAAGATGGAAATCCTGAACACCGATACCGTGGACGTTTACGTAGGAACCCAGATGTCTACGGAGGAGGGCGTTAGTTGGAAAGGTCCGTTCGCCTTCAATCCTGACACGATGTCTAAAGTATCATGCCGTGCCACAGGAAAGTTGTACGGGGTCAAAATTGAAAGCAGCGCAGATACTCATTGGAAACTTTCGGGGTTAACATTTGAGTTAGAGAACGCCGGTCGAAGAGGCAGCCGTGGCTATAGCTGACAGTAAGAAGTTTAAATCTGTTACCCGGTATCAGCCGGGACCGCCACCAGTCAACCCTCAAGACCTTCCGATCTATCTAACGAATGAATTGAACAGGTTGGGTGAAGTGGTATTCAACCTTTCAAAACTCCGTTTGGAAGAGGCTTTTGCAGAGCCAGATAAACCGCGCAACGGGCAACTGGAATACGCTGACGGCAGCGATTGGAATCCTGGCGGTGGTGTGGGCATCTATTTTTATAACGGGTCCAGTTGGACGAAACTCTAGTTTCGCTAATTGCGCCTGGTGATGTACCGCATTTCTGGCCCCACGTTTCCGACTTCCTTGAAAAAGCCCAACCTCATTCTGAGGGTGAGCTGACCACGGAAGACTTTTTAGAGTTTCTGAAGTTAGCCGATATGCAGCTCTGGGTTGCAGTTCGGCAGAAGAAAGTGATCGCCGCGATGGTGACACAAATAATCCCGTATCCACGAAAGAAAGTCCTTCGCATTATTGCGATTGGCGGCGCGGATATGGATAGATGGTTTCGTTTCCTTCCCAAAGTAGAAGAGTTTGCACTCACCGTTGGGTGTGAGTCGTTGGAAGCCTGGGGAAGAAAGGGATGGAAAAAAATACTCACTGATTGGAATGACTCTTATATCGTGTACACGAAAAAACTGAGGACGCAATAATGGCTGGTGGATCTGGCAGCACAGCAGAAAAGTACGCAAAGTTCGGCGCGGGTGAATACTCTTCATCAGATTTTGAAAGTTATGTTGATTCGCGTCCCGATCTTGCAGCGGCATGGTCAAAGATTGAGTCCGATCCTACCGCTTGGGATTCAAAATACTGGATCGACAAAGGTGCGACTAGCAAGTCAGCCTTTGGCCGCGCTCACGCCGCTGAAGATGCTGAACTGTACGCTGGCACTTATGGCGCGGGTGGAACAAAGGTAGTCCCCGGCAGTCCCGAATACGAAGCCTACTTTGGAGATAGTGGTGGAACAAGTTTTGACTCGTTTATCTCTGGAGCCTCTGGAGAGGGCGAAGGGGGAGGCGGTGGCTCGTCGGGGATAGGACCGGGGAACCCTTACTATCCGCAGCGGGTTCAAGCATTCACACCACGCACAGCTCAAGATTATTCAGCGATTATGCCAGCCGGTAGCCCCTTGGCAGTAAACAAGGGAATCCTCTATCAGGCTGACATCAACTCCCAGGGAATCCCGGATAGCATCTGGAACTACCAACCGCCGATGCTTTACGCCTCTGGCGGGGGTGGAGGCGGCCTATCGATGGGCACGGGCGGTGGCGGCCACTTCATTCCCACGGGAATGTTAAGCGTTGAATCACACTCTCCTTCTTCGTCTTCGTCTTCGGTTCCTGTTGGTTCAGCGGGATACCCGCAAGGTGATCCAAGGAACCCGGAAGATCGAGGTGGGCCTGATCGACCTGATGGCGGTGGTGGTGCGGATTCGGATACCCAGACTCGGCACGATACAAGTGTTCCCGCGACTTCGGCTGCTCCCCATTTTTCGACAATCTCGTTTCCATCAGATGTCGCGATTGCACAAGGATTCGTATCAACACCAACCTTAGCCCAAGACATTGCCGCGAATAAAGCAAGGCAAGAAGCGTTAGCCGCTATAGCCAAGGCTGAAAAACAAGTTGCAATTGCTGGTAGTGATTATCAACAAGAACAAGCAAGAGCAATGATGGCTAGAGCAAACGCTCAAGCAGCGGAAACGCTTGGCCTGTTCCCATCTGACATTACGATTGGACAAGGTTTTGCATCTCAAAACACGTTGACCCAAGACATAGCGGCTAATAAAGCAAGGCAAGATATGATTGGTTTAATAGCGGCGGCTGAAAAAGCGGCACAGGCAAAAAGCGGAAGCAGCGGCTCATCCAGTGGCGGCTCATTTGGTGGTGACCCAGGCCATGCTGGGCCTGGTGGGGATTTCGGCGGCCCCGGACATTCAAGAAGATAGAGGAATAAATTATGGGCGGTGGCACAAGAGTTAGTACAAGCGAATCGGCTCCCTGGGAAGAACAGATCCCATATCTGACCGCTGGATTTGACGAGGCAAGACGGCTTTACGACCGTGGCGCTCCTTCCTATTACAGCAAGGATACGTTAGCCGGATTCGACCCAGCACAGACCGCTGCACAGCATAATGTCCTGGGCTACGCAATGGGACCGAGAGCCGCCGCGCAGCAAGCGGGGGCAGAGGATCGTCTACTCAAGGGGCTATCCGGACAGATCGACACAGCGTCCTTTAACCCCATGATGGCTGCCTTGGGCAGCCAGATGAAGAATCAACTGGAGGCAAACGTCTTGCCGGGTATTCGGCAGAACCTCGTCGAGTACCAGCCGGGTGGCGGCTCCAGGGGCGACATTGTTCAAGCAAATGCTATCGCCTCCGCGAACCAGCAAATGCTGAACAAAGCGGCAGAAATGACCTACGGAGCGCAACAGGCTGCTCAGGATCGTGCGCTCAGTTTTGCTCAAACCTACCCGTCGATTATGTCAGCTCCGCTGGGCATGGCGTCAGCGATGGGCGATGTCGGAGCCGCAAGAAGGGCAATGACACAAGAGACCATCAACAGGGATATGGCGCGTCATCAGTACGAGAGCACTGCCCCGCAACAGGCGCTCCAGAACTACATGGCGATGGTACAGGGCAACTACGGTGGCACGACTACGCAAACCACTCCTGGGCCAAGCGGTCTACAAACGATTGGACAGATCGCGTCTATTGCTGCGCCATTCATGGGTTCCGACATCCGCATCAAAGAGAACATCGTGCCTGAAGGCATGAAGTGGCGAGGGCTTCAGGTCTACGCCTACAACTACATTGGTGATTCAACGCCCAGACGCGGAGTGATGGCCCAGGAAGTTGAACAAGTAAGACCCGATGCCGTGGTAACCATTGGCGGCGTCAAACACGTTAATTACGGAGCGTTGTAATGGCACATCCTTCTCTATTTGGTCCATCTGCGTTTTTGAAAAAGATCCCGAGCGCAAATCCGTGGGCTGGCGTTGATCCTGGACTCGCGGCTGCTGCTGGCGGCCCCGGAGCTGGTACAGGAGTTGACCCGAGAACCTGGCAAAGAGGCACTTCAACTCTTCCATTTGATTGGCAAGATGATGACTTCCAAGAGGCGTTAGGCGAAGCCTGGGCGAACAACGATCTTGCCGCCGGGTATGCGGCAGCAGATCAGCCTGGAGGAGCGAGTGGTGGATCTTTCGGCGCAAGGACTGTCAGGCCAGTTGAAGCTCAACCGCAATCGGCCTGGGTAAAACCGGCAGCCCCTAGTGCCTATGGAGAAACCCTGGGGCATCCGATTGAGGGCTTTCGCCGCCGTCAAGGGAGCATATTCTAATGGCGCAAACAGCAGAACAATTCCGCGCAGATGAACGCCGCAAGATGCGGCTTCAAGCTGCCCTGAGCGCAAAGCGCAATAGCATAATGAACTTATCTGCTGCCCGCTACAACGCGATGGCACAGAGACCACAGACTATTCAAAGTAGTCCGGTTCAGTCAGCCGGTCACGTTATTGCAGATCCGGCAAGATTGCCTGGTCAGGACATCGTGGACGCGAATAATGCCGAGGCGCTTGCGTTCGCAAATCAATTTCCAGGACAGAATCTCACTAGTGCTCTTAACAGCAGAGCTGCCCTAAGAACCGGAAACGACTTAGCCAATATGCGTTCAGCGGAGGTAGAGCGAGAAGCCAGAGCGGCGGTGATCCAAGATCAGTTCAGAAATAACGCCCTAGAGCAAGCCGCGCCCCTTCCAGAACCCGAAATACCAACACCCCTTCCGGCGATACAGCCGACACCGTTGGACTACGGCCCTGGCTTGACGCCAGCAGCAGCAGAAGAACGATACGGTCCAGGCGGGATGTTTGGCACGACACCGCTGCCCGGAGGTGCTTACGAGCAGATGGGTATCTCTCCGACCATGATGGGAACCCAAGGCGCGAGGCAAAGCACAAGACAAACCGCTTCAGCGTTTCCTTCTGAGCAACGACTTAAAAGTTCCTCAAACTCGCTCACCGATGCGGTAAAGAAAATCAAGAAACGCGCCGGGATCATTCGCGGCACTGCTGCCCTGGTGGGCGGTGATTCAAAAGCCGGTGACCGTTATGAAGCGAAGGCGTTGGCGAGTCTTGGTGTCTACGCCGGACAGTACGGGATGTCGCAGCTCACGGACGCAGATTTCAAAGACAAGCAGACCTTGTTCCAATCTATGATGGCAAAGAATGTGCCTTTGGATCAGATCCTTCAGGTTCTTGAGTCTGGGGTTGCTGATAAAGCAACTGGCAAAGCTGAATTAAAGACAATTCGGGATGGATCTGATTTTGTCACTTATCAGGTCTATCCAGACGGCTCCATGAAAGAGTTTTCTCGCTCTCCGATTTCCGCAAGTAATCCGAGTACGAATTTTTCTGTCGATCTTAGTAAGTCTGGTGATGCGTTTGGAACAAAACTAGGAGATGCTATTGGTGATGTACTAGGAGGCGGGGAAGACGATGTTTTTGAGAAATTAAAATCAGACAACATCCAAATAGGACCATTGATTGACGCACTTGAGTCTGGTCAGGTTCAAACAGGTAAGGGCCAAGAGTTCTTCAAAGACTTCAAAGGACTGCTTGGGCAATTCCTCCCTGAAAGCAAAACACAAGCGTTGTTCAATAAAAACGCGGGTATGGAGGAATGGTGGAAGTCCACTGTGGATTCGTTTGTTGGCCTAAAACTCGCGATGACTAAAGGCGCAATTTCAGACAAAGAAATGAAGTTGTTTATGGATATGATTCCCAGCCTTAGTAAAACCGAAGATGGGAACCTTATCTTATTAAGGTCGATGAAAGCCTTGAACAACATTGCCTTGGCTCAAGAATTAGGGACTCTGGATTACATAAAAGATCTGGCTAAACGAGGTCAGGATGTTGGTACTGAAAGCGCTTCCCAACAAACTGTAGATTGGTACAAATTCTGGAATCGTCGCAAAGAACTGGCAATCAAGGATTTCCATCGAGTGACAAAGGGTTATCCAGAAACCAGAGATCAGGCGTTTACTATTTTAAGCACAGATCCTAAATTAAAGGAACTAGATGACGAGCAAATTCACAAACATCTCGATCAATATTATCCAGAGGTAAGTGCAGATGGTTGATGAAGTCGAAGCAATAGTAGGCAAAGATTATTTCATCAATAAAAACAAGGAGCGTCGTTTATCTGAGTTGGATCAGATGAACATCATTGATCGCACTCTTTCAAGAGTGGGAGATCCTGATGAGATAAAGAGTTTTACTCGTCGGATCGCAGCAGAGGAGGCGGGAATGATCCCTGGCGCAATCCGGGGCGGTCAATACGGCGCAGCCCTCGGGCCTTGGGGAAGACTCGGAGGCATGGCGCTCGGAGGTGCGGCTGGTGCGCTAACCGGAAAACGTCTTGACGAAATGTTCGGCAATCCGAGGCCAGATGAAACTGGATTGGTAAATGACTTCATTACGGCTTCTGGCGGCACTTTAGCCGCTAAAGTGCCAAAGATAAAATCTTCCCAAGCGGCTCTTGTTGACAATATCTTTGAAGGGAGAAAGATCGCAAGAACCCCTGGCATGATTTCTGATAACACCATTGTTCAGGCAATGGAGCAACGCCTTAAAGAATTGCCAGGTTCGGCAGGGCAGTTAGATAGAGCGCTTGAAACCACATACGGTCAATTCGAGAACGCAATCAATCATCTGTTGGATGACTCAACGATGATTCTTGAAGGCGCACAGGATGTGGGTGGCGCGATCTCTAGGGGCGCTCAATCAAAAATTGATGCGTTTGCAGCTCGTGAAGATGCGCTTTTTAAAGCGACAAGAATCATTCGGGGTGATACTCCGGTTGATCCAACTCAATTAGGTGAGTTTGTTCAAAGATACGCTGGGCGATTTGATAACCCTGCGTTTGGTGAATTGAAAGACAATAAGGAAATTCAGAAGCTGTTGCGAGCATTGGTAGATCAAGACGGAAATGTTGTTACCCAGACCTGGCGAGATATGGATGATGTGCGTCAGACGTTAGGCGGGATGATGCAATTCGGATCTGGTAAAGATGTCGGGTTGATGAAACAAGCATATAAGGCGCTGATGGAAGATATGGATGTCGCCGCATCCAGGATGGAAGGGACGGGTGGAAAAGCCTGGAGAAAGGCTCGTGACTATTCAAAGAAAACTAGATTTGCTAGAGCTGAGAAATTATCCAAGATTGCGGCAGCGGAACCTGACCGATTGTGGAGCAGTTTGGTTGAGGGTAAAGGTTCGGTAACAAAAATTGCGAAAGCCAAGAGAGCAGTAGATCGAGATACCTGGAAAGCTATTGCTGCCGAAGTAATTAGAAATGGGGCGAAAGATGCAGATGGTAATTTCAATCCTCAGAAATTTCTAAGTTCTTGGGACAGGATTGCTAAAAACGACTCACGAGCAGCAAAGATTATGTTTGGCGATATGTATGATGATCTTAAAAGTTTATCTTTAATTGCTCGTAGGATGAAAAAGGTAGACAGATTTGGAAACCCGTCTGGTACGGGTCGAGCAAATTTTATGAATATGCTTTTTGGAGCTGGTGCAACGGCTGGGGGTGGATTGGGCTGGTACGCGATGAACCCGATTGCTGGCGCGGCTACCACTGCATCAATATTGTTGGCTCCGACTACGCTAGCAAAAATCTGGACAAGTCCGAAGTTGCTTAAATGGATGAAACGTGGGTCAGAGTTACAAATGAATAGCCCGAAGGTGCGTACTGCTTACGCCAGGGCCGGAGCAGCGTTGATGGCTGATGAGGCGATTGATGAAGAACAGATAGCCGCAATTGCAGAGCACATTATGGGTGCATCGCCAAATATGCAAGCTGGCCCTTACGATGACGTTCCCACGATCCCAACACAATGAAGAACTTTTTAATCTTCCTCGCAGCCGCCAGTTTTGGCGGTTTTTTTATGCCTGTTCACGGGCAGGGGTTGAAGCCACCACCGGATATGTACCAGCAAGTCGTTCCCTTCTCACTTTGGTGCGTACCGAGTTTCGCTCGGATGGTCGAAATTCTCGCAGAGGATTTTTCGGAGAGCCCAGTCTTGCTTTCCCATATGACTCCGCACAGTACGTTGATCGTTTTCTCCAATCAGGATTCGTCCACTTCAACTTATACGGCGGCTCGGATCAACGATGATGGAACCGAGGAAGTGTGTGTGATCTGGTCGGGATCGAGTGAACCCGGCCTCAGTTTTTCCCTGAATTTGAATCCGGTGTTTCCCGAAGGACAAAGAAAGAAAGACGGAGTAGAAATGTAATGGAAGGGATTGTGCTCGATGGACTCCTCGCGCTGGTCATGTTGTTGTTGGGGTTCATCCTTCGACGCATCTTTTCAATCACAGACTCTCTTCGGGCCGAAGATAGAAAACTTCTGGAACGCATCTCAAAGGTGCAGACGGAGTATTTGTCGAAGGTGGATTTTGAACGAGCGGTCACCAGGATCATTGATTCGATTAACCGACTCGAAGCGAAGATCGACAAGTGAGCGAGTTCCACCGCGACTGCTGGTTCGCGGTCTCTGTGGTGGTCGGTTACATCGCGGCTTGCGGTGCAATTTTTTTTTCTTGGCAGCGTGACCGATGAGTGACGAACAACCGATCAACTTGAGTGAGCGCACCTCGGTGGGTCTTCCTTTAAAAAATTTGATCGCCATAGGTCTAGCTATATCCGCTGGAACCTACGCCTTCTTCGGTATTGAGGAGCGGCTGAACCAGCTCGATATGCGCCTCACGCTAACCCAGGCATCTGTGGATGCTAACTCGCAGTTCAGTGAGGAGCTTCAGAGAGGCACTGTCTCAACGAGTGCATCTCAAGAGGCTTTCTTAATTTTGGAGCACGTCAGCCGCCAAGTCGCAGTGCTTGAAAAACTCCAATCAGACGGTACTGAGGCGCGTAACGAAGCGGCGTCTAATGCGAAACAAAATGCTCTTGGCGTGTCATTTCTGGGACAGCGCCTTGACACCCTTGAAGCTAAGTACGAAAGGGCGATAGAGAGTCTGCGTGACCGTTTGGCTGATTTAAAAAACGGAGGGCCACACTAATGGAAATCGTGCTGTTCACCCTGGTGCTGTACGTCAACGACGTCCCAAGCGAGTGGATGGCGTACTGGGAAGACCCGGTGACAAAAGAACACAGCGTCATGGGGTTGCCGGGCTGCCTTTGGCAAAAGCGGAACATAAAACGCATGGCAAATTGGACGGATACCAAAGGCGGTCGGTATGCCTGTGAAGCCAGGCGCATCACCACGCGAGTTAATTGGGAAGGAAACACAGTAATCGACAAACTCGGAGATAAGGTTTGAAAGTATTCAATAGTAAGCATATTGCGAAAGGCCAGTGGCTCTCGCACTTCCTCACAGCATCCAAGATTTCACTCTTGATGATTTGCTCTGGGCTGATCGGTTTGGTCCATGCGCTTGTTCCATTCTTCCTGACGGACTTCCTCAGTCTCGCCAACGCGAGGATCGCGAAGGAACTTGAGCAAAGGATGTGCGAGTGTGATTGACCCGTACAAGGGACTCGACGAGTACATCGGGTACTTGATGAAAACAAGACGCCGCACCCTGGCTCTCCTTGGCATGATCCTCCTCCTGATCATGTTTGCTCTGTCAGGGTGCGCGTCGCTTAAAGAAGCCGGTTGGGTGACCGGCACAGCTCTCGCCACTGGTGGTGCTGTTGGTCTCGCGACCGGAACACTGCCAGCAGTAGCCGCCGCAAGTGCGGCGGGGGGACTCACTGCTGCCGTGATCTCGGACGCACCGGCCTCGATGCCGAGTTCTCCAGAACAGGCGACTAGCGGTTGGGGAGCACTTGCGGTCCTGTTCGCGTCCTCCGCGAAGTGGATAGGGCTGTGCGCCTTGGCGTTCATCGTACTCGGTTGGTTTTTGCCGTCACCCTTCAAGTTGAATAAGCGTGAAAAAACTGGTTGAGGTGATTTGGATAGATGCGTTTATTGAGGGGGAATGGAAAGAGTATGAGAAATCAAAAAAAGAAGAGTGCCTGGTGAGCACCTATGGACTTCTCGTTGAGAAGTCTCGGGAGTGGGTCGTCCTGGCGATGACCTTCGTTCCAGGAAAGTCCCCGTATTGGGGATCATTGTGGCACATCCCTCGCGGCATGGTTGTGCAGATTTCAGAGTTGGCCGAAGTGCCGGACAAGCCGCGCAAACGAGAGGTGTTGAATGAACACCGAAAATTATCCGAAAACAATATTTGATACCCCAGGACTCTGCTGCTCACTCAAGATGAAATTACCTGTAAACCCTATCTCTCCCGGCTCCCAATTCCACTCAGAACTGATGGCCGCGAAGACCAAGGGGGCGGTGATAGACATTCTTTGCAAGCGGGGATCGACGCAGGGCTGGTTCAGTGATATGCCTGACGGCCTCTTTGAGAAACTACAGGGTATGCGCTCATCCTCCCAGCCAAGACCGTAGGCGCAGCCGGAGAGCTGCTCTTTCATTCCCGCGCCCTGCGCCAGGGCTTCGATGTTTCCCTTCCTATTGGCGACAACTCCCCATACGACTGCCTGATTGACACGGGCAAGAAGATCCACCGAATCCAGATCAAGACCTGTTCCAAGCCTGACGGCAAGCGGTATGGGTTCTCCCTCAAGCACTCCAACAGCGACAAGATCTATGCAGCCAACCTGATCGATTTCTTTGCCCTGGTCTGCCTCGAACTCGATGTACTATATATAGTACCGATCAGGAAGCTCAAAGGAATGACAACTGCCAAGACTTGGCCCACCGTCGAAGGCAGTACCGGGAAGTTAGAGAAGTTTAGAGAGGGGTGGGAGCAGTTCTGACTATACTTTTTGACTATACAACGCCAAAACACTACTATCATAGTCGCTAGAGCGGGAAGCGAAACCTTGCCAAGGTTGGGGTCGCGAGTTCGAGTCTCGTTTCCCGCTCCAGTTTTTACGACTGTCTAGCACTTTCATTAAACGCTTATATGCGTCTAATGACTTAAAGTGCTATTGATTGACCTCATTCTGACTATAGTTCTGACTATAGTTTTGACTATAGTTATGGCTACACAACTACAGGTCTAGGTCTTCGATGGCTTTTATGGCCTGATCTTCGTTTTGGTGCAGATAATTTTTGGTCGTTGTAATACAAGCGTGACCCGCAAGATCAGCAACAACCGGCAGAGGATGTCGCTTTTCATTGACCAGGTAGCTGATGAAGGTGTGGCGTAGACTGTTCAAAGTCCCATAACTAATCCCCGCAGCATTACGATCTGCCGTAAACCTTTTCGACCAATCTGAGTCACCTTGCTTACTGAAGAAAAGAGATTGGCGTTTGTTGTAGAAAAGAATCTTCTCTCGGCATTCGCGACCTATATCGTTTAAAGGGATTTTTCGAGTTTCATTATCCTTCACTTCCAGACCCTTTCTCGGTGCGTGTTTGACGATCAACTCTTTTGGCGTTACCAAGGATTTTGGCTGTTGAATGATCTCGCCACGCCTTAACCCGGTCTGAGCAATGATGCGCCACTGAGCGCCCCAAAAGTCGCCAGCAACCTCGTAGATTGCTTCAAGTTCATCCTTGGTGAAGATCTCAACGTCTTCTTTGTCTGAGACCGCCCCGATGATTTCCAGGTCGTCGGCCCATTTCAGCTTACCTAACGGATTAAACGGAATCTTGTTTAGCGTCACAGCAACATTGAGGACGCGCCGAAGTGCCATCCACTCATCTTCCAATGTCTGGCCCTTGATCTTTTCCTGATCAAGCCTCAGTGCGCGGTACTTACGCCACGCATCCAACCATGCCTCCTCGTTATCGCCAAGCCGAATCTCTGCAAATACTTTATAAAGGTGTTTAAGGTGATTCTTCTTTTTGCCCGTGGATCGCGGATACGTTTTCTCGTAACCGGGCAGATATTCCTTTTTGGCAAATTGCTCAAACGTGATACCGGCTTTTTTCTTTCCAACATCCAGACGCAAGCCGACTTTTCTCTCCTTTTCTCTGCCCTTCGCAGCCAATTGCATAGCCTTCGCTTGCTCTTCAGTGTGTTCAACAGAAATGTATTGGCTGTCCTCCGTACCATCCGACAAAACCTCACGCAACTGCCAACCGCCTTTTTTTACTTTGCTTAAACGTGCCATTTGGTTTCTCCAAGTTTGATTTCCAACAGCTCCAACAGACCTTCGGGCATGGTGTTCGCTGACACCGTGCCTTCGGTCTGCCTCCATTTACGGACTGTGCCGTGAGACACACGGCAGAGCTCCGCCACCTGGGCGGTCGTGAGTCCGTAATTCTTGATCAGACGCATGAGCCGCTTGTTCGTTTTGGGCATTTAGTCCTCCTTGTTGAAGTCTCATCAGTGACGCTATCTGCGCCAGACCGCCTCGCGGCGGTTTCGACTAGTGTATTTCGTTGAGCCACTTGGCGAATCCCTTTTTCATCGCCATTCCCAAAGCGTTGTAATCCATGGCGATTCCAGAGGGGAGATCAACAATGGGTATGCCAACTTTGTAGATTGATCCGTTCACATTGACCGAGTAGCGGATGTTGCCTCCGCCGGGTTCAATGCGCCGCGCTTTAACGCATACCTTCTCACCTTTTACGGTGAAGGTCGTTTGTCTGCTGTGTTTCATCTCGCTCTCCTGTTTCGTTGTCTCAACCACAGGCATAATTATCGCATACCCTGACAGGGTAGTCAACCCTAAAAGGGTACTTAATAGAGAAAAAAATCAGGCGTGTTTCTCAATAGATTTGGACAGGTCAGAACGCCGGTAAAGTTTCTTGCCCATGTGCCGGATGCACATGATTCCCGCTGATTCGCGTTGTCTCCTGAACTGCTGATAGGAGACCCCACAGTAGTGGGCGGCCTCCTTCTCGGTGAGGTAGTCTTTGCCCCGTAGGTCGCTCATCGACGCTCCACAGGCGTTACCCAGCGCCCTGTAACGCGACACTGGCGCTTGGGAGCCTCTGACACCAGGCCATCCCTCTTCATGCCGTTCACGCGCCCTGAGACAGCGTTAATCTCAAGCCCGGTGAGGCGGCTGATCTCCTTGAGGGTAAGGTCTGTTGAGAGTTCCTGGTGTTGCAGACAGTTCAGGATCTGGCCGACTTGGGTGTCGCGTTTGCCGGAGTTCTTGATGTCCCGGTAGGCGAGGGTGCTAGTGGATCTTGGCATGGTGGTCTCCTAAAAAGGAATGGGATCATCAAAAGGGACGCCATCTCCTTCGGGCTTTTTCTTGATCGACTCGATCTGAGCGGTTTGGAAAGCGGCCATTGCTTGAAACATCTTTTGCTCTGAGGACATCAGCTCGGGGGTCAGGTGTTGCAGATCCTTCGAGGTGAACTCCATCGGGTCAGCGTCCCAGGCGTTCTTGGTGGCGTTCACAAAGACCTTCTCGTCCTCAGTGACGTAGACGATCTTGGGAGCCTCCTCGTCCATCTTGACGGCAGTGCCGAATGGCACGAGGTCGGGGATGAAGATGTGATCTCCGCATCCCTGGCGTTGCTTCTTGATGCCGATCGTCTGCCCATGACGCTCACAGCGCCAAGCGCCACGGTGTACGGTCTTACCCGGAGCACCGGCGGTCTCCTCAAGGACCGGGGTAGAGAAGGCACAGGTACGACAGTTGACCTGGGCCACCTTGTCTCCGTGACAGGTCTCAGAGAAGTTGCACCAGCGGCACTGAAAGAAGTCTGACT
>Ga0208919_1000957_pt1 | contig 17631 bp, 16 predicted proteins | sample 4_EtaG_FD_184076 | JGI IMG/M metagenome (GOLD analysis project Ga0208919, IMG submission 184076) | Marine viral communities from the Subarctic Pacific Ocean - 4_ETSP_OMZ_AT15127 metaG (SPAdes) (version 3) | ecosystem: Environmental > Aquatic > Marine > Oceanic | place: Pacific Ocean | collected...
ACACCGGTGAGCAGCAACCGCGAAGGCGTCCAGCCGCCGCTGCCGTGGGCCAAACCAAAGACTAAAAACGTTGAGAGCAGTGCGCCGCCAAATGCCGAGCCTGAAATCGCCAGCCCGCCTAGTCCACCCAGCATGGCTGCTAGTGCGCCAATCGAGGCGCCACCGGAAAGACCAAGCACGTAAGGGTCTGCCAGGGGGTTACGCAGCAACACCTGCATCAACGCACCGGCTACCGCCAGTAAACCGCCTACGGCAAAAGCCGAGAGCGCCCTGGGCAAGCGCAGCTCGATCACCATGGTGCGCGCTAGTGCATCGCCTTCGCCCTGGATACTGTTACCCACCACCGCCTGCCAGATTTGAGCCGGTGAAATCTGCGCGCTACCGACACCAATGGCGATGACCAGCGAAGCCAAGGCCGCTAGTAATAGCAGGCTAAGCGGCAGTCCCAGGCGTGCGAGCATTAACTGCGCTCACGTTTTTGGCGGGCGATGTCGAGCTTCTCACAGAGGATCTGGGTGCCCTCCATCAGTCGCGGCGTGGGCCGCTGAATCAGTGAGGGCGGCACAAAAAAGAGGTTATCTTCCGCAACCGCCGTCAAGTTGGGATACTGTTCCCAGTGCGTCAGCCAGTGGCGATTCTCTTCCCCCATGCCACCGGCAACAATCGCTTCAGGATTCGCTGCCAACACGGCTTCATCATCGATACGCGGCACAAGGCGTGCCTGATCGCCAAACACATTCTCACCGCCACAAATCTCAACCACTTGGCCGATCAGGTGCTGGTCGTTAACGCTCATTAGCGGCTCATCCCACACTTGGTAAAACGTGGGTACCGGCTCCCGGTCTCGATAGCGCTCTTCAAGGGCGTTCATGGTATTGCGGAAATTGTCGGCCACTGCTTGCCCCACTGTTTCTGTGCCTGCCAACCTTGCCAAGCGCTCAATGGCGCTGGCCACACCTTCTACATCGCGGGGCTCGATATAGAACACTGGCATGCCCAGGGCTTCAAGGGTTTCAAGCTGTTCGGCGGGGTTACCCGTCACCCAACCAATCACTATATCGGGTGCAAGTCCCACCAGTTTTTCTAAATCAATTCGGGTATGGCTGCCCACCGACGCCACTTGTTTGGCTTCCGGGGGATAGTCACTATACGAGACGACAGCGACCACTTGATCCCCTGCGCCAGCCGCGTAGGTCAGCTCGGTTGCGCCAGGGGAGAGCGTGGCAATGCGCTGAGCAGCATTATACAGACAGACCTCACGGTCACGATCATCCACTGCGCAGCGCGAGTGCTCGTGTGCCGGGGCAGCGGACGCCATCAGCAGTAGTGCGAGGCCCAGGGCCCCGCGCGCAAAACCACTTTTTCTATTGGCCAAAGTGAACACTCAAGAACCCTGCTCGGCCAGCGTTGATGTAATCACGGGTGGTTGAATACTCTTTATCAAAGGCATTTTCTAGCGTAACACGAGCGCTCCAGAGTGGCGCAAACTGCCAGCCAGCGCGCAGGTTAACCAGCCCATAGCCTCCTAAACGCTGGGTATTGGTGGTGTTATCGTAACGGTAACTCTGCGCTACAAGTGAGCCGCCCAACGACCAATCGCCAAGCTCCCGATCTGCATCCAAACGCACACTTTGAGTGGCCCGGCGGGCTAATCGATTGCCGGTTGCCCGGTCTTCCGGATCCAGGTAGGTGAAGGCAGCTTGGAGTGTCCAGTCATTGACCTCTACGCCGCTTGACAGCTCAGCCCCGCGTATACGCGCGCTGTTAACGTTTTGCGGCGCCCATAAGCCACTCGACGTTGGCGCCCAGGCAATCATGTCGTCGTAGTCGTTTTGAAAGGCGGCCAAGTCCCAGAACCACTGGCTGTATTGGCCGCGAACGCCCACCTCGACGGTTTCAGAGGTTTCCGGATTGAGATCAGGGTTACCCGAATCCGGCCAATAAAGGTCATTGAAGCTCGGTGCTTTAAACGCAGTACCTACACTGGCACGCAGCGTGTGGTAGTTATCCAGATCGTAGCCCAGCGCCAAGCTGCCGGTGACTTCATCACCATAGGCTTCGTTATCGTCATAACGCAGGCTTGCTTGAATGGCGAACGGCGAAAAGTCGAGTAACCCTTGGGTAAACACTGCTTTGTTATCACGGCTGGTAACGTCAAAATCGTTGGTGCTTGAAACGCGGTCTTCGCTGATTTCAGCGCCAGCGATCAACTCATGGGCACCAAACTGAATGTTGTTCTGCCAACGGGCGGTTTGCGTGCGGGTATCAATGACTGAGTCGCCGAAATTATCCAACGTGTCCAGCTCATCGCGGGCTTCGCTAAGGGTCAGTCGGCTCTGCCACGTATCAGTTACCGGCAACTCAGCGTAGACGCCTGCTACCTGCTGGACGAAGTCATTCTCCCCACCGTCATACTCGTTGTTACCACGAGCGCGCAGTGCCAACACGCCGACTTCAGCGCCACTCTCAAAGGTATGCGCAGCACGGGCTAGCGCTGAGGTATTGTCGTAGCCTTTGTCCTCACCACCCCGACGAATGGGCTGGCCATCGGTATTGAAATGGCTAGCGGCAAAGCTGTAACGCGTGCCCCCCTCGCGCCCTGAAACGCCTGCGCTTAACCGCTGGGTATTGAATGAACCACCGCCGACTGAAATTCTCGGTTGCGGCCCCTCTTCGTCACCATCAAGGGTAAAAAGCTGTATCACGCCGCCGACGGCATCCGCTCCGTAAAGACTACCGCGGGGGCCGCGCACGATTTCCGCACGATCAAACATACGCGGATCCAAGTACTGAAATGCAGCACCGCCCGCCGTGGCGGATCGTAGCCGGATACCGTCAATCATGAGCACGGAGGCATCGCTGGGCGCACCGCGTAGATAAACGCTGCTACTTTTGCCAAAGCTGCCGTTACTCGTGACATCAACGCCCGGCTGGCCGCGCAGAAGATCCGTCAGGCTGGTGGGGTCTTGGCGGCGGAAAGTGGCTTCATCCAGCACGCTAACGGAAGAGAGGCTTTCATTAGCAGTGCGGGGCGCTAACGCAGCGGTAACGACGACAGGATCAAGCGTGGCCAAATCGGTCGTTGTTTCGGCGTATTGGGCTTCGGCTTGGATGTGAAAGGCTAGCGGTAAAGCAGCCATACTAAACGCCGCCCGTTTGGCGGTGGTGTGGAAACGGTGGTTCATGTGAGACCCCTTGCTCGTGTGCTCACCCGCACAGCGCATTTTTTTGACCGAACGGAGGATCAAACAAGGGAGTCTCGGTCGCGCGGCATGATCGCATCGCACCACCGTTAATCGCCCTGAGAGCGCCCACCGCACCTCGGCATATATCGGTTCAGGTTGAACCATTACTCTCGGGCCGGTCTCCGGGCTGACGAGCGAAAGACGTCTTCATTCTTTCCGAACGACCACCTTCCCGTGCGTTAGCACAGTGGCGTCTTAGCCGTTCTTATCTCGATCACCGTTGCGGGGGCAGCGTTGGAATCACGCAAGGCGTTCACCAACTTCCCGTTTCACTAGCGGCTTTAATCCACCGCCAGCACCTGAGAGTGGGCGTAAGCTAGCAACTTGCCCAAGAGAGGTCAATTCATGATGAGCTGCTAGAGTAAAGGCAGTGCACAGAACAGGAGACGGCCATGATCGATTTCTCGGCAGCCGGTGTGCCACGCTGGTTAAAGCTGGCTTTTACACTGTGGGTCCTGGTCTGGGCACCAAGCTACGTAGTGCTGCTGGGAGCGCAGAACTTCTTTTGGCTGTGCAACGTGGCGAGTTTTCTGCTGCTGGTGGCGCTGTGGAGTGAACACCGCACCCTGATGTCGATGCAATGGCTAGCGGTGGCACTGGTCGGCAGTTTATGGAGCCTGGACGTCGCCACGGCTGCGCTCACTGGCGTGCATCCTATCGGCGGCACCGAGTATATGTTTGACCCGGAGCATCCCCCCATGGCGCGAGCCATGTCGCTCTACCACGTGGTACTGCCGCTGGTGGCTGGCATTGGCGTCGCCAAGCTGGGCTATGCGCGCCGCGCCCTACTGTGGCAGACCCTGCTGACCTGGATAGTGGTGCCGTTGAGCTACCTGCTCACCGAGGCCGAGCGCAATATCAATTGGGTGCATGGGCCCTTCGGCCAACCCCAGGACAGCCTCAACCCGTTGCTCTATCTGTTTCTACTCTCGCTACTCTGGCCCGTAATAGTCTACCTGCCAGTGCATTTGCTGATGATTGGCTGGCAGCGCTGGCGGAGCCAAGCTTAGCTAAGGAACCTCTGATTAACGTGATGAGCGCAGGCCAGACAAGGCAAAAATCAACGAAAAAGCGGAGTTTACAGGTTGTAAATGAGCATTTTGAGGCGATTTTTAACGCTGTATGGTCAAGCGCAGTAGTTAATCAGAGGTTTCTAACTACTTAACCGCCATCACCAACCCATGCCGGACATACCACACCTGTTCAGCCTGGGCAGTGGAATCCTGAATAAACCAGCCATTAAGATCGCGCAGGCGGCGCTGTTCGGGCTGCATGGGCACAATCCCACGGCCAACTTCGTTGGCAATGATGATTAACGGTGCGTTTAGCTCTTCGGCGCGCTGGCAGAGTGCTGCCATATCGCTCTGCCACTGCTGTCGCAGGGCATCGTTATCGTCACGCTCAAGCGCAGCGCCAAGCCATTCAAGCACACCTGTGAGAACAAGCGGCGTATCGGCTACGAGCGCTTGCTGGCTATCGCTGAAGGGCTTAGCAGCATCAAGCCGCCATCCGTTTGCAGTGGGAAAGCGTGCGGCTACGGCGTCACGTTTACCAGCGCAGGCACCGCCGATGAAGAGCTGCATTGCCATTCCCCTTTTCCATGGTCGTCTTGCTGATAAATAAGCTGCCAGCGCCTGCCTTGGGCTTGGAGCACGGTACCGTCCCAGAAATGAATCGTTTCAAAGCGGCGGCGCAGCTCACGAATCACGCCACCATGGGTGACGGCCAGAATCTTTTTATGGCCGTCGACGCGGCCATTCGTAGCCAGATCATGCAACCAAGCGTCTAAACGTTCACGCAGTTGGGCCGCCGATTCTCCGCCGGGAATTTGCAGCTCGCCCACGCTATCAATCCAGGCACGGTAATGGGGCAAGTCTTTCAGCTCATCGTAAACTTTGCCTTCGTACTCGCCAAAATCGAGTTCACGCAGGCGTTGCTCAAGTACAAGCGGCACGCCATCCTTGGTGACGTCAGCCCACTCCAGGGTTTGCTGGCAGCGGCTAAGATCGCTTGAATAGATAGCATCGAACCGCTCATTCGCCAGTACGTCGCGCAGTTCCAGCAACCCTGCTTCAGCATCAGGAAACAGCAGCGGAATATCCTGCTGGCCTTGATAACGGCGCTCTAAATTCCAAGCGGTGATACCGTGGCGAACTGCCACCAGCTCCACAGTAAGATCAGTAGCCAAAGCTCTCCTCCTTCGATGGTGGCGCCTACCATATCGCCGTTAATGCCGTTAAACAGTCGCAACATTAGCCAGCGGATTAGTAACACGAAAACAGTAACCGTAAGCATCATCAACACTATCGCGGGCGCTAACAGGGCTATCAGCACAATCGGCACCAGCGCTAGTGCCACATCCTGGCCGCTAAGCGACTGCTGCCAGCTCCACGCCAAGCCCTTCTGCTGGGCGCATGGCGTTAGCACCAGTAATGCAACGCCAGCCCAGCGCCCTAGCGCAGGCAGCATCAACAGCCACCACAAGGGAGCCTGATAGGCCAGCAATGCCCATAGCAGAATGCCCTTCCAGGCGAGCAAAAACACTAGCGCTAGCATTCCAAAGCTGCCAATTTGCGGGTCTTTGATGATCTCCCAGCGGCGCGCCAGGGGCTGATTGCTGCCCAGGGCATCGGCGATGTCCATCACGCCGTCCAAATGCAGCCCACCCGAGAGCGTCACCCAGAGGCTTAGCACCGTCAACGCGGTGACCGGCGCAGGAACGTTCTGCATCCCCAGCGCTACTAGCGCCAGCAAGCCCCCTATCATCAACCCCACTAATGGATAGGCGCGCACTGCCCAGCGCCGGGTATCGGGCGTCCAGGGAACGGCTATAGGAATCGGGATTCGGGTCAGAAACTGCAGCGCCAGCAACACACCGAACAAGGCATTTTTCAAACGTTTACCTCCTTCTCATGCTTACACTCCTGATGCTTCCACTTAATGGCGCAGCCTGCGACTACTTCGAGCACGGAATCGGCCTCTTGCGCTACCCAGCAGTGAGCCCGCTGTAGAAACGCCAGATAGCGCCAGGTTTCAGCATCCGTAGGCGGCAGAGCTTCGTTGATATCATTGGAGACAATCACTAGATAAAGGCTGCGCGCTCGGGCATCAGCCAGTGCGTTTACTAGCAACGCGAAGCCTTCTTCTTCGCTTAGTTTACTGGCGTACAGGACTTGGCTTGCCCATAGCGTTAAGCAATCCAGCAGCACGGCGCCACCATCAGGCACCTTGGCAATCGCTCGATCAATACGCAGCGGTGCCTCTAGCGTTTTCCATTGAACGGTGCGCCACTGCCCTTGCCTGGATTGACGATGACGCGCTACCCGCTCGACCATCTCGTCGTCATATACGTCTGCGGTGGCTAAGTAGTAACAGGGCGAACTGCCTGCTGCACTCACTGCTCGCTGCTCGGCGATATCACTTTTGCCGGAACGCGCCCCGCCGCTAACAAAGACAATCATGCAGTTCCTTTTTCCAAAACATTTTCTAAAACATGTTTCAACACGCTTATCAGCCGTCGATTAGCAGGGGCATCGCGCAGCGCTACCCGCAGCCAATCACCATTGAGCCCGGCAAAATTATGGGTATGACGCACTAAAATACCCCGGCGTAGGAGCTGCTCAAACAACGCATCACTGGTGATTGCCTGCGCGGCACAGGGCCGGATAAGAAAAAAACACGCCTGGCTGGGCACGACTTCCAGCCCTAGTTGAGCAAGCGCCTCAGCCATGCGCGAGCGCTCGCTGGCCAACCACCGCTGGGTGCGCCGGGCAAAGGCATCATCTGCCAGCAATGGTGCCACCAGTTCAGCCGCGAGGTGATTGACACTCCAAGGTGGCTGGTGAGCCTGTGCCGCTTGAACCGTGGCCGCATCCGCCAGCAGGTAGCCCAGCCGGAGCCCCGGCAGGGTATAAAATTTGGTCATTGAGTGGAGCAGCAGCAGATGCGGGTAGCGCGCCAGTAGCGGCACCAACGACGACGCTTGTGACGTCTCACCCACCATGTCGATAAAGGCTTCGTCGACCACAACGCGGCAACCCATCGCAGCGGTGTAATTCAACAGGTCTTCCATTGCTGAAATATCGATAAGCGTAGCGGTCGGATTATTGGGGCGGCATAGAAACAGCACATCAATGTCGTTAAGCCCAGCCGTTAGCGCGTCTATATCCACCGTGAAGTGCGGCGCGGGCAGCGCGATCTCACTGATTGAAAGCCGATGGGCACGGCAAGCGCGGGCATACTCGCCAAAGCTCGGGGTAATAATCGCCGCTCGCTTACCTGCATGCAGCGCGGCGGCGAGGAAAATTGCCTCAGCGCCACCGTTGGTGAGCAGTACCTGTTCGGGCTGAAGCTGGTGATGGGTGGCGATGGCCTGACGTGCAGCGGCGTAATCCGGCGCGGGGTAGCGTTCAAGACCTGCCAGTTGCTTAGCCAGCCAATCGCTAACCCACGCCGGAGGCCCCAAGGGGTTAAGGTTGGCACTAAAGTCGTCCAGGCGGTGATCGGCGGGCAAGCCGAAATGGGCCAGCAGTGTCTCGGCCTGGCCGCCATGGCTGGGCCATGGAGAGCTTGGCCATGGAGCGTTGGGCAATAGAGGAGTACTCATAGCGATCCTCGCAGCATAAACATCAATCCAACTATTACCCCAGCAAGCAGCAACATAAACAGTATCCAGGCGCCGTGCATTAAACGAAGTGTGGTGCTGATATGGGCAACACGCAGTTGCTCAAGCGGCTCGCCCAAGGTCGCACGGTGTGAGACCTCGCCTGCATAGAAATTGGTGCCGCCCAGCTGCACGCCGAGCAAACGGGCCACCATGGCTTCTGGCCAACCGGCGTTGGGACTGGGGTGGCGCGGAGCATCGCGGAAGGTGCCCCACAGTGCGCCTTGCCAACGCAATCGTACAACACCTGAAAGACTTAATAGCAAGCCTGCAAGCCATAGACACAGCGCGGTTAAGCGTGCGGGTACCCAGTTAGCTAGATCGTCTAGCTTGGCAGAGGCAAAGCCAAAATCGGCATAGCGCTGGTTTTTGTAGCCTACCATCGAATCAAGAGTATTGACTGCCTTGTAGGCCAGCGCTAGCGGCGCCCCGCCGATAAGCGCGAAAAATAGCGGCGCGGTGATGCCGTCAACGGTATTTTCCGCCACGGTTTCCACCGTGCCCCGAGTAATCTCCGCTTCGTCTAGATTTTGCGTATCGCGGCCGACAATCATCCCCAGCGCCTTGCGGGCAGCAGGCAAATCGCCTTGAGTAAGCGGTTGGATCACGGCGCGGGCCGCATCGCCCAGACCTTTGATCGCCAGCGTAGTAGAGAGCAGCCAAAGCTCGGCGATCAGCGCTAGCCCTGGGTGCAAGCGTTCCAGCAGCGCCAGCGTTAGCCCGCTAATACCCCATACACCACCGACGACAATAATGGTTAGCAGGAAGCCACTAACTTTGCGCTGCTGTGCAGTTCCACGATTCCACAGCCGCTCAAAAGCACTGATAAAGCGCCCCATCAGCACCACCGGATGTGGCAGCGAGCGCGGATCGCCAACCACTAAATCAATGGCGGTCGCGAAGATGATCAGAACAATACCGCCAAAAGTGGCGCCTGGGATCATGGTGATGCCTTATCGCTAACACCGGCATCGGTAAAGGTAGCCATTTCCGCCACCATCGCTGTCGCCGCTTGCAGCAATGGATACGCCAGCGCAGCACCACTGCCTTCACCTAGCCGCATGCCCATATCGAGCAGCGGCTTGGCCTCCAACGCTTTTAATGCCACATCATGGCCTGGCTCCTGGGAGCGATGACCAAAAATCAGATAGCCACGAACGGCGGGGCATAGACGGCAAGCGGTTAGCGCTGCGACGGTGGCAATAAAGCCATCCACAATGGCCGGTAAACGCTGGGCTGCTGCTGCCAGATAAGCACCGGTCATAGCGGCTATTTCCAGACCACCCAACTTGGCCAGCACCTCTAAAGGCACCTGAGGGTCAGCGCTGCGCGCAGCAATAGCGCGTTCAATCACCGCCACTTTGTACGCCTGCTGCTGAGGGTTAATCCCGGTTCCGGCGCCCACCACGTTTGCCACTGACTCACCCGTCAGCACCGCCAGCATTGCGCTGCTGGCAGTGGTATTGGCGATGCCCATTTCACCCACCATAATGCACTTTGCACCTGCCCTTTTTGCTCGCTTAACGGCCGCAATACCCACATCAATCGCGGCTATGGCTTGATCACATTGCATCGCGTCTTCTAACACCATATTGGCGGTGCCATGGCGCACCTTGGCGGAGGTCACCCCAAGTATTGTTAAAGGCGAAGCGACACCCACATCCACAATCTCGACCAGCGCGCTTATCTGACGGGCGAAGACATTAATCGCCGCCCCACCGTTGGCAAAATTGGCCACCATCTGGGCGGTCACTGCTTGGGGAAAGGCTGACACCCCCTCAACAGCGACCCCGTGATCGGCGGCAAACACAACCACCGCAGGCGGCATCACGCTGGGCTTGAGCTCACCGGTGATGGCGCTCAGTTGAATAGCCAGCTCTTCCAAGGCACCCAAACTACCTGGCGGCTTGGTCAACGTATCCAAGTAACGATGCGTTTCTTCACCGGCATTGAGATCAACTGACTGAATGTGGTCAACAATGGCGTGCATGCAGGCTCCAGCCCACTAGGGGTCATCAAACATTCAAAGGCAAAGCACAAAATGGTAGCAAAAGCCTGAGTGCTATACTTGCTATTTCATCAGAGGGTCTTCCACCCTGTCAGGATGTTAAGGCTTTATTTAGATATTTCGCGTGGTGTATTTGCCACCTCACATTCGAGTAATAAAACTACAAATGTGGTTTTTATTGCCGTAAAGTCTCTTATTTCGACGTCAAAAAATGTAAAATAACTACAAGCTTCACTCACCGTCTCTATCATGCAGAGGTCCCTATGCCGAGCTCAACACCTGCTACGTTAAACCCCACCGTTGCTGAGGTTACCCAGCGCATTCGTGAGCGTTCTGCTGAGCGTCGCGCCCTCTACGAGCGGCGCATGGCTGACCAGCACAAACGTGGCGTGCACCGTGCTGAGCTAAGCTGCGGTAATCTGGCCCACGGTTTCGCCGCTTGCAACCCGCGTGACAAGGGCGAACTGAAACTGATGAACAGCGCCAACCTGGGCATTATCTCGTCCTACAACGATATGCTCTCGGCGCACCAGCCGCTGGAAACCTTCCCTGAGACGATTAAAGCAGCCGCTCGGGATATGGGCTCCACCGCCCAGTTTGCCGGTGGCGTTCCGGCCATGTGTGACGGTGTCACCCAGGGCCAGCCGGGCATGGAGCTATCGCTGTTTTCCCGGGATGTGATTGCCATGGCCACCGCTGTAGGCCTCTCGCACAATATGTTTGATGCCGCGCTTTATCTGGGCGTGTGCGACAAGATCGTGCCGGGTCTGTTTATTGGCGCGGCGCGTTTTGGCCATCTGCCCGCCATGTTTGTACCCGCGGGCCCCATGCCCAGCGGCTTACCCAATAAAGAGAAGGCGCGCATTCGCCAGCTCTATGCCGAGGGCAAGGTTGGCCGTGCTGAGCTGCTCGAAGCCGAGTCTGACTCTTACCACAGCCCCGGCACCTGTACGTTCTACGGCACCGCCAACTCCAACCAGCTAATGATGGAGATGATGGGCCTACACCTGCCCGGCACTTCTTTTGTAAACCCTGGCACCGAAATGCGCGAAGCGTTGACACGCTATGCCACCGAGCAGGCGATCCGCAACACCGAACCCGGTGGCGACTACCGCCCGTTCTATAAGCAGATTGATGAGCGCGCGATTGTTAACGCCGTGGTGGGCTTGCTGGCTTCCGGTGGTTCAACCAACCACACGATGCACCTGATCGCCATGGCCGCCGCTGCGGGCATTACCCTCAACTGGGACGACTTCACCGACCTTTCGGCGGTCACCCCCAGTCTGATGCGGGTTTACCCCAACGGCCAGGCAGATATCAACCACTTCCAAGCAGCGGGCGGCATGAGTTACCTGTTCCGCGAACTGCTGGGCGCGGGCTTGATTCACGGCGATATTCCCACCGTATTCGGCACCGACCTAACCGCCTACACCCAAGAGCCGTTCCTTGAAGATGGCAAAATCGTTTGGCACGAAGGCCCCGAAAAAAGCCTTGATGAAGACGTGCTCAGCCCGGTAGCGACACCGTTCGCGCCGACGGGTGGCTTGACGGTCATGAAAGGCAATCTGGGTCGCGGTGTGATCAAAGTCTCCGCAGTGACGGAAGAGCATCGCGTGGTAGAAGCGCCGGTGAAGATCTTCGAAGATCAAAACGAAATGAAAGCCTCCTTCGAATCCGGCGACTTGGATCGCGACGTGATTGTGGTGGTTCGCTTCCAGGGACCCAAAGCCAACGGCATGCCCGAGCTGCATAAGCTAACCCCCTTCCTGGGCGTACTGCAGGATCGTGGCTTTAAAGTGGCACTGGTCACCGATGGCCGCATGTCGGGTGCATCAGGCAAAGTACCCGCCTCCATTCACATGAGCCCCGAAGCCCTGGACGGCGGCCCGCTGGCCAAACTGCGTGATGGCGATATTGTACGTCTGGATGCCAACGCCGGTACGCTCGAAGCCAAAGTCGACCCCGCCACCTGGGCTAAACGGGAACTGGCCATTGGCAACCTGGATCACTACCACGTGGGCTTGGGTCGCGAGCTGTTTGGGGGCTTCCGCCACCTGGCCATGCGCGGTGAAGAAGGCGCTGGTGTATTCGGTGGCTTTGAAGCCGATGATCTCGCCCGTCAGCAGGGGCAAATCTCAGAAGAGGATGCCTGATGCGACCGGCACTCATCGGCGATATCGGGGGAACCAACGCACGCTTGGCGCTGGTCTCTCCCGGTGAAATAACCCCGCACGATATATTGAACCTACCCTGCGCCGACTACCCTGGCGTCGTGGAAGCGGTGCAGGATTATCTGGGGCGCGTGGGCGCCACCGGTGACAACGCGCCCCAAGAGGCGTGTTTAGCCTTCGCCTGCCCCGTTCACGCTGAACGGGTCAAAATGACCAATAACCATTGGGATTTTTTGAAAAGTGACGTTCAGCAACAGTTGAATCTAGCGCTATTCAAGGTCATAAACGATTTTACCGCCCAGGCGCTGGGCGTTCCCCATGTGGCATCCAGTGATTTGGTCGAAGTTCAGCCGGGGCAAACCCAGGCACACTCCACACGCTTAATTATCGGCCCAGGCACTGGGCTGGGCGTTGCCGGGGTATTTCCTGGACAACACGCCTGGATTCCGCTGCCCACCGAAGGCGGACACGTCACCTTTGCCCCCACGGACAGTACCGAGCAGGCACTGCTGGATGTATTTCTGCAGCGCCACAAACGGGTGAGCGTAGAACGCATCTTATGCGGTCAGGGTTTATTGGAGCTTTACCAAGCCTACTCCACCCTTGAAGGAATTGAGCCGCACTTAACTAGCCCAGCCGAGGTGACCACAGCGGCCAATGAAGGCGATAGCCTCGCCACTACTGCCCTGCTGCGCTTTCTAAAAATTCTTGGCGATGTGTGCGGCGACGCCACCCTTACCATGGGCGCAAGGGGCGGAGTTTATCTATGCGGTGGTATTCTCCCGCGCTTGCTTGAGTGGCTGCCAAAAAGCGAGCTGCGCGCCGCCTTTGTCAATAAAGGCCGTATGGGCGCCTATAACGCTGACATCCCCGTGTGGGTGGTAACTGCGCCCTGGACAGGGCTGTTAGGTGCCGCCGAAGCACTGCATAACGAAGAGGTTTTCTGATCACAACTTCTAACAACATCAATACGGAACCTGCTATGCCCGCCGCCACCTTTGATGTGCCGTTTTTACTTGGCATGATGCGTCTGCACGAAACACCCGCCATGCACGAGCCCGAGCGATTAGCAGAATGGATCGAAGCGCGCCTGGAGCAGTGCCTTAACTGGTTTGACCATGCGGACATTTACGGCAGCGGCCAAGGGGAGACGCTTTTTGGCGCCGCGCTACGGGCGCGCCCTGCCCTGGCTCAGCGGGTTAATGTCGTCACTAAAGCGAGTATCGCTAACGACAACCCCGCCCCCGGTTCGGGTAAGGTAAAGCACTACAACGCTAGCCCTGCTTATCTTAATAGTGCCATTGATGCCTCACTTGTGCGTTTGAATGTCGAACGCCTCGACCATTTCCTGATTCATCGTCCCGATCTGCTGATGAACGCAGAAGCGACCGGCCGCGCGCTGGACGACGCCATTGAAGCAGGCAAAATTGGCGCTGCAGGGGTTTCCAACCACCTGCCCAGCCAGTGGCGGCGCTTGCAGGGCGCCATGCATCACCGCTTATCAGCCAACCAAATCGAGCTCTCGATTACCCACACAACGCCGCTGTTTGACGGCAGCTTTGATGAACTATGTGCCGATGACCACGCCCCCATGGCGTGGTCGCCTCTGGCAGGCGGGCAACTGATGCAAGGCGCCGTTGGCGAATGTTTGGCTAAGTGGGCGACAAAGCTTGATAGCTCCCCCAGCGCTTTAGCGCTGGCATGGCTGCGTAGTCTTCCTAACTCGCCAGTACCGGTGATTGGCAGCATTAAACCTGACCGAATCAGCGACATGCTAAAGGGCCCTGCCACGCTACCCCGAGAAGTGTGGTATGAATTGCTGGAAGCCGCCCGCGGCCACTGCGTGGCATAAACCCGTCTTTGCAAACAATTACACTAAGGAGCCAATAATGACGCCAGTTATCGCGTTTGGGGAAGCGCTGGTTGATATGCTCTCCAGCCGTTTAGGGGCGGCTACAGATGCCCAGGAAACCTTTACTCCCTACGCCGGTGGCGCTCCCGCGAACGTGGCGGTCGCATGCGCCCGCCTGGGTGTTCCTAGCCAGTTTTTAGGTATGGTAGGCGACGATACCTTTGGGCATTTTTTGGTGCGTGAGCTCAATAGCCACGGTGTAGACACCAGCGGCATTGTGTACACCCAGCAATCCCGTACGGCGCTGGCGTTCGTTTCCCGGGATGACGTGGGCGAACGCACTTTTGATTTCTATCGCCCGCCCGCTGCTGACCTGCTTTATCGCCTTGAGCATTTACCCCATGGCGTATTCGAGAACCCTGCCATTCTGCACTTGTGCAGTAACAGCCTAACCGACCCAGAGATCGCCGACGTTACCCTGGCGATGGCCACCATGGCCAAGCGCGCAGGCTGCCTGGTCAGTGTAGATGCCAACCTACGCCACAACCTGTGGCCCGGCGGCGAAGCCGATGCCAGCTTAGTCACACAGCTGCTAGACGGCGCTGAGCTGCTCAAGCTCTCCCAGGAAGAGCTCGACTACTTGCGCGCCGATCATCCTGCAGAATCGTGGCTTTCAGAGCGGCTTGCCGCAGGTGTAAAAGTTATTTTGATTACCGACGGCCCCAATGATGTCGTAATCAAAGGCGTCGGCATCGACCAGCGCATTGCGCCACCCAAAGTGGAAGCGGTCGACACCACCGCCGGGGGCGACGCCTTTATTGGCGGGCTGTTGGCGGAGCTCTCGGCCCACGGCATCAATGAACACTGGCAGAGCGATACGGATTTTCTACTCAGCGCAGTGAATACCGCCTGCCGCTGTGGCGCCCATGCGGTCACCCGGCCAGGCGCTTACGCAGCGCTGCCAACGCGAGCGGATATTATTGGCTAACTAAGTAGAGCTATAACCCATTAACAAATGGCGCGCCCCACGCAGGCGCGCTTTTTTTATGCTTCTTAGGGGTCGACTCGTCGCCAATCTAATTCGGACTTTTGTCTAAAGCGGCTCGCTTGTGGAAATGTCAGACATTTACTAGACTAGGGTTTATCCAATAAAGAACAAGAGATGACCGATGACGCTGGACGCTCTACCGCCCCACCAGGGTGGCGCTGAACAGTTAGCCCGTTTACTCGCCCAAGCACTGCTGGCAGGCCATTGGCAGCCAGGTGATGTTTTCCCCCGTGAGCTGGATATCGGTAAACACTTTGCCGTTAGCCGTAACCAAGTGCGTAACGCACTCACCAGCCTCACCGCTGCGGGTTTATTAGAGCGCACCGCGGGCCGTGGCACGCTGGTTCGCGAGATGGGCGATTGGCATCTACTCGACCCACTGATGAGCGAATGGATGACCGGGCTGGTCAACCTTGACCCACAGTTGGTAAGGGCTATTTACGCCTTTCGTTTTTCTGCTGAACCGGTGGTCGCAGGACTCGCTGCTCAGGCAGCTCAGGCTGAAGACATAGAACGTCTGGAGAGCGCCTATGCAGGCATGGAGAGCAGCGCAGGCAGTGTTGAAGCGCGTGCTGAGCATGCCGAGTACGATGTCGCCTTTCACGACGCCACCTACCGGGCCAGCCACAATTTAGTCTGGCGGCAAATGGGCCATTTATTGCGCCCTTCGATCATGGCGCTAATACATCGCTCGCAACACCGCACGGACACCCTGGACGACAGTCTCGCGCGCCACCGCCAGGTACTTGACGCTATCCGCAGCCACGATGCCAGCGCCGCAGAAACCGCCGCGAGAGAAGTGCTGCGCCGCACGGCCATCGACCTTGGCATCGTCAGCTAACAATTACTCAATGAATACTATCTATTCAGAAGGATGACTGAACATGAAAATTACCAAACTCAAGACCTGGCAAGTCCCCCCGCGCTGGCTGTTTCTCAAGATCGAGACCGATGAAGGCTGTTACGGCTGGGGTGAACCGGTAATTGAAGGCCGCGCGGCAACCGTTGAAGCCGCCGTACACGAGCTTTCCGACTACTTGATCGGCCAAGACCCGCACCGCATCGAGCATCTTTGGAACATCATGTATCGCGCCGGTTTTTATCGCGGCGGGCCGATTCTGATGAGTGCGATTGCCGGTATTGACCAGGCGCTGTGGGATCTTAAAGGTCGCGACCTGGGTGTGCCCGTTCATCAGTTGTTAGGCGGTGCCGTGCGCGACAAAATGCGCATGTATGCCTGGACGGGTGGCGACCGCCCAAGCGACGTAGGCGCGGGTGCCAAAGCGCTGGTCGACAAAGGCTTCACGGCTTTTAAAATGAACGGCACCCCCGAGCTGCAAATCGTCGACTCACACCGCAAGGTCGATGAAGCCGTTGCCCGAGTGGCAGAAGCCCGCAACGCCGTTGGGCCAGATGTAGGCATCGGCATCGACTTTCATGGCCGCGTGCACCGCCCTATGGCCAAAGCACTGCTGCGCGAGCTAGAACCCTTTCACCCCATGTTTGTGGAAGAGCCGGTCGCCCCTGAACATCTGCCCTGCTTGAAAGATATTGCCGGTGGTTTGGGCTACCCATTGGCAACTGGCGAGCGGCTGCATACCCGCTTCCAGTTCCGGGATTTGCTGGCCGACGGCATGATCGACATTATCCAGCCGGATATTTCCCACTGTGGCGGCATTAGCGAAGGTCTCAAAATCGCCGCCCTGGCCTCCGCTTATGACGTCGCCTTAGCGCCCCACTGCCCGCTCGGCCCGTTAACCCTGGCCGCCTCTTTACAGCTGGATGCGGTCAGCCACAACGCCTTTATCCAAGAGCAGAGCATGGGCATTCACTACAACCAGGGCAACGACGTCCTCGATTACCTGGTCGATAAATCCGCCCTCGCCATTGAAGACGGATTCTGCGCCATTCCCCAAGGCCCAGGCCTGGGTGTCGAGATCAACGAGGAGTTCGTTGAGGAGCGCGCCAAGGTGGGCCACCGCTGGCGCAACCCGGCCTGGACTCATGAAGATGGCTCTATTGCGGAGTGGTAAGCCATGGGATCAACCGAGATGAGTGAAACACCTGACATTGCAGGTCAATTAACCTGGATTGCCGTTGACTGGGGCTCCAGCAATCTGCGCGCCTGGGGGCTGGATCAACACGACCAAGTGATTGCCCAAGCCAGTAGTGACAAGGGCATGCTGTCGCTAAAGGCCGACAAGTACGAAGCCGAGCTGCTGCGATTGGTGGGCGATTGGCTACCCACCACCGGTACGACGAAGGTGATGGTGTGCGGTATGGCAGGCGCTCGCCAGGGCTGGTTGGAAGCCGCCTATTTGCCGGTACCCACGCGGCTTGACCAGCTTAGCCAAGGCGCAGTGACGCCAACGCTTACGGGTGACCAGCTAGGTGTTTACCTGCTGCCTGGTTTAAGCCAAACCCGCGGTACCGCGACTCACTTTGATGTGATGCGCGGTGAAGAGACTCAGTTGGCGGGGCTCGTCGCTGATTCGCCAGATTTTACTGGCCTCGCCTGCCTGCCCGGCACTCACGCCAAATGGGCAACCCTGGAGGTGGGCGCAGTGAGCGGGTTTTCGACCTACCTGACCGGCGAGCTTTACCAACTGCTCGCCAACCAGTCGGTGCTGAAGCATTCCGTTTT
>Ga0208919_1000958_pt1 | contig 17625 bp, 15 predicted proteins | sample 4_EtaG_FD_184076 | JGI IMG/M metagenome (GOLD analysis project Ga0208919, IMG submission 184076) | Marine viral communities from the Subarctic Pacific Ocean - 4_ETSP_OMZ_AT15127 metaG (SPAdes) (version 3) | ecosystem: Environmental > Aquatic > Marine > Oceanic | place: Pacific Ocean | collected...
GGCCACAATTAATGCAGTTAGCGAACTGCTTATAGCGGGCGAGCTGCTCAGGGGACTGCTGATAGGTTTCCGGCGCCTGGGGGTCATACGGTTTTACCGGGTTGTCATCAATCAGGTAGGGCTTAACCGCGGCCAGGTGCTCAAGGAATATCTCCATATCCACCACCAAATCCCGCTGCACCGGGAAGTGGGATAGCGGCTCGATGCGGATCTCGCCTTCATAATCGCGCAGGAAGGTTTTGCAGCCGAGCTTGGGAATGCCATTCACCATGACCCCGCAGGAGCCGCAAATCGCCATCCGGCACGACCAGCGGTAGCTCAGCGTGCTATCGAGCTGTTCTTTAATGTGGTTGAGGGCATCCAGCAAAGAGGTGCTGTCGTCCACCGGCAGTTCGTACTGCTGCCAGTAGGACTCAGCCGAACTGTCTGGCAAATAGCGTTTAACGCTGATTTGTTTGGTGCTGATCTGCTGGGTGTTCATGCCTTGCCCCCCTTGCCCGCATCGCCATAAGCCCGCTCCGCCGGGGCGGAAAACCGCACATCGACATCCTGCCAGTGTAGCTCGGCATGGGCATCGCCTTGATAAAACACTTGGCTGTGCTTGAGGTAGTTAACGTCGTCGCGTTTCTGCATACCTTCATCCAGGCGCTGATGGGCACCACGGGATTCACGACGCTCAAGCGCCCCTAAGCAAGAGGCTTCGGCAATATCCAGGCCACACTCCAGTTCAAGACATTCCAGTAGCTCGGTATTGAATATCTTGCTGGTATCATTAACGCGAACCTTATTAAAGCGCTCACGTAGCTGACGCATGGTATCCAGCGAATGGCGCATGCCCTCTTCAGTGCGGTAAATACCGCAGCCACTCTCCATGGCTTGCACCATGGCGTGCTTGAGTGCTACCCAATTCTCTGCCCCCTCGGTTCCGTCACAGAGCCGCAACAGCTTGGCTTGTTGGCGATCGCCCTGGGCTTCCAGCAAGCGCTCATCAGCCCACTCGGTTTTGGCCGCTCGCTGGCTCGCTTGTTCACCGGCTAAGCGGCCAAATACCAGCAGCTCGGTCAGCGAGTTGGAGCCCAGGCGGTTGGCACCGTGCAAACCAACTGAAGCACACTCCCCGGCGGCGTAAAGCCCGGCAATGGAGGTTTCGCACTGAGGGTCGGTCTCAATCCCACCCATGGTGTAGTGAACCGCCGGGCGAATGGGAATGGGGTCTTTCACCGGATCAACATTGATATAGGATTTAGCCAGTTCACAGATAAACGGTAGGCGCTCCAGAATGTACTTTTCACCCAAGTGGCGCAGGTCGAGATAGACCACATCGCTGTCGCCAAACTTGCCGGTGCGGCCCGCCTGCTGCTCTTGCCAGAAGGCCTGGGAGAGTTTGTCCCGTGGCCCCAGTTCCATATATTTGTTTTCCGGCTTGCCAAGCGGAGTTTCTGGGCCCAGGCCGTAATCCTGCAGATAGCGGTAGCCCTCTTTATTGAGCAGAATGCCGCCTTCGCCCCGGCACGCTTCGGTAATCAAAATGCCAGAACCGGGCAGGCCGGTGGGGTGGTACTGGACAAACTCCATATCCCGCAACGCCACACCGTGACGATAGGCCATCGCCATGCCGTCGCCGGTGACAATTCCCGCGTTGGTATTGAAGCGGAACAAGCGCCCTGCGCCGCCGGTAGCGAGAATCACCGCTTTAGCGCGCAGCAGGGTCAGTTCACCGGTAGCGATCTGCAGGGCTATAACGCCAATAACCGCACCTTCGTGTACCGCCAGATCGAGCACAAAGAACTCATCAAAACGCTCAATCTCTGGGTACTTCAGCGAGGTCTGAAACAGGGTGTGGAGCATATGAAAGCCGGTTTTGTCGGCCGCAAACCAGGTGCGTGCGGTTTTCATGCCCCCGAAGCGGCGCACCTGCACTTGGCCATCGCCTTTACGGCTCCAGGGGCAGCCCCAGCGCTCCATCTGCACCAATTCTTGATAAGCGTGATGAACAAAGTAGTCGACGACGCCCTGCTCAACCAGCCAGTCACCGCCTGACACCGTGTCGTCGAAATGCGCTTGGTGGGAATCTTCGGCACTGGTGACGGCGGCAGCGCCACCTTCAGCCGCCACGGTATGGGAACGCATGGGGTAAACCTTGGACAGCAGCGCTATGCGCTGGGGAGTGCCCTGCTCTTTGGCCTGCTCGGCAGCCCCGATAGCAGCGCGTAAGCCTGCACCACCCCCACCAACAATGACGATATCAAAATCTCGCTGTTGCATGAAAAGCCCCTTCATTAGCCAAGTCAAAGGTGGTACTGGCGGCAATCTGCGCTGCCGTCTTGTCTATTCGAACTTACCATACAAGGGGAAGGCCCTGTTCATTAGTCCAAAGGACTATTGATGTACATCAAGAAAGGGAGGAATCGAGCTAGCATCACTTTTACCCTAGTGCTGCACCGCCTACTCTTCAAATCACTCACTGCCGGGCAGACCACTGCCCACCAAGCAAAAAGAGCACACTACCAACACTGAAGAGAGGTGCCGCATGACGACCGATGCTCAACCCTCACCGCGATGGAAACTGTTAGCGCCGCTAGCAGTTGCTATCATCGTCGCGCTGATACCCACTCCCCTGGGGCTTGCGCCTCATGCGTGGTACTTTTTCGCCATTTTCCTCGGCTGTGTGGTTGGCCTTATTCTTGAACCATTGCCGGGCGCAGTGGTGGGCCTGGTCGGCGTTACCCTGGTGGCACTACTTTCCCGGTGGGTGCTGTTCTCTCCGGAGCAACTGGCGACTGACGGATTCAGTGCTGCTAACCAGGCATTCTCATGGGCGGTGTCGGGCTTTACCAATTCCACCGTATGGCTGATTTTCGGCGCATTTATGTTTGCCTTGGGGTATGAAAAAACCGGACTCGGCAGGCGAATATCGCTTTGGCTGGTCAAGGCAATGGGAAAACGTACGTTGACTCTTGGCTACGCGGTGATGATTGCCGATGGCATTCTGGCGCCGTTTACGCCCTCGAACACCGCACGTAGCGCAGGCACGATCTACCCCGTGATTCGCAACCTGCCGCCGCTTTACGATTCGCACCCCAATGACCCCAGCATGAAGCGCATGGGCAGCTTTTTGATGTGGACCGCGCTGGCTTCCACCTGTGTGACCAGTTCGCTATTTTTGACCGCTCTGGCGCCCAATCTATTGGCGATCGCGCTAACCGAGAGCGCGACAGGTATTCATATCAACTGGGGGCAGTGGTTTATGGCAGTAGCACCTGTCGGCATTCTGCTGCTCCTGCTGGTGCCGCTGCTGAGCTACTGGCTATGCGCGCCCGAAGTGAAAGCGGGGAATGAAATCTCCGACTGGGCGGGGCAAGAGTTAACCAAGCTGGGAGCACTGACCCGCCATGAAATAATGCTGGTCATTATGGTGGTCACCGCCCTGCTGCTATGGATTTTTGCGGGCGATATTATCTCTGGGTCGCTGGTAGGCTTGGTGGTGATCTGCGGCATGCTGTTAACCGGCATTGTGACCTGGAGCGATATTCTCGATAACCGAGCAGCCTGGAATACCTTTGTATGGTTTGCCACCCTGGTGGCACTAGCGGGCGGGCTCAGCCAAGTCGGCTTCGTTAACTGGTTTGGCAATGTGGTTGGCGGGCAAATAAGCCACTTCAACCCCCTAATGGCCATGGTGGCGCTGGTGGTCATTTTCTATCTACTGCACTACTTCTTTGCCAGTGTTACTGCCCACGTTACCGCCTTGCTACCGGTGATTCTGGCAGCGGCATCAGGCATTGCCGGTCTGGATATGCAGATGTTTGTTCTGCTACTGCTACCCACACTTGGCTTTATGGGCATTCTGACCCCCTACGGCACAGGGCCAAGCCCGGTTTACTACGGCAGCGGCTACCTGCCCAGCGCGCTCTTTTGGCGCCTAGGGGCGGTCTTCGGGCTGCTATTCCTAGTGGTTTGGCTGGTGGTCGGCCTGCCCTGGTTAATGGTGATCAGCTGATAAACATTAGCCTAGCGTGCGATACCAGGCATTGAGCTGCTGAGCAATCATCTCAGGTTGCTCAGCATGAAGATTGTGGCCCCCTTCCAGCGTGATATGGCGCAGGCGCGGGGCCATTGTTGCCAGATGAGACGCCAGAGTGTGGAACTTGATGTCCCGCTGCCCCGAAAAGTACCCCACCGGTAGCGAGGTGCTTTCCAGCCACTGCCAAAGCGTAGGCTGTTGACCCAAGGAAGTTGATTGCAGCATGCTGGCAATAGTTGGCCCATGATTCGCTAGCCGACGTTGAATCTGCCGACCGCGCTGAACCTCGGTTAAGTCGGCGAACACCGGCTGCTGGTACCAGTCGGCAAGTACGTTTTCCAATGGTTCCTGCTCGAAGCGTGTTGCCCAGTGCTCATCGTGATCAATTCGGGCAGAACGCTCACTGGCGGGCAATCCTGGGTGAGCACTTTCCAGCCAGAGTGCTTCCAGCCCCGGTGGCTGACGGCTGGCATGATACAGCGCCAAGCGCCCGCCCAGGGAATAACCCAGCAGGCAGTAACGGCGAACACCGTGAGTTATCAGCGTATCGCCAAGCCAGTGGTGAAAAGCCTCAAAAGAGCCTACCTGCACGTGGTGATTCTCACCGTGGCCGGGTAAATCCAGCGCGAGGCAGCGGATGCCTTCCAAGCCAGCGATGATCTCACCCCAGTCCTGAGCATCGCCCAACAGACCGTGGAGCATTACCAGAGTCGGCGCCTGAGGTTTACTACTCACGCGGCTCCCCTCGAATCGCTGCGCCAAGATGCTTGAGATCATCAGCTACTTGCTGATGGGGCACGTTAATCTCGATCAAGGTAACGCCCGCCTGCAGGGCCTGAGTGTAGGCCGCCATAAAGGCATCCAGTGACTCTGGCGCGAAGTAGCCAAGTCCAAACATCTTCGCCGCATGCTCGAAGTGTAAGCCATGGGGCTGGCGATAATAGCGCTCCAGCAGATCGTCTTCTTTAGGCACCGGCAGCATATGGAAAATACTGCCACCATCGTTATTGAGGATAACCACCACCAGAGGCTGCGTGGCCTGCTTTAACAGCGCCAAGCTGTTGAGATCATGCAGTGCGCTGGTATCCCCCAGCACAATAGTAGTCGGCTCTGAGCATGTGCAACTGAGGCCGTAAGCCGTGGCAATAAGACCATCAATACCGGAAGCCCCGCGATTGGCAAATACCCGTACCGGCGTTTGGCGATGCGTACCCAGCATATTCATTAGCCGCGCGGGCAGGCTATTGCCTATAAACAACTGCCCTTCAGCCACCTGCGCTAAAAGGTGACAAACTCCCACCTCTGAGAATGCTGTACAGCGCTCTTCCACAAGCTGACTAGTGCGTCGTTGGAGGCTGGCCAGCTGATGGCAGGGAGGTTGTTCAGGTATCGTTGGCAAAGCGGCTATAAAGTCGGCGGGCGAGCATATCAAACGGCGCTTAACACAGTAGTCGGGATCCAACCGCTGGGGCAGCGGATCAACCAACCAGGCATCCTGCCACGGTTGTTGGGCAATAAATTGCGTTAGCCGTTTCGAAATTAACCGACCACCAAACTGCAGCAGTACCTCGGCTTTGGCGAGTTCAGCGCAGAAACGCTCATCATGCAGCGCTAGATCAAAGTGAATCAGATTTTGAGGGTCAAAATGAATTTGGCTCTGTATGTCGGCCAGTAGCGGCCAACCCAACTGCTTGGATAGCTCAACAATCTGCTGCGCCTGCTGGGAGTCATCAACCCTGCCAACCACAATCAGGCCACGCTGCTGGGCAAACGTTACCCACTCGTTGTTGAGCGCTGGAACCGCAGTACTGAATGACCAATCACTCCACGGTTTTGAAGTCGTCAGCCAGTCCCTTAGCGGGGCGAGATAATCACCGGTATCCACCAGGCAGTTGCCGGGGTAAAGCGGTTCGCGATAACGGCAATTAATGTGAATCGGCCCGGGCATACGGCGTTGCTGATCAACAGCTTGATCAACAGTACTGAGTAGAAACGCTGCTTTTATCTCAGCATCCGGCGGCGGCAGGTCGTGGTGAACAATGGTGTGGCGGGAGAAAATATCCCGTTGGTCAATCGCCTGATTGCTGCCGTTACCCAGCAGTTCAATGGGGCGGTCGGCAGAGAGTACAATAAGCGGGACGCCGAGCAATTTGGCTTCCACCACCGCCGGGTAAAGGTTGGCCACGGCGGTGCCTGAGGTAGTGATAATAACGACCGGGTGCTGACTGCCCCGGGCAATGCCCAGCGCCATAAACCCCAGTCCACGCTCGTCAAAATGGCAGTGGCAGCGCAGCCCGGCATGCTCGCTGGCGGACATAGTCAAAGGCGATGAACGGGAGCCCGGCGCCAGCACTGCGTCGCGCACGCCTAAGCGGTAGAGTTCCTCCAGCATTAGTGCCGCCCATACATGATTAAAGGTGGCGTACTCTTCCATAAAACCACTCTTCACAAAACCGTCCGATGTCAGTGCTGTCATCTACGTTATCCCATCCCAAGCAGCGACATAATGTCAGCAATTTTCGTATCCAGTTCGTGCCACTCCTCGTCTGGCTGTGAGCCTGCCACAATGCCTGCACCGGCATAAAGGCGAATTGTTTCTGGGCCGATATGGGCGCAGCGAATGGCCACCGCCAGATCGCTGCTGGTGTGACTGATTCGGCCGAAAACGCCCGCATACCAACCGCGTCGATGGCGCTCATGTTGGCGAATAAATGCCAGTGCCGACTTGCGGGGAACACCGCCTACCGCTGGGGTAGGCGGCAGCACTGCCAGCAACTGCTGGTCGGTGACGTCTCGGTGCAACTCGGCGTGAATCAGACGACGGATATGTTGCACCGAGCGCAGCTTAACAATATGCGCCTCGCCCATCTGGACGTGAGAAGAGAGCGGCTCAAACTGGGTCAAAAGCTGCTGATATACGCACTGGTTTTCCAGACTGTTTTTCTTATCGGCCAGCAGTTCATCGGCAAGCGCTTGATCTTGCTGGGTATCCTGCCCACGACGTGTGGTACCCGCCAGCGCCTCGGTCATTAAATGCCTACCTTTACGCTTGTAGAGCCGTTCCGGCGGGCAGCCGATAAAGGCTTCATGGGGAGTAAATTGGACGCCAAAGTGAAAACAGTCGGCGGCACCGGCCTGCCAGCGTGCTAGCAGCGCCCAAGGGCTGGGCGTTTCAGGTGTGGTTAGGCACGTCTCCCGTGAGAGCACCACCTTGGGTGTGTGACTCAGGTGATCAGGATGGGTGACCTGCTCTACCGACGCCGCCCACTCTTTCTGCGCAGGATAGTCTTCACGCTGATAAACATTCGGCAGCCAACAAGGCAGCCGTTGCTCCTCTTCCAGCGCAGCCAAACAGGCACGAGCCTGGGCTATCTCGGCCTCTGGGCAGCAATCATCAAAGCGCAGATTGAGTGATAACATCACCCCCGCTTGCTGGCGCCTAAGCTCTATACGCGGCAGCAAAAAGTGGCAGCCCGGAAAGTGCTCCCACCCTGGCGTACCGGGGTCGAAGGCCATGCCCCCGAAGTAGTCCGGCTGCTCGCCACCACTATCGGCCAGTGTGGCAAGGTCGGCCTGCAGCGCGGCTAGCGAATCAAACGCCCTAACAACCCCTAGCGCAGCATACTCAACGGCGCCAGCATCACGGGATTGCCAATAGAGACGGGGATAAACGCTTTGCACGTTTAACCACCCCATCAGGTTACCGACCTGACAGGGCGTATTTAGGCGCATAAACCCTTTTTTATCCGTATGACGAAGCGCATCAAGCTGATGTTTGAGTGCTTCAATAGGGTGTGTAACGTGCATAATTCGCCTGTTAGACCCGCGTTTTCAATTAACTACCAGCGTACTTCAAGCCTAGCTTTTTTTTCATATAGGGCAGCACCCACCGATCGCCACCCAACCGCCCCGCATTGGCACCCGCCACCAGCAACAAGAAAGTCAGCGCAATCATCCATGGATTAGTGGACACCGTGCCTGCCATCAAAAACGACATGTTCATCACGATGGCGAAAAATGCAGCAAACGAGGTCAGCACACCAACGATCAAACCCAGACCAACTAACACTTCTCCCAGCGGTATAATGAAATTAATGACATCCGCATTGGGCAACGCAAAATTCTCTAGAAAGGCGACATAATTAGGATAAACCGCGCTTCCCTCGCGCATCACAGGGTTGGCGACAGCATTGCTTAAGAAGCCCTCGGCGTTAAAGCCACCGGTCATTTTACCGATGCCTAAGGTTAGCCAGGTGATGCCTAAATAGAGCCGTAGCAGTAACCAAACTACCGCCATATATTTGTTATGTCTAAATAAGTCGCCAATCATCGCGTAAACTCCTACTCAAGGGGTGCTTGCAGTGTGGGACAAGATGACGCGGCATATTTTGACTTAGATCTACTTTTCCGCACTTAATCATACATTGCCGAATGTTTATTAAATGAAAACGGTCAACAGGAATATCAACGGAATGGATCAAAATAGTAAGCGCCGCCACTACCAAGCCTGGGTGTTAGCCGCTCGCCCCCGAACGCTACCGCTAGCGTGTGCTTCCATTCTGCTAGGTACTGGGCTAGCCGCGAGTGTGGATGCTCTTAATATGGCAGTGCTTGTGCTTGCCCTACTGACCGCCATTGCGCTTCAAGTGCTGTCTAATTTAGCCAACGATTACGGTGATGCTGCATCGGGTGCTGATGACGAACAGCGTATAGGGCCTGCAAGAGCGGTCTCTTCTGGCTTGCTTAGCGCGGAAAAAATGCGCACGGGAATGATCATTGCGGCAACGTTTGCCGCGTTACTGGGGCTGTTACTGCTAGTCGCCGCGTTTGGAAATCAGTGGGGGCAAATCCTCATCTTCATTCTCTTAGGGGCTGCGGCCCTGTTGGCAGCAGTGACCTATACCGTTGGTCTAGGTGGCACCCCTTATGGCTACCGAGGGTTTGGGGACATTGCGGTCTTTATGTTTTTTGGTCTGCTTGGCGTCTTGGGCACCTACTATCTGCATGTACAGCAGTTAAGCTGGCTACCATTTCTACCTGCCGCCGCCTGCGGCCTGCTGGCCACCGCCGTGCTCAATGTGAATAACGTGCGCGATATAGAGAGCGATGCACGCAATGGCAAAATCACCCTGGCGGTGCGGTTAGGCCGCACTAAGGCGATTAGCTACCACTGGGCGCTGCTGGGCATCGCGCTGCTACTCACCTTGATCTATTTAGTTGTACTGCCGGTACCGTGGGAGGGATGGAGCTGCCTGCTGGTGGCCAAACCTCTAACTGACGCGGCCAGAACTTTGAGCCATACCCGTAATGGCGAGATTTTGACCAATATGCTGAAGAAAACGGCCATTTCAACGCTGCTTTATAGCGTACTGCTCTCTATTGGCTTGGCATTGTTTTAAAGCCCTCAAAGCGGGGCAACCACCCCGCTGATAACCTGCTTCGTTTAGCCGTACACGCCTTACAGCACCACCTCATAACCTTCAAACTTTGGTGGGCCAAGATAAATACCTTCGGGTGACTTGGCATTGGCATGGGCCTTCCGGAACGCATCTGACTTAGTCCAGGCGCGGAAGGCTTCTTCCGACTCCCACACGCTGTGGGAGATAAACACGGTGTGATCTTCCTGGCTTTCACCCTGCAGCATCTTGAACTGTTTAAAGCCCGGCACTTCATCCAAGTGAGAGTCGCGGTTACGCCACACCTCTAAAAAATCCTCTTCGCGGCCTGGGGCAATCCGAAAACGGTTCATCGCGATATACATCGTTACTCTCCTACTGGTTTGTTCCTGCAGAGTTGATCCTGCTGGATTGATTACGCAAACGCTACCTTGATGGTAACGTCATGGCATAGTGGCGAATAGGCTTAGCGGCGAATAGCTCTCAACCGTCAGGTATCAGTATTATTAATGGCTAAGGCACCTATCCAGGTCGTTTGGTTCAAACGCGAGTACGCATTCATGATCACGCGCCGTTTGCTAACGCAGCCGCGGCGGGCCCCACGTTGCCCGTATTCGCCATTGAACCCGACCAAAGAAGCCAGCCAAGTGATTGTGGATAAACTCGCCAGCCAGCGATGCCCAAGCCAACGCACGAAAACAAAATATTGAAAAACCATAACGGCTAGACTCACTCCGCTCTCAACAAACCTGCACGATCTTACAATACGCTTATCAACTTTTCTCATACGCTTCCAGCATAGCAGCTAGCTTCAATGTTCTGCTGTAAGCCCATTAGCCATAACTAAAAAATTCACATTTTGGGAAAAAGTGATTGGCAATGATGAATAAATATTTAAACACCAAAAAAGTGCTCTCTGCTTCAAATACAGCAGAGTATCGGGTTCTGCTTCCGCTGCTATTAACGGCCATCTTTGCAATAGCACCTGTTAGCATGCTATTCGGCTTTACTGCTTACAAAGCAGACTGGAGCATTGTCGAAATTTTTCTCGTAAGCCTACTAGGCTTTTCTGGGAGCGGGCAGTTTGCCGCTCTACCTCTCTCTGAGTCTGGGGCCAGTTTTTTAACTATTGCTTTCGTTACCACTATGATCAATAGCCGATATTTTGCAATTTCGCTTTCATGCTCAAAAAAATTACCAAAAAACAAGTTGCTTAAGGTTTTTGCGTCCCATGTACTCGGCGACGAAGCGTACGCTATTGAGCAGGGACATAACCAAAGAGCCATGCTGATAATTCGCTTCACCATTTTCTTGTCCTGGATACTCTTTGGGGTAGCAGGCGGCATTATAGCTGGGCTGTTTCCCAACCTTTTACCTGACGACATCAATGCCAGTATTCCTGCGAGCTTGGTGCTTCTTTTTCTTGCCATCTCGTATCTTCAAAACCGACCTTATAAAAGTGGTTTGATAACTGTTCCAAAGGCAACGTTAGGCTTTTTAATAAGCGGGCTTTTCTATTACACCCTTGGTGGCATCTACTTTTGGATCCCCTCCATCATTCTATTATCCACTATCTCCTATCTACTGAATAGAAAATATTGAGGAACAAATATGGTAGATAATTTTTTGGTGATTTTGGCTCTTCTACTTACAAGTGTCATGATAAGAGTTCTGCCCTCTTTGTTCACGATTAACTTCGGCGCAAAAGCCCAGTATCTAATTGAGGAAATATTGCCTACTTCTATTTTTATTTGTTTCATCACTTACATCGTGATACCAGAGATGGCTAACGGGCTTAACCTATCTATTTTTTCTTTTATTGCAGTAGGCATATTGGCAGTTATATTAAAAAGTGGACTGATCCTAACGACAGTCGTCGCCACCACTCTATATTACGTATTGAGCTGAATAGCCTGCAATACGAGAGCGCTTCAAGGACAGGCTATATAAACTGTCAAAACTGGCTAACTAGCTTTACTTATTCATATATTCCGCTGCATGATAACCCTGCATTCAGACAGAAGCCGATACCTTACCGCCTATGCTAAATTCTTTTTTTAATACCCAGATAGAAAGATTTGAAGCCTTTTTTTCTGGCGTTGCCTTCGAGCCGCATCGGCACGATACGTATGCTGTAGGTAGAACCCTTGCAGGGGTTCATTGCTTCAATTACCGAGGTGAAAAAAGAACTAGCTTGCCGGGCAATACCATTGTGATTCATCCTGATGAACTCCACGACGGTGAGGCTGGTACGAATGACGGCTTCCACTACCGCATCATGTATATTGAACCCTTTGCTCTTCAAGCGGTGCTTGGTGGCCGCACCTTACCCTACATAAAGGGTGGCGTTAGCACAGACCCTCGGCTTTATGCCGCCACAGAATTTCTTATGAATGACCTCCAAACTGCTCATGAGCAGCTTGAAGGGGAAGATATCGTCTTCGAACTAGCCAATGTTCTCTCTGCTGTTGCCGGTCACAAAAGAGGTAGGGTGGCATACGACTATAACGCTGCAGAAAAGGCTAGAGAATATATCCACGATTCATTGGATTCTCATATCACACTTGATGATTTAGCGTTGGTGAGCGGCCGTGAAAAGTGGAGTTTATCAAGAGATTTCAGGGCATTATATGGAACAAGCCCATACCGTTACTTGACCATGCGGCGTCTTGCGTTCGTAAAACGCTATTTGACCCAGGGTTATTCGTTGTCGTACGCCTCAGTTTCAGCTGGTTTCAATGACCAGAGCCATATGACAAATCACTTCAAGAAAGCCTTCGGTCTTACTCCCACTCATTGGTTATCTAGGTTTAAACAAAACTGTAGGGGTAGTGGCTCATAATCACACTGCAACCCCAAAACTTTCCCCGCCATGAAATAAAAACCCGCTCTCGCCAACAGCTTTCACTGTTTGACGAGGGCGGGCTTTGTGATGCTTAGAAGAGTATTAGCTAAGCGCTTCCAGGGACTGCTCGATAATGCTGAGCCCTTCTTCCAACACCGCAGGAGATACCGTCAGCGGTACCAGAATCCGGATGCTGTTGCCGTAGAAGCCACATGACAGAAGGATCAGGCCTTTCTCGCGGGCTTTGGCACAGAGCGCACCGGTTAGCGCTGTATCGGGTTTTCCTTCGCTATCGAGCAATTCGAACGCTGCCATGGCGCCTAGCTGGCGGCCGTGGGCAACGGCGGGGAATCGCTCTTCCCAAACAGCAAAACGCTCCGCGAGCATCTTGCCCATCTGCTCGCTGCGCTCAAGAATATTTTCCTCTTCGATCACCTCGATAACCGCCAGCGCTGCCGCGCAGGAGAGCGGATTGCCGCTGTAGGTGCCGCCTAGCGAGTTGGGGCCGGAGGCGTCCATTACCTTGGCGGTACCCACAACAGCCGACAGCGGCATGCCGTTAGCGAGGCTTTTGGCGGTGGTGAGAATATCCGCTTCGATGTCGCTATGTTCGAGGGCAAATAGCTTGCCGGTGCGGGCGAAGCCGGACTGCACTTCATCGGCGATCAGTAGAATGCCGTGCTCGTCGCACAGCGCGCGCAGCGCTTTAAGGTAATCCGGTGACGCAATATAGAAGCCGCCTTCACCTTGAACCGGCTCAATCACGATGGCCGCTGTACGGTGCGGGGCGATATCGGTTTTGAACAGCGTGCGAATGGCATCCAAAGACGCTTCTTCGCTGATGCCGTGCAGCGGATTCGGGAATGGGGCGCGGAACACGTCGCCCGGCATCGGGCCGAAGTCGTTCTTGTACGGTAGCACCTTGCCGGTCATGGCCAGGGTCATCATGGTGCGTCCGTGGAAAGCGCCGTCGAAGGTAATAATGCCGGTGCGGCCAGTGGCAGCGCGGGCAATCTTCACGGCGTTTTCCAGCGCTTCGGCACCGGTGTTGACCAGCATCGCTTTGCGCTCAGGGCCGCGCACCGGGCTTAGTTCGCAGAGCTTTTGGCACAGCTGCACATAGGGCGCGTAGGAAATGACCGCGGCGCTGGTGTGCATAACTTTCTTGAGCTGCGCTTCAACGGCGGCGACGATTTTCGGGTGGCGGTGGCCCAGGTTCAGCACACCAATACCGCCCGCGAAATCGATCCAGCGGTTGCCGTCGGCATCCCACAGCTCAGCATTTTCAGCGCGCTCGGCAAACTGGGTTGTCGGCGTGGCAGCACCGTTGGCCACGTAGCGGTTTTTCAGGTCGTTCAATTCTTGGTTAGTCATCATAGCTTTCCTTATAAACCGCCAACGCAGACATATTTAAGTTCAGTAAATTCATCAAGACCGTGGTGGGAGCCTTCGCGACCCAACCCGGACTCTTTAACGCCGCCAAACGGCGCCAACTCGGTGGAGATCAGCCCTTCATTCACACCGACCATGCCGTACTCCAGCTGCTCCATGGTGCGCCAGATGCGGCGGTAATCCGTAGCGTAGAAGTAAGCCGCCAGGCCAAAGGGTGTATCGTTGGCCATGGCAATGGCTTCTTCATCGCGCTGGAAGCGAAACACCGGCGCGACCGGGCCGAAGGTCTCTTCGTCGGCCACGGCCATCTTGGTGGTCACATCCGCCAGCACCGTGGGAGTGAAGAAGCGCTCGCCTGCGGCGTGAGGCTTACCACCGCAGAGCAGCCGAGCACCCTGGTTCACTGCGTCGTCCACATGGCGCTGCACTTTATCTACCGCTGCTTGGTTAATCAGCGGGCCGATAATGCTGCCATCCGCCAGGCCATCGCCAACCTTCAGTGCGTTCACTCGCTCGGTGAGCTTGCTGACAAACGTATCGTAAATGCCGTCCTGCACCAGGAAGCGATTGGTGCATACGCAGGTTTGCCCAGCGTTGCGGAATTTGGAGGCGATTGCGCCATCAACAGCGGCATCTACATCGGCGTCGTCAAACACGATAAACGGCGCGTTGCCCCCCAGCTCCATGGCGGCCTTCTTCACTGTACTGGCGCACTGGGCAAGCAAGTGCTTACCCACCGGGGTGGAGCCGGTAAACGAGACTTTGCGCACCCGTGAATCCGTGGTGAGCACCTCACCCACCGCTGCCGGTTTTGAGGCAGTAATCACGTTAATGGTGCCTGCAGGCAGGCCCGCTTCCAGCGCCAGGTAAGCGGCGGCAAGCGCGGTGAGCGGCGTGGCTTCGGCGGGCTTGATCACCACGGTGCAGCCCGCCGCCAGGGCCGGGGCGCACTTGCGGGTAATCATCGCCAGCGGGAAGTTCCATGGGGTAATTGCCGCCACCACACCTACCGGCTCGCGCAGAACCAATAAGCGTTTGTCCGCGCCATGACTTGGTAGGGTTTCTCCTGCCATACGCTTGGCTTCTTCGGCGAAGAACTCGATAAACGACGCACCGTAGGTGACTTCGCCTTTGGCTTCCGTCAGCGGCTTGCCCTGCTCCAGGGTCATCAGACGGGCCAGGTCGTCGGCGTGTTCGTTAATAAGCTCAAACCAGCGCCGTAGCAGTGCCGAGCGCTGCTTGACCGGTGTGGCCCGCCAGGCAGCGCCAGCGTTGTAGGCGGCGGCCACGGCGTCACGGGTATCATCGGCGCCCATATCCGCCACCCGGGCAATGGTTTCACCGGTGGCGGGGTTATCCACCGCAAAGGTTTGTTGACCTGTACGCCACTCGCCACCCACCAGGGCTGGAACCGCATCGTGCAACCACTGTTCGATAAAGCTCATACGTTGCTCCTAAAAAGCTTAAGTCCAGAAATCTCGTAGGACGGCTTACAGATCCACTTGCATATGGCGATCGCTGTAGTCACGCCCGTAGGTGCGCAGCGCATGCACGTAAAGCACGATGCCCAGCACCGCCCAGCCAGCAAAGATAGTCCACTCCGCGACGCTCAGTGCCGCCGGGCTACCGGGCAGGTAGAGGCACGCCATACCGAAAGAAAGAATGATAGCGAGGGTGCCGCACAGCTTGCCGTTACTTACCTTGAATGGGCGGGGCATATCCGGCTCGCGCACCCGTAGCACCACAAAGGAGATCGCCACAAACAGGTAGGCCAATACGATGCCCAAGCCACCCGCATTAACGATCCACACCAATGCTGGGCGGCCAAAGAAGGGCGCCAAACAGGAGAGAAAGCCCATCATAAAGATGGCATTAGTAGGGGTTCTGTAGCGAGGATGCAGCTTGGCAAACGGCGCAGGTAGCATGCCTGCTTTAGCGAGGGCATAGATTGCCCGGGAACCGCCGATATAGAAGGCGTTCCAACTAGTAATAATGCCCGCAATACCCGCCATGACCATTAAGTTGCTGGCCCACGCGGCGTTAAACAGGCTTCCCATGGCGTCCGGCACACTCAGTGAACTGGCCGCCAGTTCAGTGCTGTTGAGCGCCAGGCTGGTCGCCAGAATAATCAGCGCATACCACACCACCGCCAGAATCACCGACATCATCAGCACTTTGCCGATGGCCTTATAGGGCAGATTGATCTCTTCAGCGGCCTGGGGGATAACGTCAAAACCCACAAACAGAAACGGCACCATGACCAGCACCGCTACAATGCCTGCGAACACGCCGGTGTCGGCCTGGGTGAAGAGCGGCATCATATTGATGGTTTCACCTTCAAACAGCGAACCGGTGACAAACATGACCCCCACCAGCAGAATTAACCCAGTCACTATCTTTTGCAGCAGGGCCGCGGTGGTCACACCGAAGTAATTGATGATCATCATGACCAACGAGCCACCTACACCTACCGCTACCCAGGTGGCTTTAACTTCCCACCCGGCAATCGTCCACAGATGACCAACGGCATAGTTGGGCGCCAGATGTTCAATCACCGTGGGAAGTGCTACCGCTTCAAAGGCCACCACGCTTAGGTAGCCTAGAATAATCGCCCAGGTGCACAAGAAAGAAGGTAAGTGGCCCAAGGCGCGGTAGCTGTAGACGTGCTCGCCACCCACTTTGGGCATCGCAGCGGCAAGCTCCGCATAGGTAAGGCCAACCAAGACAATCGCTAAACCGCCGATAATAAACGCTATAATGGCGCCTAGGCTGCCAGCGGATTGAATGGCGGTACCGGTGAGTACAATCCAGCCCCAACCGATCATGGCACCGAAGGCCAGCGCTAATACATCGCCACGGGCGAGTACCCGGACGAGCCCTTCCTGTTGTGATGAGGATGTGGTCATTTGAAATTGTCCTGCGAGTTATTGGATGTTGTCGTAGGCGCTCAGGGGCGCAGTATCCTGATCCTGTTTTAACAGCCTCTCTTTGAATAGGCATGTTTTAAACGGTTTCGCCAAACAGGATAGCCACACGCTAGCAGGCGGGAGAGAAAACGCGAACGCACCACTTTTGCGTTCGACTAGACCACTTTTCATACGCACCGAAAGGGTGCACTATTTTCATACGGCTTTCGTCTAAGTGCCCGCCGTTAGCGGGTTAAGCGGGATTAAGGGGTGTCCAAATGGATCGTAAGGAGGTCGTGCACCAACTTGTACAGCTTTATGCACTCCAACCGGAGCGATTGAGTAAGCAGGTGCGTATTGAGCAGGCATTGCGACAAGCCATTACCCAACAGTGGCCTGCCGGGCTGCGGCTGCCCTCTCATCGCCAGTTGGCGGATGCCCTTGGCGTTGCCCGCCAAACCCTGGCGCTGGCGATCCATACGCTACTCGAAGAAGCACTGCTTAAAACCGCCCATGGCCAAGGCACCTGGACGTGCCGCCCAATTACGCCAAGCCCTCCCCTGCGTGGCAATGCACAGCTCTCCTCTCGCGCCCAACGGGTTCTGGATGGCCCCGGCGCGAGCATGATTCAAAGCGGTGCCTTCGTGCCGGGTATTCCCGATATCGCCCAGTTCCCGATGCGTAAATGGCGGCAGCTCTACGCCAGCGTAACGGTGCCGCAAAACGCCCTGCTGCTCTCCTACTCCACCGGTGGCTACGGCCCATTAAAGCGCGCGATACGCGATTTTCTGGCGCGCTGGCGCAATATTAGTTGCGACACGGAACAGATCATCATCACTGACGGTACCCATAACGGCATTGAGCTATGCGCCGTGGCGTTGGCTGATGTGGGCAACACTGTTGCCATGGAGTCGCCCTGCTACTGGGGAGCGCGCAACGTCTTTACCGCCGCAGGTTTGGAAATCGAACCGGTGGCGTGGCTGCCAGGTCAGGGGCACATGCTTCCGCCTGCTCCTGGCCCGGTCAAGCTGGCCTACTTGACCGGCTCGCACCATTACCCGC
>Ga0208919_1000959_pt1 | contig 17625 bp, 26 predicted proteins | sample 4_EtaG_FD_184076 | JGI IMG/M metagenome (GOLD analysis project Ga0208919, IMG submission 184076) | Marine viral communities from the Subarctic Pacific Ocean - 4_ETSP_OMZ_AT15127 metaG (SPAdes) (version 3) | ecosystem: Environmental > Aquatic > Marine > Oceanic | place: Pacific Ocean | collected...
ATGCAAGAAGCTTTACTTTTTACATACCAAAGAGGCTTTAAAAGCAAAGCTCAAGGAGGTGGCGCATGGGAAGATATTGGACATAGATTTTTAAATACTTTTAACAGGCCGGGACTATCTTTGTTAGTTCCTTTTCCAAGATTTACAGCTAATTCACTAGAGTTTATGTACAAACACGCTCCTCTTCTTGGTTTAACTGATGTTGTTATGCCTACGCAAAAAGGAATACTGGCTAAATCTAAAGTTCTTGGAGTTAGGGCAGCTAAAGCAAAAGAATATAAACAGCTATCGGTATCAGAAGGAAAGAAACTAGGCTTTGAAGGAAAAAATTTAGGGATAGAAAATAAAAAAAGAGAAGCTATTGTAAAAGCTCTTACACAGACAGAAGATTTAGCAAGAACTGCTCTTCCAAAAAGAATGGCTAATCAGGTTACAGGATTAGCTATGTTATATGGTGCTATACAATTAAGAGCACATCAAGGACCGACTGCAAGTTGGTGGGAAATGTATGACGAGGACACAGGAGAGTATAAACAAGCAATGGCTTTCTATGGTCCCTTTGCTATTTATATGTTAGCAGCAGATATTATAATTAAGTCTTCAGACTTTGGTAAAAATCTTATAATTGGACCTGAAGGGTTAAAAAACCAATGGGAAAACACAGCTAAACAAACTCTTAAATCACAGCTTAATATAGATAGATTTGGAGAGTTTTTAAAAGCTACTGCTGGTCCTCAGTTTAAAGCAGGAATGGGGGGAGACTTTGTTCGTAGCTTTCAAACAGCAGCAGAAGAATTTGATATTGCTACAGATGCATTAAATCCAAATGATCCTAACTATCAAACACAACTTGATAAAACAAATAATAGATTTACTGAAGCTGTTGCTGGTGGGTTAGGGAATATCGCTGCAACTTTTCTAGTTCCACTAGGAGCCGTAAGAGATGTTATGGCTGGATTTGACCCTGAAGAATGGCAAGGAATGAAAGCTACGGATTATATAAGTCCTGCAGATAGATTTATAAAGAAATCATTAAGAGCATTGCCCATTAATAGTGATGGAGAATATTTTGGCATTGTTTCATCTGAAGGATTGGCAAAATTTGTACCATTTAGAGGAGAAGGGTTACCTTCTCAGGATATTATTACCCCTACAAAAACTACTTATGAAGAACCTTTACAAAGAAGACAGGGAATTGAAAGGCAGTTTACAGGACTAGGTTCTCCTGTATACAAGAATGTATTAGAACAAGAATTAGAAAAGTTAAACCTAAAAGCCTTTAAGCTATTTCCTAGAATACCCCAAAGCTCCCAATTAACACGAAGATTAAGACAGTACTATCAAGAAAAAGTTACTAATGATATTATTCCTTATATAAGAAGTGAAGAATATAGATTAACTCCCTTGAAAGACAAAGCTCCTAATTTAGAGAGGTTCATAAAATCAACTACTAGTTCTCCTTTAACAAAGACACAAGATCTTCTGCTAATAGATAGAGATAAACAAATAATTCGGGGGGATAGTGCAGGACAAAAAGAAACAGAAAATAAGTTGAATGAAAGTTTACAAATAAGATTTAGATCTAAAGATAATCAATTAAGAAGACAATCTATAAGAGCATTTCAACAAAAAAATAATCTCAGAGATCCAAATTTTGAAAACAATGAAGATATGATAGAATTATTTATATATGTAGATCAAATAAGTAAAGCTAGAAGATGACAACTACTTCACTCATAAAACTATTTGAAACTGTAGGTATTCCTGTTGTAGCTGCTGCTGCTGCAGGGTATGCTTTATGGTGGTTAATCAAATGGATCACAAATAATTTAAAAGGAGAGTTAGCGGATCAACATGAAGCATCACTAAAGAACGTAGATGAATTACGAAATGAGTTAGATGAAGAAATAAGAGATACAAGAGAACTACTTTCCAAACACATAAAAGACTTGAATGTAATTATTATTCGTCTTGTAGATAGAATACGTGTATTAGAAATAAATTTCATTGAGCATGATGAAACTGTTAGAGCTTTGTATGGACTCAAGAGAGCAGACAGAAAAAAACCCCGACATGAACTTGTCGAGGAACTTAAAGAACAGATAAAAGATGCAGGTAAAATTAATGGAGATTAACAAAGTATAGGACATAATTATGGCAAAAGGTGTAAAACATTATTTTAAAGATGGTAAAAAGTATAAAGGAACCAGTACACATAAACATCCTGATGGTACACTTATGACAGGAAAAACTATGACTGGTTCCTCTAAAAAACTTTTTCATTATGGACAACTATCTGCTAGAGCCAAACAAAAGGCTAAACAATCTTGGGGGAATAATGGCAAAGCGTAAAAGCAATATGAAAGGCATGACTATAAAGGGTGGGCATAAACGTCCTACCAAGAAAGGTGCAGGTCTAACACAAAAGGGTGTAGACAAATATAAAAGACAAAATCCCGGAAGCAAACTACAAACTGCCGTAACAGGTAAAGTAAAAAAAGGAAGTAAAGCAGCTAAACGTAGAAAAAGTTATTGTGCAAGATCAGCAGGACAAATGAAGAAGTTTCCTAAAGCCGCTAAGAATCCTAATTCTAGACTGAGACAAGCTAGAAAAAGATGGAAGTGTTAAAGCTTATCTTTTTTTATATAGTCAGGCATAATACTTTGTATCTCTCTCCTATGTCTTTTACTATCTACAATGACCTTAAAAGCTTTTATTACAGCAGTTGAAGTTGTAAACTTAAACCACCAAGGAAATACTGAGTGTAGCACTCCTGCTGCACAGGCCATTAATAACTTAAAGCTATTCATAAACGCTTCCCTCCCATGAATCCAATACGTTTGTGGATTATCCGTATCTTTAATGTGCCGATTTAATATATTCATAACACTCAAGGAAGGTTCTTTATGGCCTTCCTTTTTTTGTTTCCACTTCTTAACTTCTTTTTTTAATTTTTTTTCAAACTGTGTTTGCATTTAGCTTTTCCAAATTTTCAAAATATGCCTTGTTAAACCCTCGATCCCATTCCTTATAAAAAGAACTATCTCGCTTGTATGGGTTAATGATACGGCCTCTCTTAAATGCACGATACCCTTTGTCATGCTGAATACGAAGAGGTGGATGTCGTTCCTTATGCATAGTATTACTCCTTGATTTGTTAAGGTGTTAAGTCTACTAACTCACATACTCCAGCAGTACACGCTAGTTCTTGTGCTCCTGTTGTAGTGTCTTCTTTTTCTATGTCTGAAAGTTTAGCCCAATCAATATTCTTTGGCATCTTTTCTAAGAGTTCATTATACTCTTTATCTTCTATGTCTTGATAGGGAGCCTGTTTATATGTGTAATCTGTCTGTGGTAAAAATGACACACCTGACAAATAATTGAAGTTATTCCAACACCAAGCTCCTACGTTTATCCATTCCTTTTCTTTTACGGTAATAGTCACTGAAGGTTTGTGTTCGCACCAATGTTCTGCATATGTTTTCCATAACTCAAGTTGTTGTATCGCAGATAGATCATTTCTACAGATAGCTTTATCAGGAGACTTCATAGGAAATGAAAATACAGTAGTTGTATTAGGTTGTAAATGATCTATTTCATATGGAACACCTACACTTATCATCAACTGTGTTAATGGATCTTTGTTGTCTCCTCTAACTGTTCTGATATAATGTTTGTTGTGTCTTGCATGAACACCACTAGCACTATTAACAAGTTGACTAACTGTACCAGAAGGTTTAACGCAAGTAATCGCTGTGGACTGTGGTATATTTAACTTAGAAGCCCATTGTTTATTTGTTTCAACTGCTACAGAACGTAAATATTCTAATGTGCTAGGCAGGTTACTACTAGTTCCATTAAGCACTGGACAATCCATTATGCCTGTCAAGGATACACCTAACAGACGTTCTTCTTCTGTGTTGTTCTGCCAACGTTTACGTAGATACCCAAAGTTTGTAAAAGTAGCTTGTATGGTTCCTAAAATAGTAGCCATTTCTATTTTGTTTTTAAGTGTAGTTTTTGTGTCACCACTTCTACATACAACTTCAGTAAGGTTACAGAATTGATTAGGACGGAGTATGATCTCTGAACAAGGGTTAGTACCAAACTCTATATCTGATTCTCTACGTTTATTCTGCGCTGCCTTTTTCTGTGCAGATTGCCTATTAAATACACCACGTTCACCAGACTTACTTTGATACAATGACAACCATTCATTCATAAAAGTTCCTGTATCTGGCATATCTGTATACACAGCAGAGTTATTGGCTAACGCTCTTTCTGGATTTGTTTCCCACCATTGTCCTGTCTTAGCCTCTCGCATACGATAGTCAGAGAGATTAGATAAAGATATAAGAGCAGACCTACGTACTCCTCCTACAACTACAACTTCTCCTGTTTTGCATACAAGATCATGGCACTCCAATGAGTTTAGTTTTCTACCGCTTGCTTCCTTAAATTTTGTAATAGTAAAATCAAAAAGATCCACTAGAGGTTGTGGGCCTGAAGCCCTGCCACCAAAAGTTTTTAACCTTGCTCCTGCAGCACGAACCTTACTTACATTTATCTTTGGAACACGACAAGTATATAGATAAGAAATTAAATCTCTAAACGCCCTTGCCCATCCTTCCTTTGAGTCAGCTACAGAAATTACATCTTCTGTATGCTCAAACTCCCTGTCTGGAATTGTAGGTAAACTATTAATGTACTGCCTCTCTACAGAAAATCCTACACCTGTACCATTCATTAGTATGTACAACACCTCATCAAATGCCTTTGGGTTATCTATAGGTATATAAGAACAATTATAGCCAGCTATGTTTTCTCTTGATAATGCAGGTCCAGCAGTCATCATAGATCTCATACTTGGCATGATGTTTAAAGATACAATATTGTTTTTTAATTTTTTCCATATTTCTTCATCAAGCTTAACGCCTAAATTAGTATCTACATGATAGGAAAAATAGTTTATTAATCTTGTTACTGTTTCTTCCCAAGTTTCTCTTCTGTTGTCTTCTTCAATCCAACGTGCATACCTTGAAAGAGCAATAAACCTTTGGTAATCATTCATATGTTTCATATTTTGGTACTCCAGTGCATTTAACTTTTAGGTTTAACAGGCTAGTTCCATCTAGATTTTCTAACAGTTCATATAACATATCTGTAAGTTCTTCTGTAGGATCACCATCAACAGGCATATAAAATTCTTCAGGGTCTATTTCTAAAAATATATTAGCTCTAGCTTTCATTAGAACCTGCTATATCTTTTAATAGTTTGTTTAAATACCATTGTGCTTTTCGTAAATCTTCATCCATGTTTTTGTAATTTTCTCTCCAAGTGTACTTCAATACGTTGCCCTTACAATACCCACGAAATTCTTCGTCTGTTAGTGTAGCCCTAATCGCCTGTATACATTCTACACCATGCCTATTATAATGGGGAGGATTGTTTACCATGTCCTGTTGCTTTTTATGTTTTCTTATGAAGTCATCATTTGGCATTACGCATTTCCTTCTGTTTCACTATCAAAGTTTAATTTGATTACATTATTTTCAGTTAGTTCTTCTTCATATTCTACTATATCCATGTGTTCTAAGTCAAGAGAATTATGCTCTAAATAATATTCTATTATATGTCTTACTATTTTATTTTCGTGCATTGCTGGTATGGCAGATGCCATTAAATTTGATATCCTATTTAAACTATCAAAGTCATGCTCATTGAGTGACATTTTTGTTAAGTCTGTAAGTAACTTTACTGTTACCTCTCCTGTCCACACTACAGAAGCATCTTTTCCAGTGCCTACTTGTTTCATAACAGGCTTTAACACAATCACAAGATCGTTAGCTCTTATCTGATTAAATGTATTAGTCATATTCTACCCCTTAAAAGAGTGTTGATTAACATTTATTATTTTTGGTGGCATAAACTTTAATTGTTCCTGTAACCAAGGAATAGGTACAATTCTATCATGGTATAGTATATCGTTTTTATCACACCACATTCCATAAGAAGTCTTAGATCCTTTTCTTATTTTACGTTTACTGTTTTCAAATACCATACGGATATCTAAATTTACGTGTTGCTTTCTAAGCTCCTTATGTTTCTTCCTATCCTCAACACTCCAAAAACCTTTAACTTCTATTATGATACCATTATCAAGAACAAAGTCTGGTGTATAAGAACGTATAGCAAAATCAATCCATTTAATCTTTACTACTTCATACCGTAGTTTATGATTAGCTTTTTGTATTTGTTTAGCTACTTTTTCTTCTAAACCAGAACGAAACCCATTCTTTCTAGATTTTATGTATCCTTTTTTATTATACTTTGACTTTGGAACCATTTTCTATAATTCCATTTACACTTAAATCAAGAGAAGATATAGGAAGATTATAACAGTCTGCTTTAACAAAGTAATTATTACTTGGATCATGCTCACCTTTTGCTAGGTAAACTGCATTACTAAAATAATCATCTCGTTCCTTTAAACCAAGAAACCATCCTACAGATTGGTCATTCAATACTCTTACAAAAGCAAAGTAGTCACAGTCTTGTTTGCGTGTGATATCAGCTACACTACAATCATAGTTTGGCTTTGGTGTAACAGAAGTTTTCTTTGTTTTAACATCAATAGTTTTACTGTTTACAACTAAATCATAGTCTCGTGTGTTATGTTCTTTTCCTCCTAAAACTTTTCTTACAATCTCTTCTCCTAGAAACCCAAAAACATTTCCCTTACCTCTCGTAATAGATTTGTACAACACTCCCATCTCTTTTGCTTTACGATGAGATACACTACGCATTTTATCTGTTATCTTTACTTCAATCATAATACGGCTCCTTTATCTATGTATTGCACAATAGGTTTTTCTTTTGCCTTACTAACTTTAGATGCTTGTTCTGATAACGAATTTCCCCAACACTCAAAACGAAAGTCACAAAACTTACACTCTGTACCTAGCACATACCTTCCACTAGGAACTCCCCTGTATGTTTCTTTTATAGGTTCATAGCATCGAGAAAATTTGTTTTCTTTCAATGTATTAACAGTTTTTTCTAAAGATTTTATAACTGTGTCTACATCATTAGCATACTTTATGTACTTAAACTCTCCTGATGAATGATTGATAACCCACCATCCACCTGCTTCTACTCCTTTACCTTTAGCATATATAGCAAGTTGGCCTACGTAACCAAAGCTATCATGCTTTGCTATGTTTTCTCCTCCTGTCCATTTACTTTTATAACTCCAAGGACTAGCAGATTTTATGTCATCAACTTTACCATCGACAATAAGATCATACTCCCCACTAATTGTTTCTCCAGCTATTTCTACTTGAACTCTTTCTGGTTCACCATACTTAACTCCTGCTTCAGTTAATACTCCTTTAAATACAGCCTCAGTTATATCTCCTATTAACATTCGCAACAAAAAGTTAGTACCGAAAGGGACTGCTTTCTCAGGTTTATTTTTCATAAACCAAAGTTGGCAGGTAGCCCTTCCGATATTGCTTGCTCTTAAACGAAACTTCCTGTTGTTTTTATCGTCAAACTGTTTATCCAAGGCTTGCTCTACATGGCTCATTACTTTATTTTTAGTAGTTGCAGTCATGCTTGCAGTTCCTTCAAGAACTTTTGTAAAATAGTTATGTACGAGTAGTTCAACAGGATGTTCCATATTAAACGTCCTCTACTACATTAACAAACTCATCAATGATGCTATCGTCTTCACTAGAGAATGTTTCACCACTACTTTTTTCCTTGTACCTAGTTTCAATGTAATTATTTTGACCATCAACCCATGCTACAAAATTACCGAAAGCTTGTTGGTCTGTATCACTAATATCAATCTTGGTCGATAAATCAACTACAGGAATAGGACTAAATACCATATTACCATTAGGCATTGGTGATCCTTCAGTAGTTATAGAAATTGAGTGTTCAGGTAAAAGACGCTTTGCTGAATAGTATTTACCAATAGCTTCTCCCATAACCTTAAACGCATCCTTGTTACTTATTTCCCAAATGACAGGAGCTTCAATAGGTTTATCTAAAGGCTCTCCCTTTGCGTTCATGGTTTCTTTTGATGAAGCTATACCAAATAAAGTACGGACTCGCTTTACAGAAGATATTAAACGACGAGTAGCTTCAGGCAACGCTTGCCAATCTTTGATATACCCTGACGGTCTTCCACAATTAAATCCACCATCATCATCCATGTGATCAGCGTTATTGAAGTTGTCTTGTGTAACAAATACTGACCTAATAAACTTACCCTTCTTTCCGCTTTGATCTGGAACAGTGAAGGGAACCCAACGCACATAACGAAACCTTTGTAAGAAAGGTCTGAAAGTAATGCCCTCTGAATAATGTACATCCCCATCATTGTCAGTTATTGCAAATGTTCCTCCCGGAACTACTTCCATTTGTCTCTTCTTACCTTTTGTTTCAACCATGTCCATAATAGGTTGATGGCTAATCTTCATTCTAGGGATACTGAGAGAACTATCTTTTGTTGATTGCTTACCCATTCCCATTGCATTTGCCATAATGTCGTAGTTATCTGTACTAATTGTAGATATTTGTGTTTCCATTTAATATTCCTTTCTTGTTAAGAAGATGCCCATTATACACTTTTATTGTTTTTTGTCAAGCGTATTCTACAACTTCCATCCAATTATTTCCTATCTTGCAATCCATTATCAATGGAACGTCAAAATTCATTTGAAATTTTAAGTTTAACCTATCTCTAAGTTCTTTTTCTACTTGCTCTACACACTCTTTTACATATATTTCCTCCTCTGGATGCGTATCTATAACTACACTATCATGTACACTATTTACAATCATACTTTTAAGTTGTTTATTCTGCATCCTCTCTTCAACTAATAGTAAAGTTAATTGAACTATATCTGTAGATACAGATTGTACAGGATAATTCTTAACTGCTGTAAAGTATGTGATGCCACCGTTACTTCTACGTTTAGCATCAGGAAAAGCAAACTGTCTTCCTGTGGGTGTCGTAACCATTCCTGTAGACATTACTTCATTAGCTAACTGCTTATGCCAATACCCTATACCCTCATACTTATGTATAAACTGTTTATAGTATGTTTCTTCTGCTGTAGATTTTCCATACCCTGTAGCCCCAAACAAAGGAGCGAAGGTATGCTCTTTAGCTTCTTGTCTCGAAGTCTTTTGTCCTGCATCTGAAATTACTTTTGCAGTATAACTATGTACATCAAAACCAGTGTTGATCTCTGACTTGGCTAACTCATCTTCACCCAAAAATGCTGCTGTTCTAAATTCTAACTGTGCAAAATCTGCCTCTATTATCTTACCACCTTCCCAACGAGATTTAAATACACGCTTGATAGGAAAAGTATTTCCCCTTGGCATATTCTGTAAATTAGGTGAGTCTGATGCAAGTCTACCTGTAGACGTTCTATGCTGTACTAATCTTACGTGTAGTTTACCATCAGTTTTCATATAAGTTTCTATTCCATCAACGAAAGAAGATAGGTATGTATCTAATGCAGATAACCTTCTTACCTTATGTAAAAAATTTTGCGCTTTTGTCATTTTTTTGCGTTTAGCTACTGCTTCTAACATCTCTATGTTTATCTTACTTGTACTAAAACCATGATTAGATACCCAACTGGCAGAGGGAGCAGAAAACTTTAACCCTGCAATCCGTTGTTGAGGTAGATAAAGAATACCTTTAGAGTCACATACCTTACATAATCGTTTTGCCTTTCCTATCGTACCATCTTTTTTTCTTGCGATGTTAAAGCCTCTACCAAAACAATCGGAACACTGTATAGCTTTTGTTTTATATACAATACTACTTTTCTTTACTACCTGTTCCTTATAGTCTTTCTTGTTCATGTACGGTGCAAAGTTTGTAGCCCAATCATTTTTTTCTATAGGCTTTCTACTGTAGATCAGAGTGCTTAGTTGTTCTGGTGAGGATAAATTTATAGGCGTATCCCCCATTAACTCTATCACTTCAACATTCAATGCATTAACTATATCTGCTTGCTCTTTTTTAAATTCCTCTTTAACAGACATCAGTGCTTGTTTATCTATAGAAAACCCTCTTGAATATATCTTTGCTAAAAGTTTGCATAACTCATTAGTTAAATTAACAATGGGATTAAGAGAAGAATACTCCGTAGTGTATAGCTTCTTTATTAGAAGTTCAGATAGTTCTTGTGTAGCTTTAACATCAGCTAAACAATACTCTTCTAAATCATCACCATCTATGTCATCTACAGATACACCTGCTTTAAGTTGTTCCTTCATCAAGTCCATCTTCTGATTATCAAGGCAGTATCTTTCTGCAATCGCCTGTAAAGATAGTGGTTGTTTCTGTGCTCGTTGAAACAAATACTCAACAAGCATAGTATCAAACACTGCACCATCATATTTAAAACCACAATCCCACAACCAAATGAGTTCATGTTGAGCATTATGACAAATGATCACAGTAGCCTTATCCAGTTGGGCTTGTAGTTTGTCTTTAGCTCCCTCCGTTGTATGCGTCTTGTGGTTAAACCAGAAGGAAGACTCCTCTCCTCTATCTGTTTTTGTACATACAAGAACCAGTTTATTTTCAGGCGTGAATGGATCAAGTAATATTTTTCCTGAAGGTAAACGAGTTACTGTATTTTCTATATCCACTGTAAGTTTCATATACCCCTCCTATGCACTATATGTAGCCGTATCAGGGTCAAACATGGTTACAACTCTACCATGCTTGCCAGTAAGCTTATTCTTTAGTACAAGCCAATGTCTCTCTGCGCTATCTTCCTCCTGTTGTCCTTCAATCATTGGTGTCTTAGTAAGACAAAATAATATATCTGCCTCTGAAGCTTTGCCTGTTCTACTTCCTTCAAGCATAGACATATCTACAAACACTTTACCTTCTGCTTCAGCAGATAATTGTGACATAGCAAATATCACACAGTCATATTGTTTTGCTAATATTCTTAATCTTATGTATGTAGCCTTTAACTTTTCGTGATGCGCTATGTATGCTCCTTCTGGATGAAATTTATCTGCCATGTCAGCAATCAATATGTCTGGTTTATATGCTTTTATAGCCCTTTCCATCCTATCTAGATCCCAACCAGTAGCATCAGCTACATTAAGACTATCCTTCATTGGTTTAAAAAATTGTTCTGCTTTTGTTTTATCTTTCTTTATGGCATCTATAGTCATGTTACATGATGCAGTTAAGTATCTTGCAGACACACGATTAGTTGCCTCTTCATTTGCAAGAACCATAACTTTTGCTCCTTGATGAAGAAAGCCATCCTTACCTGCACATAAGAAAGCATGGCAACTTGTCTTACCTGTATTTGGCCTTGCTGCACCTACAATTAATTGTCCTCCATTAACTCCGGGAACTAATTGTGCTACAGTAGGTATGTTTATCTTCCATTTAAATTCCAAGTCATTCTTCTTCAATAGCTCATCTATGTCCATACTCTCAAAGGCAATCTTTAATGCTGGCATGAAATCTTCTTCACGCCTATCAATAAATTCAACCACTTTATGTAAAGAAGTTATCTCACCATTGGACATCTTGAAAGCCATGTCTACAAGCTCATTGGCAGCATCTTCTCTATTTAATTCTCGTAATACATCCTGTGCTACCTCATAGTTTAATTCATCACACAAGTCCATCTTACGAAATAGGCTTGTGTATATATCTTTTTGAGCAGTAGTCAACGCTTGATTGGAAGAAAAGAATAACGCTTCTATATCTCCTATGTTTATATCATCTTCATACTCAATCATAGCTAGATCAATAGTATTCTTTATTGCTCTCGTTTCTTTGCTTTTAAATATTCTCTCTTTTGCTATGCTTTTATTTCCCTCGTAAAATTCACGAGAGGTTAGTGTGCGGAGTAATGCTAATTCCATTGTGTGCTCCTTCTATACCATTACTAATTTTTAAAACTCTATCTCTTATTCCTGTTATATCATGTTTCTTCCTATATTTCAAGTCATCTTCTAATTTAAATGTAAATATACCTGACTGAGCAGGAATGTGTGAGCTTATTTCCCTCTTCATTGCTATACTTTTATTACTTGCATCTGGATCAAGAGCAATAATAATTGCATCTACATCCTGTAGTTGCTCGTAATAGGAGGTAAGAAAGTTTGTACCAAGTAATGAAAAACCTATACAGTTTGAAAATGTACCTGCTACCACAGCAGCAGATATACAATCCTCTACGACCACTGCAACATTACCCTGACCAATTCTACAGCCATACCCACTGGACCCATACCGTTTCCATTTAGGTGTTACCTTAGAATTTACTGCACGACCAGCAGCATCAACGATACTATGGTTATGTACTATAGGAAAAACGATACGTTGATCTCTGATGTCGTAGTATAAGTTAATATCATTTAAGTTAATACCATATCGTACTGAAAACTTATAGAAGGTAGGACTATTTTTAGTGCTCTCCACCACAGGTATTATGTACTCTGGCATCTCAAATGTTTTTGTACTTTGTTTATTTGTATGTTGTATATCGTTTAGTGATACTCTCTGTCCTGTCACACCAGATAATCTACACTCTGCTTTATAACAGTTGTAAAGAAGCGCACCTATTTGTTTTGTAACTGTAAAAGTATTTCGACCATTGCATATAGGACAATTCCCCCTGTACCGTTCATCCAAATGTAAATCTAATCCATTTATATGTTTGATTATATCCATTCATCATCATCCATAGAAAAGTTTCGTTTGTCTGCAGCGTTACGTGCTTGATGTGTACTTATACATACATACGGCATTAAACTCTCCCTGCTTTTATGTCCACTGTAAGCCATTATCTCAGTATCTGTAGCCCCATGATTTGCTAAGTCAGTAAGAACTGTTCTTCTTATGTCTCTCAGTTGTAACTCTTTGGGTAACTTAGCTTCATCCATTATTTTCCTAAAGGTTCTAGATATATTTTGTTCACTATAAGGTTTAAGTCTATATGGATTAGGCACTACCCAATTCTGAAAACCATAATGTTCTTTCTGATCTATCAACATACGTATGAGGCTGTCTGACAAAGGTATTCCCGGTATTCTTTCTTTTGTTTTTTGTATCACCTCTCTTGTATATATCTTTTCATCAAAGTTATAATTACACCACTCAGACATTCTTATGTCTTCAATGCGCTGTCCTAACTCTACGTTAATTCGTACTAGAAGACCAATGTTTCTCCATTTGTCTATGCTAAAAGCCATAGTTAAAAATTGTTTAAAATGTTCTGGCATCCATACAGTATTTCTTGGTGCTGCTTTTGATCTTTCCACAAAGCCCCAAGGATTTTTTTCAAGTAGGTCATACTTCATTAGCACATTCCATACTCGTGTAACTATCTGTATTGTGTAGTTAGCAAAACGTATACCGTCTGAACCAGAACTTACACTTTCAACCAACGCCCAATATACTTTCTGGCATTTAGCTACGTTTAACGCACGTATAGGTATAGTTCCTACCTTTTGTTCTAAATTACCAGCCCCCTTTAATGTTGTACCCATTAGTCTACGTAGTTGATAGTCATATTGTATCTTAGTCTTTTCATTGGATATATTTTTTCTAAACTCAGGTGTCTTTAGATACTTTTCTATAGCATCTGACACACATCCACTCTTAATTAATTGCATATTAGTTACTCACATATCTAATTTTATATTCTTGCTCAACACCATAAAATAAGTCAGTCCATACTCCACTTTTAAGATACGATTGCATATTTCTTACATACACATCTAAAATGTTGTATCTATTATTAATCTTTTTGTCATACTTTATTCTTAATTGTTTAGACAAGCTATCTCGTTCTTCTTTATTTACATTGATCCATTGCTTAACTTTTTTTAGTGAAATGGGATGTTCATCAGGCAAGTTTCTTACATCCTCATGTATACTCAAGTTTTTAGACTCTGGTTTAGCAGCCCTTGCCCTAACAAGATTTTCTGTAGCTTTCTGCCTCTGTTCTTCAGTTAAAATTTTTCTTTTTCTTTTTACCATACCTCAAACCATCCTTCCTATGTTTATCCCAACGGTTACGCCAAATCATATTGTCTAGTTTTACTACTCGTTTCTCTACCCAATCCATAAGGGTATTATGCCAGAACATTACTTGTAATTTTTTAATCATTTTTTATTCTTCCTTACACCAATCTTTCTTGTTAATGTATCTACGAGATTGTAGCATATTAACTGTTTTGTCACAATCATTGCAGTATACACCAAAATGACACTCTAATTGTTTTAACTGAGTATCGCTGTAGCAATTAATTAATCCTTTAACATCAAATCTTTGTTCTCTATAATTCCATACAACTTCAGCTTGAGCAACTATGTTTTGCCTCTCACACTCACCACATCTATATGTAGTTGTATCATATAGTTGTTCTCCATTGTTAAAACGTATGTTGTCCCTTTCACACTGGATACATGTGTATACATTTCCGTCACTTTCATGTTTATCTGTCATTGTTTAATCCCTTTGTAAATTTTTACTCCTATTTATTTGCTATTGCCATTCCAATTAAATACCAGTTAGGAACATTAGTGTTTTTCCACTTTGCCATGTATGACTTTTCTTTAAGGTAGTAGTTTCTATACCCTACCACAGAATCATAATCTTTGCAAGTGTCTGGCATACATTGAGGAGGATCTGTAAAGTCTCCATCCTCTAACTTGCTAGGAGTTTGTTGTAGGTTAGTAGTTATGTGAACTCTTTCAGTCTTATGTACTTTACCGTAACGTTTTGTATATTCTTTACATACATTAACAAGCAATCTCCATAGCCATTTATAGTTGTCTATGTTTTTCCTAGCCCACACTGCACTAGGATGGTTTTTATGAGTAGCCTTGTAGCACTCTATGCTAGGCTCACCATCTACTATGTGATGTGCAGTAGACAACAGTTGTGCATATTCTAATATCATTTTGACTACATGTTTATCACAATGCATCTCAGCACATTTAATTGGATCACGATCTAAGTAGAAGATGTTCATAGTTTTTCTCCTATGCTGTTAAAGTAAAAAGGCAGCAAGCATTAGGGGGAGAACAAACCCTGACACTCACTGCCTTTCATTTTAAGACAAGCCTTTTATGCAGCTACTGACTGCTCAAAATCATCATAACGTATGAGATTTTTAAATGCCTTACCTCGCACTAAGGTTTGAACATTTTGCTCCTGTCTTAACACACGATCACCGTATTCTGCTCCTCGCAAGCTAGAACTGTCAACGTGTGTGCCGTAATGAGTAAGCGAATTGTATAACGCATACCCATTATTACCTATACTACTGGAATAGGTATCCCATAAGCCCATCATAAGGTTAAGCCACTTTTTATTAAGCTTACTCTCAGACTTAGTTTTAGTTACACATAAGTTTGTAGCTAAAAATGTTTGTGCATTGTCCCTAGCTACAGGTATCTTTCTCATGTGGTTAAACAAATGACCATCCTCAACTAACACTTCAGGCCAAGTAGATGCCATCTTACCAATCTTCTCTGGTTCAGTGTTAGCTGTATGCTTGAACGCTACTGATGTGTTCTCAGCTATGCGAGACATACCATTTAAGCAATCAAGCCTACGTATAAAGGCAGATACATCATACTTAATGGAACCATCAATACTATTTCTAACACGTAAAGCTAGTGATGTAGGTTCACCAATAATCTTCTCAAAGTTATATGCTTCTAGTTCTATATCTGCATACATACGTGCATTGTTATTCATAGTTTGAAACCTAACCTTTGCATTTGATAAATCAAGGTTAGACATCTTCAGCCCCTCTACCAAAGGTTCCCACAAGTCATTGTATGGTCGTGGATTGTACCTAGACTTAACAATGCCTAGAACTTCATCTGTATTTTCATTTACAATCTTCTGTCCCAAACTTGTAGATATAGAAGAACCAGAATGTTCAATCGGTTTTAACACTGGTGTAAACTTTAATTCATCTGGTAGTTCAAATATATCTGTAGGTGTACTGAGTACGTGTGATGATTGTGTATCGTCATAATACATAAGTATGTCTCCTTTTTAATGTTATAATGTAAAGTATCAAACTTTTGTAACTTTGTCAAGTCCTTTCTTCTACTTTAAATATGTATGTCCATCTAATTTAGCAGTTACCACCATAGTCGCCGCCCAATTTGGATTAACTTTTTTATGTGCATAGTAATGGGTTGCACCATTAACCATGTCTTCACCAAACCCCATGTATACAATATATGCAGCAATTACACTGTCCTCCCATCCATCTAAGTTGTTTACATCATCGCTCCTACCATCACAATACCAACTAAACTGGCATCTGTTGCGAGTAGGATAGTACACTCTATCATCTTGTTCAAGAGTAGGATCTTTTCTGGTCTTCCAACTTTCTTTTATTGGCCCCTCTGTTATGACCTCACAAATTGTATGAGGGTATCTTTTGCTATCCACTCTGTTCATTACCACTTGTGACGTAGCTATCTTCTCGTCAAAACTGGCCCCTCTAGCTTCATGGTATGCATTTACAGCTAAACAATAAAACTCCCCATGTATATCTACAGCAGGGTATAAATATTCACCTGTATCAATAGGGCCAGCCATTCCCAAAAGAACCTGTAACATTACAGAAAATGCAGGTAATGAAATATCAAACATAGTACCCCCTTGTTTTTTGCTTACGTTTTACTTTACGATCTTTAGTTTTTCTTTTGTCTATATCTTTACGTACAAGCCTATCTCTTTTACGAGACAGGTCTATATCTTCTTTAACATCTCGTGAATCCATTTCCAAATCACGAACTTTCATTTTACTTACCTCCTAAGTTAAGTTGTTAAATGTAATGTTAAACTATTTAATTTCATATATTAAATATATTAATATCATATTTTTAATCTTTTGTCAACCCCCTATCAGTAGATTTACAAAGTCCTAATTTACCATAAAGTATTTCAAGCTTATTCCTGTACTCAATTAAGTCAGTAGTGTCTTTGTTATATTCTATGGTGACTAAATCTTGTAGTATCTCACGTTCATTCTCAGTTAATAGCATTGTTCATTCTCCTTTTATTCTAATTGGTAGTGAGTTTTTAGTATACCTTCCATTGTTTGTCTGTCATAGCCCAACTGGACTAAGCTTTGTAATAGTTGTGAATATGTAATAGATCCATACTCATACTTCTGAGTTATTTGAGCTACCTTTCTTCTCTCAAACTCCTCACTATTTATTGTTATGCTTTCATTCATATGATACTCCGTCTTTGTGATCCCACAATATTTTTTGTTCGTATAACCAATCATTAATAACTCTAGTCTCAACAGTAGATAGATCTGTATGTGGACCAACCCCCTGTAAGAACTCTGCTATCAATTCACTAGGCAATTGAGAGGGATCGTCAATTACAAAATCATATGGGTTGTAACTGAACAAGTCTGGTTCATTTTCCTCATCTGATGCGTTTATATCCATCTGTATAGTTGAGGCTAGATTATCGAATACAATAGCTAGATCTAGTGGACTATGCTTATAACCTACCACAAATCCGAACCTGTCTATATCTAGTACTTCATTTTCAATGAT